>Ga0075017_100002173_pt1 | contig 12211 bp, 14 predicted proteins | sample AleBraG_ABR_2012_FD_71475 | JGI IMG/M metagenome (GOLD analysis project Ga0075017, IMG submission 71475) | Freshwater sediment microbial communities in response to fracking from Pennsylvania, USA - Alex Branch Run_MetaG_ABR_2012 | ecosystem: Environmental > Aquatic > Freshwater > Creek >...
CAGCAAGACTGTTCAAGGCGTTTTCTTTCGCTAAACTCCGTAGCCCGGATCGCAACTATAATCTCTCCAACCATCATGATCCTCACCTTCGAACACGGACCCATACGTGAAGTGCGGATGAATCGTCCGCCGGTGAATGCGCTGACCGCTGATCTGATTGTCGCCCTCAGGCAAGCGATCGAGACGGCGCCACAGCAGGGAATACGCGCACTGGTTCTTTCGGGGACGCCGGGCAGGTTCTCGGGCGGGCTGGATGTCCCGCTTTTGATGACCTTGAGCAAGCCAGAAATTGCAGCGGTGTGGCGCGAACTCTACACTCTGCTGAAGGCGTTGGCGGCATCACCGATACCCATCGTAGCGGCCATCACCGGGCACGCACCGGCGGGTGGCACGGTGCTCGCGCTCTTCTGTGATTGCCGAGTCATGGCGGCAGGGGACTTCAAACTAGGCTTGAACGAAGTCCAGGTGGGACTTCCGTTGCCGCCGGTGATCCTAACTGCACTGCGGCGGCTGGTCGGGCCGCGTCAGGCCGAGCGCCTGGCCGTCAGCGGGTTGCTAATCTCGCCACAGGAGGCGCTGGAGATCGGTGTGGTCGACGAAGTTGCTCCCGCGGATCAAGTGATCGAGCGGGCGCTGGAATGGTGCAAGAGCAGGCTGGCTCTGCCGGCGGAAGCGATGGCCGTTACCCGCCGCGAGGCCCGTGCCGATCTCGTCGAAGTCTTCGAACGTGACTTTGATCTTGAACTGCAGAAGGTCACCGCCGCTTGGTGGCACCCCGAGACCCAGAACACATTGCGGACACTGGTGGAAAAACTGGGGAAAAAGAAGTAGATAGGGTCGCGTTCCGTGAGTGCCGATACCCAACGGGCGGGCGACCTATTGAACTCAGTGGGATCCGAGCCAGTATCTGATCTCGCGATTCCTTAGATTCCAGAACGCGCGTTCCCACCTCACCTGGCCATCGCCGGCCGTCGCCCGCAAGGGGGTAGGGAGCACCACGAGGACGGGCGAAAAACCGACCTAGACGTGGCGAACCGCCGCTGCTTTTTTTGGTCTTCAATGTTTTTCTGATTTTTTCTGAATCGCTTTTGGGGATGCGCTTATTGGCTTGGCAATGTGACCAAGGTCACTGCTGTTCCCCCGCTAACGTGTGAGGATGCGATTCGCGGTGATTCGTAATGATGATCGCCGGTGAAAGCAAACTCCGTGCCCGAGGGAAGGAAACATGGAACTCTTCATATTCGTTGGGTGGTTAGTACTGTGCGGTGCGTCTGCTGTCTATGCCTCTAATAAAGGGCGCAGCGGTCTAGGGATTTTCTTTCTTTCCCTTTTTTTGAGTCCCCTAGTCGGTTTTGCTATCGCCATTGCCATGGCTCCGCATACGAGATCGATGGCCCCGCGTACGAGATCCGAGGTTCGGATGCCTAAGCACGATCCTGATGCTTTCACAAAGAAATGCCCCGATTGCGCAGAGAGCATCAAGATTGAAGCTCTCGTGTGTCGGTTCTGCGGACGCAAATTCCAGCCTGAGGAGGTTCATGCCGCTGTCCAGCGTGAAGATTGGGGTCGACTACGATAGCGTGGGGGATCACGGCTTGCGAATGCCAGCAATTCCCATCTCGGTAGTTATAACTCGTCAATATGCAGGATCCCTGGCCCGCGAAAATCGCTGTACCGACCAGTGTCCCGAAACTGCCGAAAGATGTGAGTTTCGGGTGGGCTTTGGTGGGTGAGTGCGACTGTAAGTAGTTGGGATTACAGGGCGTCGCAACAAAGTCGACAATTGCTAAACCGCTAAACGGTTGTACGCGCTAACACCTGTACCGAAGGTTCGAATCCCTCCCTTCCACAAGTCCTTAAAATCAGGAGTCTTAATTTTAAGCCTAGTAGCTGTTCGTGAGCTGACGATGAAGGGTACACGCATATGTATCCGTCATGCCTGCAACCTGATCGGTCAGAAGCTGCAGCCTACAGTACCTTTCGGGGAGATCGTTGTCCTTCATTGCGCGGGTATAAGCCAATCTGTAGTTGCTTGAAATGAGGCTTAGGAGTTTGCCTGGAAAGGTCTTCACATCAACTTGCAGCGGGTCATCAGGCGAGCACAGCTTTGCTGCTTCCCAAAACAGATCCATGAGTTCATGAATGACATGCCTTCCCATCAACTCAACCCTGACCACCTCCCGGAGCGGATAAATCCGGCGACGCAGAACAGCTTGGCACGCATTCAGCAAGTTTATCGTCCGACATTTTGGGTCTCGGGCCAACTCGTGTCGATACTCACCGGCCATAATTGACTCATAGTTGTCTTTGAATCCGTTGAGTGCTGCTTCTTTTATGGCATTCATCGCGAAAGTCCGGAACGCCTGTGTAACCTCCTCACTTCGAGTCCACCGGTCGGACCGAATATAGGCTACTTTTCGTTCCGCTTTTCCGATGATGTCCTCAACAACAGCATCCCGCTCCGAACACTCTAATAGGTCGATTTTTTAATCTTCCCAGAACAGCAACCCCTTTTTTACGGCATCTTCCAGATCTCCGGTGCAGTAAACAAGATCGTCACATGCCTCAACTAGCAGCGTTATCGGGTGACGATGCATGCCCGTACCTGTTACCTGGCGCACCGCATCGATCACTTTGTTTTCAGAGACGAAATAGCCTGGTTTCTCTCTTGCATGGTCTTTCTTGCTCTTGTCCTGCTGCTGATCAAGCTCGTGAGACGGTGCAACATACTTACAAGCCGCGGAGAAAGTAGCACACGTAAGGTTCAGCCCGTACTCCGCGTATTTCTGCTGATAAGAAACCAACTGCAATGTGGACAACAGGCGGATCGTCTGCGCGTTTCCTTCGAACTTCAAGAAGTCGTTTGCACACTGGAGGCTTAACCTATCTTCTCCATCAAATCCCTGAAATAAATGGGGGCCGTCTGAACTGCCATTTCCCTTACCCTCGAACCAACTTTGGATGGCTCGCTCGCCAGAGTGCCCAAAGGGAGGGTTACCCAAATCGTGAAGGAGAACCACCTCGCACCAGCAACGCTAGTCTTGCGCTAGTCAAGCAGGTGCTCGGCCATCTCTCGATCCCTCTTGTCACTTAGACTTCAACTGACGAACTATTTGTTTCAACTCGTTTTCAACGGTGCGTATCCGCTCTTGCAGTTCGGGTTTTCTAGACAGCTTCTCGTCCGCCACTTTTAGGTCGTCGAGCGCGAAGTCTATTTCCTCTTCAGCGTCAAATCCTCTTCCGACAATAATTTTAGGATCATGAGTATAGGTTTTCCCAGTCGCTCCATCATGAACTACCACCCAATATTTATACCCTCCGTCCGTCGCCGTTATTTTTCCTCCGATTTTGCCTTGACTCGCATCGTCTTGCGACCCCATGAATCCATGCAACGAGAAAGGCGTTTTCGGGAAAAGTATAGCGAGATGGAACTTGCTAAGAGGCTTGACCGTCCAAGTGAACGTCTGACCCATTGTCACTTTGTCCAAGGTGGACGCATCACCTTTTGCGGGCGTACTGTATTTGATATTGCTAGGGTCTGAGACATCGATAGTCACCGGGTAATCAGCTACGGGCGTTGGGGGAAGGGTTGCTGCAAACAGAGTCGAGTCCTTTGAGGGAACAAGAGAACTCGTTGCCACGACACCGCCAGCAACAGCAAGGAATCGCCTCCGGGTTACATTCGCAATATCAACGTTCTTAGACATGAAGGTCTCCTTTATTGCCGGATTCTAAACCACCATCGAATCGCGTTCGCAGGCAGTCTACTTGAACGACACGGACTGCCTTACTAGTTGAACGAACTGCGGTTCAGACCGTAGACTTGCCAACTCAGGGTTGGCGATTAGCTGCTCGCGTGGGTAACCTGCGTGAACAGCTTTCTCAAGCCACTTAAGCGATTCCTGCTGCTCCCCAGCTTCGAGATGAACAAGGCAGGCTATTCGAAGAATGTCCACATCGTTCGCGCTACCCTGCAAGGCCCGCACGAGATAGCGCCGCGCCTCAGCCACATCGCCAACACGAGAGTGGTAGAGTGCGAGTGAACTTAGCACGTCAGCATCGCTCGGATTGACCTTCAGTTCTTTTTCAGCCAGAGAAATCGCTTGCTTGTAAGTCGCGCTTGCCTTGTTCGTCTCGCCGGGAATCATTCGATACGCATCGGCCAAATTGCCCCAATAATCATACTTCTGGGGCCGCAGCGCAATCGCTTTCTGAGTATATTGCGCATCTTCCTCAAACCGCCCCAGAAAGAAGCTCACGGTTCCAATGTTGGAATAAAGGTCTGGGTCATCGGGCGCAACTTGCAGACCCTGCCGAAAATATGCTCTCGCCATGTCAAATTGGCCGATATTGAAATAAGTGACGCCGACGTTCATGTAGCCCCATACATTGTCAGGGGCAAGCTCCGTTACCTTTCGCCATGCTTCCGCCGCCTCACCATAACGTGAATGTTTGTTCAGGAAGGCCCCTAGCAGGTTGTAACAACTCCAACACGCAGGTCGAATTTCAATGGCGTGGCGAAATGCCTGCTCAGCTTCAGTCGTGCGCCCGAGCGCATCGTAGGTATCTCCCAGTCCGAGGTATGCATCCAGATTGTCCGGGTCGATTGCTAGAAGGCCTTGGAAAGCGGATACTGCGGCGGGAAATGCGCCCGTTTGAAGATTTAGGTTCCCAATCGCCAACTGTACTTCCGGTAATCGGCTATCAAGATTCTCGGCTGCCTTTACCGCAGCTTTTGCTTGTACAGCCCATTGAGGGTCTTTGGTCGCGTTGTACTTGTACCAGTAGGCTTGCGCTACGGCAGCGTGTGCTTGTGCATAATTGTGATCCTCCTTGAGCGCACGCTGAAAAAGGAGGATGGCAGATTCGACATTCTCCAACCGTTCATAACGCTGCAAATAGCCCATCCCCTGAACGTAGAAATCGTAAGCCGTCAGGACCGTGGTGCCGTGATCCGTCAGGGATGCCCCCACCACCCCCGAGGGCGTAACTTGCAACATGCGTAGCGCCTTAAGGACGACTTGATCTTGGAGCGAAAATAGATCGTCAGCACGTTCTGTGATCGTGTCCGTTCGAAGCTGTCGCCCCGATTTCGCATCGATCAGACTGAGGTTGATACGCGCAGAATGTTCAACATGCTGCCAACTAGCAACGAGGACGAGGTTAGCGCCAAATTGAGTTCTTGCGTTCTCGATGCTGGTGACATTTTTTGCCCGTATTTCAAGTGCTGACGGTACCTGTAATGAGGTGTCGCTTGCGAGCTTGGCGGTAACGGTTTCTGTAAAGCCGTCACAGTAAACTTGTTGCTCGGACCCACCGCCGACCGCCGTGAAAGGCAGTACCACGAGATTCCTCTGACTAGGAATGCTCGTACCGACCCATGATTGCCAAGGTTCGTGACCATAGCGAACGATCACAACGGCAAGTATGAACGCGAGCAGCAGAAGAATCGTTGCTACCCCGAGCACTCGATTCCGAATTCGCTGATTTTGGGGTGCGCCTGAACGCACTGAGCCGTTCCCCGGCTCTACTCGGCGGGCTCCGCTTTCTCTTGACGCGGAATCGCGCTCAAGACGCCTGAGATCAGTAACCATCTCCGAAGCGTGCTGGTAACGGAGCCTTCGGTCTTTCTCCAGAGCCTTGTTGATGATCCGTTCTAACTCAGGAGATGCGTCGGGATTCAGGCGCAGGGGGGAGACAGGTACACGGTTCAGAATGGCATCGAAAACCACTCCCGTGCTCTCACCACGGAACGGCAGGAGCCCGGTCGTCATTTCATAGAGCACAACACCGAATGAGAACAAGTCGGTTCGGGCATCAAGTTCTTTGGCGCGGACTTGTTCTGGTGACATATAGGCGACCGTGCCTACGGCTGCTCCGGGGCTGGTCAGATGCGTCTCCAAAGTCAGGGTGGATTGTTCCGCCGCCCCAGCCGCTCCTGCTTTGTTCAGAACCGGCGTAACCTTGGCCAACCCAAAATCGAGAATCTTGGCGTGTCCGCGCTTTGTGACAAAGATGTTCGCGGGCTTGATGTCGCGGTGAACGATCCCTTCAGCGTGGGCGGCATCGAGGGCATCAGCAATTTCGATGGCGAGAGCGAGCACCAACTCGAATTCCATCGGTCTGCCTGCAATACGGTACTTCAGGGTCATTCCATCCAGAAACTCCATCGCGATAAAGGAAAGACCATCGTGCTTGCCTATTTCGTAGATCGTGCAGATGTTCGGATGGTTGAGCGCCGAAGCAGCCCGAGCCTCGCGTCGAAAGCGTTCCAATGCTTGCGGGTCTTGCGCCACATCGTCAGGCAGGAACTTAAGAGCAACGAAGCGACCAAGCTCGGTATCCTCAGCCTTGTAGACAATACCCATGCCCCCGCCGCCCAGTTTCTCGACGATGCGGTAGTGGGAAACGGTTTGCCCCACGGGTTGGGTGGGCGAAGCCATTGAGCGGACATGTTATGTCGGACAAAGAGGAAGGTCAATTGAAACGCACAGCAAGAAGGAATGGGCTATTGCCGCTTCACGTACTCGGCCTTGGCTTCTTTCAGGATGGCAATGTCGGGTCGGCGGTCTTTCCGGAGTCCAAACCTACAAAACGGCTGCCGATGCCCCCTCGCCTGACTTCTTTGCCGGAGCCAGCACGATCAGGGCTACACCGATGACAACAAGCACAGCCGATCGGTCTGTACTGCATTCTCATCGCCCTGTCCATGATGACTCGCAGACAAGCTACCGTGGAGACGGTGACCTTCCTTCTTCAGAATCCATCGATGACGTTGATCCTTGGCGTAATCACGCTGGCGGCTGGGCTGGCGATGGTTCTCGCGCACAATATCTGGTCGGGAGGTGCGCTCGTCGTCGTGGTCACCCTTCTCGGTTGGATGGCGCTCATCAAGAGCCTGTTCTTCTTGTTCCTGCCCCCTGAGATGGAAGAGGGACTTTTCCTCGGGCAGCTTCACTATCAACAATTCTTCTACATGTACGCAGCTATTTCGCTCGTCCTTGGCGTCTACTTGACCTATGGTGGATTCCTGTCAAAGGCACACTAAAGTCACGCATCCAGATGCCGCTTCGTTTGACGATTGCCACGCCCATGTTGGATATTGGGGCGGAATGGACGTTGAACGCATCATTAACGACATCGAGCAGCTTCAGGAAATGTTCGAAGCGCCGGACATTAGGCCTCTCAGCGCAAGCGACATCTCAGCTGCCAATCGCAGACATGACGAAATGCTCGCGCACAGCCCGTGGTTTCGGTTGTGGCAGCACTTCGGGGTTTGTTGCCGAGGCGAAGGCGAAGGTGGGCCTCGGGTTCAGAGCTAGTGCCGCTTTTCTCTCACTTCTGACATGCACGATGACTTTGGTCCGAGCCCTTCTTGACTTCGGCTCTGCTGGCAGCTTAAATCCAGCCATGTCTCTGCTGAGCATCGCCGATTCGTTCTACATTGGAGTGTTGGACGTTGGGTCTGCGACTTCTTGGTACATCGAGAAGTTGGGGCTCCAGAAAGTTCCTGCGGAAATTGACGACCCAGAGGGGTGTGTCGCGTTGGGCTTCTCCAAAAAGGATCGGACCTGCATCGCCGTCCTCGGGCCTCGGGGCAAACCGACTGATGGAACGACGCCGATCCTCTATGCCTCCAACATCCGGAAGGCGTGGGAGGTCTTGGGTTCTCGGGGCGCAAATGTCGGAGAGATTCAGGAGGATCAGCAAGGCACGCACTACTTTGAGATGCCGGACTTGGAAGGCAACGTCATCGAGGTTTCCGAGGAGCCATAGCCACAGGGCCGCATGCCAATGCTGATAATCTTCGGTGGTCTGCCGGGCACAGGAAAAACCGTGATTGCCCAGCAGGTAGCTCGCGAGCTTGGCGCACTATATTTGCGCATCGACTCGATGGAGCAGGCCATCCGCGACACGGGTGTCGTCAGCAAGTTTCTTGATGATGCGGGCTATCGGGTCGGTTACGCGATCGCCGAAGACAACCTCCGTCTCGGCAAGACTGTGGTCGCGGACTCAGTCAATCCACTTCGAATTACACGTGATGCTTGGAGAAGTGTCGCTGATCGTGCGCGGGCTAAAGCCATCGAAGTCGAGGTCACATGCTCTGGTCCTGCGCAGCATCGAAACAGGGTAGAAACAAGGAGCGCCGATATCAACGGATTGAGACTACCGACTTGGCAAGAAGTCGTTTCTCGGGAATACGAACCTTGGGATCGTGACCACATCGTCATTGACACCGCGAGCCGGAGCGTGGCAGAGAATGTCAACGAACTTCTGAAGGCCCTAACCGAGCAGAATTCTCTGCGAATCCACAAGGGCGGGCACGAGATTCGCTCCATCGATGACTGGTTCCAATGGGCACCACCCAAAATGGGCGCACGCCAATGGAAGGACGGACGGAGCGCAAAAGAACTTGCCCGATCTTGGTTCCGCAAGGGATACGCATGCCCACCGGAGGAGATACAACTGCTTTTGGGGGCCGCCTTCAATGGGGAGATAACGTTCCGCGAAGCAAAGCCTGAGTGCGTTATCGAACTCGATGATTTCCCCGGCGAAAAAAGGAATTGTGACCTTGTCCTTCTCCTCGGCGTTGGGCAGCGTATGGTCGTCAATGTCGAGGCAAAGGCCGATGAACCCTTCGGTGACGATACGATAGGCGACTACTATGACCGGACGGCCGATTCTCGGTCCAATGTCCCTGCACGAATTCGGCAGCTATCGTCGGCCTTGTTCGGGCGAGTTCCTGATGCAGCGATTCGAAGACTTCGGTATCAACTTCTACACGCGGCAGCCGCCACTCTAATCGAAGCGGCGGCGAACAAAGCAGAATTGGGCCTCTTCTTGGTTCACGAGTTCCACTCTGCGAGTCTGAGTAGCGCGAAGCTCAGGAAAAACAGTACCGACTGGGAGAACTTCGTCCACGTATTTCCCGAACTTGCCACGGCACAGGTGGATAAGAACCAGATTCTCGGGCCAGTTTCCGTACCGGGCGGCGGTCGCGTGCCGCGCACCGTGCCTCTGTATCTGGGGAAACTGGTCACTGATCTTAAATAGATTGACCGCAAATCGGATTGTCAGTGCGCATACCAATCCGAATGCGGCGACCATTCGCTGCACGAGAGGCACTGGGTCGTAGTCCATTGGTGAAGGCAGGCAGGGCACACTCCCCCGTGTCGAACGTGTTCCACTCATAACCGCAGGTGCAAGACCATTTGTCTTCTTTGCGGGGCGACCACCCGCAGAGCGGGCACCGGATTCGTGGGCCGGAGGGTTCGTGGCTCTTGTCTTGATCAAGCTCGTGATCAATCACAACGGCGGGCTTGTCGTCCGTGGGGGCAGACATTGCTTCAACATTATGACGCACTTCGGATCGAACTCTGTGGCAGCAAATCGCTTCACTTCTTCGGAAGGAGCCTCGTCCAGCCCTTCAGATACGCTGTCTTCGCCTGATCAAGTGTCATGGTCTTGTTCACGCATAGCCACTGTCGAAACCGCTGCACCATCTCGGCATTCTCCTCCTTGGGAGGGACCTGCCGGAACTTCAAGGAGGATTTCTTGCGAGTCATTTCAGAACGGTGTCCTTCCACCTGAGTCTACGCCAGTTGTTCGATTGCGCGTGCAGGGGGCTTGAAGACCAGCCTCGTTAGGGGCCGTAACTATCGAATCAACTGATTCGCATTTATCTGGTGGGCGGGTACCGATGGTGAGTGTGCATTTCAAGTGGGATGGGGGGATGACCGTTACTGCTACACTTCGTTGAGTAGACCTCCCAGAGTTCGTCCGGATTTACGAACAAACGGACATTCGTGGCGGCAAGGCAGCACAATCGTGCTAGTGTGTCCCAACCGTTCAACGGTTAGTGTCAGGTAGCCGAACCTGATCCACGCGCCACAGTCATGCAGTGGAAGTACGAACGCCGCCTCGTCCTTGCGGCCTCCCCAGAGTGGATGGGGTGGTTCTGCGAGCGTTGTTGTTGGCACATAACACTCGACACGAAACCCACGCTAGTACAGCCTACTGTAGATGCCCAAACGAAATTCGATGCCCACGACTGCGAAGAATTTGCTCGCCAGAATTGGAAGGAGGGGGCCGGCACCGTAGAGGGTCGAGGAGTGAAATAGCGAGTCAGGAGATTTCTGCTGGGATCACGGCTGTTTCCCTCCTCACGTTGCAAAATCCGCCCCAGCATCAGGTGGAGTCAGACTACGAGGTGATCTCGGCGCTGCGGATTCTTGACGCAGATGAGGCCACCGCCTACGTGCAGTGGACCCCAACGATTCAATGGATATTCAGCTTGAACAGGCGGACCGCCGCCGAACTGTCCAAATGGCTTCTGATACAGATCAAGGAATGGACCCACGCCGCTCTGTCTGACATCTGCCATCAGTTCTTGCCACTTCTGCGCGAATTGGTTCCTTACCTCAGTGGTTAGTTCCTCTGGCAAACCGAGGTTAATTCTGATACCCGGATTTGTCGGGTCTGTAAAGAGCGTCGTCGGGGGGATTACTTCCACGGTTGGAATCCATGGGTTCTTCTCGGCTTCTCCGCGCTGGCGGTCTAAGTATTCTGATAGTTCTCGGAAGGTGCCGAAATCGGCGAGCGATTTCAAAGGCGGGGGCTGGGTATCCAAACCTCTGCGCTCCTTCCAGACCGAGCACGCGCAGAAATCAATAGACATCCGAAGAACTGCGTCCAGAGAATACGTGCTGCACTCAATATCTGGGGCAAAGTCCAACTCGATAACGCAAAGGATTTTTCCCTCACGCGGCCCCCACGCTAGAGGAGTTGAAGGCATAGACTTCCAACCTCCTGAATACCTGAGTTCCAAGGCGATTGATTGTATATGGTCTTTCGGCGAATGTTCCTCCAAATAGCCACAAGCGTTATCGCAAGTGAGGGCGGGGAAAAGAACTTTGACTCGGGCTTGATTAGTGCCAAGGGGACTCTGCAACAGTAGACCAAATCCATCGGCCGACCGGGTGCTATCCTGCTTCGGTTATGGAAGCCAAAGGTTTGACTGCGATACCACTGGAAGGAACGGCATCGCGGGAAGTACAGCGATCTGTGCGGCGGCCTGATCTCAACCGAGAATTGCCCCGACCTTGGGTCAGGGGTCAAAACGCGTAATCGAGATTAATTTCAACCGGGGAAACCCGGAGCCCACAGCCGCGCATCGCAGAGTTCAGATTTGACCTCTCTATCGATTAACGTTTGGAGGCACAGTCACATGCTCCGTATGGCGGTGCGGTTCACCGCGTTCGTGGCGTCCGTCGTTCTTGCCAGCCCACAAGAAACGCCCATATCAGAAGCGAAAACTTATGACGACGCCGAAGCCTACAAGGTCTATTCCGCGATTCTTGGCCAAGGATGGCCACAGAGAAAGGTCGGCACGAGAACGTTGATGATCCGCACTGAGACTGAGCCATATGGAATGTGCATCAGCCCGGACGCAGAATCCGAAAAGATCGTCGGCACCGCCATTGCGGACTACAAGAAGCAGAACGGGCAGAAGTGGCTCCTACAAAGACGGTTTGACATAGGCACACCCTATGAGATGGTTCCAAGCGGCGAAATCGACACCATTTTCAAGACAGAAGGCGCTGACGGCTGGAAGACATATTACGAGCGACACCCCAATTCTGGCGGATGGATCGAGCTTTCAGCCGTAGGGTTCAACCCGTCAAAGACCATCGCTGTCGTTTACGCGAGTCATTCTTGCGGATGGCTGTGGGGCTATGCTGCTCTTGTCGAATACGGCGGAAAGCGGATCCTGTTCGACACCGCGCCCAAAGTAATAGAGACTCTGAAGTCTATGCCTGACCCTTTTGCCCCAGGTGGGGAGCTTTGATTTCTGACCGGGCCGCTTCGTAGGGGGGAACCCCTTCAGCCTAAATTCTTGCTCGATTCATTGACCCCAAGGACGACGCGCGAAAGTTTCCGAAAACTGTCCGACGCAAGGGTAAAAATCGATCGGGCCGGTAGTGGTTTTCGGCTGCAAGGATCGGTCTGCGAGCGGTGCCCGAAACTGCCGAACGAGGGCACACTAAGCCTGTGTACCATTTTGTGTACCACTGTGACCGCCAATTCAGGTTAGGGAGCGTCAGCACGCTTTTCTAGCAAAAACAAAACCCGCTGAAATAGCGGGTCTTAGCAGATGATAGTTGGTAGCGCTACCGGGAATCGAACCCGGGTTTGAAGATTGAGAATCTTC
>Ga0075017_100002174_pt1 | contig 12207 bp, 11 predicted proteins | sample AleBraG_ABR_2012_FD_71475 | JGI IMG/M metagenome (GOLD analysis project Ga0075017, IMG submission 71475) | Freshwater sediment microbial communities in response to fracking from Pennsylvania, USA - Alex Branch Run_MetaG_ABR_2012 | ecosystem: Environmental > Aquatic > Freshwater > Creek >...
AGACTGTCGTATCCCGTTGCGCCACTAACCGAACCATCGTACACAGCCGCTGAACAACGGGGGCAGCGCCGACAAACCCCGGAAGAGCGAGGTCTGTTCTTCCGGGCGGGTCGACTACGAACGAAGAAATTGAATTCTCAATGCATATTGGGCCACCACGCTCGACCTCCCGGATCAGGTCGAAGCATGGGGATCCGGGGGAAGGTAACGCGACGATTGGCTGTCCGGTATGCGGATTGATGGGTATGACTTCAATTCCAGGATAGCTCATCCCTACGATCTCTTTAAACTCTTCGACGTTCAGATCGGGAAGAGCGGGGTCGAGCAACACGAGAGATGTGACGCCCTCATCCATCTTCTCAAGGGCGGCCGCGCCACTCACAACATCGCGAACGATCCAATGGCCGGATTGGAGTCTTGAGGCAAGTTCGCGCCGCAAATTGGCATTGGAACTTACGAGTAAGACGCCGACGGTCGGTTGGACCATTGGTGCAGTAGGGAATGACGATTGACTGACCACGACGCTAGACATGAGCGGCCTCGCTATTTCCGGGGGTGACGGTGCTGTTGAGATTTGCCGGTGCTGTCTTGGGCAACTGCAGGAGAAGTTTCTTTAAGTCCCAGATCAGTTGCCCACCCACGCTGGCAGCCATGTCCTGTGCCAGTTCTTGCCGGAGCGTGGCCGGTGGGGAACTCTTTGCGGCTACCGGAGGGCCTGTGCGAGCTGGGCTGACGGCAGTTACCTGAATCAGGACATGGAGGTCGCCTGGTTCCACCAGAACAAAGACTTTACTACCTCGGTCCAGATGTTGGAAGAACTCCGACAAGGCCATCCTCAACGCGGAGGAGACTCGGCTAGGGGAAAGGTTTACGCGGTCGTCACCTGACTTCTGCCGGTCCGCGATTCTCGACTGAAAGATGCATTCGAGTCCTGCTGCGACGGAGCAATCCTTAAGACTACGCAGAACCGATTTAGCCAGCGCCGACACCGAGAACGTCGTGACGTCGGAGACCGGCTGATGCAGTTGCATGATGGTACGAAGCTGCTCAAAGCAATCGCTGACTCGTTGGACTTCCTCCAGAGATCTCGCGATGACACGTTTACATTCGTCCACCGATTTCGCGTCCGCGAGGGCAAGCTCGAGCGTCCCCTGAAGCACGGTGAGAGGCTGTGTCGCTTGGTGGAGCCCCAGCGAAAAGGCGGCAGAGATGTCACGATCGATAGATGCTTCTGATTCACTGACTGTCGACCCGGGTAACATAGCAATTCCCTCTCAGTTGTCGGCCAGAACGTATCCCACACCCCGTACCGTTCGAATTAGTTTGACACTATCGCTCGTGTCCACTTTGTCTCGAACGTACTTGACGTAGACGTCTACCAAGTTGGTTTTTGGATCGTAGGGAGCCTTCCAAACGTTTTCCATGATCTGCGTCCGGTTCACCGGACGGCGGGCGTTGACCATGAGATATTCCAGTAGTGAGAATTCTCTTGCGGTCAGATCGAGCTTCCGCCCGGCCCGCTCCACCCTAAACTGGGGTCGGTTCAAGACCAGGTCAGCGACTTGAAGAACCCCTCCAATACCTTTTGCCTGACGCCGTAGCAGCGCTCGGACTCGGGCGGCGAGTTCGTGAAAAGAAAAGGGTTTGATCAGGCAATCGTCCGCGCCGCTATCGAGTGCGGTAACGCGATCTTCCAGACCATTGCGGCCAGTAAGCACTAAAACCGGCAAATCGGGCATTGTCGGACGAACCTGCCGCAAGAGCGTCATGCCGTCCAGTTTAGGAAGATTCAAGTCCAGGATAAGCAGGCTGTACTGGTGTTTCCCGACTTCGTCGAGAGCGGACTGCCCATCATGGACCACGTCCACCGAATATTTGCTAGTTTCCAGCCCACGCTTTAGAAAATTAGCAAGTGGAATGTCGTCTTCCGCGATCAAAACCTGCGATTGAATGTCGCAGGGCAAGGATGATTTCACTTCGCCCAGCTCGTGATTCATTGTCTCCCCGATCGAAAGGCAGCCTCTTCATATCGAAGCCGCGAATTGCAAATCGGCGCAGTACAAATAACAAGCGCCGATTCAGGAATTACAAAGCAATTAGGAGGCCCTAATGCCGAGCTAATGCATCTTCATGAAAGGGAGTGGTTTGTGATTTTGAAGGCGCGTCAGAAGAGGTGAGGGAGTGTTCTCGATCCGGACAGAGTGTCACGAAGTCGGACAGTGTTTCAGAAATCCTTGTCGCTCGCATTTGATTTGTTGTCGAACAAGAGCGTCGCCGCTGACTCGTGGATCATTGTTTTTTGTCGGCTTCATTGGGTGCAGGGCTCGCACCAGCAAGAGCGGGAGCATCGCTGCCATCGACGTTTGTCTCCAGATATTGGACGATCAGGGAAATCCGGCGGTTGGACGGGTCCAACGCATCTTTCGGATTGCGCAGTCGCTGATCGGCGTATCCGCGAACCTGGGAGACCTGATCTTCCCGGACGCCGCTTTGCTGCATCAAGCGGCGCGCCGAATTCGCCCGGTCCGCGGAAAGTTCCCAATTCCCATAGCCTCGGGCCCCGACGTAGGGCTTGGAGTCGGTGTGGCCCTCAATCGAGAGTTTATTGGGGAGTTTCCCCAACTCCGCAGCGAGCAGTACCAGTAGGTCCTTGCCGTCCTGATTGGGTAGAGCACTGCCGCTTTCAAAGAAAGTTCCCGAGGCCGACTCCAGTAACTCAATCCGCAGGCCCTCTCCGGTCACGGTCATTTGGATTTGATTTTTTAATTTTTCGAAGTCGTTTAGCTTGCGGACAGCCTTTTGCAGCTGTTCTTTTAGCTTGGGCATGTCGTCTTTCTTCACGGTGAAGTTGTCACCGGAGCCGCGCTGGTCCGTTCCTACCTGCTTGGCATTGCCCGAGGGGTCTTTGAAATAGCCGCCTACCGCTTCTTGCAGTTGTTTACTGGAGTTCATCAGCCAGAGAACGATAAACAAAGCCATCATGGCGGTCACAAAGTCCGCGTAGGCCACCTTCCAGGCTCCGCCATGGTGCCCGCCATGGTTGACCTTCTTCTTGATAACGATGATGGGACGAGTATTCGCCATGATGATGTCCGGCGGTTAGGCCGAAGCTGTGGCGGCCGCAGCGGCTTCGGCTCCACTGCCGCCGCGACAGGCCTTTTCCACTTCCTGGAAGGAGGGACGCACATGCCCCGGGATTGCGCGCCGGGCGGCTTCGACTGCCATGATGGGAGCCGTTCCCTTGAGGAAACTGATCATCACTACGCGCAAAACGTAGAGGTAAGCCCGCTCGTCCTCTGCAGTCTTTGCCATGTTGGCGGCGATCGGTCCGACGAACCCGTAGCAGAGCAGGATGCCCAGAAATGTACCCACCAGCGCCGCGGCCACTTTGCGGCCAATCTCTTCAGGAGGGCCGCCCAGGGCACCCATGGTGATTACGACCCCCAGTACCGCTGCTACGATCCCCAGACCCGGGAGAGAGTCCGCCATGCTGCTTAAGGCGGCAATGGGCTGACCGGAGTCATGATGATGAACCTCCATGTCCAGGTCCAGGAGTTGATCCAAATCGAACGGTTCCGCTCCGGTCACGGCCATCCGGAGCGTGTCGCAAACAAAATCACGCACGTGGTGGTCCTTCAAGAAATTCGGATGCTTGGAGAAGACCGGGCTCTTGGAAGGCTCTTCCACGTCCGACTCCAGACCCATCAAGCCGTCTTTCCGGGCCTTGTTGAAGAGGTCGTACATCATCTTCAGCGATTCCACGTAACGCTCTTTCGTGAACTTGGAGCCAGAAAACACGGCGGTCACACCCGACGCAATCTTCTTGAGAATGTGCAGGGGATTAGCGATCAGGACAGTCCCAATCGCCGCTCCGCCAATAATGAGGAGTTCCGCCGGCTGGAGCAGGACTCTTACGTTCCCGTGCTCCATCAGATATCCGCCCATGATCGCGGCGATGACTATGAGGATGCCAACGATTGCAAACATGACTACCTAGTTTCCCCTCCGTGCTGAAAGAGGCGCTGGGTTTCCGGTGGTGGTCGAAGGAGCGGTTCCTGTGCGGGAGACAACAATGAGATCGACCCGGCGATTCATTTTTCGTCCCTCTTCCGTTTCGTTCCCGGCGACGGGGCGGTACTGCGAATATCCCGCGGCTGAGATTTGCATTGGATCGAAGGCGTATTGTTCGACCAGTAACGACACGACCTCCGTGGCTCGAGCCGTGGAAAGCTCCCAGTTCGACTTGAATCGGGCCGTGTGAATGGGCAGGTTGTCGGTATGGCCTTCCACTCGAATCTGAAAGCCTTTCGAGTTAAGAATGCTGGCAATCCTGCCCAGTGGAGCCTGGCCATCTGGCAAGAGCTCCGCATTCCCGCTGGCAAAGAACCCTACTTCGCGCAGACTCACGACCAACCCCTCTGGAGTTACATGCATTTCGATTTCATGTCGCTTGATCTGGTCTCCCAGTGCATTTTCCAATTCACGCTTCAAGCTGTCGACATCGACGCCTTCCCCACCCGCTCCGGCTTGATTGCCGTTGAGGGTCCCCACCAGTTGGCTCGGGTCCAGGCTCGCCTGCTCGCGTCCAGGCGGAGCCGCTTCCACTCGCAGGACGGATCCCTGGGCGCTGCCGGAAAAGACTCCCAACTCCTGGAAGGCTCCATGGATGGCGGCGGAAACCTGGACGACTTTCTTGTTGTCCATCTGCGAGGTGGAATACAAAACCACAAAGAATGCAAACAGCAGAGTGATGAAATCGGCGTAGGAAACAAGCCAGCGTTCGTGGTTCGCGTGCGCGGGCTTCCGTCTGCGGCGGCTCATGCCGGTTGAGGCTCCTGCGGCTCCTGGTCGAACAAATATCCAAGAAGCTTGGTTTCGAGGATGCGGGGATTCATGCCCTCCAGAATGGAGATCACTCCTTCGATAGTCATCTCGCGGAGAATCTGTTCCTCTCTCCCTTTAATTTTCAGCTTGCCGGAAGAAGGTAGAAACAGCAGGTTGGCAGATCCCACTCCGTATATGGTGGCGACAAACGCCACGGCAATACCTTTCCCGACCTCGTCGATGTTGGACAAATGTTGCATCACCTGAATCAGCCCTAGAACCGCTCCGATGATGCCAATCGTGGGAGCGAAGCCGCCGGCCGATTCGAAGACTTGAGCCACTTTCTCGGCGTTCTCCGCCTGATTGTCGAGCTCCAACTCCATCATCTTGCGGAGTTCGTCGGGTTCAATGCCGTCCACGGCCAGCATGAGGGCCTTTTTCAGAAACGGATCTTCAATTTTTTCCAGCTCAGAATCGAGCGAGACGATTCCGTTCTTGCGTGCGCGATGGGCAAACAGCACCAATGTCTCCACCAGTTGCCTGGGATCCTCTCCCTTGTCGAGGAAGACCCAGGCCAGTTTCTTAAATGCCTGCACCACCGTAGGGAGCGGGAATTGCACCATCACCGCACCAATGGTTCCGCCCAGCACGATCATGGCGGCGGTGGGTTGAAGGACTTGGGCGATCTTCCCGCCCTCCAAAAGTAAGCCAGCCAGAATGCCTCCGACCGCAAGGACGATTCCCGCAATCGTGCTCTTATCCACGAGATCTGCCCTCCGGGAGCCTGGTGCCGTGATCCTTCGTGAACGGGGCGCCGGCCCTCGCGACGGCCCCCGAATCGGCGCTAGGGGACAACAAATCGTGAATGACAGCGCGCCGGAATTCGATGACCCGCCGGATCACTTCATCCGGAGCTTCGTGGACTAAGATTTTCTCGCCGCTCACCAGCGTGATCACAGTGTCCGGGTTGCTTTCAATGAACTTGATCAGATCAGAGTTCACGGTGATCTGTTGGCTGTTCAAGCGCGTCAGTTGAATCACGGCCTACCTCTGCGAAGTCGGAAGATGAAGCGGACCACCTGATGCCCGGCCTCTAATCGGTAAAAAAGGAACTTTTCTGAAGTAGATGGTTCTTTCTTCCTGAACCGACGTAACGTGTTTGGCGCTATTCGTCCGTAACCGTCAGCGGCCAGCGGTTGCTGCACTACGATTCGGCCGCTTCAGATAAGTTGCTACCTGCTGTTTTTCCGCTTCGGTCAGCAGGCGTTTGCGCAACACAACACGCATCTGGTCTACCGCCCGGGGATGGCGGACGAGATCCTCACCTTTGACGTGCTGCTGCTGCAACGCCTCACCGATCTTGCTGAGACCGAGGTCGAACTGCACGAGATCGAAACGCGCTTCCGTCCAGCCCATATACCAGAACCAATCTGTGTAGTAGAGCCAGCTGCGCTCATTGAATGCCCGGACGTGCGTGGGATCCTGCCATGCACCCCAGGACAGGTCATAGGGCACGCTGATGCGGAACAGACCACCGACCTTGAGCAGGTTCAGGCAAGAATGCATTGCAGTCGTCAAGCTGGGAATGTGCTCGAGCGAATCGTTGGCGATGATCTCGTCGAACGAATTGTTCTGCAGCACAATGGCGCCGAACCGCCCAGTTTCAAGCGGCTTTCCAATGGGTAGAGGGTGATTGAAATCCAGCACGGCGTCCGGGTCCCAATAGGCATCGACGTCGACGTTGAGATAGTCCTCACGCCAATCCTTGCCGCTGCCTAAGTTCAGTTTGCTGGGGACGGGAATCGCGCGTGGTGTTGCAGCGATGCCAGAACACTCTTGCAATGCTTTCGTCAAAATATCGGACTCCTTTTGCTGAGAGAACCATTGGAACGCTCGAGTTTCCACAACTCGACGTTCTTCTTCGTTATGCAGCAGAGATAGACATCTGTCCACCAGGGACTCGTAGGGCGCGGCGACCACCGCATCCGCCAGCCCTTTCTCCGTTTCCATCTCGGGCCAGAACTCGGTTACGACGGCCTTGGAGTTAGCGAGAAGGTATGAAACCCGGACAATCTCGAAAATCTTTTCATCGTAGTAGTGGATGTTGAGAACGATCTTGGATCGAGCGATAAAGTCGTCTCTATGTTTGCCGTAAACGCCAAAGGTGGCGTGCACTTTGGCGCCAGCATCTTTTAGTGCCTTCAAAATGCGCGCCCGGCGCTCGTTGAGCGAGCCATAGAAGAGCACGTCGATATCCTGGTTCGGAGAAGCTGGAATACGCGTCAGTTCCGGTACATATCCCAAGGGAACAAGGAGGGGCGGGCAGGCGCAGTTCATCGCATTCCATTTGGCCAGGTTCTGCCGGCTGTAGTCCCAGACTTGCAGACGCAACGCCAGTTCGTAGAAGTGTTGGGCTAGATTCGGCCCGCCGAGTTGTTCCAGGTTGTACAGAATCGAACCGGGTGGGACCATGGCGGCATCTTCGACTGAAAGCAGGTGGGCTCCGAGCAAGATGTTGCTGGCCGCCGCATCGATGGCATTTTCCTTTATTTCCGCCGTGTGGCCGATGCTGCGCAGTCCGCCTTGCAGCGTTTCGGCCACTTCGCGAAACGCTTCAGTATGAAGAAATCCTTCCGGCCGAACCAACGTGATATGAAATCGGCTCATCGCTTCTCCTTACTTCGTCCGACATCCAAAGCACGCGGGCTGGTTGCCACACTCCACCCTCTCGACTCCGTGGACGATTGACCTCAGCTATGCAATCCGTCGACCTCATCCTTCTCTAACTCACGATCCATGAATTCAGCGCTCCCCTCCGCCAATTCCCACTCTGCTTCGGCCAGGTTGATTCTTTTCCTACTAGACTGCGCCCACCATAGGCTTCGAGCCTAGAAGGTCCGGTGGAACAACACATGCAAACAGTCGGTTCCGAGTCAATTCGGCACATGACGTTTTCCAATCAGACCTTAATGTTCGAGCGAGGCGAGCGATGCCAACCGTAGGGCTTTCGATGATCGTAAAGAACGCGGCAGATACGATTCGTCCCTGCCTGGAGAGTGCTTACCGGGTGGTGGATCAGATTGTGATCGCCGATACCGGGTGCACCGACGATACCTGCGCCATTGCTCGGGAATTTGGGGCGACCGTCGTTTCGTTCCCTTGGCAGAATCATTTCGCCAACGCGCGGAATGCGGCTCTATCGCCTATGACTACCGACTGGGTCTTGGTGCTCGATGCGGACGAAGAATTGGATCGCGAGGCGTGTCAACTTATGCCGGCCTTGCTCACCGCAACGGATGTCGGTGGCTATGTAACTCCCATCCGCAACTACATGTTGAACAGGTTTAACCGGGGATGGGATCGCATTGGTGTTCCCAATGACTATAAACATGAACGAGCGAGAAAAGCGCCCTCCTATATTGAGCACGAAAACTGCCGCCTCTTCCGCCGGCATCCTGGGATCTACTTCACCGGCCGTATCCATGAATTAGTGGAAAATCAGATCCGGGCGCTGGGACTGAAGCTGTCGCCTGCGAATTTCTTCATCCATCATTTCGGTCAGCTCGTTGATCAGGAAGCGAGAGAGCGGAAGCGCGTCTTTTACCGCGATTTGCTCCGAACAAAGACTGAGGAAAAGCCCGAGGATCCTGTCGCATGGACCCAGTTAGGGCTTCACGAGTTTGAGTGCTTCAACCGGCCCGACGAAGCCCTGCGTTGTTTCGAGAAGGCTCTGACGTTGCAACCGGGAGCGCCCGAAACCTGGCTGTTCACAGGGATGGTCCTTCTCACCCAGGAGCGTTACCAGGAGGCCTTAAACGCGCTTGAGCACGACACGCGGAATGGCAGCAGCCTGGCCTTGCGCGAAGACCTGCGAGGAGATGCGCTATATGGCGTCGGCCGGTACAAAGAAGCCCGGATGGCATACAAGCGGTCTCTGAAGCTGTCAAAAAACAATCCTCTACTGGAAAGCAAGTTGGGATACACCGAGGTGAAAATCGGTCAGAAGAATACGGGACTGGCTCATCTACGGCATGCGGCCAGGGTTGTTCCCGATGTTCACTCGGTGCACGATCGACTCATGAAAGGCTGCATCATGGCAGGCCGACTCGAAGAGGCCGCCGATGCGGCAGAGAAGTTCACTTTCGTAATGGGCCATCCCAAGTTATTCCTCCGCGCTGCGAGTATCCGTGCACAACTGAAGGAATGGAGTAAGGCAGAAGCGATTCTGATGCGGGGTCTCGAACTATTCCCGGAATCGCCGGAGCTGCGGGAAGCGCGGGCGGAGATGCGAAGCAAGCTGGAGGGACAGGACGATGCCGTGTCCGCAGGCCGGGCCGCCGCACACTCTTCTTGAGGGAATGCAGCGACGAGGTCATTCTTGATCGACCATTCGTCGGCTAGTATGACGAATGTTTATTGTTCGGCTGAACAACAACGGCTTGAGGTTAGAGACAGGTTAGAGACAGGTTAGAACCGGCCTGTTTTACATCAGGTCGTGGATGACTGCAGATATCTTCGAATGGGGTCGGCTTTGAATTCGAATCGTTTCGACAAATCCCGGGTTTGGGGTAATCGAGCGCAGGTGACCCACGGTGAGCCGGGCGGACTAAGTTAATACGGCGAAGTGCCGATAGATAGCCTGCTAAAAACACACCTCCTGCTCAAACGGGCGGTTCTCGACCTTCGAGAAGTCAATAGCGGGCCGCGATCCAAGGCGCAGGTGGAATTCGAACGAGGAGATTCACCCATGTTAAGCATCCTGAACAACATTTCTTCACTGCAAGCGCAGAACTCGTTGAATATGACGGCGACGTCACTCAACCGAACCTTGCAGCAACTTTCCACCGGTCAGCGGATCAACTCCGGAGCCGACGACGCTGCCGGCTTGGCGATCGCGAATGGGTTGCAGGCAAACGTCACCGCTCTTACGCAGTCGGTGCAGAATGCCAGCGATGGAGTAGGCCTTCTGCAAGTTGCTGACGGCGCCCTGTCGCAGATCACCACCCTGTTGAACCGCGCGGTCACGCTGGCTACTGAAGCCTCAACCGGTACTGTGAGCAACCAGCAACGCACCTCGCTCGATGCCGAGTTCCAGTCGATTGCGACCGAAATCAACACCATCGGTCAGAAGACCACCTATAACGGGGCGGCAGTCTTCGCTGCCGGTACCCTGACGGTCTTCATGAGCGATTCGAGCGGCGCCGGCACAACGAGCGTCGGCGTGGCGATGGTTACGGTTGACGCGGGACACCTCAACGGTGCTTCACTCACCGCCGACGCCTTGACCACGTCTGGCTCTGCCACGACCGCCCTGGGCGACATCAACACCGCGATCGCAGATGTGGCTGCTCTGCGCGGCACCCTTGGAGCCAGTTCCAACCAGCTCCAGGCGGCCACCAACGTCATGAACAGCCAGATCACCAACATCCAAAACGCCGAAAGCGGCATCATGGATGCGAACATCGGGACTACTACGTCGAACCTGGCGAAGTTCACCGTCCTGCAGCAGACCGGTATCGCAGCACTGCAACAGTCGAACCAGATGTCGCAGTCGGTACTGAAGCTGCTCCAGTAGTGTTGGGAAAGTGGTGGGACCGCAAGTCCCACCACTTTGTTCGAAGTGCCGAATGTCGAGTACAAGAGGCAATTTAAGCTATGTCAACTTCTGGGATTAACCTGAACTCGGTGTTGTCCGCGCTAGGGTCGTCCTCTTCAGGCATTAATGTAGCCGCTGCGGTCGCCCAGGCCATCGCCGCCTTGTCTATCCCAGAACAGCAGTGGCAGTCGCAGCAGCAAACGTTGCAGGGCGATACGACCACGATCAACCAGATACAGTCTGACGTCTCCAGCCTGGAAACCAGCTTGAACGCGCTGGGCGACCCGTTGGGTGCGCTTGCAGGAATGATAGTCACGTCTTCGGATACCAACGTCGTAAATGCGACGGCAGCTGCCGGCACCCCCGCCGGAAGTCATGTAGTCATCGTTAACAATATTGCCTCTACCGCATCGTGGTATTCCGATTCGGTCGCCACCAGCAGCACGAACCTAGCGCCCGGCAGTTTCACGATCCAGGTAGGATCCGGTGCTGCAACCCAGGTTACGATTGGCAGCGGTGTAAACACACTCGATCAACTCGCGAGTTACATCAATACTCAACACCTTGGAGTTACGGCGAGTGTGGTCAATGATTCAACTGGATCCCGTCTTGCGCTTGTCAGTAATGCTTCAGGCAGCGCAAACGGCTTTACCATAAGCGCCGCCTCCGGACTTACTTTCACACAAGCCTCCGCCGGACAAGACGCAGCCCTGACTGTAGACGGAATTCCCATCGATAGCGGATCAAATACCGTCACTGGCGCCGTGAGCGGTCTAACCTTGAACCTTGTGGGCGCGGCTCCGGGCGGCCAGATTAACGTAACTATCTCACCGGACACGAGTTCAGCCGCGCAGGCGATTGCAAAGTTTGTGGGCGCATACAACACTGCCATTGGTGATGTGAATTCTCAATACACCGTCGGCGCGACGAACCAGGAAGGCCCGCTGAGCGGAGACGCCGCGGTGCGGATGTTGCAAGACACCTTGCTGTCGGCCGCCAGCTATTCTGGCGGAGGAAACGGGGTGTCGATCCTGGCGGACCTCGGAATTACGATGAACAACGATGGCACGTTGAGCCTCGATACCACGACGCTCACCAACACGATCCAAAATAACTTCACGGCCGTACAAAACTTCATGCAGGGAGCATCTTCCAACGGGTTCGTGACTAACCTCAATAATCAATTGAGCTCGCTTACGGATCCGACCAGCGGCGCCTTCACGATCGACCTGCAAAGCATTAGCGCCGAAAATAAGGATCTCCAGACGCAGATCAACAACTTTCAGGCCTATCTCTCGACCCAACAAACGTTGCTCACAGCCGAATACAGCCAGGCCGACATCACCCTCCAGCAACTGCCCTCACTGCAGGCACAAATCAATGCTGAGCTTGGCTATCAGCCGAGCGGCTCAAGCTCAACTTCAATCCCATGAAAAAAAGTCAGACGGAACTCACTTACTTGCGAGCCGCGGCGCAGAATGCCACGTCAGTCGGGCTCGTCATCATTCTCTACGATCTCTTGATTCACGACCTGGAGCAGGCCATCGCTACTTTTGCAGACATCGAGCGCCGCACCGAGGAGATCAAACACTCTTTCCTCGTGCTGCAGCAACTGGAAGGATCTCTGGATGCGGAAAAGAGCGAGGTGGGCGCAAAGCACCTTCGAACCTTCTATTGTGACTTACGGTGCAAGATTTTCGAGGCGCATCTGAAAGCAAACCCAGAGACGTTGAAGAAGCAGATCGAGGCAATTCTCGATGTTCGTCAGGCATGGCAGCAAGTGGAAA
>Ga0075017_100002175_pt1 | contig 12206 bp, 12 predicted proteins | sample AleBraG_ABR_2012_FD_71475 | JGI IMG/M metagenome (GOLD analysis project Ga0075017, IMG submission 71475) | Freshwater sediment microbial communities in response to fracking from Pennsylvania, USA - Alex Branch Run_MetaG_ABR_2012 | ecosystem: Environmental > Aquatic > Freshwater > Creek >...
CCCCATCCCCCCCCGCACCGACCACCACCAGTGACCACTTGCCGGTCAGCAGGTTTGGCGCGGCCTGGCCCGGACCGGCGCCGCCAGTGCCGTCCGAGGCACGGGCCCGAGGCAACGCCAGCTGCGGCAGCTCGACCACGGGTTCGATGAGCGTACCGTGGTTGGTCCGCAGGGCCGGCCGCCAGCGGGTTCCGTAGTAGAGCCAGAACGCGAAGGCGAGCGGCGCGGCGAACAGGATCAGGATCACCACCAGCGGGCGGCGGTTCCGGGGCGGTGTGGTGCCGGACGGAGCGGGGGTGGTCATGGGCGCGGCTCTAGATTCATGAATACGAACAGGAACAGGCACAGCGCCGCAAAGCCCCACCACTGGATCGCGTAGGCCACGTGGCGCTCGGGTCCGAAGCCCGCGGCCGCACTGTGCCACTCGCGCCCGTAGCCGTCTGGCGCATCCGGGGACAGCAGGAGCTGCCGCGCTTCCAGTTTCTGGCCCAGCGCCGCCTCCAGCTCGTCCATCGTGGGGAAACTGGTGCGCTTGGGCCACAGGCCGTCGCGCGTCGGTGCGGCCCGGCCCAGGGCGAGCCCGGTGACCGGCAGGGTATCCAGCCGTCCCATGATGTCGACGGGGGCGGCCCGTCCAGTCGGCGCGGTGACGGCGATATCGATATCGGGCGCCCGGTCGCGCCGTCCCGCGGGCAGCTCGATCCAGCCGCGGTTCACGAGCAGCAGGCGTCCGTCCTCGAGCCGCAGCGGCGTGAGGACCTCGTAACCGGTTCGGCCGCCGAAGCTCATGTTGTCCAGCAGGAACTGGTGCGCCGCGTCGTACCGGCCGGTGACGCGCAGCTGGGTATAGCGGGCCAGCTGGGCGGCGGAGCGCCCGCCCAGCGGCTCGGCGGGGCCGGCGCTGCCCAGCGCGAAGGCCGCGGCCATGGCCCGCTTCTCCGCAGCACGGTGCCATTGCCAGACGCCGAGCTCCAGGAACATCACGACGCCGAACAGCGTCAGGGCAGCCATCCACCAGCGGGCCACCAGCCGGCGGGAGCCAAACTCAAGTTGCAGCACGTTTCAGACTCAGTGCTCTGGGGCCAGAACGGGGGGCGGCATTGTGCAGGCCGCTGCGCGCGGAGTACAGGCGCCCGCCTATACTGGCGGGCAGCCGGACGCACGGCGCCCGCCATGGGGGCGTCGGCAGGGTAAAGGAGCGGTGAGCGCGATGGATGCATTGAGGCTGATCGTCATTCTGGTGCTGTTCGCGATCGTGGCCAGTCTGGGCAGCGCGCTCTACCACCTGGCAACGGGCCGCGGCGACTCCAGCAAGATGGTGCGCGCGCTGACCGTGCGCGTGGCCCTCTCCGTAGGCCTGTTCCTGCTGCTGATGATTGCGTGGCGGCTCGGATTCATCCGGCCCAATGGCGTGCGCTGACCCGCGGCGGCTCCATGGCCAATGCGCAGCCCCCATCTGCCGGGCCCCTGCTGGCGCGCCTGGGCGCCAGGCGCGAACTGTGGGCGGTGGCCTGCGCGCTCGCGCTGCTGTGGGGCGTCGGGCTCTTCGGCCGCACGTACTGGACGCCCGACGAGCCGCGCGAAGCGGCGCTGGCCGCGTCGATGAGCGCGCATCCGGCGGCGCTGCCGGCTCTGGCGGGCGTGCCGTTTGCGGAGAAGCCGCCGCTCAGCTACTGGCTGGCCGGTTCGGCGATGCGCCTGGCCGGTGCCGCGATGCGCCTGGGCGGTGCGGCGATGCGCGGTCCGGCGCCCGCCGCCGCGCGCCTGCCGCAACTGGCCTATGCGCTGCTGGGCTTTCTCGCCGTCGCCGCGCTGGCGCGCGCGCTGGGCGCAGCGGGGCGGGTGGCCGGCCTGCTGTTCGTATCGGCGGAACTCGTCTATCAGGTCCAGATCTGGCTCGATACCGACGCGCTGCTGCTGGGCGGCGTCAGCGTGGCGCTGGCGGGCATGTACGCCGGATTATCCGCCGCGACCGGCGCTGCACGCCTGCGTGGCTATCTGCTGATGCATGCCGGGCTCACGCTCGCCTTCTTCGGCAAGAACTTCGCCGCCTGGCTGGTGCCCGTGCTGTGCTTCATCGGCTTCATCGCCTGGGAGCGCCGCGGCCGCGAGCTGCTGCGCTGGGAACTCTATGTGGGCGCACTGCTGCCCGCGTCCTGCATCGGACTCTGGGTGCTGGCCGTCGCATCGCGGCCGGATGGGGCGCATCTGCTGCACATCCTGTTCTGGAACAACCTGGTCGGTCGCGCGCTGCCGGTGGCGGCGGAGGCGCAATACAGTTATTCGACCGGACATCCGAACTGGCCAGGCAAGTATCTGGTGGAGCTGCTGCCCGACCTGCTGCCCTGGAGCGCCGTGGCGGTCGCCGGGCTGTGCGCCGCGTGGCGCCATGCATGCCGGCCCGGTGCGCGACGCGCCGCGTGGCGCTTCGCGCTGTGCGCTGCCGTTCCCGGCCTGCTCGTGCTCTCGCTCGCCACGACGGCGCGCAGCATCTATGCGGCGCCCTGCATGGCCGGTTTCGCGCTGCTGATGGCCCTGTGGGCGGCCGAGCGCCGCAGCGCGGATGCCGGCGTGCCGCGGCCCGGTACGCGGTCCGGCACGCGGCCCGGTACCCTCTGGGTGCTGCGCATCACGGCGCTGCTGCTGGCGCTGCCGGCGCTGGCCGTACTGGCGATTACGCTGGCGCTGCAATGGACCGTGCAGCGGGCCGGCGCGGCGCCGTTCCTGCTGAGCGCACTCACGGCCCTTGCGGTCGCGGTGTGGAGCCTGCGCCGCGTGGCCTCGCCGACGGTCCCGGTTCCCCGTGCGCTGACCGGGATGGGCATCGCCTGGGCGTTGCTGCTCTCGCTGGGCGCGCTCAGCGTGTTCGGCGCCATGAATCGCACGCAGGACATCCAGTCGCTGGCACTGCGCGTGGCGCGCGCGGCGGGCACTCATCCGATCCTGTTGTGGCATGCCGATGAAACGACGCTGGCCTGGGCGCAGCTCTACCTGCCGCAGGAGCGCTGGACAGCCATCGATCCCCTCCAGTCCCTGGCGGCGGCCGAGCTGCATCAGCGGCTGCGCGCCGCGCCGGACACGGCCGTCGTCAGCCTGATCGCCGGCCCCGGCTGGTCACAGGCCGCCTGGCGCGAGTACCTGCGCGGCGCGGCGCCGATGCCCGCGTCTGCGCCCGTACGGCAGCCCGCCGAAGCGGCGGCGGCCGCTGCGGCCGAACCAGTGCTGTCGGCCGCCGGCCTCGAGGCCGTGCAGCGGGTGCAGCGGCCCGGCGGGCGCGGCTACTGGCTGTGGGTACGCAAGGCCCTGCCGCCTGCGCCCGTGCCGGATGGACCCATTCAGCTTGGACGATAATCCGCGGCCCGCAGGGGCTGCAAGGAGTGTGGCGATGCAAACGCGCCAAGGGCTGATGTCAATCGGTGTCTGCGGTGTGCTGGCGGTCCTGCACATGGCGCAGGCGACAGCGCAGAGCCGGGCGGACCGGCAGGCGGACCGCCTGGTGGCCGACTTCGTCTACGGCAGCCTCGCGCTGTCGCCGGTGACGGCCACGGCCACGGGGTATCATCGGCATCGCGGCGTCGACCTGGATGTGCGCTGGGATGACTACAGCGCCGGCGGGATCGCGGCGTCGCGACGCTTCAATGCGCAGCTGCTGCGCCGGGTCGATGCGCTGCGCGCCGCCGGGCTGGATGCGGAGCGCAAGGCCGATCTGGACATCGTGGGCGATAGCGTCGGGCTGAACCTGCTCGACCTGGAGCGTATCCAGAGCTACCGCCACAATCCGACCGTCTATGTCGAGCTGATCGGCAACGGCCTGTACAACCCCTTGGTACTCGAATACGCGCCGCCCGCCGCGCGTTTCGGCAGCATCATTGCACGCCTGCGTGCGCTGCCGGCGCTGCTGTCCCAGGCGCGCGGCAATCTCAGCGACGCGCCGGAGGTGTGGAACCGCGTGGCGCGCGAGGAAAACGCCGGCAACATCGAGCTCGTCGACAGGACGCTGCGCGCGGCGGCCCCCGCCGACCTGCGTGCCGCCTATGACGCGGCGGCGGAGCCGGCGCTGCGCGCGCTGCGCGACTTCAGCCGCTACCTGGCCACGGATCTTTCCGCGCGGACCAGCGACTGGCGGCTCGGCCGCGAGAACTACGAGCGCAAGTGCGCCTACGTGCTGCACACCGGCAAGAGCCCCGGGCAGCTGCTCGCGGCGGCCGAAGCCTCCCTGGCCGCGACGCGCGCCGAGATGGCGCGGATCGCTGCGCCGCGCAGCGTCGAGGAAGCGCTCGCGGACGTGGCCAGCCACCACGCCACGGCGGCGACCTACATGGACCAGGTGCGCCGGACGCTGGCCGATGCCACTGCCTTCGTGCGCGCGCAGCACCTGCTGACGCTGGCGGCCGACAGCAACCTGCAGGTGATCGAAACGCCGGCCTTCATGCGGGGAATCTATGGCGTGGGCGGGTTCAATCCCGCGCCGGCGCTGGAACCGAAGCTCGGCGCCTACTACTGGGTGACGCCAATTCCCAACAACTGGCCCCCGGAACGCGTCGATTCCAAACTACGCGAGTACAACCGTTATGGGCTCGAACAGCTGACGATTCATGAAGCCATGCCCGGCCATTATGTGCAGGCGGAATACGCCAACCGGATCCAGCCCGCCGCACGGCGTGTGCTGCGCAACCTCTGGGGCAATGGTCCCTATGTCGAGGGCTGGGCGGTGTATGCGCAGCAGATGATGACCGACGAGGGTTACCTCGACCACGATCCGGCCCTGCGCCTGGCACTGCTGAAGCAGCTGCTGCGCGCGCAGGCGAATACCATCCTCGACGTTCGCCTGCAGACCATGGGCATGAGCGAGTCCGAGGCGCTGGAGCTGATGATGAAGCAGACCTACCAGGAGCGCGAGGAGGCGGTGGCCAAGCTGCAGCGGGCGCAGCTGTCGTCGTGCCAGCTGGATTTCTACTATGCCGGCCTCAACGGCTGGAACGAAGTGCGTGCACATTACCGGCAGCGCCACGGGCAGGACTTTTCGCTGCAAGGATTCCATGAAGCGGCGCTCAATGAAGGCGCCGTGCCGCTGCCGACGCTCGACCGGCTTCTCAACCGATGACCACCGATGGCGGATACCCGCATGACACGCGTTGAAATCATCAAGCTCAAGGTCCATGCCGATGCGCGCGGTGCCGTGTTCGAACCGCTCGAGCCGCAGCTGCTGCACGGCTGGCAGAACGTGCACGCCGTGATTACCGAGCCCGGTGCCGTGCGCGGCAATCACCGCCATCTGCGCGGCACGGAAGTGAGCGCCGTGGTGGGCCCGGCCCTGGTGCGCTACTGCGAGGACGGCCAGACCTGCGATGCGCGGGTGCCCGAGGGCGAGGTGTGGCGCTTCCATTTCCCACCCGGGGTATCGCATGCCTTCAGGAACACGGGCGACCGGCCCTTCGTGCTGGTGTCGTTCAACACGGAACTGCACGACCCGGCGGCACCGGATGTGGAGCGCGTCGAGCTGATCTGATCCGGCCATTCCAGCGGGCGGGGAATAAATCCGGTGTCTGCGCAGTCCCTGTCTCCTGGTGTTACCCGCAATCCGCGCCCGGCCGGCGGCGCCCGGCTGTACTGATGGATGACAAGCGCCGCCGGTTCGAGTCGGAGGTCATGCCGCATCTGGATGCGGCGTGGCGCTTCGCGCGCTGGCTGACGCGCTCCGCGGCCGACGCCGAGGATGTCGTCCAGGAGGCCTGCCTGCGGGCCTATCGCGGCTACGAGGGCCTGCGTGGCACCGATGCCAAAGCCTGGCTGCTGGCGATCGTCAGGAACTGCCAGGCGACTGATTTCAGGCAGCGCCAGCGGCAGGCCGCGCTGCCGCTGCCGGAGTCACACGATGCCCGCGATGTTGCTGCCGTGGTGGCGCCGGGGCCCGATCCGGAGCGCGCGGCCATGCAGCGGGACGAGGCGCGGCAGCTGGACCGGCTGCTCGGCGCTTTGCCGCCCGAGCAGCGCGAGGTACTGGTGTTGAGGGAAATCGAAGACATGGACTACCGGCAGATCGCGGCGATACTCGGGATTCCCATCGGGACCGTGATGTCGCGGCTGGCACGCGCGCGCGCCGCGCTGAAGCTGCGCTGCCAGGCCGACGTCCCAGGGAGCCGCGCGTGACCTGCGTATGGTCGCTGCGCACGCAGGCCTATTTCGACGCTGAGGTCGATGCGCCGTCCGCGGCCGCCCTGGAGCAGCACGTGGAACAGTGCGTCGAATGCCAGGCACTGCTCGCTGACCTCGAGGCCAGCCGCGCGCTGCTGCGCCGCGCGGCGGCGTCGCTGACCGCGCCGGCCCCGCTCGCCGCGCGTCTCCGTCAGGGACTGGATCGCGAGGCGCCGGCGCCGGTGCGCTCGCCAGCGGCACGGCGGCGCCCGCCGCCGTTCTGGCTCGGTGTCCTGACCGGACTGGCGGGCGCCGCCGGCGCACTGCTGCTGGCCGCCATGCTGCCGCTGCTGCGCGCCGACCCGCTGCTCGATGAACTCGTCGCCGCGCACCTGCGTTCGCTGATGCCCATGCACCTGATCGACGTCGCGTCGACCGACCGGCACACGGTCAAACCCTGGTTCGCCGGGCACGCCGACGTGTCGCCCGTGGTCGCTGACTTCGCCGCCCAGGGTTTCCGGCTCGTGGGGGGACGGGCCGACTACCTTGATCGTCAGCGATCGGCCGTGGTGGTCTATCAGCACGGCGCACACCTGATCAATGTCTTCAGCTGGCACGCCGCTGCGCCCCGCCTGCCCGCGAGCACGACGCGCAGCGGCTATCGTGTCGCGTGCTGGACCGTGGACGATCTGGGTTATTGCGCCGTTTCCGATGCCGGCTGGGAGGAATTGCGCGCCCTGGAGCGGCTGCTGCAGGAAAACGGGGAGTAGCCGGCAACGGCCGGCAATGACTTCGACAATAATCTCGAACAGCCCGGAATAAAGACGCCGCACGCGCAGTCCCTGAGTCTCCTGAACACCCCACTTCAAGGAGAAATGGTATGGACGCCTCCCACCTTAGGGGTGGAGTAGACGGATGAGCTTGTCGAGGAAGAGGACCCTCCGTGCCGACGGCATCAAAGTGCCTTAGTGTGGAAGGTGTTCAGACTTTCACAGGCTACCGGAGGGTCCAGAGATGAAGGCTACCGTAGTTGGAGTGGATATCGCAAAGCGGGTGTTTCAGCTGCACTGGGTAGAGCCCGAGACGGGCGAGATCATGTCGCTGCAGCTAAAGCGGGAGAGGTTTTTGGAGCATTTTGCCAATCGGGCGAGCTGCGTGGTCGGGATGGAGGCGTGCGGAGGCTCCCAGCACTGGGCGCGCTCGCTGCAGAAGCTCGGTCACCAGGTCAAGTTGCTGTCGGCGCGGATGGTCAAGCCTTTTGTGGTGGGCAACAAGAACGATGTGGCCGATGCCCGGGCGATTTGGACCGCAGTGCAGCAGCCGAAGATCAAGGCGGTGGCGGTCAAAACCGAGGAGCAGCAAGCGGTGCTGGCGCTGCATCGGATGCGCGAACAGCTGGTGAAGTTCCGCACGGCGCAGATCAATGGGCTGCGGGGGCTGCTGACCGAGTACGGCGAGGTCATGCCGCAGGGTCGAGCGGGGATCAAGCGGGATATCCCCGGGGCCCTGGGCCGTCTGGCGGGTCGGCTGCCGGCGATGGTGATCGACACCTTGCGCGAGCAGTACGCGCGCTTAAGCGAGCTGGATGAGCAAGTCAGCCAGATCGAGCGGCGGTTACGGCAGTGGCAGCGTGAGGACCCGGCGGCGCAGCGCGTTGCGGCGATCCCGGGGGTGGGGCTGCTGAGTGCAACGGCGGCGATTGCGACGATGGGTGATGCCCGAGCGTTCAAGTCAGGTCGCGAGTTTGCGGCCTGGCTGGGGTTGGTGCCACGGCAAACGGGCACGGGCGGTCGAGTCCGATTACTCGGCATCAGCAAACGCGGTGACAAGTATCTGCGCACGCTGCTGATCCACGGCGCCCGCGCGGTGCTCACGCACACCAAAGCACCGCCCGAGTGGGTAACCGAATTAGTGAAGCGTCGGCCCAAGAATGTGGCTGTCGTGGCGATGGCGAACAAGATGGCACGCACGATCTGGGCGCTCACGGCTCATGAGCGGGCGTATCAATCCGGGTACGTGAGTCAGCCGGCATAGGGCCGAGATCACGTTGATTTAACCACCAACAAAGGAAGGTACGCCAAAAGGTTGCGCAAGGACTACAACGTGTGATGGGAAACAGGTCAGACCGTGACCCGCCAAGCCTGCATGTCTGTCCGAGCTTAGAGCTCTCAGGAGAAATGAGGCGCGGGTCAGCGGAATCCATCAGGGCCCGCAGGCTTTGGCCTGCACAACAGGCCGGATATAAACCTGCAGCCTCATCTGTCGCTCATCACGCCACGAAGTCCTTGCCATCGGGAGGCGTCCATATAACGGACATGTCGGATGAAAGATCGCTGCGGGCGCGCCGCGAAGTTCTGAGGTGCATGGCTTACGGCGGCGCCGGCACGCTGTTCGTGCTCGCCGGCGGTGTACTGACCCCGATGGATCTCGCCGTTGCCGCGGCCGCAGACGCCAGCGCTGCACCGCGCTCCGACACCCGGGGGCCGGCCGGCGGCGTGCCGCTGTTCGTGCAGCTCAGTGATACGCATATCGGCTTTGCCAGGGAGGCCAACCCGGATGTCGCCGGGACGCTCGCGCGCGCGATCGACCTGGTCAACGCCCTGCCCGTGGCGCCGCCGCTGATCCTGCATACCGGCGACATCACGCACCTGTCCAGGCCGGCGGAATTCGACCTGGCGCAGCAGCTGCTCGCGCGCCTGCGCGTCACCGAGCTGCACACGGTGCCGGGCGAGCACGATGTGGCGGACGCATCGGTCAGCGAATATTTCAGCCGTTTCGGCCAGCCTTCGGAAGGCCGTGGCTACTACAGCTTCGATCACGCCGGCGTGCACTTCGTCGGGCTGGTCAACGTGCTGCAGTTCAAGCCCGGTGGTCCGGGAACGCTGGGCGCCGAGCAGCTCGCCTGGGTGGCCGCCGACCTGAAGGCACGGTCCGCCAGCACGCCGATCGTGGTGTTCGCCCACATGCCGCTGTGGAATATCTACGAACCGTGGGGCTGGGGCACCGGGGATGCGGCGGCGCTCATGGACCTGCTGCGCCGCTTCGGTTCGGTCACCGTGCTGAACGGGCACATTCACCAGATCGTGCAGAAGGTGGAAGGCAACGTGACCTTTCACACCGCGCGCTCGACCGCCTACCCGCAACCCCCGCCCGGCGTCGGGCCGGGGCCGGGCCCGCTGCTGGTGCCCGCCGACCACCTGGCCGGGATGCTGGGCGTTACGAGCGTCAGCCGGATCGGCGCTGCGCCGGCGCTTGCCCTCAGCGACGCCACGCTGGCGGACGGCGCGGCCCCGGGCACGCCCGCGGCGCGTGCACCTGCAGCCGGTACGACTGCAGCCGGTACGACTGCAGCCGGTACGGCCCAGGTGCTGATCAGGGATTTCATGTACAAGCCTGTAGCGCTGACCGTGCAGGCCGGCGCCACCGTCACCTGGCTGAACCAGGACGACGAGCCGCACACGGTCGTGAGCGTGGACGGCCTGTTCCGTTCCGGCGCGGTGGACACCTCGGAGCGCTTCAGCTACCGCTTCGACCGGCCGGGTACCTACCGCTTCGGCTGCTCGATCCATCCGCGGATGGTCGGCAGCATCGTGGTCGTATAGCGGAGCCTAGATCCAGTAGACGAACACGAACAGGCCGAGCCATACGACGTCGACGAAGTGCCAGTACCAGGCCACCGCCTCGAAGGCGAAGTGGCGCGTCGGCGTGAAATGTCCGTTCATCGTACGCAGCCAGATCACGGTCAGCATGATGGCGCCGATGGTGACGTGCAGGCCGTGGAAGCCGGTCAGCATGAAGAAAGTCGAGCCATAGATGCCGGTGCTGAGCTGCAGGCCCTTGTGCATGTAGGCCTCGCCGTACTCGCGCGCCTGCAGCGTCACGAACAGAAAGCCGAGCAGGAACGTGGCGGCGAGGAACACCTTGAGCACGCCGCGCTTGCCTTCCTTGAGCGCGTGGTGGGCGATCGTGACCGTCACGCCGGAAGTCAGCAGGATAAGCGTGTTCAGGGCCGGTACGCCGAAGGCCGGGATCACCTCGAAGGTGCCGTCGGCGCGCGGTCCCAGCCTGGCGGGGCCGTTGGTCGGCCAGGCGGCATCGTAGTTGTGCCACAGGAAGATGCGGTTGAAGACCTTGACGCCCTCGCCGCCGATCCAGGGCACGGACAGGGTGCGGGCGTAGAACAGCGCACCGAAGAAGGCGGCGAAGAACATGACCTCCGAGAAGATGAACCAGATCATGCCCATGCGGAAGGAGCGGTCCACGTCCAGGTTGAACAGTCCGTGCTGGTTCTCGCCGATGACGGTGTGGAACCAGCCGATGAACATGAAGGCCAGCAGGGCCAGCCCGATGGCGAACAGCACCGGCCCGAACCAGTCGTTCAGCCAGGCCACGACGCCGAGCATCGTGGTGAACAGCGCCACTGAACCGATGATCGGCCACTGCGTGCCGTGCGGGATGTAGTACTTGCTGGAATCGGCCGGGGCGTGTGACTGGGACATGAGGATTACCTTAAGGGCTGGCGCGCCTCAGCGGGCGGCGACTCGGTGGGACGTATCGTAGAACGTGTAACTGAGGGTCAGGCGATCGATATTGCCCGGCAGCGCGCGGTCCACGAAGAAGCGCACGGGCAACACCCGCTCCTGGCCCGTCTTGAAGGACTGTGGTGAAAAACAGAAGCATTCGGTCTTGTGAAACCAGGCTGCGGCTTCGCCCGGCGCGATGTTCGGCACCGCCTGCGCCACCGTGTCGTGGCCGGTCAGGTTGTGGGCCACGAACGTGGCCTGGTAGAGCTTGCCCGGGTGGACCTGCAGCGCATGCTGCGACGGGCGGAATTCCCAGTTGCCGACGGTCGGCAGCGTCGCGATGAATTCCACGGTGACGGTGCGGTCGTACTGGGCGGCGCCGGCATCGGCGGCCGCAACCGCCTCGGTGAGCAGCTTCTGGTCGCCAAAGCCGGTCACCGAGCAGAGCACGCGGTACAGCGGTACCAGCGCGAAGCCGAAGGCGAAGCTGCCGGCCACGAACAGCCACAGCTTGCCGTGCAGGCTGCGGTTTTCGCGCTGGACCTTGTCGGCTTCGTTCAACCGTGGCTCCTGCGCACCGACATGACGATGAAGCCGACATAGAAGGCGAGCGCGACCAGCAGCAGCCCGATGGCCGTACGCCGCGCGCGCCGCCGCCGCTGGTCGCTTTCAGTGTTCATGGTGACCTTCAAGATGGCTCGCGCTGCCCGTCGGTATCCTTGAGCGCCCAATGCATGCTCGAGCGCCCGATGCTAGTGCTCGGCGCCATGCGCGATCTGGGCCATGCTCGGCGCCTCTTCCCAGGTGTGGTAGGGCGGCGGCGAGGGCAGCTCCCACTCCAGGCCATGGGCGCCTTCCCAGACCTGGCTGCTGGCCTTTTCACCGCCGCGCACGCACTGCCAGATGATGTACGGGAACAGCAGCTGGGAGAGGCCGAAGGCGAAGCCGCCGAGCGAGGACACCATGTTCCAGTCCGCAAACTGCGTGGCGTAGTCGGGAATGCGCCGCGGCATGCCGGCCAGTCCGAGGAAGTGCTGCGGGAAGAACAGCACGTTGACGAAGATCGTCGACAGCCAGAAGTGCCACTTGGCCAGCGTCATGTTGTACATGTGGCCGGTCCACTTGGGCAGCCAGTAATAGACGCCGCCCATGATCGCGAAGATCGCGCCGGGCACCAGCACGTAGTGGAAATGCGCGACCACGAAATAAGTGTCCTGGTACTGAAAATCGGCCGGCGCGATCGCCAGCATCAGTCCCGAGAAGCCGCCGATCGTGAACAGGAACAGAAACGAGAGCGCGAACAGCATCGGCGGTTCGAAGCTCAGCGACCCGCGCCACATGGTCGAGCACCAGTTGAACACCTTCACGCCGGTCGGGATCGCGATCAGCATCGTCGAGAGCATGAAGAACAGCTCACCGGCCAGCGGCATGCCCACCGTGAACATGTGGTGCGCCCAGACGATGAACGACAGGAAGGCGATGGTGTACGCGACGGCCTCGATCGCCTTCCTGTCGTTCATCGTCTGGGCGCACCACATGTTCACGGTG
>Ga0075017_100002178_pt1 | contig 12187 bp, 7 predicted proteins | sample AleBraG_ABR_2012_FD_71475 | JGI IMG/M metagenome (GOLD analysis project Ga0075017, IMG submission 71475) | Freshwater sediment microbial communities in response to fracking from Pennsylvania, USA - Alex Branch Run_MetaG_ABR_2012 | ecosystem: Environmental > Aquatic > Freshwater > Creek >...
CCACCTCATCCAGACTGTAGGCTTGTTGCCACCGATTGGCGGAGAGCATGCGCCTTCCCGCCATCAGTTCCGCCGTTGCCTGCGGATACAGCGGGCTCTGCCGCGGGTTCCCGTAGCCGTCCGGAAAGCGCGGCGCATTGTCGGAGGCGCGATATTTATCGGTAGCGCCCAGAGTATGCAATAGCTCGTGTGCTATCACCACGCAATTTGTTTCGTGCATGGAGGGGTCCGCATATGCATAGACCACGCCCAAAAGCCCCTTCGTCAGCCCCAATGAATGCGGGACCGCGGGCGTGAGCGCGGGGTCGTGGAACAAAACGAATAACCGAATGTCCTCGGGATCCGAGAAGTGACCGGACACCCGCCACGCCCAATACCGAAGGTGCAGGCTCCAAAACACGGTCGAAAGAATTCCCGCCCTAGGATCATGCTGGGGTGGCCTCTCAACAAGCGCTGCCCGCAGCCGGGTCTTTACAGGTTCCTTCATCCCAAGACCGTAGCGCTCTGCCTCGCGTGAAAAGAATCGATCGATGGATGTGAATTGCTCTGGATTAAGACCGGACACAAAGTCCCGGGTCACCGGACTTTCGTCGGCCGCGATCGGATAGATCGAAACATACAGTGGCTCCCGCCAGCGCGTACTGCGGTAGCGATCCTGGCAGGTCGATACACTGACGATCAGCAGCACGCCCAAAAATGTCGCCAGACGCCACAGCGGTGGTTTAGAAAAAATGGCCACACTTAATAGTAGGTTAAAGTTGCGCTTCGGCCGCCGAACACGGCTTGCAGATCAGCAAACGGGTGGCGAAATCCAGTCAAATGTCGCCGAACTTCGCCCAACTAGCCGCAATCAAAAAAATGTTCGAGTACGCAGAATTTCCGCCAGATTCACCGACGTCTGCATCTGCCGAACTGTCGCATGCCACCGACTGGCATCGGTGCACAGCTTCCCGACGATTTCCATGGGTGTGTGCCAGGTCTGTTTAAGCCCTTCCACGCCGCCCACCAGCAGGGCTTCGCCGATTTGTAAGTGCTGCCAGGTACTATCAAGCCAGTGACTCATGAGCCGCTCCGTATTTTCGAAAAATTCTAACGCTGCGTACTCAAATGCGAAAATGTCGGCGAATCAAGACAGGAAAGCACGCGATGAAGTATCGACTCAAGTGAACAAGTCACCCGCGACTCGGCGTGCAAACACTCCACGACACGGCGTGGCGCGAGTAATTTCCAAATTGGGATTGGGGTCCCGCACCGAAGCTGCGCGCTGGATTCAACAAGGACGAGTCAGCGTCAACGGCCGGACAGTACGCGATCCGGAGAAGCCTGTACGACAGGGAGTGGACCGAATCGAGATCGACGGCAAATCGCCGACCGCCGCTCCGCTGTTGGTGCTCATGATGAATAAGCCGCGCGGCTTAGTTACCACTACCAGCGACGAGCGAAATCGCGATACCGTATATTGCTGTTTCGAGGGCGCAGAGCTGCCCTGGCTCGCACCGATTGGGCGATTGGACAAGGCGAGCGAGGGGCTGCTGCTATTTTGCAATGATCCCGTTTGGGCGGCGCGTATTACATCTCCCGATGAGGGACCCGATAAGACCTATCATGTTCAAATCGACCGGCCGGTGGATTCACAAATGCTGGCGGCCCTGCGAGGCGGCGCGATGCTGGGAAGTGAGCGCTTAATGGCTAAATCGATAAGCCAGCTGCGTTCCGGCACCAAGACCGCCTGGCTGGAAGTCGTGTTAAGCGAGGGCCGAAATCGTCACATTCGCCGCCTGATGTCGGCTTTCGCTGTGTCGGTTCTGCGCCTGGTACGGGTGGCCATTGGGCCGCTGACGCTAGGCGAACTGGCAAAAGGGAAATGGCGGATACTGACACCGGAAGAAGTCCGATCGCTGCAACCCACGCGCGCGAAATAATGAATACGCGCCCACTGTCCTCAATCGCGATGCTGCTGATGGTGATGGCTGTCATCCATGGGTGTTCGCAGCCGAACACCTACTTTGGTGACGGCCGACTCATCGACTATGGCCCGACCGCACCGGATCATCGCTATGTCATTGAAATTGGTCCGATCGATCTCAGCCAAACCGGGACCCGCACATTCAATATGACGGGGCTACCCCGCACCTATTTCGTCATGGGCCTCCAGATTCCGCTGCGTGCCGCTGATCGGATATCGGGCAATGTCACAACTCCGGCGAATGTGTCGCTCGATCTGGTTAGGCGGCCCGGCGATATGGTCGCCATGGTGACCACACCGTTGCGGGACTGGACCTGGTCCAACCCCAAAGGAGAGGACAAGGCGTTTGCGTACCTGCGGCAGTCCCCCAGAGCGTACTTCGATGCCTTTACCGAGCACCACTACGAATTGACCGTGACGGTTAACGTGCCGGATCCATCCATACCGGCAGGAACTTTGGTGGAATTGAAATCCGCAGGTTGGAAATAGCCGCCGAATTAGACAGAGGCACGCCGACTGCGTCCGGCCAACAGCAGGATGACACCCAAAATAATGATGCCTGCCGCCAACCATTCACGGGACGTTACCCGCTCACCGGCGATACCGATCCCAAGCATCATTGCAATGAGCGGATTTACGAATGAATAACTCGCGGCAAGTGTCGCACTGGTACGCGACAATAGCGTCATATACGCCGAAAAGGCGATGATCGATCCGAACACCACCAAGTACATCCACGCCAATACCGGCAAGGTCTGCGGCGCATGATTCACGGCCTCGCCGCTGGTGAGCGATATCGCCATCAAAATCGCGCCACCGCACAGCATCTCGCTGGCGAATCCCGCGGCTCCCAGCGCCAGTGGAAATACCCGCAGCGATAAGACGCTGCCGGTCGACCAGCAAATGGTGGCGAGGCTGATGGCCGTAAGTCCCTGGGGCGATGCCTTAAATCCAGCTCCGCCTACCAAACAAATGACGCCCAAGACACCGACGCATATTCCGGCGATTTCCAAATTGCCGGGTCGCACTCCAAAACCATAGTTAATGATCGCAATCATAGCGGGCACAACGGCGATAAAAGCCACCACCAGACCGGAGGCCACCGACTGTTCCGCATAAGCCGTACCACCCATTCCACCGCCAAGCATCAGCGCACCAATCAGCGCCGCGTTGCGCCATTGAATGAGGGTGGGCATTGTCGATCGATGCCAGCGCACCCAGGCCATCAACAGAATTCCCGCAGCCAGAAAGCGCGTTCCCATCTGAAAGAAAGGCGGAAAGCTCAGCAACGCAAATTTAATCGCGAGGTAGGTCGAGCCCCAAAATATCCAGGTCGCCAGCAGACAAGCGAACACCTGCCAGGGTTTTAATTCTGAGTTCATCGGTGACTTACAGCCAACCTGCGCGCCTGAAGCGGTAGTACAGGTAACCGCAGGTCACTGCTATGATCGCGAGCGCCGCCGGGTAACCATAGGACCATTCGAGCTCCGGCATGGCCTTGAAGTTCATTCCCCAGATCCCGGCAAATGCCGTGGCCACTGCAAATATTCCCGCCCACGCCGCCAGTCGCTTGTTAACTTCACTCTCTTCGATGGCGACCATGGCCAGATTCACCTGAATGGCCGTACCCACCGTATCGCGAATTCCGTCGATGGACGTACTAATGCGCGTCAGATGGTCGTGAACATCCCGAAAATATTCGTCATGCCCCACACAGGCCTCCGGAACTCGCCCGCCGGCTAATTTTCCGCTGGCCTCCATCAACGGCGTAACTGCATGCCTGAGGACGGTAAGCTTGCGCTTCAAGTCGTACAGGCGCCGAATGTTTGTGCGCGCGTTTCCCTGGGAAAACATCCCTTCCTCTACTGCTTCGAGTTCGACTTCGAGGGCGTCAATAACGGGGAAGTAGCGATCCACCACGGCGTCCATCAAGGCATAGAGCACGAACCCAGAGCCATGACGCAATAGGTGCGACTCGCGCTCGCAGCGATCACGCACGACAAGAAATCGCTGACTGCTTTGATTGCGCACCGAAAGGACATAATTTTTACCAACGAATATATCCATTTCGCCGACTTTCAGTTCGGCACCTACGAATTCCGGAAGATGCATGACGACAAACAACGAATCGCCGTATTCCTCCACCTTGGGCCGCTGGTGACCTACGCGAGCGTCTTCAATCGCCAGGGGATGAAGGTTAAATTCCTCCTGCATTTTCGCCAGCTCATCGGAGTTCGCATCCTGCATGGCGACCCAGATAAAGCAGTCGGGTCGGCAGATGTAGTCGCTAATCTCATCGACCGCCAGATCGCGAAGCTTGATACCGTTCTGGTACGCGACACAGTTAATAATCATGGTGATATATCAGCGAACATTGCAACCAATAATGCCCTTTTTGCCACTCACTGGTTCTGGTACGCTGGGTGAGCTACGTCATGGGGTGACGATCAGCGTGCAATTCTAAGAGATCTTCGGCAATATTGGTGCATATTTCCTCTGGGATGCGCAAATGGACACCGAATCCAAAATGGGAACCAGGCCACCAACTAAAAGCTGGCTGGAAGATACGCTGCGTCCCTTTAATTTCCTCACCGCCATTCGCGAGCGCCAGTACGTCAAGCGTATTTGCCGCGAATGCCTCGATCTTTACCACCAGGTAAAGATCGATCATCCGACTGAGGCGGCACTTACCCGTTACTCAATGGTGATTGCCAAACACACCGGCGGCGACGCCGCAGCAGTGGACACCATTATGCAGCGAGTCGAGGAGAGCTTCGCGACTTGGCCGGTCGAGCGGCCGGTCACCTTTCGCGACGTGGTTCAGTATCTGGCGATTACCGATTATATGAACGAGAACCCTGAGGAAAGCGGCGTGCGTGCGCGAGTAGCCGAAGTTGTCGAGGCGTTGATTCCCGCGAACCTATAGGCGCAAAAAAAACCCCGGACTCTCGCGAATCCAGGGTTATCTTCTTAGAACGCTTCTTTTTATTTATTCAGCCGCTTCCGACTCCCCCGCCGGAACTGCCTCGTCCGATTCTCCCATACCACCGCCGACATCCATGAAGCTGCGACGGCGGCTGTCATCGGAGGCGCGACGGCGACGCGCGTGGTACGCAAACCCGGTGCCTGCCGGAATCAACCGACCCACGATGACGTTTTCCTTCAAGCCGCGCAAATCATCCTTAAGGCCGCGCACCGCAGCCTCGGTGAGCACGCGAGTAGTCTCTTGGAAGGACGCCGCCGAGATAAACGACTCGGTGGCGAGCGACGCCTTGGTGATGCCGAGCAATAGGGGCTCCCAGGTGGACTGGTGTTTACCTTCGCTCTTCTGCTTGGCAATGACTTCGAGCAGCCGCCCGCGATCCATCTGTTCGCCGCGCAGCAACGCCGAGTCGCCGGCATCGAGCACCTCAATCTTGCGAAGCATCTGCCGCACAATGACTTCAATGTGCTTGTCGTTGATTTTCACGCCCTGCAGGCGGTACACGTCCTGGATTTCACGCACCAAGTAGTTCGCCAGCGCCTCCACACCCTGCAATCGCAAGATGTCGTGCGGATTGGGCTCACCGTCGGCGATAACTTCGCCCTTCTCGACTTGTTCGCCTTCGAACACGTTGAGGTGACGCCACTTGGGAATCAGCTCCTCGTATTTTTCTGTGGCCTCGTTGGTGATAATCAGACGACGCTTGCCCTTGGTCTCCTTTCCGAAGCTCACGGTTCCGCTCTTCTCGGCCAGAATCGCCGAATCCTTGGGCTTGCGAGCTTCGAATAAATCGGCGACTCGCGGTAGTCCGCCCGTGATGTCGCGAGTCTTCGAGGACTCCTGCGGAATGCGTGCGATGACATCACCCACCGAGACCTTGACGCCATCTTCGAGGCTCACGATTGCACCAGCCGGCAAGGCATACACCGCCGGAATATCGGTGTTGGCGAAGGTAACTTCTTTTCCTTTGGCGTTGGTCAAACGCACCACGGGCCGTAAGTCCTTGCCGCCCGATCCGCGCTGCTTAGGATCGAGTACCACGGTACTCGTGAGGCCGGTGACGTCGTCCACTTGGCTGGTGACGGTAATACCGTCGACGAAATCCTGGAACTTGATCATGCCCGCCACTTCAGTCACCACGGGGTGGGTATGCGGATCCCAATTGGCCACCGATTGTCCAGCCACGACCACATCGGCATCGTTCACCGTGATGGTAGCGCCGTACGGGATCTTGTAGCGTTCGCGCTCGCGACCGAACTCATCGACCACACCCAGTTCACCCGAGCGCGACACCGCGACCAGGTGACCTTTTTCGTGCCGAACCGTCTTAATATTGTGCAGGCGAATCGTGCCCTTCGATTTGACTTCGACGCCATTGGCCGCCGCTGCCCTCGAGGCCGCGCCGCCGACGTGGAAGGTACGCATGGTGAGCTGAGTTCCCGGCTCGCCGATTGACTGCGCCGCGATGACACCCACGGCCTCGCCGATGTTGATGCGATGACCGCGGCCGAGATCCCGACCGTAGCACTGCGCGCACACACCGTAACGGGTCATGCAGGTAATCGGGGATCGCACCATGACCTGGTCGATTCCCATCTTCTCCAATAATTTGACCAGTTTCTCGTCGATCAGCACGCCCGCCTTGACCAGAACTTCGCCGGTCGCGGCCACTGCCACATCTTCCGACACCACTCGGCCGAGCACCCGTTCGCCAAGGCCTTCGACCACATCGCCGCCTTCGACGATAGGGGTAATCGACAGCCCATTGGCGGTACCGCAATCGATTTCCGTTACCACCAAATCCTGCGCCACATCGACCAGGCGCCGGGTCAGGTATCCGGAGTTAGCAGTCTTCAGCGCGGTATCGGCCAGGCCCTTGCGCGCGCCGTGAGTCGAGATGAAATACTGCAGTACGTTCAATCCCTCACGGAAATTCGCCGTGATGGGAGTCTCAATGATGGAACCGTCGGGCTTCGCCATCAGACCGCGCATGCCGGCCAGCTGGCGTATTTGCGCGGCGGAACCGCGCGCACCGGAGTCGGCCATCATGAATATGGAATTAAACGACTTCTGCCGTACCTTGTTGCCCTTGGTGTCGGTCACCTCGTCGGTTCCGAGCTTTTCCATCATGGCTTTCGCGACTTGATCGTTGGTTCGCGACCAAATATCGACCACCTTGTTGTAGCGCTCGCCGTTGGTGACCAACCCTGAGGAATATTGTTCCTGGATTTCCTTCACTTCTTTCTCGGCGGTGGCGAGGATTTTGGTCTTCTGCAGCGGTACCACCATGTCGTCAACGCCGATGGAGACTCCCGCGCGCGTCGCATAATGGAATCCCATGTACATCAGCTGATCGGCGAAGACCACGGTCTCCTTCAGACCCACGGTTCGGTAACAGGCATTGATAGTCGCCGAAATCGTCTTCTTGGTCATATCCTGGTTGATGGCGTCGAACGACAATCCATGCGGCAGAATTTCCGACAATAAGGCGCGGCCCGCGGTGGTGTCGACCACGCGGATTTTGTGCACCAACTGGCCCTCGGCGTTACGCACATGTTCGGACAGGCGCACCTTGACCTTGGCCTGAAGATCGATATTTCGACTTTCGTAGGCGCGATGCACTTCCGGCACGTCGCTGAACGCCATTCCCTCACCCTTGGCGCCCACCCGCTCACGCGTCATGTAATAGAGCCCAAGCACCACGTCCTGCGACGGCACAATGATGGGATCACCATTCGCGGGAGACAAAATATTGTTCGACGACATCATCAATGCGCGTGCTTCGAGCTGAGCCTCGATCGACAAGGGAACGTGCACGGCCATTTGGTCGCCGTCAAAGTCGGCGTTGAATGCGGTGCAAACCAGCGGGTGAAGCTGAATCGCCTTACCTTCGATCAACACCGGCTCGAACGCCTGAATGCCCAATCGGTGCAAGGTGGGCGCACGGTTCAGAAGTACCGGATGTTCGCGAATAACCTCTTCGAGAATATCCCAGACTTCCGGTCCCTCGCGCTCAACCAGCCGCTTCGCCGCCTTGATGGTCGATGCCTCACCACGCAACTGCAGTTTCGAAAAAATGAACGGCTTGAAGAGTTCGAGCGCCATTTTCTTCGGCAATCCGCACTGATGTAAACGCAGCGTCGGACCGACGACGATCACCGAACGGCCCGAGTAATCGACTCGCTTGCCTAAAAGATTCTGACGGAACCGCCCCTGTTTACCCTTGATCATGTCGGCCAAGGACTTCAAGGGTCGCTTGTTGGTACCGGTAATCGCCCTGCCGCGGCGACCATTATCCAATAGCGCGTCAACTGCCTCCTGCAGCATGCGCTTTTCGTTACGCACGATGATGTCGGGCGCATTGAGCTCAAGCAGGCGACGCAGGCGATTGTTTCGGTTAATGACCCGACGATACAAATCGTTCAAGTCGGAGGTCGCGAAGCGTCCGCCGTCGAGCGGCACCAAGGGCCGTAGATCCGGCGGCAATACCGGCAACACCGTAAGCACCATCCATTCGGGCTTGTTACCGGATTCCATGAAGGCTTCAATCAGCTTCAAACGCTTCGAGAGCCGCTTGATCTTCGTCTCGGAATTGGTGTTCGCCATGTCCTCGCGGACCTTGACGATCTCGGACGGCAAATCCATGGACTTAAGCAGCTCGTGGACCGCTTCAGCGCCCATGCGCGCGTCAAACTCATCGCCATGTTCCTCGATGGACTCAAGGTACATTTCGTCGGTCAATAATTGGCCGCGTTGTAACGACGTCATGCCCGGATCGACCACAACGAAGGCCTCGAAATACAGTACGCGTTCGATCTCGCGCAGGGTCATATCGAGCATGAGGCCGATACGGGAGGGTAGCGACTTCAGGAACCAGATATGCGCGGTCGGGCTCGCAAGTTCAATGTGACCCATGCGCTCGCGGCGAACCTTGGACTGGGTGACCTCGACGCCGCATTTTTCGCACACCACACCGCGATGCTTCAAACGCTTGTACTTCCCGCACAAACATTCGTAATCCTTGACCGGGCCAAAGATCTTCGCGCAGAACAGCCCATCGCGCTCCGGCTTGAAAGTGCGGTAGTTGATGGTTTCCGGCTTTTTGACTTCGCCATACGACCAGGAGCGAATCATGTCCGGCGAGGCCAGTCCGATCTTGATCGAATCGAAATTTTCGACCGGGACCTGTTGTTTGAATAACTTGAGTAGATCTTTCATAGCTTAGGCCTCGCTCTCTAGTTCGATATTGATGGCAAGAGATCGAATCTCCTTGACCAACACATTGAACGACTCCGGCATGCCGGCTTTCATTTCGTGGTTACCATCGACGATGGCCTTGTACATCTGCGTTCGGCCATTGACGTCGTCGGATTTGACCGTCAGCATTTCCTGTAGCGTGTACGCCGCGCCATAGGCCTCGAGCGCCCACACTTCCATTTCGCCGAACCGTTGACCGCCGAATTGCGCCTTGCCACCCAGGGGCTGTTGCGTAACCAAGCTGTACGGTCCCGTCGAACGAGCATGCATCTTGTCGTCGACCAAGTGGTTGAGTTTCAACATATACATGTAACCGACAGTCACCGGCCGCTCGAATTGCTCGCCGGTACGACCATCGTGCAAAGTGGTTTGTCCGGTACTCGGAAGGTCCGCGAGCGCCAACATCCCCTTGATTTCCTCTTCGCTCGCACCGTCGAACACCGGCGTCGCCATCGGTACACCGTGGCGCAAATTGCCCGCAAGCTCGATAACTTCGGTGTCGCTTAAGGATTTGATGTCTTCTTTTTGACCACCAGTCTCGTTGTAAACAGACCCTAGGAACTTACGAATATCAGCTACGGCCTGCTGCGCCTCCAGCATCTTGCCGATCTTGGCGCCAACGCCCTTGGCAGCCCACCCCAAGTGAGTCTCCAGGATCTGACCAATATTCATACGCGAAGGCACACCCAGCGGGTTTAGGACGATATCGACCGGTGTTCCATCGGCCATATAGGGCATATCCTCGACCGGAACAATGGACGAGATAACGCCCTTGTTGCCGTGACGACCTGCCATCTTGTCGCCGGGCTGTACGCGGCGTTTCACCGCCAAGTACACTTTGACCATCTTGAGCACGCCCGGCGCCAAGTCATCCCCCGCGGTAATTTTGGCTTTCTTTTCTTCAAAGCGCTTCTCGAAAGCCTTACGTTGGCCCTTGAGGCGTTCCGAGACGGTTTCCAGCTGCGCGTTGGAATCCTCGTCCTTGAGCCTGATTTCAAACCATTGTTCCCGCGGCACATCGGCCAGATAGGCCGCGTCGATGGGTGAGCCCGCCTTGAGCTTCTTGGGGCCCGCTTCGGCCACCTTGCCCTCGATCATCCCACGCACGCGTTGAAATAAATCGTCTTCCAGAATGCGCTGCTGGTCCGCCAGATCCTTGCGAACCCGCTCTAGCTCGGCCTTCTCGATCGACAGGGCCCGAGAGTCTTTCTCGACGCCATCTCGCGTAAATACCCGCACATCGATCACGGTACCGTCCATTCCGGGCGGAACGCGCAGCGAGGTGTCTTTTACGTCGGAGGCCTTCTCGCCGAAAATTGCCCGCAGCAATTTCTCTTCGGGTGTCAGCTGAGTTTCGCCCTTCGGCGTCACCTTGCCCACCAGAATATCGCCGGCCCGCACTTCGGCGCCGATAAAGGCAATGCCGGCCTCGTCGAGTTTCGCCAACGCCGAATCACCCACATTGGGAATATCCGCGGTAATTTCCTCGGGTCCCAACTTGGTATCGCGCGCGACGCAAGTCAGCTCCTCGATATGAATGGTGGTAAAGCGATCCTCCTCGACCACTCGCTCGGAGATCAGAATCGAGTCCTCGAAGTTATAGCCGTTCCACGGCATGAAGGCGACCAGCAGGTTTTGACCCAACGCCAACTCGCCCAAATGAGTCGACGGACCGTCGGCGAGTACGTCGCCACGATTAATTGAGTTACCGGCTTTCACCAGCGGACGCTGATTGATACAGGTGTTTTGGTTGGAGCGCGTGTACTTGGTCAATGAATAGATGTCGACACCGGGTTCGCCAGCGGTGGTTTCATCGTCATTGACTCGCACAACAATACGCGAGGCATCGACCGAGTCCACGGTTCCACCGCGCCTTGCGACCACGGTAACGCCCGAATCAATGGCCACCGCACGCTCCATTCCTGTGCCCACCAGAGGTGTCTCGGATCGAAGCGTCGGCACCGCTTGGCGCTGCATATTCGATCCCATGAGGGCGCGATTCGCGTCGTCATGTTCCAGGAACGGAATCAAGGAAGCCGCCACGGACACGATTTGCTTCGGACTCACGTCCATGAAATCGATCTTGTCCGGCGCGGACAGCGTGAATTCATTCATGGTGCGGCAGGAAACCAGGTCATCGACAAAGGCACCTTTGTCGCTCAATGACGCGTTCGCCTGCGCAATCACATACTGACCTTCCTCGATGGCCGACAAATAATCAATTTGATCGGTCACCTTGCCGTTGGATACGCGCCGATACGGCGTTTCCAAGAATCCGTAATCATTGGTCCGGGCGTATACGGCCAGCGAGTTGATCAAACCGATATTCGGACCTTCGGGTGTTTCGATCGGGCATACGCGACCATAGTGGGTCGGATGCACGTCGCGCACTTCGAATCCGGCCCGCTCACGGGTCAAACCGCCTGGGCCCAATGCCGAAACGCGGCGTTTGTGGGTGACTTCGGACAGAGGATTATTCTGGTCCATGAACTGCGACAGCTGCGAGGAACCGAAGAATTCTTTCACCGCGGCGGCCACCGGCTTCGCGTTGATCATCTCCTGCGGCATGATGGGCTCGCTCTCGGCGATGGTCAGGCGTTCCTTGACGGCGCGCTCGACTCTCACCAAGCCGATGCGGAAGGCATTTTCAGCCATTTCGCCGACACTGCGCACGCGGCGGTTGCCCAAATGATCGATGTCATCCACTTGGCCATTACCGTTGCGGATATCGATCAAGGTCTTCATGACCTCGATGATGTCTTCTTTGCTCAATACCCCTGAACCGGTGATTTCCTCGCGCCCGACTCGGCGGTTGAATTTCATGCGGCCAACCGGCGACAAATCGTAGCGTTCGCCGTTAAAGAACAAATTCTGAAACAGATTTTCGGCCGCATCCTTGGTGGGCGGCTCGCCGGGTCGCATCATGCGATAGATTTCGACCAGCGCCTCGAGTCGAGTCTTGGTGGGATCGATTCGCAAGG
>Ga0075017_100002179_pt1 | contig 12187 bp, 11 predicted proteins | sample AleBraG_ABR_2012_FD_71475 | JGI IMG/M metagenome (GOLD analysis project Ga0075017, IMG submission 71475) | Freshwater sediment microbial communities in response to fracking from Pennsylvania, USA - Alex Branch Run_MetaG_ABR_2012 | ecosystem: Environmental > Aquatic > Freshwater > Creek >...
GGCCTTTCCAGCGTCCCTTTGAGCCCGGCTGACGTCGTTGCCGAAGGACTCAATCTGCGCGGTATACAACTGCACTACAAGACACCGTACGTGCAGAGCTACAATTTCACTCTGCAATATCAGTTGAGCCACGCCGATGCCGTCGAAGCTGGCTACGTTGCGTCTCTCAGCCGCCATCTCGAGGCATTCGTCGGAACGAATCAACAGGCCCAGCTCTTGCCCCTGGGTTACAATCCACAAAACTACATTGCCTTTCCCGACTTCGCCTATGGCTCATCCTACGCAGATAGCATCGCAACGGCCGACTATCACGCCTTGCAGACGAAATATCAACGCAAGCTCGCTAACGGACTCAGCGTGCTATTCTCCTATACATTTTCCAAAACACTCAGTGATGCCGGCGATCTACTGAGTAACGGCAATGTGGCGGGCTTCCGCGCCTATCAGCTCCCCAACTGGGGCATACGAAAGGACTGGGGGCTTGCTGCTTTCGATATACGGCATGCCATTTCATTGAGCGGATCGTACGACCTACCATTTGGCAAAGGAATGCCATATATGAGCCGCGCAAGCCGTCCAATCCAATTCCTACTCGGGAACTGGAGCACAAATTTCATTTTGACGCTCGATACCGGGCAGCCGGGGACGGTTTATTGCGCAACTGCGACGGGCGCGGGTACCGGTTGTTTCGCCTTGCTAACCGGCGTCAACCCTAACAGCGGCCCCCATAACGTCCAGCAATACTACAATCCAGATGCCTTTGCCACGCCCCCCGTGGTCACCTCCGTCGGCCAGACAAACTACGCTCCGCTAGGCGGCGGAATCACTCCAGTGGAAGGGCCGCCTATCCGTCGACTCGATTTCTCAGCCTTCAAAGCTTTCCCGTTAAACGAACGTATGCGGTTCGAGTTCCGCGCCGAATTCTTCAACCTGACCAACACGCCGGCATTCTCGCAGCCGGGTAATTTGAACTACTTGAACGCCGCGACATTCGCGCAGATCACCTCTACCCGAGATGCGCCCAACGACCCGCGTGAAATACAATTCGCTTTGAAGTTCTACTTCTAAACTGGATTGGTGCTTGTCCTTCTCTTTGGCGCGCTTCTTCTACAAACAGGCAACCGTCTGGCGGAAGAAGCGCGGCTCCATCCGGACAGCGCTACCGCCAACCACTTGGCGGGCGAATATTACCTGAAGGAGAACGATCTCAAGGCCGCCATTCCCTATCTTGAGGCCGCACACCGGCTCGATCCCACTAACTACGTCAATAGCTTCGATCTGGCCACAGCGTATTTGCAAGCGGGATCCGCTAACCAAAGCCGTTCGCTTGTGAATGAGCTGCTTCAACACGGCGACAAAGGCGAGCTTCACAATCTGCTTGGCGATATAGAAGAGGCGTCGGGCCAAGTCGATCAGGCCGCTCACGAATACGAGCTGGCCGCTCGCCTGGACCCATCTGAAAAGAATCTGTTCGACTTAGGTAGCGATCTGCTCAAGCATCGCGGCTTTCAGCCGGCCCTCACCGTATTTGACTTTTCCGTGAAGAAATATCCCCAATCATCCCGCCTTCGCGTAGGTCTCGGCGTGAGCCACTACTCATTGGGACAGTATGACGACGCCGTCCAGGCGCTCTGCCAAGCAGTGGATTTGGACCCAAAAGACACCAAGGCTCTCGATTTCCTGGGCAAGATGTACGACATTTCCCCCGTTTATGCCGATGAGGTCACCAAACGTTTAGCCGGCTTCGTTCATACGTATCCGCACAACGCCGCTGCATCTTATTACTATGCGCTGAGCCTTCACAAACGAGCCCTGAATCGCCAAGCCGAACTCTACCTATTGCACGCTCTAGAACTGCAGCCTACCTTCGCCGATGCCCACTACGAACTTGGCCTGCTCTATCAAGACCAGCACGAATCTGCCAAGGCGATAACTCAGTTAGAGATTGCGGTCAAGCAGCGTCCCGATTTTCTGCAAGCTCATTACCATCTCGCGCAGTTATACAAGAAAGCCCAAAAATATCACCTTGCCGACGCGGAATTCGCCCGCATCGAAGAATTGAAGGCAAGGAGCAGCCATTAGTTTCATATCGCCACTTTTAGTGCAATGAAATAAAATACCTGCAATGTGTTCATCCCACAATGGCTAACAACCGCCGGCAATTCCTAAAGACTCTGAGCGCCGCGGCCGCCGCCATCGCCGTCGCGCCCGCGGTCACAAAGTTCAGCGTCAGGTTCACCGTCGACCTCAAGCGATTTGACACCGACAAAACTGTTCTCGAAATCCCCGCTGTCCTAAACGTCCGCTCCGTCAACACGACCCCTCCGACCGCAACCGTCAAAATTACCCAGCCTTCAAAATGTCCGATGGCTCTGTACCCGTTCTCGAAGCCACTGTCATTCTTCGCTCAACCGAACACCCAGAGTGGAGAGAGATGACCATCGGCTTCCCGCTAGCCACGCTCAAACATCCGATAGGCCTGCACCAGATCGTCCTCAATTTCTCTGGCGTCCGCTGGACAGTGTACGTTGATGGCGAATTGCTCGATAACGACTTCCCATTCGGCTATCCACTGCCAATTCCTGGAAGGCAGACTTCGAACATCGATTCGGAATATGTAAAGAAAGCCGCCCTCGATCTTTCTGCGGTAACTCCCGAATCGCAACACGCTCAACCTCCTATCACTTCCTCCAATATTCAATACTGGCTGCCATCCGGCCACAATAGCTGGGTTGGCGACGTCGTCACGCTTTTTCACGCGCAGCGCTATCACATCTTTTATCTGTATGACCGCCGTCACCACCAAAGTAAGTTCGGAAAAGGTGCACACTATTTCGAACACCTGTCCACCAACGATTTAAAAATATGGACTCAACACCCGGCAGCCACACCCATCGAAGAGCAGTGGGAATGCATCGGTACCGGCACGCCTTTCGTTCTGAACAACAAACTCCATCTCGGCTACGGTCTCCACACCGGCCGCGTCTATCCCGAAGAAAAAACCACTTGGCCTGAGCAATGGGAATACCTGAAAATGCATGGACACACTGGCTCATTCGATCGAGCCACCACGCCTGGAATACCAGCAGGTTCCACTTATTCCATCAGCGCAGACGGCATCGCGAATTTCAAAAAATCCGACATCACGTTTCACCCTTGCCAGAATCCCAGCGTCTATATTGATCCCTCAGGCAAACTCCGGCTCCTCGCCAATGCCGGCTCAAAAGGCATCTGGGATTCTGATTCGCTTGACGGTGGCTGGCACTGCGTCAGTCCGGGCTTCCCCCCTGGTGGCGATTGCACCTTCTTCTTTCGCTGGGGTCAGTACGACTACATCATCGGCGGATTCAAGAGCCTTTGGTCGAAACGCACCGCAGCACCGGACTCAGACTACGAAGACCTTACCGCCAAAGGGCTCGACTTTTACGATGGCTCAAACGTTCCTTCCATCAGCGAAATTTCAGGCGGCCGTTTCCTCATGGCCGCGTGGGTACCCATTCGCGGTTGGGGCGGCAACCTCCTCATCCGCGAACTACTCCAATTCCCCGACGGAAGAATCGGTTCAAAGTGGATGCAAGAGATCTCGCCTCAAACCAATAAGCCCGTCTCTCTCGCTGGGATAATTGCAGAAACAAACAATTTTGCTGCAAACAGCCGCTCCTTTCTCCTGTCCTTCAATGTCCAGCCTGCAGAAGCCATGAAGGGCAGATTCAGCATTTCATTTCTCGCTGAACATGGCAACGCCAATTCCTGCGAACTCCAAGTTCATTTGGGTCACGCGCGTGCCCAATTTGCGCCGGCTTTATCGAATGATTTTGCAGATCGCCAGCAATCTTTGCGCGAAGGCAACTCGCCCCACGAAGCCGGAAATTACGCCATCGAAAACCTGATCGGCGTCGATCAACCCTTCATGGTCCGCGTTCTCGTGAAGTACGCTGACAAGATTGGCGGCTCTCTCGTCGACGCTGAAATCGCGGGCCAGCGGACGATGATCTCCTACCGTCCAGAGTTGACTGTGAAGAATATCCTCTTCCGCACTGAAAGCCTCGTACTCCACAATGTCCAACTCGCTCCACTCAAAGAAGACTCCTAAGATGAACCGTCGACAATTCTCGAAACTCGCCGTCCTAGCTGCTTCTGCCGCGCGCCGTCCTCTGGTAGCCGAAGAAGTCGCCGCACCTCTCTACCGCGAAAAATACCGTCCGCAGTTTCACTTCACCCCGAAAAAAGGCTGGACCAACGATCCCAACGGTCTTGTCTTCTACCAGGGTGAATACCACCTCTTCTTCCAACACAATCCGTTCGACGTCAAATGGGGCAATATGACTTGGGGCCACGCCGTAAGCCCCGACATGGTCCACTGGACTCAAATCGAAAACGCTCTTGAGCCCGACAAAATGGGCACCATGTTCTCCGGTTCCGCTGTCATTGATTGGAACAACACAGCCGGTCTACAAACCGGGGCAGAGAAGACCATCATCCTGATTTACACTGCTGCCGGCGGCACAAATCCGGAATCCAATGGCCAGCCCTTTACCCAGTGCATTGCCTACAGCAATGATCGTGGCCGCACCTGGACTAAATACTCGGGCAATCCGGTCGTCCCTAACATCAAGGGCGATAATCGCGATCCTAAAGTCATCTGGCACGCCCCAACGCGCCAATGGATCATGGCGCTTTTCCTCGATGGCAACACCTACGGCTTTCTGTCCTCTCCTGATCTCAAAAAGTGGACCCTCCTCCACGAGATCAATGTACCCAAAGTCGCCGAGTGCCCCGACTTTTTCGAAATGGCTGTCGATAACGAACCCGGCGTTTCAAAATTCGTTTGGACCGGCGCAAACGGCAACTACCTAATCGGTTCGTTTGATGGCAAGCGTTTCAGCCCCGAAGTAATGACGCAGCCACTTAGTTACGGTGCCAATTACTACGCCGTTCAAACGTTTAGCGATCTGCCCAATCAGCGGCGCGTTCAAATGGCATGGATGAGCGGCGGCAACTATCCCGGCATGCCCTTCAATCAACAGATGAGTTGCCCGTATGAGTTCAGGCTCCATAAAACCGGCTACGGCTCCTATCGCCTGTTCGCGCTGCCTATCAAAGAAATCGAAAAACTACGCGGAACACCGCATAGTTGGCAAAACCTGGAACTCAAACCAGGCGCAGAGAATCCACTATCGAGACTGACTGGCGACCTGTGGGATATCAACGTGGAGATTGAACCAAATGGCGCCAAAGAGGTCGGCTTCAAAGTGCGCGGCCGCACCATCGCTTACACCGCGAAAGAAAAGTCCGCTGACAATACCCTGCGTAGCGCCGAACTCGGCGTCCTCTTGCCTCCAAAAGACGGAAAGATCAAACTCCGTATTCTTGTTGACCGCACCACCGTCGAAACCTTTGGCAACGATGGCGAAGTTGTGATCCCCACCTGTTTTCTGCCCCAAGAAAATAGTCAAACCCTGGAAGTTTTCGCTATCGGTGGAACTGCGAAGATCACCTCGCTCGATATCTATCCGATGCGCTCCGCCTGGCTCCCGGCGCAACGCTAAAGAAACTAACGGCAGGCGGTAGAACCCAACGCGAACACTCCATCTTCCAACTCTCTGCTCTGTACCCATTGCTGACAACATATCTGCGTAACGCGGCACATCCAGTTCCATATTTCGATGAGTATCGGAATGGAGCGCGATGTCAGGCATTTTCCGCCTGCGTGATACCCTCGAAAAATCCATCGCCCTTGGAACGCAAAATGATTCGCCCCCTCGCCCTTGCATTCCTACTCTGCGCACTCTCTGCCCACTCGACCGAACCAAATCTCCCGCCAGAAATCGTATCCGTCCAAAAGTACATCATCGAGAAGGACTACCCCGAGGTGATCGGCGGTCAGCACTACAAAACACGCATCGAGAGCGCGCTCATCGCCGACCTCGCAAACGACGGGCATAAACAGGTGATCATCCAATACTTTTGCCATTACCGTCAGTCCGCCCTGATCGTCATCTATCAGGTCGACGGCGAAACAGGGCAGGTTGCCCGCGTAATGGAGGGCCTCGCTCCGGGTCCCGTTCAGCCCATTTCCGGCGACTCGACAAAACACTGTCGATTCGAAAAGCGCCCATTGGATTTCAGGGCTTCCTCCCAGGCGCGAAGGTGTCATGGAAGACATCTTCTGGCAACGTGCAGGTTCTTAAGCTGGAATAAAGAAAAACTGCGGCCAGCGCGCGCCTGAGCTCTTCCTCCGTCTTCCGACTTCTGTATTTTGTCTTCTTATATGATGAAGCCCATGGGTAAATTTGCAGCATTAACCTTGGCCGCCACCCTGCTCTGTGGCGCAGCCGAGCTTTCCACCAAGAAAGTGCTTAACCTGGCAACCGTGAAGGCGATGGTCGTCGCCGCTGAGGCCGAAGAAAAAAAACGCGATGTCCAGGTCACAATCTGCGTTGTCGACGAAGCCGGCAAACTTCTATTCCTCGAAAAAGCCGACGGCGCCGGTCTGAACACCATTGACTTCGCCCAGCGCAAGGCTCGACACGCCGCCTATTTCAGAAGCCCTTCCAAAACCGGTGCCGATTCACTGAAGAACGGCAACACCTCGCTCTTAGCGGTGCCTGAAGCTTTTCCCATGCAAGGCGGCTTGCCTATTAAGATCGACGGCCAAACAATCGGTGCCATCGGCGTCAGCGGCGCTGCTTCCGAAGTAGATGAAGCTATCGGCCAAGCCGCTATCGACGCCGTATTTGGAAAGTAATCCGTGCTCACCGACCAACAGAAACACGATCTCGATACCGCTGGCTACGTCGTTTTGGATCGTCTCTTATCACCCGAACTTCTCGCCCAAGTCCGCGACCGTGTCGAACAACTTTACGCCGAAGAAGGCGAGAACGCGGGCTCCGAATTCCGCAAAGAAGCAGGTGCACGCCGTCTGGCGAATCTCGTCGATAAAGGCGCAATCTTCGAAAAACTAGTCGCCATGCCGGAAGTTTTGGAACTCGTCGGCCACGTACTTGGCAGCGATTTCAAATTGAGTAGCTTCAATGCCCGCTCTACCGATCCGTTTTGCAAAGACGCCCAGCCGCTGCATTGCGATGCCGGCGCGCTGCCCGACGAACGCGGCTATTCGGTTTGCAATACAATCTGGCTGCTCGACGATTTTACGCCAAAAAACGGCGCTACTCGAGTAATCCCAGGCTCGCAAAAGTGGAAGCAACTTCCACAAGAAGCTCTCGCCGACCCAGCCGCGAAACATCCCCAGGAAGTGCTGGTTCTCGGCCCAGCCGGTAGCGTTGTTGTGATGAATACCCACGCGTGGCACGGCGGCACTGCCAACCTTACCGCCGCTCCTCGTCGCGCGCTTCACATCTTTTACTGCCGGAACGATAAACCGCAACAACAATACCAAAAGAAACTGCTGCGTCCCGAAACCCAGGCCCACGTAAACCCGCAACTCCGCCGCATCTTGGCGCTAGATGATCCGCTGAACGATCAATTAAGCTCTGTCGGCGCCAGCGCCAGCGGCTTCCTCAAATAGTTCGAAAGCCAATGGGGATCCGAAAGCCGTGCCATCTTCTAACTTCTCTTACTCCCACTCATGAAATACCGAACCTTAGGTCGCACCTCCTTCTCCGTTTCCGAAATCAGCTTCGGCGCTTGGGCCATCGGTGGCTCCTGGGGCACCGTCAATGATGACGACTCCCTCGCCGCTCTTCACAAAGCCATCGATGCCGGCGTCAATTTCATCGATACCGCCGATGTCTACGGAATGGGTCGCAGCGAGCGCCTAATCGCCAAACTCCTCCGCGAACGCAATGAGAAAATCATCGTCGCCACCAAAGCCGGCCGCCGCCTGCCCGGCCAAACCGTCGAAGGCTACACACGCGAAAATCTAACCGCCTGGATTGAAGACAGCCTTAAGAATCTCAACACCGATTGCCTCGACTTACTCCAACTCCACTGCCCGCCCACCGCGCTGTACTATCGCCCCGAAGTCTTCGGTTATCTCGATGACTTAGTCGCCGCCGGCAAGATCCGTCACTACGGCGTCAGCGTCGAGCGAGTGGAAGAAGCGTTGAAAGCCATCGAATATCCCAACGTCAAAACAGCGCAAATTATCTTCAACTGCTTCCGTCTGCGCCCGTCCGAACTATTTTTCGAGCGAGCTAAGAAACGCAACATCGGCATCCTGGCGCGCGTCCCGCTCGCAAGCGGTTTACTCACTGGCAAGTTCAACAGCAACTCGCAATTCGCCAAAGACGACCACCGCCAATTCAATCGCCATGGCGAAGCCTTCGACATGGGCGAGACCTTCTCCGGCGTCGACTACGATACTGCTCTCTCCGCCGTCGAAGAAATTCGCAAACTGGTTCCTGCGGGCATGACCATGAGTCAATTCGCCCTCCGCTGGATTCTCATGTTCGATGCCGTGAGCTGCGCCATTCCAGGCGGCAAAACCCCACCACAAATCGCCGACAACTGTGCCGCCTCCGATGCCGCGCCGCTGAGCGATGAAACCATGAAACGCGTCGCCGCTTTATACTCAAATAAAATCGGCCCACTCGTTCACCACCGCTGGTAAACCTATTAATGATTCGCATCCGAGAAGACCTAACGCCGCGCTCGCTCGAGCCAAAGGTGAACGCGCTGTTTGCAAGTTCCGCGCAAAAGATCAAATCGCTCGACGCATCTTGGCGTCCCGAAAACGGTGCGCCCGTTTTCACCATCGACGGCAAGTACACCAGCCGCGGCTGGACCGAATGGACCCAAGGCTTTCAATTCGGCGCAGAAATCCTCCAATTCGATGCCACTGGCGACCACACATTCCTGAATTCCGGACGCGCCCACACCGTAGCCTACATGGCATCGCACGTCTCGCACATAGGCGTGCATGACCACGGCTTCAACAACGTCAGCACCTACGGCAATTTGCTGCGCCTCATGAACGAAGGCCGCATCGCCGAAGATGCCAACGAGCGCAATTTCTACGAACTGGCGCTCAAAATCTCAGGTGCTGTCCAAGCCGCCCGCTGGACCAATATTGCGGGCGGTGGCGGCTACATCTATTCATTCAACGGTCCGCATTCTCTCTTCGTCGATACCATCCGCTCCCTCCGTGCCCTCGCCGTAGGACATCAACTCGGCCACGTCTTGATGGGCGAAAACGACAAGCGCATCTCGTTGCTCGACCGCCTCCTCAAACACGCCGAAGCCACCGCCCGCTATTCCGTTTACTATGGCGAAGGCCGCGATACCTACGACGTCCGCGGCCGCACCGCCCACGAAAGCATCTTCAACACCAACGACGGCAACTATCGCTGCCCTAATTCCCAGCAAGGCTATTCACCTTTCAGCACCTGGACCCGGGGCCTCGCCTGGGCCATGCTCGGCTTCGCTGAACAACTCGAATTTCTCGCCGTCCTCGGCGACAACTCACTCGAACCCACCCTCTGCAAAGCCGCCGAAGCAACCTGCGATTTCTATATTGAAAACACGCCTACCGACGGCATCCCTTACTGGGACACGGGCGCGCCGCAACTGCACAAGCTAGGCGACTGGGCAGGGAAGACCGCCGACCCCTTCAATCCCTTCGAGCCCGTCGACAGTTCCGCCGCCGCCATCGCCGCCCAAGGCCTCTTGCGTTTGGGCAAATACTCAGGCAACAAGAAATACACACAAGCCGGCCTCACCGTTTGCGACACTCTCTTCGCCGATCCGTATCTAAGCAGCGATTCCTCCCACCAAGGCTTGATCTTGCACGCCGTCTATCACCGCCCAAATGGCTGGGACCGAGCCCCGTCCGCAGATGGTGTCCCGCGCGGCGAAGCTTGTATGTGGGGTGATTATCATGCCCGCGAAGTAGCCTTGTATTTGTCGCGTGAAATCGAACATAAGCCATACCTAACTTTCTGGAGCAATCAGAAATGACAATTGCCGATCTAGCCGAAATCGCCGGGCGCACTTACCCGGCCCGCCGTCGCACCCAAAACCTGGTCGGTGGCGCGAGCCCGATTCAAGCCGCCAATTTCTCTCTCGGCCACGTCACTCTCGAACCCAACGGCGGCCAAGTCCCCTGGCACAATCAAGAACAAGAAGAAATCTATTTCATTGTCGAAGGCACGGGCGAAATGTGCCTCGGCGAAGAACGCCGCGCCGTCCAAACCGGCCAAGCCGTCTATATCCCCACTGGTGTCTTCCATCAACTTACTAACACCGGCAGCACCCCCATGCGCATGATCTATTGCTACGGCCCCGCTGGCGATGTTGCCCACTGGCGTCAGGAACTCGACGGCACCTTGCCGCGCGCTGGCAAAGAAGCGCCCCCGCTCCCCGCCGGCGCAGCCCCTCAACGTACGGAGAAACCTTGAGCACCACCACTAACATCCAAACCCACTCAGTCGGCATTATCATGAACGGCGTCACTGGACGCATGGGCCTCAACCAGCACTTGCGCCGCTCCATCTACGCCATCATGCAGCAAGGCGGCATAAAACTCAATGACTCCGAAACGATCATGCCGCGCCCGCTCCTGGTCGGCCGCAACGCTATCAAACTCGCTGCCATTTCCAAGGAGTGCGGCGGCCTCCCCTTCACTACCGATCTCGATCAAGCGCTCGCCGACAAAACCTACAGCGTCTATTTCGATGCGCAGACAACCGATCGCCGTTCCGAAGCAGTGAAGAAAGCCATCGCCGCCGGCAAGCACATCTATTGTGAAAAACCTGTCGCCGAAACCACCAAAACCGCGCTGGAGCTATACAATCTCGCCAAATCCGCCGGCGTCAAACATGGTGTTGTGCAAGACAAGCTTTGGCTCCCCGGTATCATGAAGCTCAAGACACTCGGTGATCTAGGCTTCTTCGGCAAGATTCTTTCCGTCCGCGGCGAGTTCGGCTATTGGGTCTTTGAAGGCGACACCGTCCCCGCCCAGCGCCCCTCCTGGAACTATCGCAAAGAAGAGGGCGGCGGCATCATCATTGATATGCTCTGCCACTGGCGCTACGTTTTAGACGAGGTGTTCGGCGCAGTGAAAGCCGTCTCGTGCCTCGGCGCAACGCACATCCCCGAACGTCGCGACGAAAAGGGCAAGGCCTACGCAGCTACCGCCGACGATGCGGCGTACGCCACCTTTGAATTGGAAAACGGCATCATCGCCCACTTCAATTCGTCCTGGTGTGTTCGTGTCCGTCGCGACGATCTGCTCACTCTGCAGGTCGATGGAACCAAGGGCTCCGCTGTCGCCGGCCTCCGTGATTGCTGGATTCAACACTACGGCGCCACGCCGCGTCCCACCTGGAATCCCGACATTCCCAGTCCGTTGAACTTCTACGAAGGCTGGCAGAAAGTACCCGAACAAGACACTTTCGACAACGCCTTTAAGCGTGAGTGGGACCTCTTCCTGCGCCACGTAGTCAAAGACGAGCCCTTCCGCTGGGATCTCCTCCAAGCTGCTAAAGGCGTCCAACTAGCCGAAGCCGGCTTAGACTCCTGGAAAAAACGCGCCTGGGTGCAAATCGATCCGCTGTAAAAGCCTTACTTCTCCGCCGCCACACTCTTCAAGTACTCCGGCCAGGCCGCCCTCGCCGCATCCGCATATACTTTAAGCTTCGAATAATCATCCACCCAGGTCGTATACATCAAACCGCGAATACCAGGAATGCCCATCGCGTTCCCTATTTCGACCCGAGCTTGCACTCCCGCATCGCCCCTGTCATAAAACCCCGCAATGATTTGTTGATGCGCCACTGGCTGTTCTGAATTCTTCCCTGAAAACCAATTCAGAGACTCTTTAGGTTTTTCGAAAGCCCAATTCAGTATCGATACCTCCGCCGGCAATCCCTTCCACGATCCCGCCAAGTCGCCCTCTACGAAGTAGTAATGATTGTGGGCATTGTGGAACGGGTCGAACATGTCGTTCCAAACCCAAAACGTACTATCGGGCAGCGCTTGATGATAAATGCCAAAGGTCTCGGCAAAGTTCCATGCCAGCAGTTCACCGGCTGTCATATTCTTGGCCCGGCACGACGCACAAGAGTTCGCCTGCCGCAGTTCATCATAGGCCAGCAGAATCCCCGTCTCCGGAGGTGCCACCTTCTTGATCTCGCGCGCATTTCCGGTCAGCCATCGAAACACGCCCGGTTCCGTCATGCATAGGCTTGCTTGATAGTAATTCGCCAGCGGAGTAACAGCATAGTAA
>Ga0075017_100002181_pt1 | contig 12181 bp, 11 predicted proteins | sample AleBraG_ABR_2012_FD_71475 | JGI IMG/M metagenome (GOLD analysis project Ga0075017, IMG submission 71475) | Freshwater sediment microbial communities in response to fracking from Pennsylvania, USA - Alex Branch Run_MetaG_ABR_2012 | ecosystem: Environmental > Aquatic > Freshwater > Creek >...
CGCATAGTATGGATACCCCATCACCCCATTGGTCGACGCCGTCTGCAATATCACGCCGCTCCCCCGCTCCCACATGTGCCGAGCCGCCGTCTGCGCCGCATAAAACACACCCGTCAGATTTACCGCCAGCACGCGCTCCCATTCCTCCGGAGTGATGTCGAGAAACTTGTGCCGCACGCTGATCCCCGCATTATTAATCAGCACATCCACTCCATCCATCAACCGGATCGCCTCCGCAAACGCCGCCTCCACCTGCATCAGATCGGTGACGTCCGCGATAATCGCCTCGCCAAGCGCAGGCAACTCGCGCCGAATCCGCTCGCAAGCCTTCGCGTCGCGATCCAAAACGCAGACCCGCGATCCCTCTTCCAGAAATCGCGCAGCCGTCGCAGCCCCAATTCCGCTGGCCCCGCCAGTAACCAAGACCCGCTTATCCTTCAGTCCTCGCATGTCATCTCCGATTTAGGTCTCGGTGTTTAAAGACTAGAAAAATGAACAGCCAGCAAATTGCTAATATCGCTAGAGCTCGAAAAATATGGAGCCAAGGTCGTTTCTCTTTGTAACTGTTCCCAGCTCGTGTCTGTCTGATCTTTCTAGCCAGCAGGACATTCCCGACCACAAAGCATGCAGCGGCGGCGACAAGAAACGCTCGCAGGGGCGTGCTTCCGGGAAGCGTATACCCGGCTAGGACGATACCAGCAAGCATCCCGAGTTCGATGAATATGATCGTCGACTTTTGCATGGATGTACCTTCTCCGAACATAAAGTCGCTTCAGAATAACCAGCGGAAGGTTTCTTGACTAGAAAGAAGAGGACTGATTATCGCAAAACAGGTGCTTTTCCCGAAGGCGGCTTCTGAGCGGAGCCGCTCTTCAGCCGGAGCAAAGAATCTACCTACCGAATAATTCAGACCTGAGCCGCACCTTACCGCAGCAGCGCAAACACACTACAAGTCCGCTCAATGATTCGCTGCTGCTCCGTCGAAGGACTGACGAACTCAATCCCGTGGGTGAACCCGGCCCGGTTCCGCACTACGCCCCGCAGGGTCAATTCACTCGAAGAATAAGGAAGTAAGAATTCCAGCCCGAGGCTCGTGCCCGGCTCGAACATTCGCGTGACGAACAAGCGCATTCCGCCTATGCTCACATCGTTCGCCTGCCCGCTCAACCGCACATACTGCCCCTTCACGCCGCCACTGACGTTCACCTCGAGCGTCACGTTGTAGCGTTCCCATCGGCGCTGTTCACTTCCCTTGCCCATTGGCTCCCTATCCGACTCACTCTCTCGAATTCGCTCTGCAGTCATCTTTTCGCACCTGGGTAGCAGGGTCAATCCCACAAGCGTAATTGGAGACCATGCAACGCGTAACTTACGTGCCATGACGAACGGCTGCCGCGCAGTTCTGGGGGCAGAATTCAATGCAATCCAAATTCAGCCGATGTGAAATGTATCCAGTTCGCGCAATTGACCAGTAGATCAGGCAAAAATTAGAGACTACTAAAACGGTTTAATAACTCAGCAGGTCACTCCTGCCGACATTACCTTTGTCGCGCGTTGCTAGAATGGGCCTGCTTCCCGGGGGCGTTTGAGATGCGTGTTCTCTACCGTGACACGCTCCGAACCGGGCCCGCTTGTAAGAGGAGAGTGCGTATTCAGACAGGTTCGTTCCCAGACGGCGTTGTTCTACAAACAAAGGATTTGGAGGAAGCGGCCTCCCTGTTGAGCAGTTCCGCGATTCCTTATGTCTCCGAGCTTCTGCCGGGCTCGCCTCCGTTCGCCACAAGAATCTTCATCAACGCAGGCCAGCAGACCACTCTCTCCCGCGTAGTGACCACCGGCAATCTGCGCGTCCAGGCGCGCCTGCCTGCGGACTCTTTCGCGCTCGTGCTCGATCTCCGCTCCGGAGTCGGTCTTCACCGCGCGCAGGCGCAAAACGTAACCGTCAACTCGGACTGCGCCTTCCTGCAGTCGCCGCTGCAATCGGTGGAAGTTGTCACGCCCGCCGGATTCGAGGCTCTCTTCGTGCGTTTTCCGCGCGCTGCCGTTGTCACTGAACTCGAAAAAATTCTCAGCCGTGAAGCTCGCACCGAGGTAGTCTTTTCCCCTGCCCTGCGCCTGAAGACCGCCGCTGGGCAGCGCCTCAGCGCCATCTGTGGAGAACTGCGCCGCGTCCTCGGCACCACCGATCAGCACCGCGTCAACGAATCCATCGCCGTCCGCAGCCTGGAGGACGAACTCATCCAGATCCTCCTGCTGACGCAGCCTCACAATTACACCCGTCTGCTCAACCGCGGCAGCAAGGCTGGATCGCGCCAACTCGACGATGCCCAGGAATACATGCGCTCAAACGCCCACCTTCCACTTTCCCTTGGCGACATCTGCCAGGCCGCCGGCGTCAACGCCCGCACGCTGCAGAATTCTTTCCGTAAGAAGCAGGGCTGCACTCCCATGCAATTCCTGCGCAACATCCGCATGCAGGAAGTTCGCGCCGCACTCCTCAATCCCACCGAAGACACCAGCGTTAGCCGCGAAGCCGCCCGCTGGGGATTTCTCCACTTCGGCCGCTTCTCCAGCGAATACCGCGCCCAATACGGAGAACTTCCCTCCGAAACCCTGCGCCGCGCCAGAAAGATGCACATGTAGGGACAGCCGCCTCGGCTGTCCACGAGCGAAGCGAGTCGGCTCTGCTCTATCCTCCCGCCGCCCGCACCCCAATCGTGTTCGGCACCGCCCGCAACTCCCGCATCAACCCTGCATCGCACGGACGGTTGATGTCATAAATCGCGTACCCCAGATTCCCCCGCGTATCGAGCACCTGCCGCTCAATATTGATCTCCCGATCCGCCAGGATGTCGTTGATCGCCCGCAAAATACCCGGCACATTGCGATGCAGGTGCATCAGGCGGTGCGACCCCGCCTCGTACTCCAGATGACAATGGGGCAGATTGACGCTCATCAATGAATTGCCCGTCCGGACATAGTCGACCAGCTTCGCCGCCACAAAGTGACCGATATTTTCCTGCGCCTCTTCCGTGCTTCCTCCCACGTGCGGCGTCAGGATCACATTCGGCAACCCGCGCAGCACGCTCGAAAATTCTCCACCTGACTCCGGCTCGGAAGGAAACACGTCAATCGCCGCACCGCCCAGCTTTCCGCTCTTCAAGTTCGCCGCCAGCGCCGCGTGATCCACCACCATGCCGCGGCTCAAGTTCACCAGGCAAGCCCCGGGCTTCATCGCAGAGAATTCCTCCGCGCCAAACAGGTCCTGATTCTGCGGCTTGCCATCGACGTGCAAGGTAACCACATCCGCTATCTCCAAAAGCTCGCGCAGGCTCACCGCCCGCGCATTCCCCCGCGCCAAAACATGTGCAATGTCATGAAACACAACCCGCATGCCCAGCGCCTCGGCCAGGTCCGACACCTGCGACCCGATCTTTCCATATCCCACAATGCCCAGCGTCAGCCCGCGCACCTCATGCGCTCCCGCCGCCGACTTGTTCCACACTCCGGCATGCATTTGAGTGGACGCGGCGAACGTCCTGCGCAGCAGCACGATGATCTCACCCACAGCCAGTTCCGCCACCGACCGCGAGTTCGAGTGCGGGTCGTTGAACACTGCGACCCCGCGATCGCTGGCCGCAGCGCGGTCAATCTTGTCCACCCCAATGCAAAACGCGCCTACCGCCACCAGTTTCTCCGCTGACGCAAGCACCGCCGGAGAGATGCGCGTCTTCGACCGCACGCCCAGGACCGTAGCGTCGCGGACCTTCTCCGCCAGTTCGCGCTCGTCCAGCGCCGCCTTCAGCGACTCGACCTCGTATCCCGCCTCGCGAAACACCTCAACCGCTACTCCGGCCACGTTCTCCAGCAAAAGTACTTTCAAGCCCCCTCCAAAAAATCCATGCAGATGCAACCAAGGATTATCTCAAACGCACAATCAACTACGTGCAGAGATGACCCATGCAGGGACAGCCGCCTCGGCTGTCCATCGAGCAAAACGAGGAATAGAGTCGGGCTAGCTGGCGGCCTGGCCGGGCGCAACGGTGGCAGGAGGTTCTGGCGCCGCTGAGGCGCGCGTCTTCATTTCGTGGCGTGCGGATTCCAGGTCAGCGTGCAGCGCGTCCAGCACGACCATGGGCGCTTCGTTGCCCCAGGCGTCGAGTTCGTCCACGTCCCACTCACCGTTCAGGCGAATGGCTCCGCTGATGTCCTCGGGGAAGGCTTGCCGGTAGTCGCCTTCGCGCGTCAGGATGTCGCCGATCAGGCGTCCGGTGTGAATCTCATAGACGCGGCGGCTGGATTGGCCCTTCTCATTATTCAGGCAGATGTAGACCTCGCCCGTACCGCCCCACTCGGGGCGGAAGTACCAGGCCTGCGGCGCGTCGATCTTGGGATGATGGCGGCGGGGCCGGTTGGCGCCCGGCTTTTGATCGAGCAGCTCTTCCTTTGGATTGAAATACAAAACGCGCTGGCAGGAATCGCAATATACGAGCTGCAAGCCCGACCGTATCTCGTTGTAGGTTTGTGGCCGCAGCATAACCTGGCAGGCGGTGCATTTGTGGTCGCGCACTTCGCAGATGCCGCTGCCGCGAAACTTCGAAACCCGCTCGTACTGACGGAGCAGATCGGCATCAATCCCGTCGCGCAATTCGTTGCGCTTGCCGCGCCACTCGGTCAGCAGCTTCTCGTCTTCGGCAGTGCGCAGGCGGGCCTCTTCTTTTTCCTTTTCGATCTCGGCCATTTCCGCCTTGAGCTCGGCCTGCGCGGCTTTGACCTCTTTATCGCGGGCGTCGGCATTGACCATCAGCTCGAGAATCTTGTCCTCGGTCGCCGCGATCTCTTTTTCGGCAAACTGAATCTCGTGCAGCAGCGCCTTATATTGCTCGTTGGTCTTTACGTCGAGGGACTGGTCGCGATACTTGGAGATTTTGCCGCGAAGTTCTGTGATGGTAGCGTCGTGCTTGCGGCGGGCGGCCTCGTCGGCCTTGACGGAGGCTTGCGCCTTTTCCAGTTGCGCCTTGGTGCCGGCCAGCTTCTGCTCGATCACAGCCACGCGCTTGGGAAATTCCGCGACTTCATCCTGCAGGCGCTTGATTTCCTTGTCCGCATCTTGCAACCGCAGCAGCTTTTCGATGTCAGGAAGCATCCGTTAGCCTTGATTTTAGCATGCGGAAGTGCGGCATCGGCCGTTCGGCAGAGGTGGCGCAGTTTTACTCCTGGGTCCCTTTGCGATCTCTGCGCCGACTCCCGCGGCCTTTGCGGTCAAAAGCTTGAACCGCGAAGATCAGAAAGGCAGGCCGCTGAGACCGCGAAGGAGCCCGTGCAGCGCTTCCCGCCCCGGTGTACACTCTTGGATTCGTTCCCACTTCTTTCCTGCGAGGTTCACTTCGTGAAGAAAAAGTCCTCTTTTGCGGTCTGCTTCGTCCTGCTCGCGCTAATTTTCGGACTGTTCTCGATCGCTCCCGCGACCGCCCAGACTGCGCCTACCAGGCCGCTGACCCTGGATGCGATGTTCCAGCCTGGCGGGCTCGGCGGACGCGGTCCGGAAAACGCGACCTGGAGTCCAGACGGCACCAAGCTCTCCTACGTGCAGCGCGACGAAAAAGGCGGAACCGGCGAGCTCTGGTACGTCGATGCCGCAACCGGCGAGAAGAAAGTTCTGGTCAGCGCGGAAAAGCTGGCCTCGCTCGCCCCCGACGTCAACAAAGTGAAGAACGAGCGCGAGAAGGAGAGGCTCACCCGCTATCGCGTGGCGGCCTACGTATGGGCGCCGGATTCCAAGCACATCCTGTTCGATTCCGGCGGGCAGTTGTGGCTCTACGACCTGGGCACGGCGACGGGCGTGCAGTTCACTTCGGCGCCCGATCCGAGCGGCGATCCCAAATTCTCGCCCGACGGCTCCCATCTGGCCTACGTGCGCAAGCACAATCTTTATGTCCGCCCGGTCAGCGGAGGCGGCGAGAAGCAGCTCACCAAAGACGGCAGCGATAGCTACCTCAACGGCGACATCGACTGGGTCTACGGCGAAGAACTGGGCGTGCGCAGCAATTATTTCTGGTCGCCCGACAACAAGGAAATCGTCTTCCTGCACATGGACGAGACCAAGGTGCCGACCTACCCCATCACCGACTGGATGCCGACGCATCCCTCGGTCGATGAGGAGAAATATCCCAAGGTCGGCGATCCCAATCCGGTGGTGAAGTTGGGAGTGGTGGATGTGGGCAAGGGGAAGCCGCGCTGGATCTCCCTGACCAGCGATGAAGACAGCTACATCCCGCGCTTTGGCTGGGTCAAAGAGGGCGTGATGTGGGCGGCGGTCCAGAACCGCACGCAGGACAAGGCCGACCTGTACTTCATCGATGCGAAGACCGGCAAGTCGAAGGTTGTGTTCAGCGAATCGACACCCGGCTCGTGGATTGACTTTGAAACCGTCGAGATTCCCTTTCTCAAGAGCGGCGGCTTCCTGTGGCGGAGCTGGCGCGACGGCAGCACGCACATCTATCTCTACAGCTTCGACAGGCAGAATCCCATGGCGGGCGAGGCAAAGCTGGAGCGCCAACTGGAAAAGGGCGACTACGAAGTGCTGGCCATTGACGGTGTGAACGAAGCCACGGGCACGGTATTTTTCTCGGCCAATAAAGACGATCCCCGCCAGGTGCAGCTTTTCTCCGTGCAGCTCGATGGCTCAGGATTCAAAGCTCTCACCGCCGACGAGGGCATGCACTTTGCAAACTTCAGCGAGGATGCCAGGAACTACGTGCACATCTACGCCGGACCGCAGGCGGCTCCGCGCAGAACACTGTGCAATGTGGGCGGGTCGTGCTTTCCAGTGTGGCAGGCGAACGATGAGATCGCCGAGTACGGCTTGCGCGCCCCCAAGTATCTGGAGTTCAAGGCCGAAGACGGCACAATTTTGTATGGACGTTTGCTGCTGCCGCCCGACGGCTCGGCGAGCGGGAAGATTCCTGTCATCGTCAACATCTACGGGGGCCCGGCGGCGCAGATGGTACGGAAGTCTACGCCTGATCCCTTCGACGAAATTCTGGCGCGCAAAGGCTACGCCATTTTCGCCGTCGACAATCGCGGCACGCCCGGACGCGATCGCAAATTCCAGACCGCGATCCGCCACGAGTTCGGCGCCATCGAACTGAAAGATCAGCTCACCGCTTTAGACCAGTTACTGGCGCAGTATCCGCAGCTCGACAAAGATCACATCGGAATCTGGGGCTGGTCGAACGGCGGCTCGATGACGCTCTATGCGATGACGCACTCCGACCGCTTCCGCGCGGGCGTGGCCGTAGCCCCGGTGATCAACCAGGTCAACTACGACTCGATCTATACCGAGCGCTATATGGGCCTGCTGGCGGACGACAAAGAGGGCTATGCCATGTCGGACGTCACCAGGAATGCCGACAAGCTGCATGGCGCGCTGCTGTTGGTGCACGGCACGAGCGACGATAATGTGCACTTCCAGAACAGTATTCAAATGATCCAGGCGTTCATCAGCGCCGGCAAGCAGTTCCGCCTGATGATCTATCCCAATAAGACGCACAGCATCGCCGGCAAAGACGCGCGCGTGCATTTGTACACAATGATTGAAGATCAGTTCGACAAAGAACTGAAGTAGCAAGTGCTGCTCACGTAGGGACGGGCGCATTCGCCCGTCCACCGAGCGAAGCGAGGCGGTCGATACTGCCGGCAGAGTGCACAGGTCCTTCGCTTCGCTCAGGATGACAAGCTGCGCAGGATGACAAAGAGCAGTGCCGGCTACTTGCGCTTCTCGCTCTTCTTCGCAGAGCTTTCCTTCGCTGCAGTGTCTGCCTTCGGCTTGTCGTCCTTCTTCGACTCTTTCGAATCTTTGCTGTCTTTGTCCTTGGAGGCGCTGCTCTCCGACGCCGGTGCGGACGACTTCTTGGCATAGTCGGTGACGTACCAGCCCGAGCCTTTGAACTGCACCGCGGGCGCGGAGATCATCTGCTCGACCTGCCCGCCGCACTCGGGGCACTTCTTGACCATCTTGGCAGAGTACAACTGGATTTTTTCAAAGCGATGGCCGCACTTCTTGCATTCGTATTCGTAAAGGGGCATGAGTTTTGAGACGGTTGTGCGGAATGACTCAATTTCATCCCGATTTTAGCAGACGTTTCGGTGCAGTGTTTCGCCAGCCGGCTTTGAGCGCCTTGGTCAGGGGATCCTTCTTCGCCGCTTTAAGCAGCACGCTGGTCGCGCCCCGCCGTCCCCATGCGCCTTTCACCGGCACGAATGCATCAGGATAATCTTTGCAAAAATAGTGCTGCTCCTCCGGAGAAAGCTTCACCATGGCATACGTTTTGTCCGGATATCCCATCGTGGCGAAGATCTTTCCCGCAACGCGGAAGTCCGGATGGTCCATGTGCGAGCGCTCTTCGGTCTCGGGCAGCGAAAGTGCAATGCGGCGAAAGTCAGCGGCGGTCACAAGCGGTCTACTCCAAACCACTGTACGCGAACGATGAATGTCTCGCAAAATACACGCTCCTGTCATTCTGAGCGAAGCGAAGAACCCCGCGCAAGTCCGGGCCAGCGCCGGCCTCGATAGGAGTTTCCAAGGCGAATCGAGCTCCGCCGCGCCATCCTGCCAGGAAAACGAAACCGAGGGCGCGGTGGTAGACTCGCGTCCATGCCTGACCAAAAGCCGGCGTTATACGTGGTCGCGACGCCGATCGGCAACCTCGAGGACATCACCCTGCGCGCCCTGCGCATCCTGAAAGAAGTCGACGTCATTGCCTGCGAGGACACGCGGCAGACGCAGAAACTGCTCAATCATTACGCGATCGCCACGCGCACCACCAGCTACCACGAGCACAACGAGATGACGAAGTCGGCGGAACTGGTGAAAGAAATGCAGGAGGGCGCGAGCGTCGCGCTGGTCACCGACGCGGGCATGCCGGGAATTTCCGATCCCGGCTACCGCCTGATCACGCTGGCGATCCGGCATCACCTGCCGGTGGTGCCCGTGCCGGGAGCGTCGGCGTTTCTGGCCGCACTGGTGGCCAGCGGCCTGCCCACCGATTCGTTCCGCTTCAGCGGATTCCTTCCCGCAAAACGCGGCGAGCGAAAGGCCGCGCTAGAGGCGGTGCAAAATTCTCCGCGCACGCAGGTATTTTATGAAGCCCCACACCGCATCGTCGAAGCGCTGACCGACGTTGTCGAGCTGATGGGAGAAGCCCGCCATGTAGTAATAGCGCGCGAAGTGACCAAGCTGCACGAAGAATTTCTCCGCGGCCGCGCAGGGGAAGTACTCGAAACATTGAAGCAGCGAGAGTCGGTAAAGGGCGAGATCACGCTCCTAATTGGCAAGGCGGAAGAAGAAACGGCTCACGTAGGGGCGGACGCATTCGTCCGCCCTTCGGTGAGGCAGCGTGTGGAGCAGATCATGGCTGAAGAGAAGATTGATGAGAAAGCTGCGCTGAAGAAAGTGGCCAAGGAACGGGGAATCTCGAAGAGCGAAGTCTACCGGGAGTTGCAGCGAAGCAAGTAAGGCGCTTACTTCCCCGCCAGCTCCCGCTTCACCGCTTCGCTGACCATCTTGCCGTCGACGCGCATGTCGGCTCCGTTGAACCTGGCCATCACGTTCTTCATCACCGTGCCCATATCTTTCATCGTGGGCGCGCCCATTTCGGCGATGACCGCTTTCACTCCGGCGACCACGTCGGCTTCCCCGGCGGCCTTGGGCAGATAACTCTCGATCAGCACAATCTCGGCGGATTCCTTGTCGGCCATCTCCTGGCGTCCGCCCTTGGTGAATTGCTCGACCGACTCTTTGCGCTGCTTGATCAGCGTGGCCAGCACGGCCTGCGCTTCCTTGTCGTCAAGTGCCGACATTTTCTCGACGGCCTTCAGTTGCAGCGCGCTCTTGACCATGCGCAGCGCGGAGAGACGCGCCTCGTCCTTCGCCTTCATGGCGGTGACAATATCTTTCTGAATCTGTTCAGTCAGGCTCATGTGGCGATTATAGACGCGTGGGTGGCCCATCCTAACGTCGCGTTCTTTGCGACGTTAGGGTGGGGACTCTGTGAGGCAGCCTGGAGAACCGAAAAGTCAAACTCCCCACCCTCGCGCATAGAACGCGAGAAGGATGGGGCACCCGCGCGTTCCGCGCTTCCGGTAAACTTGAAAGTCATGCTTCGCAAGAATCGTCTCTTCACTCCCGGGCCGACGCCGCTGCTGCCGGCGGCGCAGACGGCGATGGCGTCGTTCACCGCTCACCATCGCACCGCCGACTTCAAGGCGCTGTTTCAGCGCGTGCTCGGCGATCTAAAAGAATTCATCGGCACGCAGAATGATGTCCTGGTGATGACCTGCTCGGGCACCGGCGTGATGGAAGCGGCGGTGACGAATCTCACGTCGCCCGGCGACAAAGTGCTGGTGCTGACAGCAGGAAAGTTCGGCGAGCGCTGGTCCGGGCTGGCGAAGACCTTCGGCTGCAACGTGGAAGAGCTGAATGTGCCCTATGGCCAGACGTTTTCGCTGGATGACATTCGTGCGCGCGTGAAGCCTGGAATTCGGGCTGTCTTTCTGCAGGGCACGGAGAGTTCCACCGGCGTGCGCCACGACCTGCAAGGCATCGCGAAGATCGTCCGCGAGCGCGGCGATGACACGCTTCTCGTCGTCGACGCGATCACCGGTCTGGGCACGACCCATCTCGACGTCGACGGCTGGGGCGTCGATATGATCGTCGGCGGATCGCAGAAGGCGCTGATGATGCCTCCTGGGCTGGCCTACTGCGCGGTGAGCGAGCGGGCGTGGAAGCGTATGGAAAAGACCACCTCGCCGCGCTACTACTTCGATCTGCGCAAAGAAAGAAAATCAGCGGCGAAGGGCGAGACGCCCTACACTCCCGCCACTTCTCTTTTTGCCGCGATGGGCGCGGCGCTCGAATTCGTCCGCAGCATGGGCAATGGCGACCTCGCCCTTGGCCGCGAAAACCTGATCCACAACGCCGAGCTCTGCGCCGCGATGACGCGCGCCGGAGCCCAGGCGCTCGGACTCAAGCTCTACGCGTCGACTCCCGCCGCCGCGCTGACCGCGATCTGCCCGCCGGAAGGAATCGACTCCGGAGCCATCGTGAGAGAATTCCGCGAGTCCTTCGATGCCGTGGTGGCCAATGGCCAGGCCGAGATGAAGGGCAAGCTCTTCCGCATCGCGCATCTCGGCTACTACGACTATCTCGACACCGTCGGCATTCTGGGTGCCCTCGAACACGTGCTGGCCCATGTGACCGGAAAGAGCGTCGACTACGGCGCGGCGGTGCGGGCCGCGCAACAGGTCTACGCCCGCACCATTTCGAAGAAGCCCCAGCCCGTCGGCGCGTGATTGCCGACCGCCGATATCTCAGGGCTAATTAATCGTAAAGCTCACCGCGCTCGACGTTTCCGCCAGCGTCCCGCCGCTGCCGTACTGGCCGTTGCCCGTGGTTCCGGGATTGGTCACGGTGACCTTAGCCGTCCCGGCAGTCGCGATCATCGCAGCGGGAATGGTCACCGTCAGCTGGTTCCCGCTCACATACGTTGTGGTGGTAGTTTGCGCCGTGCCGTTCCAGTTCACCACGGCCTTCGTGCCGAAGTTACTTCCGTCGACGGTCAAAACAAAATCCGCGCCGCCGGCTGTGGCCGCATCAGGATTGAGTTGCGTAATGGCCGGGACGGTCCCGGCGACGGGGGGATAAGTCTTTGACCCATAGCCGCAAGCCAGCGTGAGTGCAATCAGCGCAGCGACGAGCACGGTCTTGACGGTAGTTGCGTTGTGAAGCGTCTTCATGTCGATCTCCCAAGGGCAAAGGCCCAGTGAGATCGAGTGTAGAAACTCCCCGAAACCCGCATGTCAGCGGGCTGTCATTTTGAAGTCAATTGATTGTCGGGGAATGAGCCACCAACAGCAGGATTCACCACAGAGGACACAGGGTTCACAGAAATTCTCTGTGTTCCTCCGTGTCCTCAGTGGTCGAGATTTGGGCAGCGCCCCGTCAGAGCCGAAAAAGGATGGGCTTTTAAGCCCCGGTGCTACGATTCCTGGTTCTCGCGCCGTAGCTTTCGGCTCTCCGCCAGTAACGCCATCGAATGCATCAGATTCTGCAGTGTGACAATCCCCACCAGCCGCTGTTCCTCAACCACAGGAATGATGCTGGCATTGCGCGAGGTGAGCT
>Ga0075017_100002182_pt1 | contig 12181 bp, 9 predicted proteins | sample AleBraG_ABR_2012_FD_71475 | JGI IMG/M metagenome (GOLD analysis project Ga0075017, IMG submission 71475) | Freshwater sediment microbial communities in response to fracking from Pennsylvania, USA - Alex Branch Run_MetaG_ABR_2012 | ecosystem: Environmental > Aquatic > Freshwater > Creek >...
ACCTTCGTCGCGGCTCCTGACGTCGTTACCCCCGGGAGATCCGAGAACTGGTTTGCGTTCATCTGGCTTGCTGCGTATTCCGCGCTCACCTTCAGGCTCTTGACCGGTTCGACGTCAACGGAAAAATCCATCACCTGCTGAGATTCCGGGAGAGGGAGATAGACGATGGGAAGGTAGTCACCGCCCCCCGCCCCCTTCCAGATGAAGACCCCGGCCTGCTGCCGGACGTACTCCCCCAGCCCGGTCCCGGCAAAGGAGAATGTCACAAGGTACTTTGCGGTGGTGTCTCCCGGCGCGTACCGGTAATACGTGACCTGGCCGCGACCGGCCACGACGGTATCGACCTGCACATAAATCCCGCCGCTGTCGACGCGCGCAACCCCCGACTGTGTCGCCTTGTTCCTGTCTCCCCCCGCCTGCTCAAGAACCTGACGCGCGCTGTCTGTGACCGTGAAATCGATCGGGGCATTTGGATCGTCCGCTTCACGCGCAAACGTAAACGTAAACCGGGCCTTTCCGTCAAAGAAGGAAGACGCAGACTGCGCCGCGACAAGAGACCGGGAATACTGCCTGTCGGTATATTCGTAATCCACCGTAATCCGGGACGCCGACGTGATCAGCCGCCTCGGCATGAACGTCAGTTCACCGGTTGTATAGTCGATCGTATAGTCGTTGGTTTCCCCCCGTGTTTGAACCTCACCGTTCACGTAGACCTTCTCGGTCCCCGCTATGACGATTATGGCCCTTTCTCCGTTCTTCCCCGTAAGAAGATACGGTCCCTGCACTGCGTCAAGGCCGTTGAACTGCATCGTATTGAATTTTCCGCGGGTGACTGCAGCGGCGATCACCGCCGACTCGCCTGTGCTGCCAAATTTGTAATCGGCGGTCCCCATTGCTCCCTGGAGTTTCCGGCTGAGTCGGGAAAATTCCTGGCCGTTCAGGTCGAGCACAAAGTCACCGAGCGTCGCGGAGAGATTGGTGCTCCGGATCTCGACAAACACCTTGTCGAACTCCTGAATCGTCTGGGTCGTCCCCTCGGGCTGGATAGGGGTGTTGTCATCCGTCAGCGAAGCCGAAATATCAATGTCCGATCCGAGTTTTCCCGAAAGCTGCATGCGGAACCCTGAATTCAGCGAAAGGTCCCTGTTCGATCCGACGGTGAACCCCCGTACGATCGAACCGCTTTTCTGCAGATTTGGGCCGAATATATCGTCTATGCTGAACCCTCCACGGGGCCGGGCGATCCTGAGTGAGTCCTTCCCGGTGCTGTCTCTGAGCGTGACCAGCGTTCGTCGTGCGTAGAAAGGCTGGAAGCTAAACGGGAAGTACTGATACCGAAAAATGAGCACGTGACCTGACGGCGTCGGGCTGGTGAGAATGCGCGAGAGAAACATGCTATCGATCCGGAGTGTCCCGAACCTGTAGGAGAGGGAGTAGTCGGGCCCGCGTCTGAGAACGTGGGCGCTGTCAAGTATCAGCGTGTCGGTCCTGGCGGCGACGAATTCATCCGGGAGCCGGATCAGTGAATCTCTTAGCGCGGCGGTCAACGGTATGCGGATAGCATGAGCAGGAAGAGAGGGAGATTCCTGCCCCCTGGCCGACGGTTCAAACAGGAAGCCGAAGAGCAGGATGAAGGGAACAGTAATGCGGAATTGCGCTATGTGACTCGGCCGGCTCATCTTTGGAAAAGTATACACGAAACTGGGAAGTGAGTAACGATGAGCCGGGTGGGTTCGCCTCCTTCAAGTCTGGATAGAATTTCTCCATGTTAAGTTAATCCAATGTCGTCATTTAATCAATATGCCCCGCAAGGCGGGTTCGTCCCTTGCGAGTTCGTCACCGGAGGGTTTTGTGCATGCGGGTTGATCTTGTGTGAGCCCGATTCCGCTAGAATTGCCTCCCGAGATTACGTCACCTGCGGGGTTACCGCCACCGGGTTCGATTAGTCTGCTTTCGACCACCGGGTGTCCTTGCAGCGCATCGATTTTCTCCGTACAATGTCACCGGCGAACGCGTTTTCCACGGTTCGCCAGCCTCCCTGAACTCGCCAAAGTGGCGGAATTGGTAGACGCGCTGGACTCAAAATCCAGTCCCCGCAAGGGGGTGAGGGTTCGAGTCCCTCCTTTGGTACCAAGGGCTTGCGCAGGCTGATGAATAACCCAACCGCGTTGTGAATCCTCACCGGATGAGAATAAGCCGCTTTGTCGCAACATAATCCCCCGCCTGCAACCGGTAGAAGTACACTCCGCTCGCGAGGCCGCTACCGTCGAACCTGACGCTATGTCCCCCCGGCTCGTCGACCGCGTCAGCCAGGTTTGCGACTTGCTGGCCAAGCGTATTGAACACCGTCATGGTGATGTGTGACCGCTGGGGAAGCGCATAGTGAATCGTCGTAGTAGGATTGAATGGATTGGGGTAGTTCTGATCAAGCGAGAATGCACCGGGCGTCGATTTTGCGTTCCTGACAGCAAGCGGTGCAGATGGTGACGTGGCGTATCCGATCTGCCAGTGGCCGGTTATGCTCGAAAGCGCAGAGTACCACATCTGGAATGTTCCGTTGCGATACAGAACAGACATGCCCCCAAGGGAGGCCCCATCCCATCCCGCACCCGGTGTCAACACCGGAGCCGTCCCGTATCTCACCCAGTTTATCCCATCCTGGGAAGTTGCCAGCCCGATGGAAAACTTCACAGTTGTGGGGTCTGTCTCGCCTAAGTAAAACATGTAGGATGTTTTCCCTACCCGCACGACCGCAGGAGCAGACACTTCACCGGAGTCCCAGCCCGTGGCCGCCTTTTTGAAAACCGGGTTCCCGGGCACGTCAGCCCAATGGATACCGTCACTCGATTTCGCGAGTCCGATACCGCCATGCGGACCGTTCCCGCCCGCGAACCACATGTAGTAGGTAGTGTCGTCAAAACACACGTTGCAGAATGCCTGGGACAGTGAATCCCATTTGCTCGCGGTATCGGGGTGCAGGATGGGAGAATTCGAATATCGCTGCCAGGACTTGCCATCAGAAGAGGTTGCCAGACCTATTGCGTACGAGTTCTGATTCTGTCCGGTGTAGTACATCTTGTATCCCTGGCTGTCACGAATCAGGCTTGGAGAACGGACCAAATTGTCAAACCCGTTCGTTGCTACCCGGTACGCAGGGTTCGTCATGCTTGCGAACCATTCCTGTCCATCAATGGAGATTGCCCTGGAGATCACGAAGCTCGTTCCGAAGCCTTCCGCCAGAGAGGTGAACCACATGCGATACACCTGTGATGTGCTGTCGTAGGACACGAATGGCTCGAACGCATACTTGAACCCGCTCGGGTCATCGACGAGCCCGCTCCATTCCGGTAAGACAGGATTCACATTTGATTTCTGCCATGTATATTGACTGCGAGTTCCTGAAATCGCGAGCGCAAGAGCGCACACCAGAATGAGCAGCTTGGAGTGCCAACTCATCGCGAACTCCTTTCCGAGATCGAAAACACATTTAAAGAAGAGAAACATGCAAGGTCGGCCAACATCCTGGGACCTCGCCGACCTGCAATAAATACGACCGCAAAATACACGGTTGCCTTCGGAGTGTCAAGGAATGGCGTCACAAGGGACTGAACACCGTACTGCAAGCAGGAATATTTCTGTCAATTCATTCAGTTCTTGAAAAGCGTAATCTTGTTGACCTTGCCAAGAACTTGCACGAGCTGGAGAGGGCGGCACCCCGCAATGAGGGCTGTGATGAGGGAAGGCGTGGTCCGAAGATCAAGGTGTTGACCGAACCGAACACAGACTACAAGAAAGTTGCCTCCAGTATCAGCCATATACAAATAAAAAGCCCCTCCGTTTCTGAAGGGGCCCTCGTCGCAATACTGCCCTGCCCGATTCAGTCGGTAAACCTGTATTTCTTCAATGTCACAATGCTCTCCTGGAGGACGACTTTCACAAACCCCGTCGCGGGGACCGCCAGGAGCATCCCCAGCATGCCGAAGAGCTCCCCTCCGATGATGATCGCGAGAAGGACAAGGAGCGGGTGCAGATGGACCCCTTTCGCGACGAGAAGGGGCTGGACGAGCATGTCGTCCGTAAGTTTCAATATGACGAAAGCCAGGACAATCTGGAACGAGAGCGTGACGTCGCCGCTGTCGAAGAGTGCTACCATGACGGCGGGAAGGGCACCGGCGATCGGACCGACGTACGGGATGAGATTTGCGAGACCGGCGAACGCGCCAATGAAGAGGAAGTATTTCACCCCGAGAAGCCAGAGGGCGACCGTGGCGAGGACTCCGAAGACCACGGCATCCGTGAACTGGCTCCGGAGATAATTTCCGAGCTGGACGTCCATTTTGTAGAGCAGGTCAAGGGAGAATTCAAAATACCGGTTCGGGACGATCCCGATAAAATGCTTCTTCATCTCGCGGCCGTCCTTGAGGAAAAAGAAGACAAGGAAGGGAACGGTCACGGCATAAAGGACGAGCGAGAGCCCTTCATGGAGTATAAAATCGACAATTGTGTCACTCAGATACCCGGTGAACTGCGTGATTTTTTCCTCGAGATTCACGTCCCCGAGCCCGATGAACCCGAGCTTGTCGCGGACAACAGCCTGGAGCTTGAGAATCACCTGGGAGGTCTGCTGCGATCCCGCCCCGCTCCGCATGGCCAGTATCTGGTTGTACACAACGGGGGCGAGGGCGGCAAAGAGCACCCACGCGATCAGGATCACGAAAAAGAAGAACACGAGCGTGCTTGCGGTACGGGATAGTCCCCGCAGCTCGATCGCCGTGACTATGGGATCGAAGATATAGGCGAGCAGGAACGACACCACGACCATCTTCACGACGCCCGGGACGAAAATGAACAGGAGGATGACAATTGCCAGTGTCGAGAATACCAGCCAGCGATTCAGAACGAGCGACCGGGCTTGATTCATGAGCGCCTCAGGTGTTGTTCGACCTTCCTGCGGCGGGGTCGCTCGGCAGCCGCAGGGGCGGCCGCTCCTTCTGCGAGGAGCGCCTGGACCCTCTCGTTCACCGCGCGGAGGCGCATGCCGATGATTGCCGCGAGGCTCAGGACGATTTTGACACCGAGCCTCGGATCCCGCTCGATGAGGCCGAAGAGATCCGGCTGAAAGAACCCGAATATCCGGGTGGAGGTTTTGGCGACCGCCGTCGCAGACCTGCTCCCCCCGTCCAGGAGAGGAAGCTCGCCGAAGAATTCGCCGTCGCCGAGCTCGGTCATGTTGTTGAGCGAGTCATCGGTCAGTATGCTCACCCTCCCGCTCTCGATGATGTACATACCGAGGCCGGGCTCATCCTGGCGGAATATGACCTCACCTGACGAGTATTCCCGTTTATGGAGTATTCTCTCCACCGCCGCAAGTTCGCGGCGTCCCAGCTCCGAAAATATGGGGATGGAACGGAGGGTGTCTCTGAACCTGACCTTTCTCCCCTCCTGCTTCCTGAGACCGAGAAACGACAAGAAATCCATAGAGAAGACTCCTGTAATTACTTGAGGATGTCGCCCACTGACTGTTTTTTGTATCCGGCGGGGAGCGAGAAGAGGTCATCCGGGAGCGACCGTTTCTCGAGCTTCACAACTTCCTGTGATTCAACGACCTTTCCCTCTATCCTCGTGTTCGCGAGAATCGGATAAATCCCCAGTTTTGTGAGCTCGTCATTCCACGCCGCCCCCTGACCGGACCGTTCCTCGCCCAGCGCCCGTGCGAGCGCCGAGGAGAGCCCCCGGAGCTCTTTCGTCCCCCAGATCTCGGTTTCCGTCTCTTCTTCGCGCATCATGTACTGGTCGCACCGGTACCCGAGTATTTTTTTCGTCTTTCCGGTCTTCTTGATCGCTGCGGGCTTCCCCTCTTCTTCCGAGCCCTCATCCTTTGATTTTCCCTGCGGGATCTCAAAGTACGTCTTGTTATCGTCGTTCAGCATCCGTATGACGCGCAGATCCGAGCGGTAGATCATCGTGCTTGCCGGCGTCGTCGGCGTCGCCGTGTTCGTAATCTTCGCCATCGATCCCTTGATCCACATCGTCATCACGTAGTGCTGCTCGGCGCCGGTTTCATCCGTCGTCATGTTGCTGGTTTCGATGACGCCCTCGAACTGAGCGCGCAACGTCCCGCACGTGAACAGAAGCAGCAGAAGTACTCGGATCATGGGGTAAGGACAAAGGAATCGATTCCGGGGAGCTTGCCCTCAGGGGATCTGCGGGCGTCCCGAAGATAGAAAGAATCGGCACAAGATAAAAGGATCGCCGTCACAGCCTTCGGAGGAGGAGAAAAACAGGAAGAAGTATCGCTCCGGCCACAAATCCCCCGGCGTGCGCCCACCAGGCGACGCCCCCCATGGCGGCATTTCCCCCCGCCGCCGCAATCGCCCCCTGGAAGAACTGGAGAAGGAACCAGAAACCCAGGAAGAAGAACGCAGAGACTTCAACTACGGGAAAGAAAACGAAAAGGGGTATCAACGTCAGGATTTTCGCCTTCGGATACAGGAGAAAATACGCACCAAGGACCCCCGAGATCGCCCCGCTCGCCCCGATGAGGGGCGCAGTCGAACTCTGCTGCGCATAGACCTGCACAAGCGCGGATGCGGCGCCGCAGAGGAGATAGAATACAAGGTAGGCCCCGTGGCCGATCCGATCTTCGACGTTATCCCCGAATATATACAGGTAGAGCATGTTCCCAAGGAGGTGCATCCAGCCGCCGTGAACGAACATGGAGGAAAGGAGGGTAAAGGCCGGACGCGCGGCGAAACGACCCTGGAGAAGCGAAGCGGACACATCCGACGCTGTAACGCCTGTCAGCCGGATGAAGTGATCGACCCTCGCGCCGAGCGAAAGCTCGTACAGGAATACCACCCCGCAGAGGGCAATGAGCGCATAGTTTACGAACGGGACGGTCTTTGATTTGATAGTATCCCGGAGGGGGATCATCTGCGGGGCCTTGCAGGGGTGAGGTGTGTCATGTGATGGCTCGAATGGTAACATTTCAACGCGGGATTGTCAAGGAACCGCCTTGTTAATGAACCCGGCGCGCGAATGCCCGATGCATCATGCACAGGTCCGCTCCATGCACAGGTCCGCTCCATGCACAGGTCGGCTCCAACAGCGAACCTTGCATTTCCTTCCCCGGTTTCCTATCTTCTCGCATCGATTCGTTCTTTCACCCGTCAGCCTTTCACGTGAGGCTCGTCCCACCCTACATAGAATCCCTGGAACCCTACAAGCCGGGGAAGCCGATCGCCGAACTACAGAAAGAACTCGGCATCACCTCGGTCGTGAAGCTGGCCTCAAATGAAAATCCGCTCGGCCCTTCTCCCCTCGCCCTCGAAGCAATGTTCCACGCGGGTGAGGATCTCCACCGCTACCCCAACGGCGGGCTGGAACTCCGCGAAGATCTCGCCCGGCGATTCCGCCTGAAACTCGGCAACGTCGTCGCCGGGAGCGGATCCGAGGGGATCATGTCGAACATCATCCGCGCATTCCTCTGCGACGACGACGAAGTTCTCACGTCCGAAGGGACATTTGTCGGCTTTTACGTCCTCGCGCGATCGCGCGGGACCAGGCTCGTCACCGTCCCGTTGAAGGAATACCATTTCGATCTCGACGCGATCGCTTCGCGGATCAATCAACACACGAAGATCATCTATCTCGCAAATCCCAACAACCCCACCGGCACCATATTCACCAGGGCGGAATTTGACGCCTTCATCAAACGGGTGCCACCCCATGTCCTCATCATCCTTGACGAGGCATACTTCGAATACGCGCAGCGCAGCCCGGACTACCCGGATTCCATGGCGTACAGGTACGACAATGTCATCACGCTGAGGACGTTCTCCAAGGCCTACGGCATCGCAGGGATACGGATCGGGTACGGCTTCGCCCACGAAACACTGATTACGAACCTGTTGAAAGTGAAACTCCCTTTCGAGCCGAGCACGCTGGCGCAGGCGGCCGGCATCGGCGCGCTGAGCGACGAGGGGTTCCTGAGGAGGACGCTCGAGGTCAATGAGGAAGGAAAACGCACGCTGATTCCCCTTCTGCGCGGGCTGGGTCTTACGACCGTCCCCACGGAAGCGAATTTTGTCTGCGTCCCCCTGGCGGGGGAGGAATCAGCCGATGCGCTTTACCGCGGCCTGCTGTCGCACGGGGTCATTATCCGCCCCCTGCGGGCGTTCGGGCTCCCCCACTGCGTGAGGATCACGATCGGCACCGCGGAGCAGAACCGGACTCTTCTTGACGCACTGCGCAGCGTCATCGCTTCAATGGACCAGGCAGCCGTAATTCCCTAGTGTACTCCACGGGCGGTTAACGCCCGGGGGCGGAAAACCACAGCACCGGAGAATCTTCCATGCAGGATTTCCTCCCGATCAACGGCACCGACTACGTCGAACTGTACGTCGGCAACGCCAGGCAATCGGCCCATTTCTACCGGTCGGGGTTCGGCTTCTCACTTGTCGCATATGCGGGACCGGAGACCGGACAGCGGGACCGGGCGTCGTACGTCCTCCAGCAGGACAAAGTCCGGCTGGTCCTCACCACACCGCTCAGTGACGAAGGCCCGATTGCCGCACACGTCCTCCGCCACGGCGACGGCGTGCGGGACATCGCTCTCTGGGTGGACGATGCGGACTCCGCGTACAGGGAGACCACCGCAAGGGGCGCCAGGGGAATTCTCCCCCCGGAGGTGGCGAAGGACGAGTTCGGAGAGGTGACGCGGTCCTCGATCGCAATTTACGGGGATACCGTCCACACGTTCGTGGACCGGAAGAGTTACCACGGTGTATTCCTCCCCGGCTACCGCCCCGTGCCGGGCCCCGACACGGTGGCCCGGCCTGCCGGTCTCAAGTACATCGATCACATGGTCGGCAATGTCGGCTGGGGCGACATGAACAAGTGGGTCAAGTTCTACGGCGAGGTGATGGGATTCAGCCTCTACCAGCATTTCGACGACAACGATATCAGCACGGAATACTCGGCACTCATGTCAAAGGTGATGGCGAACGGAAACGGCCGCATCAAGTTTCCGATCAATGAGCCCGCACAGGGGAAGAAGAAGTCCCAGATCGAGGAATACCTGGAATTCTACCGGGGGCCGGGCGTCCAGCATATCGCGTGCGCAACGGACAACATCATCGGCACGGTGGGGCAGCTCCGCGCGCAAGGGGTCGATTTCCTCAGGGTCCCTTCCGCCTATTACAAAGAGATGACGGCGCGCGTAGGGAAGATCGATGAGCCGGTCGAGGCACTCGAGCGGCTCGGGCTCCTGGTGGACAGGGACGACGAGGGATACATGCTGCAGATATTCACCAGGCCGGTCCAGGACCGGCCGACACTTTTTTTCGAAGTGATACAGCGGAAAGGGAGCCGGAGCTTCGGGAAAGGGAATTTCAAGGCGCTGTTCGAGGCGATCGAACGCGAGCAAGCCCTGAGGGGGAATCTCTGACGATGCCCGAATGAAACTCTGCACGTTCGAAGTGGCGACATCCCTCGGAAGACACAATCGACTCGGGGCTCTCATTCCTGCAGGGATCGTGGACCTGAATTTCACGTGTGCATGGCACCTTGCCCGCAAGGGGGAGGTTCGCCCCTCCACGCTTGCCGACGTCCTCGTCCCCGCGTCTCTGCTCGAATTTATTCGCGGAGGCGATACGTCGATGGGGTTCGCGCGCGCGTCCCTTGCCGCGATCGAGGAAGAGTGCGCCCGGGGAGGAACTCCACCCGCAGGAGCAGCGGACGAGACGCTCGTCTATCCGGCAAAGAACGTACGGATGCGCCCTCCCCTTCCTGAACCCCCCTCGGTCCGAGATTTCTATGCGTTCGAAGCGCATGTGAAAAAAGGATTCGAGAAGCGGGGGGAGCCGATGCCCCCGGCGTGGTACGAAATCCCCGTGTATTATACGAGCGGCCGGCAGAATATCATCGGGCCGGAGGACGACGTCCTGTGGCCGTCGTTTACCGAAAAATTCGACTACGAGCTCGAGATCGCTCTCGTCATCGGAAAGACAGGGCGCAACATCCCCGCGGCGCGCGCAGGCGAGTACATCGCCGGGTATACGGTAATGAACGACTTCAGCGCCCGGGATATACAGCGCCGTGAGATGCGCGTCCGGCTCGGTCCCGCAAAGGGGAAAGACTGGTGCACGGCCATGGGCCCCGTGCTCGTCACGCCGGACGAGATCGGCGATCCCTACAACCTGACAATGACCGCGCGGGTCAACGGGGAGGAGTGGTCCAGGGGGAACACCTCCACCCTCCACTGGAAGTTCGAACAGATGATCGAGTTCCTTTCCCGGGATCAGACCATTCATCCTGGAGACGTCCTCGGATCGGGCACCGTGGGGACCGGGTGCGGGCTGGAACTCGACCGGTGGGTCAAACCGGGAGACATAATGGAACTCGAAATTGAAAAGATCGGCATACTCCGCAACAGGGTCGTCCGGGGCTGAACCGGCGTCCGGCCACGGGGGTGTGACGAACACTCAACCGCCACTCATGTGAAGGAGAAACCAGTCTATGTACCCGCTCATAAAGGGAAAGACGGCTCAACAGGCACATGTGGGGCTTCCCGAAGGCACGTTCGAGGAGGAACACGGGAGGAGAGGATTCTACGGCAAATCCGCCCACCTGTACCATCTCCACCCGCCGACGGGCTGGATCCGGTTTGAGGGGAAGCTCCGCCCGCATTGCATCGACTGCAACAAGCTCCTCCCCACGGACATGAGCGATCCGAAAGGAACTCCCGTCACGTTCCTCGGAAACGGAGACGTCAGGTTGTCCGTCTCGCGCCGGAAGACGGCGATGCCCTTTTACGTGAGGAATGCAGACGGGGATGAGCTGTATTTCGTACACCGGGGCGAGGGGGTGATTGAAACCGATTTCGGGCCGCTCACGTTCGAGCCGGGGGACTACATCAACATCCCGAGGGCGGTCACGTACCGCGTCGTCCCGCGCACCGGCGACAATTTCTTCCTCATCATCGAATCGCAGACGGAGTTCGACCAGCCCGACAAGGGGTTGATCGGCCAGCACGCGCTCTATGACCCGGCGGTCATCGTCACGCCCGAACCCGAGCCCATACTCGACGGAAACCGGGAATGGGAAATCCGGATCAAAGCGGGGGATGAATACAGCTCGGTGATTTACCCGTTCAACCCCATCGACGTCGTCGGATGGAAGGGGGACCTTACCGCATGGAAGCTCAACATGCGCGACATTCGCCCCGTGATGAGCCACAGGGCGCATCTCCCCCCGAGCGCGCACACGACGTTCGTGACGCAGGGGGCGGTCGTGTGCAGTTTTGTCCCCCGACCCCTGGAGGAAGACCCGAACGCCGTCCGTGTCCCCTTTTTCCACCGGAACACGGATTACGACGAGTTCATATTCTACCACGACGGCAGCTTCTTCAGCCGGGACAATATCAAGCCCGGGATGGTCACGCTCCACCCGCGTGGAATCCATCACGGCCCCCACCCCAAAGCGCTCGCCAGCCAGAAAGGGAAGACGCACACCGACGAGTACGCGGTGATGCTTGACGGGCTCAACCCCATTGAGGTTCTCCCCGCGGGGGCGGCGGCGGAATGGAATGATTACTGGAAGTCCTGGGCGGGGCCTTCCGCTCCATGACAATCCTCCCCTCCGCTCACGCACCCCGTGACGTGTACAGACTGATGACCGCGATGATCGTCCCCCGCCCCATCGCGTTTGTCTCATCCCTGAGCAGCGCAGGGGTCCGCAACCTCGCCCCGTTCAGCTTTTTCACCGCCGTGAGCGCCAACCCGCCGGTTGTCTGCTTCTCCCCGATGATCAGGAGCGTTGACGGCTCGAAGAAGGACACGCTCCTGAACATTGAAGCGACCGGCGAGTTCGTCATCAATATCGTCTCGGAGGAATTCGCCCTCCAGATGAATGCCTGCTCGGCCGAAGTGGGTCCTGAGGTAGACGAGTTCGCACTCTCGGGGCTCACGCCCGTCCCTTCGGAGATCGTTGCGCCGCCGCGCGTCATGGAATCGCAGGCGTGCATGGAGTGCAGGCTGCTTCAGGTCGTCCACGTCAGCGCGCTCCCGCTGGGGGGAAGCCTTGTGCTCGGCGAAGTTCTCCTTCTTCACGCCGACGACCGGCTCTTTGAAAGCTACTCCCTCCCCCCTGACCGGCTGCACGCGATCGGGCGCATGGGAGG
>Ga0075017_100002183_pt1 | contig 12178 bp, 20 predicted proteins | sample AleBraG_ABR_2012_FD_71475 | JGI IMG/M metagenome (GOLD analysis project Ga0075017, IMG submission 71475) | Freshwater sediment microbial communities in response to fracking from Pennsylvania, USA - Alex Branch Run_MetaG_ABR_2012 | ecosystem: Environmental > Aquatic > Freshwater > Creek >...
CTCCCAAGCGCGTCAAGCATCGCAAGCAGCACCGTGGCCGCCGACGCGGCTACTCGCGCGGACAGCTGCACGTCCAGTTCGGCGAGTACGGGCTGAAGTCCCTCGAGGAGGGCTGGCTCACCAACCGCCAGATCGAGGCTGCCCGTATCGCGATGACCCGCAAGATCAAGCGTGGCGGGAAGGTCTGGATCAACGTCTTTCCCGACAAGCCGATCACCAAGAAGCCGGCCGAGACGCGCATGGGCTCCGGCAAGGGCTCGCCCGAAGGGTGGGTCGCCGTCGTCAAGCCCGGCCGTGTCATGTTCGAGCTCGCCGGCGTCTCGGAGCCGTTGGCCCGCGAAGCGATCCGCCTGGCCGCGCACAAGCTGCCCGTCAAGTCCAAGTTCGTGCTGCGCGAGGACTGAGCGAGATGAAGGCATCGGAGATACGTGACCTCGAGCCGCGAGAGCTCGACAAGAAGCTCGGCGAGCTGCGCAAAGAGATCTTCGGACTGCGCTTCGCCAACGCGACCGGGGAACTTGACGACACGGCAGGCCTGGGCCGTGCGAAGCGTGACCTGGCCCGCGCCCTGACCGTGGCCCGCGAACGCGAGCGCCAGGCCAACCCCGGCTCCAACAACTGAGAATCATCGACCAAGGCGAAACCGAGCAAATGGCTGACGAACCCGACAACGAGACACCCGAGACGCCCGAGACCGAGCAGGCCGCCGCCCAGGCTGCCCCGGTCCCCGAGGCTGAGGCACCTGAGGCCCCCGAGGCTGAGGCACCCGAGGCTGAGGCACCCGAGGCTGAGGCACCCGAGGCTGAGGCGCCTGAGGCTGAGGCGCCCGAGGCTGAGGCACCTGCGCCCGCGCCCCACGCGGAGCCTGTGGCCGTCCTTCCGCCCAAGGAGCGCCGCCGGATCAAGCGCTCCGCCCACACCGGCGAGGCCCGTCCGACCCGCTCGCCCGAGGAGCGCCACGCCGACCGCGTCGCGGTACGGGCCGACAAGGCCGTCCGTCGCCGTCGCCGCCGCCTCAGCGAACGGGCCAAAGCCGCTGGGCGCCGGGCCGCGAAGCCGGCCGCCGAGCCCTTGGCCCCGGTCCATGCGCCCGTCGAGGGAGCACGGCGGGTGCGCCAGGGGATTGTCGTCTCCGACAAGGCCGAGAAGACGATCACCGTACGTATCGACGTCGCTCGCCGACACCGTCGCTACGAGAAGATCGTCCGCAGCTCCTCCACCGTCCACGCCCACGATGAGAACAACGATGCCCACGAGGGCGACGTCGTGCGTGTGATCGAGAGCCGGCCGCTGTCGCGCACCAAGCGCTGGGCGCTGGTCGACGTTGTCGAGCGTGCCCGATGATCCAGAACGAGACAAGGCTGCGTGTCGCCGACAATTCGGGCGCCCGCGAAATCCTCTGCATCCGGGTCAAGGGTGGCTCGCAGCGCCGCTACGCCTTCGTCGGCGACGTGATCACGGCGACCGTCAAGCAGGCCAACCCACAGGGGACGGTCAAAAAGGGCGAGGTCGTCACCGCCGTCGTGGTCCGCACGAAGAAGCCGATCGGTCGCGACGACGGCACCTACATAGCCTTCGACGAGAACGCCGCGGTGATCATCGACGACCAGAACAACCCGCGCGGCACCCGAGTCTTCGGCCCCGTCGCCAGAGAATTGCGAGACCGCAACTTCATGAAGATCGTCTCGCTGGCGCCCGAGGTCCTCTGATGGCCCGTCGTCCCGTCACGAACCCGCGCCCCATGAAGGTCCGCTCCGGCGACCGCGTTCAGGTGATCTCCGGCAAGGACCGAGGCAAGAGCGGCCGGATCCTGCGCGTCGACACGAAGCGCGAACGGGTCTTCGTCGAGGGGCTCAACATGATCAAGCGCCACACCCGCCCCTCGCAGGTGCCCGGAGCGCAGAGCGAAGCGGCCCTGGGCGGCGTGATCGAGCGCGAGGGTCCGATCCACGTCTCCAACGTGATGATCCTCGACGCCAAGGGCCAGCCGACGCGGATCAGGATCGAGCGCGAGGAGGGCACCCGCTTCCGGGTCGCCAAGACCACCGGCGCGAGACTGGACTGAGGAGATGCCAGCCACCACCGACACGCCGACCGCCCGCCTGAAGACCCGCTACCTGGAGGAGATCCGCCCCGCGTTGATCGAGCGCTTCGGGTACTCCTCGGTGATGCAGGCGCCGAAGGTCGAGAAGATCACCGTCAACATGGGCGTCGGGCTCGCCAAGCAGGACTCGAAAATGCTCAAGGCGGCGACCGAACAGCTCGCCACGATCGCCGGGCAGCAGCCCAGCGTCCGCCGGGCCCGCAAGTCGATCGCGGCCTTCAAACTGCGCGAGGGCATGCCCGTCGGCGTCGCCGTCACGCTGCGGGGCGAGCGCGGCTATGAGTTCCTCGACCGCCTGATCTCAATCGCGATCCCGCGGATCCGCGACTTTCGCGGCCTGAACGCCCGCTCCTTCGACGGCCGGGGCAACTACTCGATGGGCGTCAAGGAGCAGATCATCTTCCCGGAGATCGACTACGACGCTGTCGACATGGTCCGGGGCCTGGACATCACCATCACGACCAGCGCCCAGTCGGACATCGAGGCCTATGCCCTGCTGTCGGCCTTCGGCATGCCGTTCTCACCCCAGGGCCGGCCCAAGGGCTATGACCCCGCGGCCGATGCGGCCGCCGAGCAGGCCCACATCGAGGCAGAGGAGAAGGCCGTCGCTGCCGCCGCAGCGAAGGCCGCCGAACCGCTTCCGGTCGACGCTCCCAAAGCCGACAAAATGAAAGCCGCGGCAGCCAAGGCGGCCGCCGAGCGCGAAGCCGCCGAGGAGGCGGCGGCCGAGCCGGAGGCGGCAGGCGAGCCGGAGGCGGTAGCCGAGCCGGAGGCGGCGGCCGAGCCGGAGGCGGCGGCCGAGCCGGAGGCGGTAGCCGAGCCGGAGGCGGCAGGCGAGCCGGAGGCGGCGGCCGAGCCGGAGGCGGCAGCCGAGCCGGAGGCGGCAGCCGAGCCGGAGGCGGCAGCCGAGCCGGAGGCGGTAGCCGAGCCAGACATGTCCGCCGAGGAGACGGACGCGGACCAGACCGAGAAGGAGAGCACCGACTGATGGCCAAGACCTCTCAGCGCGTCAAGCAGGCGCGTACGCCAAGATTCAAGACACGTGCCTATACTCGTTGCACCCGCTGCGGTCGTCCGCGCGCGGTGTATCGCAAGTTCGGGGTGTGCCGCATCTGCCTTCGCGAGCTCGCCCACAACGGCCAGATCCCCGGGATGACGAAGTCCTCCTGGTAGGAGCAATCAGCCAATGTCGATGACCGATCCGATAGCCGATTTCCTGACCCGCGTCCGCAACGCGATCCACGCTGCGCATGAGACGGTCGAGGTTCCAGCCTCAAAGCTCAAGGGCGAGCTGGCGCGGATCCTCGACGAGCAGGGCTACATCGACTCGTGGTCGGTGATGCCCGCCCCCGACGGCGGCGCCGGCCAGATCATCCAGATCCGCCTGAAGTACACCGAGGACCGCCGCTCGGCGATCTCCGGCCTGCGCCGGGTCTCGCGACCGGGCCGGCGAACCTATGTCGACTCCACGTCGATCCCCAAGGTCCTCGGCGGCATGGGGACCTCGATCGTCTCGACCTCCCACGGCGTGATGACCGGACACGACGCCCGCGCCGCAGGCGTCGGCGGCGAGGTCCTGGCCCAGGTCTGGTGAGCGATGTCGCGCATCGGTAGACAGCCCATTCCCGTGCCCTCCGGCGTGACGATCTCGATCGAGCCCGAGGAGGTTCGCGTCAACGGCCCCAAAGGCGAACTCTTCGAGCGGATCCACCGCGACATCGACGTCAAACAGGACGGCGAGGTCCTGCTGGTCTCACGCCCGACCGACCGCGGCGAACACCGCGCCCTGCACGGCCTGACCCGGACGCTTGTCGCGAACATGGTCGAGGGTGTCACCAACGGCTATGAGAAGCGCCTGGAGATCCAGGGCGTCGGCTATCGCGCGCAGCTCAAGGGCAAGAACCTCGAGCTGGCCGTCGGCTACTCCCACCCGGTGCCGATCGCGGCCCCCGACGGGATCGAGTTCGAGGTGCCTCAGCCGACCCGGGTGGTCGTCAAGGGGATCTCCAAGCAGCTCGTCGGCGAGACGGCCGCGATCATCCGCAAGCAGCGCCCGCCGGAGCCCTACAAGGGCAAGGGCATCCGCTACGAGGGCGAGTACGTCCAGCGCAAGGTCGGCAAGCGGGCATGAGCGTCATCACGAAGGAGAACCGCCGGCTCAAGCGCAGGCGCCGCGTGCGGGCGAAGATCTCGGGCACGGCCGAGCGGCCGAGGATCTCGGTCTTCCGCTCCAACCGTGGCCTTTCCGCCCAGCTGATCGACGACGTCGCGGCCCGGACCCTGGCGGCCGTCGCCTGGTTCGAACCCGAGCTGAGGGCGCTCGGCAAAGCCGAGGCCACGAAGCGAGCCGGCGCCCTGCTGGCCGAGCGCGCCAAGGCGGCCGGCATCTCCGAGGCCGTCTTCGACCGCGGCGGCTACCAGTACCACGGGCACGTACGGGCCTTCGCCGAGGCGATCCGCGAGGCGGGCATCACCGTCTGAGGCCTCCGCGCCCTCGTTCTCCCGCTACCCTCTCTCTCCCCATGCCCATAACCAACGATCGCTCAGTCAACGCCGCCGGCCTGGATCTCCAGGAGCGGGTCGTCGAGATAAACCGTGTCGCGAAGGTCGTCAAGGGCGGTCGGCGCTTCTCCTTCACGGCCCTCGTCGTCGTCGGTGACGAACGGGATGTCGTCGGCATCGGCTACGGCAAGGCCAACGAGGTTCCCCTGGCGATCCAGAAGGGCGTCGAGCGGGCCAAGAAGGACCTCTTCCGGGTCCCCAAGCACGGCAGCACGATCACCCACAAGACGACCGGCATCTTCGGCGCCGGGCGCGTGCTGCTCAAGCCGGCCTCCCCCGGTACCGGCGTGATCGCCGGCGGGGGCGTCCGCGCGGTGCTCGAGCTCGCCGGGATCCACGACATCCTCTCCAAGAGCCTCGGGACTCAGAACCCGATCAACCTCGTCAAGGCGACCGTCGCCGGCCTGCGCGGCCTGCGCACGCCCGAGGAGATGGCCACGCTGCGCGGCCTGAGCATCAACCGGGTGCTGGGCATCGCCCCGCCGACGCCGAACGGCGAGGCGACCGAGACGATCTCGGCCGTCGAGCCCGCGGCCGTCGAGCCCGCGGCCGTCGAGCCCGCGGCGGCAGAGCCCGCGGCGGCAGAGCCCGCGGCGGCAGAGCCCGCGGCGACAGAGCCGGCTGCGGTCGAGGAGGCACCGGCCTGATGGCCTCGCTCACCGTCACCCAGCGCAAGTCGAAGAACGGCGCCAACCAGAAACAGCTGGACACGCTGCGCTCGCTGGGCCTACGCAGGATCGGTCATACCGTCGAGGTCAATGACACCGAGCAGTCGCGTGGCATGGTTCACGCCGTCCGCCACCTCGTAGCGGTCAAGGAGGGCAAGTGAGCCCCAAGGACGACGAGAAGGCCGCCTGGATCGGGTTGCACAACCTCTCCCCGGCGCCCGGCAGCCGCCGACCGCGCAAGCGGATCGGCCGTGGCGAAGGTTCGGGTACCGGCAAGACCTCCGGCCGTGGCCAGAAGGGCGCGGGCTCGCGCTCGGGCTCCAAGAGCCGTGCCAACTTCGAGGGCGGCCAGATGCCGATCCACATGCGGATGCGAAAGCTCCGCGGCCCCCACATGAAGAAGTCGATGCCCTTCGAGATGTTCCGGACGCACACCCAACCGGTCAACATCGCCTCGCTGGAGAGCCGCTTCGAGGCGGGCACCGAGGTGACGATCGAGCTGATGAAGGCCAACGGCCTGGCGACCCGCAGGGACATCCCCGTCAAGGTGCTGGCCAAGGGCGAGCTCAACAAGGCCCTGACGGTCCATGCGCACGCCTTCAGCGCCGGTGCCCGCGAGCGCATCGAGGCCGCCGGCGGTACCTGCACGATCGTCGAGGCCTAGGCGCCGGGCGCCGACGCGGCCCCTTACTCCCGCGCCCCGGCATCCACTAGAATCGGCAATCCCGACCGCGGCCCGGCAGTTTCCCCGGTGCGCACGGACCACTGACCATGCTCTCGACGATCCTCAACGCCTTCCAGGTCGCGGATATCCGCAAGAAGATCCTGTTCACGGCGGTGATGCTGCTGATCTACCGGCTGGGCTCGCACATCCCCGTCCCCGGCGTCAACCTGACGGCCGTCAACGCCATCCAGAAGCAGTTCGGCGGCTCGAACATTCTGGGCCTCTTGAACCTCTTCTCCGGCGGCGGGCTCTCGCGGATCGCGATCTTCGCGCTGGGGATCATGCCCTACATCACAGCCTCGATCATCCTGCAGCTGCTGCAGGTCGCCGTCCCCTCCCTTGAAAAGCTCTCCAAGGAAGGCGAGGTCGGGCAGGCCCGGATCACCCAGTACACGCGCTACCTGACCGTCGGGCTGGCCTTCGCCCAGTCGATCGGCTACGTCTTCCTGTTCCACAGCCTTCAGGCCCGGGCCGGGGAATCGGTCGTCACCCACTTCGACGTACCCCACATCTTCCTGATCGTCGTCTGCCTGACGACCGGCTGCATCCTGCTGATGTGGATCGGCGAGCTGATCACCCAGCGCGGCATCGGCAACGGCATCTCGCTTCTGATCTTCGCCTCGATCGTCGCCCGCCTGCCCTCGGGGATCCAGACCTGGTGGACCTCGACCGACCAGGTCTTCAAGGTCATGATGCCCTTCCTCGTGCTGGCCGTCGTGGCCGGGATCGTCTTCGTCCAGGAAGGCCAGCGCCGGATCCCCGTGCAGTACGCCAAGCGGGTCATCGGCCGGCGCATGACCGAGGGGGGGCAGACCTACCTGCCGCTGCGGGTCAACATGGCAGGGGTCATCCCGGTCATCTTCGCCGCCAGCCTGATGGCCTTCCCCCCGACCGTCGGGCAGCTCGTCAAAACGCACTGGGGCACCCAGCTGTCGGACTTCTTCACGCCCAACGGCTGGCACTACGTGCTCGGAGAGTCCCTGCTGATCATCGTCTTCACCTACTTCTACACGGCCGTCACGTTCAACCCCGTCGACCAGGCGGACAACCTGAAGAAGTACGGCGGTTTCATCCCGGGCGTGCGTCCAGGGCGCCCGACCGCCGAATTCCTGGACCGGATCCTGGCCCGGTTGACGTTCCCCGGCGCGCTCTTCCTGGCCGCCGTGGCGGCGCTGCCGGCGATCCTGATCGCCCGCACGCACCAGAACTTCTTCTTCGGCGGGACGTCGATCCTGATCGTCATCGGGGTGGCCCTGGAAACGATGAAGCAGCTCGAGGCCCAGCTGATGATGCGCAGCTATGAGGGCTTCCTCAAGTAGGCGGGCTGGTGGCGCGGAGCTCGGCAGAGTCCCGCAGATTCCGCCTGGCCGGCAAATGAGGGGCCCGAGCGGGTAGGCTGCCGGTCTTGTCCGAGTTGAACCTGATCCTGCTCGGCCCGCCCGGCGCCGGCAAGGGAACGCAGGCCGATCGCCTGCGCGAGGACTTCGTGCTGCCCCACATCTCCACGGGGGACATGCTGCGCTCGCAGGTCGCAGACGAAACTGCCCTGGGCGTGCAGGCCCGGCGCTACATGGAGGCCGGCGACCTGGTCCCCGACGATGTGATCGTCGGCATGATCACCGTGCGGGTCGCCGATGCCGACGCCCGCGACGGCTTCCTGCTCGACGGCTTCCCCCGCAACGAGGCCCAGGCGGAGACGCTGGAGCGAGCAATGAGCGGACTGGGCCGCCAGCTCACCGCGGCCCTCTTGATCGATGTCTCCGACGACGAGCTGGTTCAGCGTCTGGCCGGCAGGCGGGTCTGCGTCAAGAATCCGGGGCACATCTACCACGTCGACTTCGACCCGCCCAAGCACGAGGGGATCTGCGACCAGGACGGCTCGCGGCTGATTCAGCGCGACGACGATCGCGAGGAGACCATCCGCCACCGCCTGGACGTCTACCACGCCCAGACCGAGCCGCTGATCGCCCACTACGACCGGTCCGGCCTGCTGCGCCGCTTCGATGGGACCCGCTCCTCCGACGAGGTCCACGCCCACATCCGGGCGACGATTGCCACGCTGCGCCTCGAGGAGAAGCTCTGATCGGGCAAGCTAAGCTCCTTCGGTGATCATCAAGAAGTCACCCGAGGAGATCGAGAAGATGGCGCAGTCGGGGCTGATCCTGGCGGCGACCCTCGATCTGATGCAGAGCAGCGTCCGGCCGGGGATCAAGACCGGCGAGCTCGACCGGCTCGCCGAGGAGTTCATCCGCTCCCAGGGAGCCGTGCCGACGTTCAAGGGCTACCGCGGCTTCCCCGGCTCGATCTGTGCCTCGCCCAACGCGATGATCGTCCACGGCATCCCGGGCGCCTACCGCCTGAAGGACGGCGACGTCATCTCGATCGACGTCGGCGTGACGCTCGAGGGCTGGGTCGCCGACGCCGCCCGGACGTTCCCCGTCGGCGAGATCTCGCCGACGGCCGAGAACCTGCTGGCGGCGACCGCCCGGTCGCTCCATGCGGGCGTCGAGCAGTGCCGCCCCGGCAAGCGGATCGGCGACGTCTCGAACGCGATCCAGACCGTCGCCGAGGCCGCCGGCCTGGCCGTCGTGCGCTCGCTGGTCGGCCACGGGGTCGGTCGCGAGATGCACGAGGACCCGCAGGTGCCCAACTACGGCAGGCCCGGCAAGGGTCCGATGCTGGAGGAGGGGATGGTCCTGGCGATCGAGCCGATGACGACCGCCGGACGCCCCGGTGTCAGGGCCGGGGGAGACGGCTGGGCGATCTACTCCCAGGACGGCTCGCCGGCTGCCCATTTCGAGTTCACGGTCGCCGCCACGGCGGACGGGCCGCGCGTCCTGACGCCCTGGCATTTGCCGCCCGAGGCCCGTCCGGCGGGCCGCACGGGCGAGCACCTGGCCGCCGCCGGCTGAGCGCGCCGGGCCGCTCGGGGGAGGTCGCCGGGCGAGGCCTCCTCGGAGTTGCTACCATTTCGAGTCCTGCCCGCGCGCGAGCCTGTTCGGCCTGCGCAGAGGCATGTCCACGACTGGGTAGCGGCGGCCGCAACGGCAGCCAGAGCCGAGTCGCCGGAACCCAGCGCCTGAAAGGGATCATGAAGGTAAGACCGTCGGTCAAGCCGATGTGCGAGAAATGCAAGATCATCCGCCGCCACGGGGTGGTGCTGGTGATCTGCCAGAACAAGCGCCACAAGCAGCGGCAGGGCTAGGCGTAGATGGCGAGGATCGCGGGGGTCAACCTCCCCCTCAACAAGCGCTCGGAAATCGGGCTGACCTACATCTACGGCGTCGGTCGCTCGACCTCGGCCAAGCTCCTGGGAGAGGTGGGCATCAACCCCGACACCTACATCCGGGACCTGACGGAGGACGAGGTATCGAAGCTCCGGGACGCGATCGACGACGGCCTGACCGTCGAGGGTGACCTGCGTCGCGAGCGCCTCCAGGACATCAAACGGCTGCAGGACATCGGCTGCTACCGCGGCCTGCGCCACCGTCGCGGCCTCCCGGTCCGCGGCCAGAAGACGAAGACCAACGCCCGCACCCGCAAGGGCCCCAAGCGGATGCAGGTCGCCGGCAAGAAGAAAGCGGGCAAGAAGTAGATGCCCCCCGCTCCCAAACGCGCCCGCGGCCGGCGCAAGCCGAAAAAGAACATCCCGGTCGGCCAGGCCCACATCAAGACCTCGTTCAACAACACGATCGTCTCCCTGACGGACGTTGCGGGCAACGTGATCGCCTGGGAGTCCGCCGGCGGCGCGGGCTTCAAGGGCTCGCGCAAGTCCACGCCCTTCGCCGCCCAGGTGACGGCCGACGCGGCCGCCCGCAAGGGCCTCGAACAGGGCCTCCAGAAGGTCGAGGTCTACGTCAAGGGGCCCGGCTCGGGCCGTGAGACGGCGATCCGCTCGCTGCAGGCCGCGGGCCTCGAGGTGACGGGCGTCAAGGACGTCACGCCACAGGCCCACAACGGGTGCCGCCCCCGCAAGCGGCGGAGGGTCTGAGATGGCGCGCGATACCGGCCCCCAGTGCAAGCAGTGCCGCCGCGAGGGCCAGAAGCTGTTCCTCAAGGGCGAGCGCTGCCTGACCGACAAGTGCGGCGTCGAGCGCCGCTCCTACCCGCCCGGCGAGCACGGCCGCGGCCGGATGAAACAGAGCGAGTACCGCGTCCAGCTGCGCGAGAAGCAGAAGGCCCGCCGCTACTACGGCGTGCTCGAGAAGCAGTTCCGCGGCTACTACGCCAAGGCGTCGCGCCAGCCCGGGATCACCGGCGAGAACCTGCTGGCCCTGCTCGAGTGCCGCCTCGACAACGTTCTTGTACGCCTCGGCTTCGCGGCCTCACGCCGCCAGGGGCGCCAGTTGATCCGCCACGGCCACTGGACGGTGAACGGCCGGCGGGTGAACATCCCGAGCTACCAGGTGCGCCCGGGCGACGTGATCGCGATCAAGGCGGACACGGCGGCGACGCAGGTCGTCAGGGACGCCACCGAGCTCACAGGACAGATCCCCGCGTGGCTGCAGGCCGATCACGAGTCATTGACGGCCAAGGTTCTGCGCAAGCCGGAGCGTCGCGAGGTCGCGGCCCCGGTGCAGGAGCAGCTCATCGTCGAGCTGTACTCGAAGTAGACGCGATTTCCGACGCCTCCGTCCCCCCGGGCGGCGGCGCTTTCAGGCCGGTGTCCGCCCGACGCCGGTGCGAGACCAAAACGACGTAAGGACTCTCATGCTCGACTTCCAAATCCCCCGGATCACAAGCGAGTCCGTGGAGCAGAACCGAGGCACGTTCACGATCGAGCCGCTCGATCGCGGGTTCGGCTACACGTTCGGCAACTCACTGCGGCGCGTCCTGCTGTCCTCGCTTGCCGGTGCCGCCGTGACGAGCGTCCGCATCGAGGGCGTGGCCCACGAGTTCTCGACGATCACCGGTGTCAAGGAGGATGTCACCGACATCGTCCTGAACCTGAAGGGCGTCGTCTGCCGGATGCACTCCGACGCCAGCGAGGTCGAGGCTCCGCTGGTCGTGACCGGCCCCGGCGAGATCACGGCCAAGGACATCGACCTGCCGGCCGGCGTCGAGATCCTCAACCCCGAGCTGCACATCGCGACGCTCGAGAAGAAAACCAAGCTCGAGCTCTACATGACGATCGGCCGCGGCCGCGGCTACCGCCCGGCCGAGGAGAACAAGTCCTCCGACCAGCCGATCGGCGTGATCCCGATCGACTCGATCTTCTCGCCCGTCCGCCGCGTCGCCTACGCCGTCGAGCAGGCCCGCGTCGGCCAGAAGACGGACTTCGACAAGCTCACGCTGGACATCGAGACCGACGGCTCGATCGACCCGCAGGCGGCGCTGCGCGAGGCGGCCGAGCTGTTGATCTCCCAGCTCGCGATCTTCACCGACGCCGACCGCATCCAGGAGCTCCGGGCGACCCCCGGCGGGCAGCTCGACGGCCACGGCCTGGCGGTTCCGGGCGGCGCCCAGGCGGCGCTGCAGGGCGAGGAGTGGGGGATCCTGATCGAGGAGCTCGAGCTCGGCGTCCGCTCCTACAACTGCCTCAAGCGGGCGGGGATCCAGACGGTCGGAGACCTCATCTCCAAGTCCGAGGCCGAGCTGAACGCGATCCCCAACTTCGGCAAAAAGTCGATCGACGAGGTCATCGAAACGCTCCACGCACGCGGCCTGAACCTGCGCGCGGACTGAGGACGGCCTAGACTCCACGAGCCATGCGCCACCAGAAGACACGCAACAAGCTGAGCCGAGACTCCGCGCACCGCAAGGCCCTGCTGATGAACCTCAGCAAGGAGCTGATCGAGCACGAGCGGATCAAGACGACCGAAGCCAAGGCCAAGGCCGTCAAGCCGGAGATCGAGAAACTGATCACGCTGGCCAAGAACGACACGCTCCACGCCCGCAGGCAGGCCCTCTCGACGCTGGCCCAGGACAAGTTCGCGGTCCACAAGCTGTTCGTCGAGGTGGCGCCCCGCTACGCCGAGCGCCCCGGTGGCTACACGCGGATCCTGAAGATCGGTCAGCGTCAGGGTGACGCGACCGAGATGGTCTTCCTCGAGCTCGTCTGAGCGGGCCGCGGCCGGACGCCGCGAGGATGATCTCGAAGCTGACGATCGAGTACTCCGG
>Ga0075017_100002184_pt1 | contig 12176 bp, 9 predicted proteins | sample AleBraG_ABR_2012_FD_71475 | JGI IMG/M metagenome (GOLD analysis project Ga0075017, IMG submission 71475) | Freshwater sediment microbial communities in response to fracking from Pennsylvania, USA - Alex Branch Run_MetaG_ABR_2012 | ecosystem: Environmental > Aquatic > Freshwater > Creek >...
GAGAAGCGCGTCGGCCTGTACGCTTCTACGCTTAGTCCAGCTTGGTCGTCAACGAACCCGTGAACGGAACCTCCTCGATGAATGAATCTCACTCCGCCCGTCTGGGCGTCACCGCGCCCGGCGCAACCGGCGACACAGTGTCGCTCCGGTTCGCCCTCACGATTGTCGCCGCAATCGCGCCGGAAATCCTGCTCCAGAAACGCGACAGCGAATCGACGATCTTCTACCCGATCACCGGCGGCCGCGTCAGCGGCGACGTCGTCGGAACCGTTCTCGCGGGCGGCGGCGACTGGGCGACCGCGCGCTCAGACCAGACGATGAACGTGGAGGCGCGCTACCAGTTTCGGGCCGACTCCGGCGCGATCGTCGACGTCTTCAACGTGGGAGTGCTGCGGCACTGCGATCCCGACGCCGCGGTCATCGACTACTTCGTCACTGCGCCGGTGTTCCGCACGTCCGATCCCGACCTCCAGTGGCTGACCCGGTCGGCGTTCGTCGGCAACGCCCGCGGCATCGGGGATGACATCGTGATCGACGTCTACGAGGTCATGACGGATGCCGAGGAGCGCACGCACGCCTGAGACGCCGGAATCCGGCATGGCCGCTACCGTTCTGGCGGATCGCTACCGCTACAGCGATAGCGCCGCGCCAGAACGGTAGCGCCGCCGGGCTGGGGTCGGGCACACCAGCGGCGCGTTGACGGATGCCGGCACCAATTTCCTTGGAGTGGCGACGTCGCCGGTCGGTTCGCCGTCGCTAGAGTTTGGGGGCCCGCATACTTGATGATGGTGCCAGCGAGTCGACGCGGGCTTTGGGCGGAGAGGCGAATGATGATCGATGCAACTCCCAACGTTCCCGCCGGCTGGTTCATCGATCCGGAAGACAGCACTCAGCTGCGGTGGTGGGACGGTTCCAGCTGGACCAGCAACTACGCACCGCTCGTCGCGGCGGATGCCCCGGTGCAACAGACGGTGACCGTTCCGGCGATCGAGCGTCCTGTTGAACAGCCGCAGGCTGCGTACGGTCAGTCGTCATACGGTCAGTCGACCTTTGGTCAGGGCACGAACGGCCAATCGACGTACGGCCAATCGGAGTTTGGCCAGCCCTCATACGGCCAGTCGACATACGGGCAGTCGACGTTCGGCCAGTCCGCCTACGGCCAGTCAAACAACGGGTACTCGCGACCCATCACCGCGGCCCCGCCGCTGACCTTCGGCGAATCAATCGCCACCGTCTTGCGCAAGTACGTCGACTTCACCGGGGTCGCCAGCCGCTCCGAGTACTGGTGGTGGTACCTGTTCACCACCCTGGTCACGACGCTTTTCTACGTAGTGACGTACACGAGCCGCTTCCTGACCAGTGACACCATGGTCGCGCTTCTGGCGGCAATCATGATGCTGGTGTGGTCGTTGGCAACATTTTTGCCCTCACTCGCCGTCACGGTGCGCCGTCTTCGCGATACCGGCCGTTCGTGGCTCTATTTGTTGCTCAGCCTCGTGCCCTTCGGGAGCATCGTCCTCCTCGTCTTCTTCTGCCAGGCATCGACGGGTTACGCCGGTGAGCCCGCACAGCGCGCTGCACAGAACCGCGAGGTGCGCTGGCCGCAGCAGTAGCGGCTGCGCCGGTGATCGAGCTTGTCGAGATCTCGCAGGCCGACCGACTGCCGTGACCCGGCTTCGGGGGCCGACTCGCCGGGTCTCGACGAGCTCGACCAGCGGAGGCGCTATTCGCCGAGCCGCACCCGGGTGTTGTTGACGGATGCCGCATCCGCGTTCCACAGCCCGACAACGTTGGTGGCCAACTCGGCTTCCAACCCCTCGAGCCCACGCACCACGAAGATGACCGCAGCGGCATCGGGGGCAGCCTTCGCAAACCCCTGCCCGACCGCGCGGGTCCAGGTTTCGGCCGCCGCCTTCGCCGCGGCATAGTTCGCGCCGCCTGGAGCCGGCTTGTCGACCGACACACTCGACACGATCGCGAGGCGACCGGCCGGCGAGGCCAACAGGTCGGGGTTGAAGGCACGCGTCGTGTTGCGGAGCGTCGTGACGACATTGCGGTGCAGGAAGTCCCAGTCCTCGTCGGTCTGGCCGGCGAGCCCGCCGCCACCGCGCCATCCGCCCACCAGATGGATCAGTCCGTCGATGCCGCCATGCCCGTGCGCAGCGGCAGCGTCTCGAATCTCGGACGCCAGCGCGTTGACCGCCGCGAAGTCGGAGAGGTCGCAGACCCGCGTGATGGCGTCGGGAACCTCGGCAGCAAACGTGGCCAAGCGCTCGGCGTTCGAGCCGACGGCGATCACTCGCGCGCCAGCCGTCCTGAGCGCGGTGGCCACGGCGACCCCGGCCGCGCTGGTCGCACCGGCAATGAGCACGGTGCGCCCAGCGACGCCCGGGGCGACGGCTGAACCAGCGGCCGAGGCCGCAGCCGACGAGTCGACAGGCGACCCGTCGACCGCATCGGCAGGGTGGTTAGTCACGAGCGGTGATGCCCTTGGTTGACTCGATGACCGTCTTCATCTTCTTGTCGAGTGCCTCGAAGAACATCGACAGCGGGAACTCGTCGTCCATCACCAGGTCGGTGTACCCCTTCGGCGGACCGGCGAGCACCTCGAGCGGAAGCCCGCGCGCCCAGGCCGAGGCCGGGTTCGGCGTCAGCGTCTCGGAGATCATCTCGTACGCGGCCAGCCAGTGCGCCTTCTTCGGACGGTCGATCGACTTCCAGTACAGGTCGTCGATCTGGGCACCGAGCGCGATGACGACATCGGGAACCGCGTCCCAGTCGAAGTCCAGCTTGGTGTCGGTCCAGTGCAGCACGTGGTGCTGGTGCATCCACGCGAAGAGCAGCTGCCCGCCGAGCCCGTCGTAGTTGCGCACCCGGCTGCCGGTGATCGAGAACCGGAAGATCCGGTCGAAGATCACGCCGTACTGCACCAGTTTGGCGTGCTTGCGCGCCTCGGGGCTGGCGTTCTCGTCACGCTCGATCTTCACCGATTCGCGGAATGCGGTGAGGTCGCAGCGCAGTTCCTCGAGTGAGTAGAGGAAGAACGGCATCCGCTGCTTGATCATGAACGGGTCGAACGGCAGGTCGCCGCGCATATGCGTGCGGTCGTGGATGAGATCCCACATGACGAACATTTCTTCGGTCAAGTGCTGGTCGTCGAGCAGAGCCGCCGCGTCTTCGGGCAGTTCGAGACGGGTGATCTCGGCTGCCGCGTGCACGACCCGGCGGTAGCGGGCCGCCTCGCGGTCGGCGAAGATCGCGCCCCAGGTGAAGGTCGGAATCTCGCGCATCGCCACGGTCTCGGGAAACAGCACCGCCGAGTTCGTGTCGTAGCCGGCCGTGAAATCGAGAAAACGAATCGGCACGAACAACTTGTTCGTGTACTCCTCCTCGAGCTCGGCGATGAACTCCGGCCAGATGACCTCGATCAGCACGGCCTCGACGAAGCGGTTCGTGCTGCCGTTCTGCGTGTACATCGGGAAGACGACGAGGTGACGGATGCCGTCGGCCCGCTGCTGCTGCGGCTGGAAGGCCATCAGCGCGTCGTAGAAGTCGGGCACGCCGAAGCGGGCGGCGTCGCCAGAACCGGCAGCCCAGCGGGTGAAGTCCAGCACGAGCGCTTCGAGGTAGGCGGAATCGTGCGGGAACAGTGGCGCGAGTTCCCCGACAGCCTGGGTCACTGTGGCGACCTGGGCCGCGGCATCCGTGTGGTCTGCCGGATCTGGAATCGAACCGTCCTGGGCCTGCACAGAGTGGAGGGCCGTCGCGGCATCCTTCAGCCGCAGCCAGGCGGGGTGGGTCTCGACGCCGGCAGCGAGGTCACGAGTGCGGGCATCTTCGACAACCTCGGGCTCACCGACCAGTGCAGATGCAATGTAATTCGACATGGGAACCTCCCGTCCTCGTTGATAGGCCGCAGATGCAGCAAGAGCGGCGCAGAGTCCGCGCCACTCTTCAGGCTAGCGAGGGATGACCTGCGTTTTCTTGCAGGGGTTCGCAAGAAAGCTGCGTCCGGCGCGGGTGCACGCGTTGTCTCGTCGCCGGGGGCGGGGTCGCGCGCGCGGCTGTGCCCGGGGTGGTGGTGCACGTCGCGAAAACCGCAAGCTTTGGCAGGTTGTCACCGTGCGCCGCACAGATTGTGCGGCATATCGCGACAGTTGCGGTTTTCGCTACAGGCATCCGCCGCTGGATAGTGTGTCGGTATGGCTACTGAGACGGATGCGTCGGCACTGACGGCGAGTTCGGTCACCTCGGCGCTCGCCGTGGTCGCACACCCCGACGTCGCCCTCGGCGCCGCACGGTATTTCAAGACCGGACCCGGCGAATACGGCGAAGGGGATGTCTTCATCGGGGTGCGCGTACCGGTCACGCGTCAGACGATCAAACCGTTCGCCGCGCTTCCGCTGGCCGAGGCGCAGGTGCTGCTCGAGAGCCCGGTGCACGAGCACCGCCTGGCCGCACTGCTGATTCTGGTGGGGCAGTTTCAGCGGGCGAGTAAGCCGAAGACTTTCGACGATTCCGTGCGCACGCGGCTGTTTGACTTCTACCTGTCGGCAGTGCGTCAGGGGCGAGTGAACAACTGGGATCTCGTCGATTCGTCCGCACCCACTCTGCTCGGCGACTACCTGTTCGACCGAGACCGCAGCGTGCTGTTCGAGCTCGCGGCCAGCGACATCCTCTGGGAGCGGCGCTCGGCGATGATCGCAACCCTGGGCCTGATCGGACGCGGCGACGCGTCGACGACGTTGCAGCTCGCCGAAATGCTGCTCGGCGACCGGGTCGACCTCATGCAGAAGGCCGTCGGTTGGACGCTGCGCGAGGTCGGCAAACGCGTCGATCGCGCCCTGCTGCTGCAGTTCCTCGATGCGCATGCTGCCGAGATGGGGCGCACGGCGCTGAGCTATGCAACCGAGCATCTCGCGCCGGAGCTGCGCGCGGAGTATCGCGCGCGCTGAGCCCCCCGCGGGTCGAGCGTGTCGAGGCCTCCGCCGGCCGATCCTCTGACGCTTTCGTCTCTCAGAGGGCGGCTCGCGAGATCTCGACAGGCTCGATCACCGGATGTGCGACACCCGCGAACGTGCCTACGCCGCAGCGAGCCGCCAGAGCGACGTGACCTCGGCCGCCCGCGCGGCATGCAACGGGTCGCTGGCGTCAACGGCTTTCGGATGCGTCGGGCGGATGTCGAGGCGCGCCACGACGGTGAGCCCCGCGTCCTCGATCAGGTCGAGAAGTTCGCTGCGGGAGCGCAGCCCGAGCCGTTCGGCAATGTCGGAGATGATCAACCAGCCTTCGCCGCCGGGAGCCAGGTGCTCGGCCAGTCCCGCGAGAAAGCCACGCAGCATCCGGCTGTCCGGATCGTAGACGGCGTGATCGGTCGAGGTGGTGGCCGGCGCGGGGATCCACGGCGGGTTGCAGACGATGAGATCGGCGAGGCCGGCCGGGAACAGGTCGGCGCGCAGCACCTCAACCTGCGTGCCGAACCCGAGGCGCGTCACGTTGTCGGTCGCGCAGGCCAGTGCGCGCGGGTCAAGGTCGGTGGCGACCACTCTGGCCACGCCTCGCTTGGCGAGCACGGCAGCCAACACGCCGGTTCCGGCCCCGATGTCGAACGCGACGCCTCCCTCACGAGTTGCGACAGCTGGCAGCGGCGCGGTGGCAACCAGATCGAGATACTCGCCGCGCACGGGCGAGAAAACGCCGTAGTGCGGGTGGATGCGCGCGTCGAGTGCCGGGATCGGCACGCCTTCGCGGCGCCATTCGTGTGCGCCGATCACACCGAGCAGTTCGCGCAGGGCGATCAATGACGGGCCTTGTGCCTTGCCGAAAGCCTCGCGGCACGCGCCCTTCACCTCAGGGGCGCGGCGCAGCGGCACCGTGTAGTCGGCGCCGAGCGGAACGAGAATCGAGCCGAGCAGGCGGGCGCGGGTGGCGGCATCCCCTCGATGAGTGCGGAATGCCGTTGCGAGATCGGTCTTGGAGGAGCGCTTGCGCTTGTCGATGCGGCGGGCCAGGGCGCTGAGCAACTGGCGCGCGTTGCCGAAATCGCCGCGCCAGAGCAGGGCGGTGCCGGCCAAGACGAGGCGGTGGGCGGCATCCGCGGTCATCGTGTCATCGGCGACCACGATCGTCGTCGGCGCGGGCCAGCCGCCGTCGGAGCGCCACCGGGCGCTCTGCTGCTTCCCGTCTTCGAGCCAGCTGACCGAGGTGGCGGATGCCGGGGCAGCGGATGGCGGGGCTGCGTTCGACGACGGTATGGGCGACACGGATGGTGCCGCGGAAAGCGGGGGCGTGCTGGACATGCGTCAACTCCTGTGACACGACACGGCTGTGGCAACACCGCCCTCGTTCGTGTACGTGGGCGGGTGCGGCCAGATCGGGCTCCGCGGTCTTCTTCGAGTATCGCAGGCTGCCCTGAACAAGCGTCGAGCCTCGTTCTGCAGCCTCGCGAGTGACATGACCATTTCGTTGATCGAGGAGCAGCCGACGAAGGAGGCCGCGTCTCGAGATCTTGCGAGCCAATCCTTGAAGTCGGGTTGCGTTTGAACATCGGCTCGCCCGGTCTCGAGACGCTCGCTGACGCTCGCTCCTCGACCACCGAGATGGCATTCTCCCCTCCCACGATGGCGCGAAGTGCCTCCCAGGCTCGAGAAGATGCGGGATCCGCGGATCGGCGGATGGCGCATGGAATCCGTTGAGATCGGCGCCGGGCCCGCAGAGCTTTCGTAAGCGACGCCGAACTCGACCGATGGCGGGCGTAGACATTCCTCATGTCCACGAACACATACGTCTCGGTGCCGCTGTGCACAACGCAGTCGGAGCCGGCAACTGCCCTCCACGCACCGAGGGAACGGACCGCTCGATGACTCTCACAAGGATTCTCCCGACGCTTCGACGCAGCATCCCCGACCCGATCAACCATGACCTGTGGCCAGAGTTGACCCGGGCTACGACGACCGACGTCGTTGTGGCGGGCGTCTCGCTGCTGCGGGTCGTTGACCTCTGCGGCACCCCGTGCGTGCACTCGGCGGCGGCCGTTCTGCCCGGAACGCGGGGGATTCCGTCAGACACGGAGCGGACCACTGCGATCGTCGTGCGCATCGCATCCGTCGAGCGCGACGCATCCGGAACTCTGCGTATCGTCATCGACGCCGCCCTCGGCGACGTGCGGCCGAGCTTGTCGGAGACCCGGCTGATCGCCAGGGCGTCGACGGCGCGCGTGGCGTCGGCGGTGCTCGTCGAGGAAGGATGGCCCGACGAACGCGCCGAGCAGCAGCCCGAAACGGATGCGCTGGCCGACCGTGGTTCGACACAGCCGAGGGAGTGGCCGCTCGCGCAGGGGCTCCCGGCCGATCTGGCGGAGGGTGACCTGTTGGCCATCCCGTGCCGGGGCAGCGTGATGCTCTCGGACGTGCGACCGCTCACCGCGCCCGATCACGTGCCGGCCTCGGCCGAGTGGATGCCCGGGTGGAGAGCCGGAGAGCAGCGCGGCGCTCGCCTGACCCCGGGGGGAACCTGGCTGGCGTTGCTCGAGTAGGGGGTTGCTCAGCTTGAGTAGGGGGTGCTCTGAGGGGAGCTTCGGCGGCCGGTGGGGGCCGCCGAGTTTGACACTTCCGGTCGACTTTCCTCGGCACGCCGGGGCGCCTCGACCGCAACGGTCAAGCTCGGCGAGGATGCGCGAGCTGGCTCGAAGTGGCGCGCTTGGTGCGAGATGGCTCGAGCTGCGCGCATCCGTTCTCTGGATGCGCGCACCTCGCGGCGGGCGTCGCGACCTATGCCAGTTCCGACACGGCCTCGCGCGCACCGAGCAGCGCCGGCATGACCTCGCGCTCGAACAGCTCGATGCCCGAACGGTCGTAGGCCGCCTCCGGGAAATAATGGATGGAGTAGCCGAGCCCGAGCTCCTGCATCCCGGTCAGGCGTTCGACGATCTGCTCCGGAGTTCCGACGCCGAGAGCGTCGCCGCTGCGGTACTCAGACACGAACTCGGCTGCCTTCGCCTCGCCGAGATACGGCGTGACTCGCGCCTCGATCGCGTCAATGCGCGAGACAACCTCGGCCTCGGTCGCGGCCACGATCGTGTTGTAGTTCGACGACCGGGTGATCGCGTCGAAGTCGGTGCCGAGCGCTTCGCAGTGCCCGCGCAGCAGGGCGCTCTTGTGCGCGAAGCCGGCCGGCGAGCCGTCGAAGTTCGTGTACTGCGCGTACTGCGCCGCGATCCGCAGCGTCACCTTCTCGCCACCGCCGGCGATCCACAGCGGGATGCCGCCCTCCTGCAACGGACGTGGCTGCACGATGGCATCCTCGACCTGATAGTGCTCGCCGTTCAGGGTGGCGCGGCCGGTCGTCCAGGCTTGCTGCATGATCTGCACGCCTTCCTCGAGGCGGGCCAAACGCTCGCCGGCGCGCGGGAATCCGTAGCCGTAGGCCTTCCACTCCTGCTCGTACCAGCCGGCGCCGATGCCCATCTCGACGCGTCCGCCGGAGATGAGGTCGGCCGTCGCGGCGACCTTCGCCAGGTAGGCCGGGTTGCGGTAGCTCATGCAGGTGCACATCTGGCCGAGGCGCACGCGGGAGGTGGTCGCCGCGAAGGCGGCCATCAGGGTCCAGGCCTCGTGGGTGGCCTCATCCGTCGCCACCGGAACGGTGTGGAAATGGTCGTACACCCAGATCGACTCCCACGCGCCGGCATCCGCGTGGGCGGCCAGGCAGCTCATTGCCGCCCACTGCTCGGCGGGATCGATGCCAACGAGGTCGTGTCGCCAGCCCTGGGGTACAAACAGTCCGAATCTCATGCAGCCAGCCTAGGGTTTCGCGCTCGCGCTCGCGCTCGCGCTCGCGCTGCGCTTGCGATGCGGGGCATTCCCCATTCGAGTGTGTGTCTGTTTCGGCCTGGACTGTGTGATCACGCGAGAGGTCGCAGATCGCCCCATGGATGCGGGCGAAGGGGCGGTCTGCGACCTCTCGCGAAGTGGGAGGGGGAGAACGCTCAGCGGCGAGCGGCTTCCACGATCTCAGCAATCCGGGTCGGCACGGTCTCATCTTGCAGCGAGGTCACGTCGCCGAGCGGTCGACCGTCAACCAGGTCGGCCAACAAGCGCCGCAGGATCTTGCCCGAGCGGGTCTTCGGCAGATCCGGCACCGGGAAGACGAGTTTGGGGCGAGCGATCGCGCCGATCTCCCGCGTCACGTGCTCCCTGAGCAGGGTCGCGAGGGCACCGTTCGCCGAGCCGTCCCCCAGAACGGATGCCGCAGCATCCGTCGGGATCACAAACACCGCAATCGCCTGCCCGGTCGTCGGGTCGTTGACTCCCACGGCTGCCGCTTCGCCGACCGCCGGGTGCGCCACCAGCGCCGACTCGATCTCGATGGTCGAGAGTCGGTGCCCTGACACGTTGATCACGTCGTCGACGCGTCCGAGCAGCCAGATGTCGCCGTCGTCGTCGTATTTCGCGCCGTCGCCGGAGAAAAAGTAGCCCTGCTGCGCGAACCGCGCCCAGTACGAGTCGCGGTAGCGCTCGGGATTCCCCCAGACGGTGCGGGCCATGCCGGGCCAGGTGCCGTCGATCACGAGGTAGCCGCCCGAACCGTTCGGCACCTGCTCGCCGGCATCGTTCACGACCCGCGTGGTCAAACCCGGGATCGCGCGCAAGGCCGAGCCCGGTTTCAACGTGCTCACGCCGGGCAGCGGCGCCATCACTGCCGCGCCGGTCTCCGACTGCCACCAGGTGTCGACGATCGGGGCGGTTCCGGCGCCGATATTCTCGCGGAACCAGACCCACGCCTCCGGGTTGATCGCCTCGCCGACCGACCCGAGCAGACGGATGCTCGACAGGTCATGTTCGGCGGGCAGCCCTCCCGGAAACCAGGTCATGAACGTGCGGATCAGCGTCGGCGCCGTGTAATACGTGGTCACCCGGTAGCGATCGATGATCTCAAAATGCCGGGCCGGGTGCGGAGTGTTCGGGGTGCCCTCATAGATCACCGAGGTCGTTCCGTTCGAGAGCGGCCCGTAGAGCACGTAGCTGTGCGCGGTGACCCAGGCGAGGTCGGCCGTGCACCAGTGCACATCGTCGTCTTTCGCGTCGAAAATGGCCCAATGACTCCAGGATGCGTGGGTCAGGTAGCCGCCGCTCGTGTGCACGAGGCCCTTGGGTTTGCCGGTGGTTCCCGAGGTGTAAATGATGAACAGGGGGGTTTCGGCGTCGAAGAACTCGGGCTCGTGCGTCTCGGAGGCGGAGTCGACAACGTCGTGCCACCAGACGTCGCGGCCGGGGGTCCAGGGGAGGTCGGCGGCTGAGTGAGCGGATGGCGCGGAGGACGTCGCGTCGGACGCGTCGACGAGGCTGTTGGTCGCGTCGTCGGGTGCAATCGCAGCCGCGCCCGTGCGCCGCACCACGAGCACGTGCTCGATCGAGTCGACTCCTGCAACAGCCTCATCGGCGGCAGCTTTCACCGGAACCGCGACTCCCCGCCGGTACTGACCGTCGGTCGTCACGAGCAGCTTCGCGCCGGTGTCCTCGATCCGAAACCGCAGCGCCTCGGCCGAGAAACCGCCGAAAACCAACGAATGCACGGCGCCCAGCCGCGCGATCGCCAGCGTGATGACGATCGTCTCCGGGATCACCGGCAAATACAGCACCACCCGGTCACCCTGCACGATGCCGAGCGCGGTCAGCGCGTTCGCCGCCTTGTTCACCTCGCGCTGCAGGTCCAGGTAGGTCAACGTGCGGCGGTCGCCCAATTCGCCCTCGAAGAAGAAGGCGACCTTCTCACCCTTGCCCGCCGCAACGTGCCGGTCGACGCAGTTCACCGCCACGTTGAGGGTGCCACCGGCGAACCACTCGGCGCGGGGGATTGCGAGCGTGGCGTCGTCACTCGCGTCGCCGGCCGTGGCCCCGCCCAGTGTCGTCGTCGAGGTGACGACCGCGGTCGATCCGTCGTCAGCGGATGCGGCGGCATCCGCCGTCAGGGCCGGCTGCCAGCTGTGATCGGTGTGCCACGGCGTTGCCCAGTCGAGGCGCTTGGCCTGCTCGGCCCAGAACGCGACGGGGTCGGCATCCGCTTTCGCCCACCAGCTGGCGTCGATGTTGGCCTGCGCGGCGAACCCGGCGTCGGCGGGGTAGCGACGATTCTCGGTGAGCAGGTTCTCGATGGTCACGGACTCGGTTGCCGACGTCGTGCGAGGCATGGGGTGTTCCTTGTGGGTCGAAGGTGGTGTGAGCACATGCACTCGCCGAGAATCGCTCGGCGGTCCGTTTCAACTCGCGAGAGGTCGCAGACCGCCCCTTGCCGGCGGGCGAAGGGGCGTTCTGCGACCTCTCGCGGAGGGCCTCGCCTAGCTCAGCTCGGCGCCCTTCTTGAAGTGGGCGACGACCGGGCCGGCCGCGAAGGCGAGGGCGAGCAGCGCGAGCACTCCGAACGAGAACGGTCCGTACGAGGCTTCGCCCACCAGCACGGGCAGGTTGAGCAGGATCACCACGAGGAATCCGACCAGGCTGACCAGCCCGATCGCCGGGGCGATCGTCGTGCGCCAGAGGCTCAGCTCGTGCGCATTGCGGCGGAAGATCGAGATCACCGACACGCTCGTGATCACCAGCAGCAGCACGATTCCGACCGAGGAAATGCCGCCGAGCCAGGTGTAAAACTGGGTGATCGGGTCGAGTCCGAGCAGTACGGCGGCGATGATCAGCACGGCGACGATGGCGGATGCGACGAGCGACGACAGCGACGGCGAACCGTGCTTGGGGTGCGGCCTTGAAAGCGCGGCGGGAAGCACCTGCTTGCTCGAGAGCGAGAAGAAGTAACGCGAGACGATGCTGTGGAACGAGAGGATGCAGGCGAACAGGCTCGTCACGAACAGCACCTGGATGAGGTGCCCGCCGACCACGCCAAGGTACTTCTCGGTGGTCGTGGCCAGGATGCTTCCGGCATTGTCCGTCGCGTTCTTCACGATCGTGCTCTGGCCGTTGGCCGTGATCAGCACCCAGCTGGAGACGGTGTAGAAGACGCCGATCAGGATCAACGAGATGTAGGTGGCCTTCGGGATGGTCTTGTCAGGGTTCTTCGTCTCGTCACGGAACACCGCCGTCGCCTCGAAACCGATGAAGCTCAGGATGGCGAAGAGGATCGCGAATCCCGGCGCCCCCGACACGATCTGTGCCGGGTCGATGATGCCG
>Ga0075017_100002185_pt1 | contig 12171 bp, 5 predicted proteins | sample AleBraG_ABR_2012_FD_71475 | JGI IMG/M metagenome (GOLD analysis project Ga0075017, IMG submission 71475) | Freshwater sediment microbial communities in response to fracking from Pennsylvania, USA - Alex Branch Run_MetaG_ABR_2012 | ecosystem: Environmental > Aquatic > Freshwater > Creek >...
GCCTTCACCTCCGTAGCCGTAGTAGCCGGGTTTCGCGCCGCCGGCACCGCCGTTTTCCTGCGTGCCGCCGCCACCGCCACCACCCGCGAATCCGACATAGTTCGACCAGTAGAGTTTGCCGTCTTCACCGATGGCACCTGATGCGTTGCCGCCGCCGCCCCAGCCCTCGCCGCCACCGCCACCGGCGACAACGAGCCGCGAGCCGAGCGATTCGGAAGCACTTGCCGATGTCGTTCGCACATCCACGCCGGATCCACCGTTCATGTCACAGCGAAGCGCGTTGCCACCCCGATCAACGTCCATGTAAAGCGTCTCTCCCGGCGAGACGAGGAGGGTGGCGGTCACCAGCGCACCGGACCCGCCGGCGCCGGAGGGGAATCCGCAGTCTGAGCCGCCTGCCCGGCCGATGGCGGTAACGTGGATCTTCGTGACCGCTTCGGGAACTTCGAACGTCTGCTCGCCTTTCGCATACGGTTCAAAGGCCACCGTGACCGCGGAGGCGGGAGCAGCGACTCCCAGAAGCCCCGTGCCGACGCTCACGACCGCGGTCGCCAAGGCTACTCGTCCGGTCATCGTGCTTCGCCTCCTTGTGTCCTCGGGTCGAGGCGTACGACCGTCTCTTCACGCCTTCAGGCGACCATAGGACTCGTCGGCGGGCGGCGGGACAGGTCTTACTACGGGCCGGAGCACGGTGTTCTACGGTGAAGCCGCACTTCCCGACTGGGTACCCGAGGATCCATGCGCGGGGTGCTGGTCGGGGCCCCACGGCGCGCTGTGGGGCCCGCACACCCCACAGCGCGCGCAACGCGGCGCCGAGACCCGCTCCGCTTCGAGTCGGGTGCTCGGCGCGCTGCTACGCGGAGCCTTCGGCGTAGATGCCGAGGGCTTCACCCTTGTTGTTGGCCGTGCCTTCGAGCCCCGAGGGGACCCCGGCCGGCGGGTAGAATTCCGTCGGGTGGCCGGTGATCGTGCCCTTGACTTCCGTTTTCAGGATGTCGTGTGAGCCGCCTTCGAACTCCGGGATGTTGACGAGCGGGCTGTATTTGTCGCCTTTTTCGTTATAGACCACTTCGCCGAGGTAGTGCCCGGGCGTGTAGCCGATTTTCGCTTCCTTCGCGATCGCTTCCACGTCGCCCTGGTTTTCACCGATCACCGAGCCGATCACGCGGATTTCGCCGATCGCAGCGCAGGCGGCTTCGAGCACCGGACCACCGGGTTCGGCTTCGGAGAGCAGGTCGGTGCCGACCGTCTTGCCCGGTTCGGAGATCCAGCCGAGCGAGCCGGCCAGGACCTTGGTTTCGATCGTTTCCTGCTTGGCCCCGTTCTGGCAGGGCGCGTCGAGCAGGTTGCACTTCGACGCCACCAGCTTGACTTTCGTGACCAGGTTGGGCGCCCCGTCGTAGCCTTCCCCCTTGAAGGAGGCGCAGATCAGCGGGATGTCGGTTTTGGTCGCCGGCTGGATCGTGTGGAGCGTGATCGGCCCACCGGTGATCTTGAACTTCTTGCCCTTGCCGACACCGGCGACGAGCTGGTACTTGCCGCCCGTGGGCACGTATTCGGCTTTCTTGCATTCCTTGCCGGCGTAGTGGCCGGTGTATTCCTTCGCTTCGTTCTTCGGCGCCTTGCCGCACGAGTACCAGATCGGTTGCGCGGCCGACGCGCCGGCCGCGCCGGTCGCGGCGAGCGCGAGTACGGCGAGCAGGGCGAGTCCCAGAGCCGTGGTCCTTTGCATGTCTTCCCTCTTCCTTGGAGATTGGAAATCGGCGGCTCCCGGCACCCTCTCCTGCGGGACCCGCCGTCCGGGCCGACCCTCGGCCCGGACGTTCTGCCCGGACCCTCGCAGAAACCCGTCCGGCGGTCAAGCGATCGCTACTGCGAGCCTTCCGGGTAGATGCCGAGGGCTTCGCCCTTGCTCACCGCCGTGGCTTCCAGCCCGGAGGGCAGCCCGCCCGCGGGGTAGAATTCCTGGGGATGGCCGGTCAGTGAGCCCTTGATTTCCGCTCGCTGGATGTCGATCGGGCCGCCTTCGAACCGCGGGATGTTGACGATCGGTTCGTAGGTTTCGCCGGATTCGTTCCAGACCACTTTTCCGATCAACCTGCCCGGCGCGTAGGACAGCACCGAGGCGTTCGTGACGGCTTCGACGTCGCCCTGCGCGCGGCCGATGATCGAGCCCCTGATCCGAAGTTGGCCGAGCGCTTCGCAGAAGAATTCGGCCATCGGACCGCCCGGTTCGGCTTCCGAGGCGAGGTCGATCCCCACGACGCCGGCGGCCTGGTCGATCCAGCCGAGCTGGCCCGAGAGGGTCTTGGTTTCGAGCGTTTCCTGCTTGACGTTCCCGCACGGCCCCTTCAGCACGTGGCACTTCGAGAACGCGATCTTCACCTTCACGAGCAGGTTCGGCGGGGCCGCGTAGCCTTCGCCCTTGAGCGAGGCGCATTCGATCGGGACGTCTGCGCCGCTCTCCGGGTTGATCGTGTGGAACAGGACGGTCCCCGAGGAGGTCTTGAACTTCTTGCCCTTGCCGACCCCGGCGCGCAGCTCGTATTTGCCGCCGCTCGCCTTGTATTCGGCGCTCTTGCATGCCTTGGTTTCGTAGTGCCCGGTGTACTGGCCGGCTTCGTTCTTCGGCGCCTTGGCGCAGGTGTACCAGATCGGTCCTGCGGCGGACGCGGCCCCCGCCCCGGTCGCGGTGAGCGCGAGCGCCGCGAGGAGGACCGGTCCGAGAACTCTGATCCGCTGCATGTCTGCTGCCCCTCCCCCTTGGTTGGACCGGCGGCGCCCCGGGGCACCGCGGCGCGGCTACTTCTTCAGCGGGTTCTTCTTGCGGGCCTTGACTTCGCAGGCCGAGCGCTTGCCCTTGTTCGAGAGCTTCTTGCAGCTGTTGACGGCGCTGAAGCGCCGGTGCGCCGAGGCGACGCACTTGGCTCGCCTGGACCTGTTCGCGAGCTTGTTGCAGATCTTGAGGTTCTTCGCGAGTTCGTTTTCGGTTTTCGCCGGCAGGACGGCGGCGCAGCCGGTGACGTTGACCTTCGTGACCGATTCGACGATCTTCCCGTTCTGGCCGGTGAACACGGTCGGCATCACGGGGTTCTCGGTGCAGAGGTCGCCGTAGCCCGAGAAGGCCGATTTCGTGCTGCGCGGCAGGTCGACTTCGAACGTTTCGACGGGCGCGTCGGGGACCGATTCGAAGCTCGAGATCGTGATCCCTTTCTCGATGTCGGTCTTGCCGTCGAGGACCAGCTTGATGCCTTCACCCTGCAGCACGAACTCGGCGTCCGGGAACGCGGCGTTGCCGTGCGAGACGAGGTAGATCGGGCCCGTCAACGGCGATTTGAGGACCGGCGTGTGGGCGACGCCGGTGCCGACGATCGATTCGGGCGAGCAGTTCGCGGGGTTGACGTTGAACACGGTGTCCCGGCAGGATTTCTGCAGCGTCGTCAGCCGCGAGGGGATCGTGGTCGGGAATTCGATCTTCGACTTGGCGATGTTCGCCTGGCCGGGGCTCGAGCGCACGGTGATTTTCAGGCCGGTCCCGGTCGAGCGGCTGACGTTCGATTCGATCGAGGCTTCGAGCGTCGGTTCGAAGGGCAGCGCCGCGCAGTTGGCGGCGTGGAACGGGTAGGTGACGCTCTCGCTGCCTTCGCTGCCGTTCGGGCCGTAGCCGGTGAGCGTGGCGTTTACCGCTAGCGGGTTGCAGTTGGTCGGGTTGAACGTGAAGTGCGGCCTGTTGATCGCGATCCTCACGCTGTGGAGCTGTGCCGGCACGCCTTTGACGCGTTCGGGCAGCGGGTCGCTCGTGACCGTCGCGGCGCCCGTCGTTTCGTTGACGGTGATCGTCGACATCACGGGGATCTTGCCGAGGTTGAAGGGCCCGACTTCTTCGGCGTCGCTGAGGTCGAGGACGCCGAACGGAGCGCCCTTGTAGGGCCCGGTCAGGTAGAGCTTGCCGGGGATCTTGGCGTGGTCGGAGCCGAGGCCGGCGTAGGCGGTCGATTCACCGATCACGCTCGATTCGGGGCATGCCGGTTCGGCCGCCGTCGCGACGGCCGTCGGGCAGGGCGTGACCGACGCGAGCAGCCCGGCGGTGCCGGGCGGGTCGTGGATCGTGAGCGTCTTCAGCCCCTGGTTGCCGTCTGGCCGCGTGACGCTGACGATCAGCGGGGTGAAGGCGCCGGCCTGCGGGCTTTCGCTGCCCTCTTCGAAGCTCGGCGCGAACGGCTGCGTGCCGGGCGCCGGGCAGGCCGAGCCGCCGGGGCCGTGGGTGATCGACAGGGGCTTGGAGGTGGCTTGGACCGTCTTGCCCGACCAGCCTTCGAAGCTCGCCGAGGCGACTTCGCTTTCGCCGCACGCTTCGGGTGTCGACTGCGATGCCCGCGGCCCGTTGAACAGGTGCAGGGTCAGTTCGCTGAAGGCGAGCGGCGGGGTGTTCTCGACGTAGGAGGTCAGCTGGCCGGTCTGCTGGTTAATTTCGACTTCGCCGGCGAGCTTGACCTGGACTTTGCTTTCGGGTCCTTCGGCGTAGATGTAGAGCACCAGCGGCGAGCCGAACGGGTTGGTGTCGGCGGAGGCCAGGTAGACCGAGCCCTCGAGTTCTTCTTCGATCAGCGGCGACTTGACGCTGACCGTGCCGATCTTGGCGGCTTCGGGGCATTTGATCGCTTCCTGGTTGAAGTGGTTGTTTTCGGTCAGCGCCCTTATCCAGGGGCCTTTTTCGGTCAGCGCATGGATCGGTTCGGCGAGCCCTTCGTCTTCGAAGCCGAACTGCGCGCCCGTGCAGGTCAGCAGGCCGTCCGAGGCGCCGCCACTGGCCTGGATGCCCTTCGGCAGCGTCAGCGTCGTCCCCCTGACCGCCGACTCGGCGAGTTCGCCTTCCTTGCCGGAGACCGTCGTTTCCTGCGGGAGCTTGACCTTGACCGTCATCCCGGTCGGCGTCGCGGCGTCGTGCGAGTCGGTTTCGACTTCGACGGAGGGCGCGAAGGGCAGTTTGTCGCAGCCTTCGAAGGCGCCTTTCAGCGGAGCGGAGAAGAGCTGGTCGGTCGCGTCGAATTCCTGGCCGCTCCAGGCGACGGCGTTGACCGACGCCGTCGGCGTGCCTTCGCAGGAGGTCGGCATCACGAGCAGCGCCCGCGGTTCTGAGGCTTTCAGTTCCTTGCATGGTTCTTCGCCGAGGTAGCCGCCGCCGAGACAGGGCCAGCTGCGGGCGTTGTCGTGTTCGGGCGCCTGCGGCACGCCCCAGAACGTGGCTTCGGTGTTGAGGATCTCGATCGACTCCGGCAGCAGGTGGACGGAGACTTCGACCGCGTAGTCGCTGCCGCTGCGCACGTGCGAGGTCAGCACGACGGGCACGGTGTGCGCGATGAAGCCGAAGCGGACCGGTTCGCCGGGCGTCGGCGTGAGGTTGAAGATCGGCACCTCCTGGGTGAAGGGGCCGATCGTGAGCGGTTCGTCCAGTGTCGCGTTGGCGAAGCCGACGGCGGTGTCCGGCTTGCACTCGTTGGCCTTGCCGTTGATCACCGCGACGAAGTCGGCGCCCGAGCAGCGCGGGACTTTGGCGATGGCCCCGGCGAGCCCGGGCGGGAGCACGAAGTGGATGTCCTTCGGCAGCGCCGGCAGGAACGGCAGTTCGGCTGCCTGGCCGAAGGTGGTGTGGTGCTCGAGGGTCTTGTTGTAGTTGAAGACCGTGGTGAGCTGGAACGGGTGCGAACCGGCCTGCGTGTCGATCGTCCCGTCCCTGTTTTCCGGGCGCAGTTCGAAGCGTTCGGTCCCGAACTGCACGGGTTCGTTGGAGACGGGCATTTCCTTCTTGATCGAGTTCGCCGGCGGTTCTTCGCCCTTCGGCGTCTGCCCGCCCTTGACCGTCATTTCGTTCGTCAGCACGGTGCCGGGCGCGAGCGATTCTTCGACTTCGGCTTCGATTCTGATCCTGACGCTTTCGGCGGGCCGGATCGCCCCTTTCAGCGAGCAGCTGAAGACCCGTTCGCTTTCGCTGCAGGGCGGGAAGATCGTTTCGAATTCTTTGCTGAGCGATTTGTAGATGCCGGCTTCGCCCGACTCCACGATGATTTTCAACCCGGGCGGCACCTTGTCGGAGAACACCACGGGTTCGGTGGCTCCGGAGATACCTTCGTAGCCGATGTCGGTCGCCATCGCGTAGATGATCACCTTCGAGCCCGGCTTCAGGGTCGTGGGCGCCGCGCTGGAGTTCACCAGCCACCACGCCCCCGCGGAGGCCTGAGCCGGCGCGGCACCCGCGCCGAGCGCGGCGGCGAGGCTCGCCAGCAGCGCGAGCGCCAGGGCCCTGACGGCGGTCGGCCGCGACACTGTCATCGTGTCCTCCTGCGGGCGCCGTGGGCGGCCTTCTTGGCGGTCCCGTACTGCCTGCGGGCCGTGGCTTCGCAGGATTTCCGCTTGGCGTGGTTGCTAAGACGCCGACAGGAGCTCAGGGCGGCGGCGAGCTTCTGCGCGCGGGTCCCGTAGCTGAATATCGCCGTCCGTTCGCAGGCCTGGCGCTTTGCGTGGTTGGTCATCTTCCGGCAGGCGGTGAGGGCTGTTGCGAGCTTCTGCGCGGCGCTCAGGGCCGGTGGCGGGGCGGTTTCCTTGGAGCCGAGGACCCTGACCGAGGAGGAGTTCGTCGACCCGTTGGCGGCCGCGGTGCCGGGCGCGCCGGGGGGCGGCGCGGGTTCGGTCGCGCTCCCGCGGCAGGCGTGTTCGCCTTCGAGGCCTTCGCACGGCGGCGGCGAGGCGGCCGGTGCCGGCAGGCAGGCGTGCGTGCCCGGCTGGCCGCAGATCGTCGCGTCGTAGACGTCGAAGTTCGTGTCGGTGTCGGCCGGGGCGAGCTTTTCGGCGGTCAGGAAGAACGCGTCGTTGCCGGTCGCGCTCGCGTCGAGGAAGACCGATTCGTTCGCCGAGGTGCCGGAGGAGATCAGCGACACGCAGCCTTCGGAGGCTTCCCCGTAGGTTTCGCTCGCCGTCGTGCAGCCGCCGACGCCCGCGGGCTCGAACTCGTACACGTCCTCTTTCCCGTTCTTGTCCTGCGGGACGAGCGCTTCGGCGCTCATGAAGAACGTCCGCCCGTTGTCGAAGAGCACCCGGCTCGGGTAGGGCGCTTCGGTGAGCGAGAGGTGCGTCCAGGTCGGGATGTTGCCCGACAGCCACCGTTCTTCCCAGTCGAGCGGGCGGTCGACGAGCCGGCCGCGGCCTTCGCCCGCGAATTCGGTGTCGAGCACGCCCGTCGGCCGCGCGCCGGTGGGGTTGCAGGAGACGCACGTGAGGTGTTCCGCGTCGCGGTTGTAGAGGAAGACCTCGGTGTCGGCCCTGCCGGAGTTGACGTCGGTGTTGTGGTAGCCGGTCAGGCTGCGGTCGGACATGAAGGTCAGGTAGTTGCCGTCGGGGGAGACGCGCGAGACGAGGTTCCCGCGACTCCCGGGGATTCTTTCCAACCAGTCGGGTTCGTCTTCGGCCGACAGCGCGGCGATCAGCTGCGGGGAGCCCCAGGATTCCTTCACGGCGTCGTAGCGCTCGACGTAGAGGTTGCAGGTCGCCGTCAGCCGGAAGTGTCCGCGGTTGCGCGATTCTTCTTCCTGCACGCAGTGACCCGGGTTCGCGTCGGCGCTGAGCGCGCCGTTGGCGACGAAGTAGACCGTGGTGCCGTCTTCGCCGGCGCCCGGGAGCAGGCCCTGCACGTCGGCCGTCTGGCCGGCGTGGGAGTCGACCGTGAGGTCGGTGAGCCGGCATTCGAGTTTTTCGGTCGCCGGGTTTTCGACCACGTGGCAGTCGTAGAGGTCGGCCTTTTCCGCTACGGCGCTGGCGGTCGAGTCCTTGGTCAGGCGCTGTGCGTCGGTGAAGAAGATGTGCGAACCGTCGGCGCTCGCGGTCTGGAAGTGCGGGTGGACTTCCTTCGTGGTGGCTTCTACGCCTTCTTCGGGTTCGTCGAGCTTGACGGTTTCGCCCCGGGCCATGTCGCGCATGAACAGGTGCACGGCCTGGCTGCGGGCGTAGGTCGTCCAGATCACCCGCAGGCCGTCGGCGGACAACGCGCGGGCGATGCCGCGGTTGCGGTCTCCGAGCTTCGGCGCTTCCTGGGGTTCGGTGAAGCTCGCCGGTTTTTCGCCCGCCGGCTTGCCGTCGGGGAGGATGCTCGCGAGGTGGGCGGCGCCTTCGTAGAAGTCGTACAGGTTGCCCGCCGACCCGGCCGGTTCGGCGCTCAGCGCCACGCTTTCTTCGGTCTGCAGGATGAGGTGTTCCATGCCGGCGTCGCTCTGGATGAAGTTGACCTTGCCGCCGAACTGCGTTTTGAGCTTCTGGCCTTCGACTTCGGTTTCGCCGGGCACGTTCGAGTTTGTCAGCACGGGGCTGAAGCAGCTGACCGGGGCGGGGGGCGTGAGGCATTCCGCGGCGCCGCTGCGCACGTACGGAGTCGCCTGTTTCGGTTTTCCGTCCAGGGGATACAGTTCTTCGGTTTTGTTGCCGAACGGCTGGACGAGCGAGGCGCCGAGGTCGCTCGAGAAGAAGCGGTACTCGGGCGCGCCGCCCGGCGCGACGCCCTGGCCCGACACCTGCTTCGTGTCGATGTCGGTGTTCGACCACCCGGTTTCACCGCGGGTCGCGAGGACCTGCGTGACTTCCGGCGCGCGGTTGCCTTCGGCACCGGGGAGGGCGCCCGTCGCGACGTAGGTGACGCGTTCCCCGTCTTCGGAGGCCTCGATCAGCCCGCCTTCTTTGGTCGGGGCTTCGATCGCGGCGCCGTTCTTCTGCAGCGGCGAGACGAGCTCCCAGACGCGGTTGTCGGGCAGCACCTTGCCGAGCACCGCGGGCGGCGTGTGGAACCTCTGTTCGGGGCTTTCCACGCCTCCGCTCGCGCCGGCGTTGAACGCGATCACGGTGTAGTGGTAGAGCGTCGCGGGGGTGAGGCCGCTGATCTGCTGGCTCACGGGTGTGTCGGCGAAGGCCGCCGCGATTTCACCCCGCGGCGCGGGCACTTCGACGCAGGCCCCGCTGCACCCTTCGGAGGTTTTCGGGAGCGGGCCGGTGCTGTAGCGGAAGGCGTAGGTGGTCGGCAGGTCCGTCGGGTCGATCTGGGCTTCGAGCGTGGCGGTGCTAGAGGTGATCTTCGCGACCGACAGTTCGTCGATCTGCGGCGCGCCGGGCGGTTCGGCTTCGAACACGTCGATCTGCCCGGTTGCCGCGTCGGCGACGAGGACTTCGCCGCTGCGCGGCGCGGCGATGCCGCTGCCGCCGTGCAGGTGCCCGGCGCCGATCTGCTCGACGCGTTCTCCGCTCGGGTCGTAGATGGAGACGGTTTCGAGGTTGTCGACGAGCGCGTTGTTGTTGGCCTCGTCGACGGCGACGGCCGAGCTCGGCTCGCTGTTGAGCGCTTCGATCAGCGGTTCGCCGAGCAGCGTTTCGCCTTCCGCCATGACCATCTCCTGCGCGATCACGCTCGGCGGTTCGCCCTGCCCGGGGCCTTCGTGGGCGAGGTAGAGCAGACCGTTCGAGTCGACCGCGATGCCGTCCCGCGCTTCGCCTTCGGCTTCGGATTTGACGATCGCTTTGAGCTTGTTCGTCGCGTCGTCGGTGTACTCGATCACGCTTTCTTCGTTGTAGACGTAGAGCGTCCCCGTCGGGCCGACCGTCAGGCCGTGGACTTCGGCTTCGAAGAGTTCGGTCGAGGATCCCTTTTCCCGGTAGCCCTTGATGCGGCCGCCTTTGGCGATCAGTTCGCCTTCGGGCCCGAACTTTTCGATGATCGTGTGTCCGAATTCCTTTTCGTGGCCTTCGATCGTTTCTTCATACGGCGTCACGGTCTCGACGTAGACCTCGCCGGCGGACGGGTCGCTCGCCGTGTTCGTGCTCTGGTCGACCGCGATCGCCTGCGCGCCGTGGAGCTCGCCTTTGGCGTGGCCGCCGATCCCGGCCCGGCAGCCCGATTCGCAGGTCTCGAATTTCTTGGCGCCGTCCTGGACCCCCCAGCCCCAGGTGCGGATGAACTTGTGTTCGGGGGCGGGGCCGAACTGGACGACGCGGTTGTTGCCGGCGTCGACGACGTAGACGTCGCCGGTCGCTTCGCTGACGGCGACCCCGGCGGGTTCCTTGAGCTGCCCGTCGCCGCTGCCTTCGCCGCCGAAGGTCCCCGCGAAGACGTGGCCTCGCTGGCTGAGCGCCGAGGCCGAGGAGGCGAGCAGCAGGAGGGCGAGGGTGACACCGAGCAGGGACGCGCAGACGGGGCCGCGTATCCCGCGGCCGCGCTCCCCGGAACGGCTTGGCACTGCTTCCCTCATCGCTCTCCCGATCCCCTGTCTGTTGCGTCTTCGAGTCTATCGGCCGCCCAAGGCTTGTCAAGCCGCAACCGACGGGTGTTCTAGTCGCGATCCGGCGTCCTTGCGGCGGCTCCCCACAGACGACGCGTGGGGCCCGAGGGCCCCACGCGCTTGCTGCGAACTTCTGTCCTTCCCGCTCAGGACTGAGAGCGGGCGGGCTTAGCTGAACCAGCTACTAGAGGGAACCTTCTTCGTAGATCCCGACCTTTTCGCCCTTGTTTTCTGAGGTGCCTTCCTGACCCGAGGGGATTCCACCCGGCGGGTAGAATTCGGTCGGGTGACCGGTGATGCCGCCCTTGACTTCCGTCAACAGGATGTCAAGCGGGCCACCTTCGAATTTCGGCACGTTGACGATCGGCGTCCAGTTGATCGAGCATTTTTCTTCTACACAACCAGCGTGCTGTTCGCCGATGTACGGACCCGGTGCGAACACCGTTTTCGACGCGCCGTTGATCACTCCGACGTTGCCGACGACCTGGGCGATAGCCGAACCGTGGGTGCGGATTTCACCAAGCGCTTCGCACTTGAATTCGGCGAGGTAGCTACCCGGTGTTTCTTCGTTGACCAGATCGCTACCGACGACTTTGCCGGCTTTGTTGATCCAGCCGAGCGAGCCGGCGAGCGTCTTCGTTGCGATCGTTTCCTTCTTGACGTTTTCGCACGGCGCGCCGAGCGCCTTGCACTTCGAGAACGTCGTGTTCGCTTTGGCGATCAGGTTCGGTGCAGCGATGCTGAAGCTGCCCTTGAACGAAGCACATTCGACGGGAATGTCGACTTTGGCTTCGGGGTTGATGCTGTGCAGCACGGCGGCGCCACCCTTGTCCTTGGTGACCTTGCCTTTACCGACGCCGGCGACGAGGTTGTAGTTCCCGCCGGTTTCTTTCGCTGCATCGCTGCAGTTCTTTTCTGTGTGGTGGCCTTTGCCCTTTTCCGGTGCCTTGGCGCAGGTGTACCAGATCGGCCCTGCAGCCGAGGCGGCGGAGGCGCTGAGCGCCGCGATCGCGAACACCGCGACCAGGGCGAGCCCCACAACCTTGATGCGAGTCATTAAATGCTCCTTTTTCCCTCTTGATAGGACCGAGGTCCTTCGTTGTCCCCGTCCTCAGGACGTAGTCCCGAAGCCCCTCGTAGCCGTCTTGCTGATCATCAGCCCAACGGTGCTGCTCCCGACCTTGGCAGAAAACATCTCGTCCGTCAAGGCCGAGCCTGCCGGGTGGGTGGTGGGCACTGCAGAGACCGTTCCCACCGCGGGAACTCGTGCGCCGCAGCGCACATGGTCCTCCCTTCCCCTCCCCACCCCTGACTCCATGTCGCGGCGACCGTAGCACAGAGCTCGGGAGGCCGTCAACCGCGAAGGGCCTGCACCGGAGCCGATTCTCCCTGGCTGGCCGGACAGTCAGGAGGGTGTCGTGGCGATCCTCCGGACGGCCACCGTGCGGTCGGCTTCGGCGGCGATCTCCCACTCCCCGGCTCCCTCGATGCGGACGCGGCGCTCGAGCACGGCGGTCGGCCCGGGCAGGCCGCGGCCGCCGGGGCGGTCGGCCCGGGCGTCGTGGAAGACCACCCGCCCGCCCACCGGGATGAACGGCGACCAGCTCTCCCAGTCGGTGTCGCAGCCCCGCTCGGAGTGGTCGCCGTCGATGAACAGCACCTCGACCTCGCCGCTCCAGCGACGGGCCACCTCGGCCGAGAGCTCCGGATGCCAGACGACCCGCGGGGCGGCGGTCCCGAGGCGCCGCGCGCGGCGCTCGACCAGGCGGCGGGTGGCCCGCTCGCTCGCCCCCCAGCCGCTCGGCAGCGCGTCGGGGTGCCGGCCGAAGGGGTCGATCAGATGCAGCTCGGCGGCGGCGGG
>Ga0075017_100002186_pt1 | contig 12162 bp, 9 predicted proteins | sample AleBraG_ABR_2012_FD_71475 | JGI IMG/M metagenome (GOLD analysis project Ga0075017, IMG submission 71475) | Freshwater sediment microbial communities in response to fracking from Pennsylvania, USA - Alex Branch Run_MetaG_ABR_2012 | ecosystem: Environmental > Aquatic > Freshwater > Creek >...
AACAGTCCCGATGATGCTGGATTCCTGGCCGAGTTCGTTTTTGCGCATGGCTGCCAACACCGCCTCGGCCGCTTCCGGGGCGACAATAGCCACCAGTTTGCCTTCGTTTGCCACATAGAGTGGGTCCAGTCCCAGCAACTCGCAGGCGCCTCTCACTTCGTCGCGAATCGGAATCCGCGTTTCCTCGATTTGAATGCATACGCCCGCCTGCCCGGCGATTTCGTTGAGTGCGCTAGATAGCCCGCCTCGGGTGGGATCGCGCAGGCAGCGAATCTCGTTAGTAACCTCCAGCATCGCCGCCACCAATTCGTGAAGCGCTGCCGAATCGCTGCGGATTTCGGTGTCAAACTCCAGTCCTTCCCGCTGGGCCAGAATCGCGATGCCGTGATCGCCGATCGGGCCGCTCAGCAGCACGCGGTCGCCCGGCAGCGCCTGGCTGGCGGACATCCGCACCCCCTCCGGAATCAACCCGATGCCCGTAGTATTTATAAAAAGGCCGTCTCCTTTCCCCTTTTCCACGACCTTGGTATCGCCCGTCACCACGGTTACGCCCGCGGCTCTGGCTGCTTCCGCCAGCGAGGCCGCGATCCTGCGCAACGCCTCCATCGGAAATCCTTCTTCCAGAATGAAAGCCGCGCTCAAGAACAGCGGCTGGGCCCCGCCCATCGCCAGATCGTTCACCGTCCCGTGCACGGCCAACGATCCGATATCGCCGCCGGGAAAGAACAGCGGCTTCACCACAAAGGAATCCGTAGTGAACGCGATGCGCGATCCGCCCACTTCCAGAATCGCCTGGTCGTCCAGGCGGTCGAGCACGGGGTTGGAGAACAAGGGCAGAAAGACATCCCGCAGCAGGTCCGCACTGAGCCTTCCTCCACTCCCGTGACCCAGGATGATCCGGTCCCGAACGTTTATGGGCGCCGGGCAGGTGAATGACGAAATTTCTTCCATCAGCTTAGGCATGGCGTCGGTATTGGTAATAAGCGGCGCAGGCGCCCTCGGTCGAGACCATTGGCGCGCCCAGCGGCGCAGTGGGCGTGCAACGCACGCCAAACGCCGGGCAGTCCATCGGTTTTTTCAGGCCTTGCAGCACCAGCGCGCTGATACACTCCTTGGGCTCCTCCGCATGCAAGTCTTCCAGACCGAACACGCGCTCAGCGTCGAAGGCGGCGTACTCTTCCCGCAAGCGATACCCGCTGGCTGCGATCGATCCGATCCCGCGCCACTTGCGGTCCGACACCTCGAACACTTCTCGCATCACTTGTTGCGCGGGCAAATTCCCGTGGTAACTGACCGAGCGCGAATATTGGTTTTCCACCTCGGCGCGCCCTTCTTCCAGTTGCGCCACCAACATCCCGATGGCTTCCAGCAGATCCAGCGGCTCGAACCCTCCCACCACAATCGGAACGTGAAACTCCTTGGCCAGAACCTCGTACTCCTCGAAGCCCATCACCGTACAAACATGACCCGGGCCGATAAACCCCTGCACGCGGTTTTGCGGCGACTCCAGAATCAGGCGCATGGCCGGCGGAACCAACACGTGAGCCACAATCATCGAGAAGTTGGTGAGCCCTTCCCTTTTGGCCTGCCAAACCGCCATTGCATTGGCGGGGGCCGTAGTCTCGAAGCCGACTGCGAAAAACACCACGCGGCGATCCGGGTTCAGGCGCGCGATCTTGACCGCATCGAGCGGCGAATACACGATGCGAACGTCAGCCCCCCTAGCCTTGGCTTCAAACAGATCGGCTTGCGATCCCGGCACGCGCAGCATGTCACCGTAGGAAGTGAAGATCACGCCATCGAGCGACGCAATCCGGATGGCGCGATCCACCAGTTCCAGCGGCGTCACGCATACCGGGCAACCCGGCCCGTGCACCAGTTCAATCTGCTTGGGCAACAGTTCGTCGATCCCGTATCGCATCAAGGTGTGGGTCTGCCCGCCGCACACTTCCATGAGTACCCACGGGCGGGTGACTTTGTGGGCCACCCGTTCGGCGATCGCCGCCGCAATTTGCGGATCGCGATATTCGTCGACGTATTTCATGATGAGGGCAGCGCTCTTTCCGGTGCGAAGCCTTCCTCTTCGAGCGCGCCGATCTGCGCCAGGTATTGATAGGTTCGCGCGGCTTCATCGGCATCGATCCGGGAAAGCGCAAACCCGACGTGCACCAGCACGAAATCGCCGACAACTACCTCTGGAGTGAACGCCAGGTTTACCGTCTTCCGCACGCCGCAAAAGTCGACACTCGCTGTGCGAAAGGCGGTATCTCCCTCTATCACGCTCAAGACCTTTCCAGGGACGGCAAGGCACATAGTGAGATCCCCGGAACGCAACTTGAGGTCCAAATCGCTGTGTCCTTTGCATTCGCATCGAGAGAGGCATTCCTATGAAACAAAGAGGGTTTTTCTGAGACTCGCAAAATGGGTATTGACACCCACCTGCGCGATAACCCGCAGATATCTAGCTCATAAGGCAGCGAGATCCGTCAACACCCGTTTTTCAGCACGTGTCTTCGCAAAGGTACGAAAACTGCTAGGGTTAGGAATTTGGTGAGAGGATTCATTAAGCTTGCAGCGAGTCAATTGCGGGTGGCCGCGACCGCCGGCTTGGGAGCTGCGACCTTGGTCGCGCACCGCGCCGGCCGTATTCGAGCCATGACAGGGCCCACTTGTCTGGGCGCGGCCAACGCGGTCGGCTAGGTGAATGCGCAATATTAGAAAGGAACTCGTGTCCAGTCCCACACTTCTCGCGTGTGTTGTGCTCGGTCTGGCTGCCCTTCCGGTAGCCGGACAGCAGCCTTCGCCTCCGTACGCCGGGTCGGAGACCTGTCAGGTTTGTCACGAAGATATAGCCAAGGCGTTTGCCAAGAGCACCCATCATCTGGTGGATACCAGCGCCAAGCGCGGTTTCAAAGGCCAAGCCTGCGAATCCTGCCATGGACCCGGGCAGAAGCACGCCGAGTCGACTTCCGCAGCCGACATTCAGAATCCCGGCAAACTCGCAGCGGCGGCAGCCGACAAGGTTTGCATGACCTGTCACTTGAATGGGTCCACGCAGGCAGGCCGGTTAATGAGCAGTCACGCCAGAGATCAGGTTGCCTGCACCACTTGCCACAAAGTTCACGCCAACGGCCCGGATGGGTTGGCCGTCCGCAAGCCCGCGGCAGTCAACGAACTGTGCCAGGGCTGTCATCGCAACGTCTGGGCTCAATTTCAGAGACCCAACCACCACAAGCTCCCCGAAGGCGCGATGTCCTGCGTCGATTGTCACAATCCGCACGGCAGCATCCGTCCGGCTATGACGCAAACCTTCGCGGCCAACGAACCGGGATGCCTGAAATGCCATGGCGACAAGCGCGGGCCATTTATCTTTGAGCATGGCCCGATGCGTTTTGAAGGCTGCGCCACCTGCCATGAGACGCATGGTTCGGCCAATCCCCGGATGCTTGCCCGGCAGGAAGTGCGCTTCCTCTGCCTGGAATGCCACTCCAATCTGCCCACGGTTAGCAACAAAACCGGCGCCATTGGCGTTGTGCCACCGGCGTTTCACAATTTGAATTTGCCGCGCTTCCGGAACTGCACGGTTTGCCACCAGAAAATCCACGGAAGTCACGTGGACAGGAATTTGCTGAAATGACACGGCACACGATCCTTCCCACGATTCTGACAATGGGTATGCTGCTGGGGCAGGCGCCGAACCCGCCCGCGCAGCCACCGGCGGATCCGGCGCCTGCGGGTCAGAAGCCCGCCGCGGAACAAAAAGCCCCAGACGCCGCGCCAGCCGCGTCTCCGGTGCCTTCCACCGAAAACATCCTGGCCGGCTACATCGATCTGGGTTATCGCTGGCGAACGGCTGTGGACGGCAGCCTCAACACGTACCGCAGCATCGTGAATTTAGGTTCCGGACCCAAACTACTGGGCGCCGAGTTCACCATCCTCGATCCAAAACATCGCGCCTTCGATCAAATCCAGGTGAGGGCCAACAGTTTTGGCGACGACCCCTATCAGACGCTTCACGTCGACGTAAAGAAGACCAAGCTGTACAATTTCAGCGCCGACTATCGCGACCTGGCCTATTTCAACTACCTTCCGTCCTTTGCCGATCCGCTTTTGTCGCGCGGCATCGTTCTCAACGAGCAGTCTTTCGATACGCGCCGCCGCTTTGCCAGCTTCCAGCTCGATCTGTTGCCGGGCAACTGGTTTCAGCCGTATTTCGCCTATGATCGCGATGCCGGCTCGGGTACGGGCGCGTCTGTGTTCGTCACCGACGCCAACGAGTTTCCGGTGCCCAGCAGAATGCACGACCGGACGAATCTTTTTCGCGGAGGCATCCGTTTCGAAATGCGGCGTTTTCACGCCACGCTCGAAGAGGGCGGGACGACCTTCAACAGCGATCAGACGCTCATTCAGGCTCCCGGATCCACTGCCGGCGGCAATGTGTCCACTCCGGTTTTCGGGCAACCAATCGACATCACCAGTCTGCTCGCGGCATATGGCGTGAGCGGATCCAGCACCTATAGCAAGGGGTTGTTTAGCGGCAATGTGACGCCGTGGTTGGACGTCTACGGACAGTTTCTCTTCAGCCAGCCCGATACCCACGTGGCCTATAGCCAAGCCGATACCGGCAACCTGCTGTTGCAGAGTCAACTCCTTTTCTTTACAGGCCAGCAGTTTCTGGTTTCGGCCTCCGCCAAGCTGCCGCACACCAGCGCCAGCGCGGGAGCGGAAATCCGGCCATTCCATCGTCTCCGTATCGTCGAGAGCTGGATGACCGACCGGCTGCACAATGCGGGATCGCTGCTGTCGAATCAGACCCTCACCGGCGCCGGCGGCTTTTCGCAACAGACGACCGCGTTGCTGGCTTCTTCACTGGTAACCAATTACAACCAGGAACAAATCGACGCGTTCTATGACGTCTCGCCGAAGCTGATGGTGCGCGGCGGTTATCGCTACGTCTGGGGAAACGCGGCCGACGCCGTCCTTCCCCCGGCGGGACTGGCGAGCGCCGATCAGGCCAAGCTGCGGCACAATGCCGGCTTGGGTGGGGTGACGTTCCGTCCGACGCAGAAACTTTCGCTCATCGGGGAAGTGGAGGGGAGTTCCAGCGGCGGCGCCTATTTCCGCACCAGTCTGTACAACTATCAGAAGGTGCGGGCGCAGGCGCGCTATCAACTTCTCAACTCACTCAACCTGGCGGCGGATTTTACTTTCCTCCACAATCAAAACCCAGCGGCGGGCGTGAACTACGATTATCGGGCTCAACAGGAGTCGCTCTCATTGTTCTGGGCGCCCGGCGGCGGAAGAGTGTGGGACGTTACCGGGTCCTATACGCGCTCTTCACTCCGTTCCGACATCGGTTATCTGCCGCCGCAAACGCTATCGCCGCAAACCTCGCTGTACACCGACAACGCCCACACAGCCACGGTGCTGTTCAACGTGAAGCTGCCGCGCAGCACCGGATTCGCTCCCAAACTCACGGCCGGCGGATCGTTCTTCATTTCCTCGGGCAGCCGGCCCACCAGCTATTACACCCCCCTCGCCACTTTGTGGGTGCCGGTGGTCAAACATGTCAACTGGTTCACCGAATGGCGCTACTACGGGTACGGAGAAGCTTTCTATTTGTATGAGGGCTTCCACACACATCTCTTCACCACTGGACTGAGGTTCACCCGATGATACGAGCGATGACACGAGCGACGATAAAGGTTCTTGTGGTTCTTTTGGCCGCTGCGGCGGTCATATCCAGCACCGCCCTGCATGGCGCGACCATCGCGGCCGACTCGGCGCGCGGCGCGCAACTATTTGAAACGCTGTCCTGTGTTCAGTGTCACAGTGTGAATGGAAAGGGCGGCGCGATTGGGCCGGACCTGGGGCGCCGCATCGATCGCAACTTCACGCCGTCCGGGCTCGCCGCCACCATGTGGAATCACGCTCCCACGATGTGGTCCCTGATGCGCGAGAAGAATATTCAGCCGGGCGACCTGACCGAACAGAGCGCCGCGGATCTGTTCGCCTATTTCTATTCCAATCGTTTCTTCGAGCAAACCGGCGATGCCGGGCGCGGCAAGCGTCTCTTTGCCGCCAAACACTGCGCCGAATGCCATGGGTTGAAGGAAGCCAAGATTCCCGAAGCCAAGCCCGTTGCCGAATGGGAATCCACCGGCCGGCCGATCGTCCTGGTAAACGCGATGTGGAATCACGCCGCGACCATGCGCCAGGAATTTGCGAAACGAAAGTTCAATTGGCCGGAGCTCACCGCGCAGGATCTCGCCGACATGCTGGTGTACTTGCGCAACCTTCCCGGTGTGCAACGGTCGATGGAGCGCGTGGAGATCAGCGCTGGAACCAACGGCCAGAGTTTGTTCGATGCGAAAGGATGCTCCGGCTGTCACAAAGACAAGGCGAGCATCGTGCGGCAGATCAAGGGCGAAACGCTGACCGGGATTGCGGTCGCGATGTGGAATCACGAGCCCAAAATGGCGCCCGATCCGGCCCGGCTCGAAGTAAGCGAGATGCGTGAGATCGCCAGTTATCTTTGGGCCGAACAGTTCTTCGCCGATGAGGGAAGCTCGGCCGCCGGCGGGCGCGTATTCAGCTCCAAACATTGCGCCACGTGCCATAACGACGCTTCCAGCGGCGCGCCCAAACTGGTTGGCGCGGGCCGATCCTTTACAGCGGCAACCTTGGTGTCCGCCCTTTGGTACCACGGGCCGCAGATGCTGACTCTCATGAAGACTAAAAATATAGCCTGGCCCCGCCTGGATGGCCGGGACATGGCGAACCTCATTGCTTATTTGAACGTTCAGAACGGGAGAAAGTGAAATGCGTGGGCAAAACAAACTGCCCCTCTTCCTTCTGCCGGCCGTGTGCTGGCTCTTGGGTTCGGCCGCGGCATTCGGCGCGGCCGCCGGCGACGCCACCTGTTTGGGATGTCACGCCGAAAAAGAAACGCTGCATGCCAGTATTCACGGCTCTCTGGGTTGCAGCGATTGTCATACCGCGATTAAGGCCTTTCCTCACCCGGATAAAGTTGCCCTGGTAAACTGCTCCACCTGTCATAGCTCGGAAGTTGCGGGCCTGCAGACCAGCGTTCATGCCCATTCCAGTCAACAGCCTTGCCTGAGTTGCCACGGCGACGCGCACGCGATTGTCGCAGCCAAAAATCCGAAATCGCCCGTTTTCGCTTTGAACCTTCCCCGCACCTGTGGCTCTTGCCACGGCAACAAGGACTTCGTCCAGAAACACCACCTTCCCGACGTGTACGCGGAATACACGGATTCCATTCACGGCTTCGCGCTCACCAAGGATGGCCTGCTGGTCGCCGCCACCTGCTCAAGCTGTCATGGCGCCCACGACATCCTGAGTAAAAAGGACCCCAAGAGCCGCACCGCTCGCGGCAACGTTCCGGCCACCTGCGGCGCCTGCCACCAAGGAATAGAAACTGCCTATTTTTCCGGCGTTCACGGCAAGGGCCTAAAGGCTGGAAATCGATCCGTGCCTTCCTGCGAAAATTGCCACACCGCTCACCAGATCGCCAATGTGCGTGAGGCGGACTGGAAGATGAAAACAGTGGCTACTTGCGGCAACTGTCACAAGGATAAATTCGGAACTTATCGCGACACGCTGCATGCGCAGGTATCCAGCTTGGGCTACATCGAAACCGCCCATTGTTGGGATTGCCACCAGGCTCACGACATTCTTCCCAAGTCCGATCCCGCTTCCTCCGTCGCTTCGGCGCATTTGGTGGGAACCTGCGGAAAATGCCATAAGGACATTGGAGCCAGTTTTGTCTCCTATCAGCCACATGCCGATCCGCACAACGCCAATGCGTACCCGGCGTTGCACGCTTCCGCCGTGTTTATGAATCTGCTGTTGGCCAGCGTACTTGGGTTCTTTATTCTGCACACCATCCTTTGGTTCATTCGCTCGCGGGGAGGTAATCAATCATGACGACGCCTGCCGACGTCTCCGAAACTCAAGCGGCTAAGGATGTCCGCTACTACAGCCGTTTCACCCTCGGCCAACGCTATCTGCACGCCGTGGTGATGGTGACCTTTCTCGGATTGGCCGCTACTGGTCTCACTCTTCGCTTCAGTGAGTCGCCCTGGAGCGTGGCGTTCGCCAAGGCCATCGGCGGTTACGCGGCCATTCTGTTCTTCCACAAACTCTCCGCCTTCGGGCTCACGGTAGTCTTCGTCATGCACGTGGCGAACGTGCTCTATCGCGTCGCCGCCAAGCGCGAGTATGGACTGATCTGGGGACCGAATTCGCTGGTTCCCAATCTTAAGGACTTCCAGGATTTCTTCGGCCATCTGCGCTGGTTTCTGTGGCTGGGCCCCAAGCCCAAAATCGACCGCTATGCGTACTGGGAGAAAGTAGACTACTGGGCGGTCTTCTGGGGCATGGGGATCATCGGCTTTTCCGGCTATCTGCTGTGGTTTGCTCCCTTCTTCGCCAAGCTGATCCCCGGCTCCTGGATGAGCGTCGCGCTTCTCATCCATGGCGAGGAAGCCTTGCTCGCCGTCGGGTTCATCTTCACCATCCATTTTTTCAACGAACATTTAAGGCCGGATAATTTCCCCATGGATCTCACCATTTTTACCGGCCGCCAAACCGAAGAAGAGTTCGCCAGCCGGCATCCGGAAGAATACCAACGCATCGTGGAATCCGGCAAACTCGAAAGCCTCCGTTTGCCCAAACCGGAGCGGTGGCTTGTCAACATGTCCCGCCTCATCGGAGTGACCGTCGTGGTCATCGGTTTTGTGATACTGGCGTATACGATCAAATCATTTCTAAAAAGTTAGCTACCTATGACTGCTTCTACCCCTTCGCGCAGTTTTCTTGCGCCGCTAATCCATCTGTCTAACAACTGGTTGAGCCTCATCGGCGTGGTCATCGTTACCAGCGCAACCGTGTCCTGGCTCTTCCTGCTGCCGACTACTCTCAAGGGGCAGGTTAACCACCCCTATGTCGGAATCCTGGTCTATCTCTTGCTGCCCGCCATCTTCGCCTTGGGTCTAATCCTGATTCCCCTCGGTATGCTTTGGCAGCGCCGGCGCGAGAATCGAAAGGCCTTGTACCCGCAATCTTTTCCGCCCCTGAGTTGGGCCAACCCGGATTTCCGCCGGCTGGCCATGTTCGTCCTAATCACCACCTTGGCAAATTTCATCATCGGCAGCCAGTTCGCCTATGGCGCGGTCAACTATATGGACTCGGTGCAATTTTGCGGCGCCACCTGCCATGTCGTGATGCAACCCGAATACGCCGCGTACCAGAACTCGCCGCACTCGCGCGTCGAATGTGCCGCCTGCCATATCGGGCCGGGCGCTTCGTGGTTCGTCAAAAGCAAATTGTCCGGAACCGGCCAGTTGTTTGCCGTAATGTTCAACACCTACCCGCGTCCGGTTCCCTCGCCGGTGCAAAACTTGCGCCCAGCGCGCGAAACCTGCGAAGTCTGTCACTGGCCGCAACGCATGTCGACGGACCCGGTGCGCGTGGTTCCGCACTACGCGGAAGATGCCGCCAATACCGCCACCAAGACCGTTCTGCTGCTCAAGGTCGGCGGCCGGAACCGCGCAGCCAGCATTCACGGCATGCACGTCGGCGAGGGAGTCAGCATACGTTACGCTCCTTCGGATGAATCCCGTCAAACCATCCCTTGGGTCGAATACACTTCCGCCGACGGGAAAAAGACCGCCTACTCGGCGGATCCAAAATCCCCCGGCCCCGGCAATCTGCCGATCCGCGAGATGGATTGCATAGACTGCCACAACCGGCCCTCGCACGCGTTTGAATTGCCGGATCGAGCGTTGGATCAAGCCTTGGCGGCTGGATCCATTTCGCCTTCGCTGCCCTTCGTCAAGAAAGAAGGCCTGGCGCTGCTCAAGAAACCGTACGCCAGCCAGGAGGAGGCTGCCTTGCAGATTCCTGCCGCACTCACGGCGTTCTACCAAAAGTCGTCTCCGGATACGCTCCAAAAAGACCGGGCGCTCATCGACAACGCAGGTAAGACGTTGGTGGCCATCTATCAGCGCAACGTGTTCCCGGCGATGAAGGTGAATTGGGGCACGCACCCCAACAATATCGGTCACACCGACTTTCCCGGATGCTTCCGCTGTCATGACAACAGCCACACCAGCGTCCAGAAGACCACCATCAGTCAGGATTGCAACTCCTGCCATAACGTTCTGGCAGTAGAGGAAGCAAACCCAAAGATTCTCACCGATCTGGGCATCGCTGGCGCCGCCCAGTGAATTGGGCGAAACTGGTCTCGATGCCCCGCGACCAGCCGCTCGATCTTTTACTCTTGCATGCACCGAGCGTCTACGACTTCCGAAAGAAGTCTATTTTCTACGGGCCGATCAGCGATCTGATTCCGTCCTCGACTGTGTTCGAGATGTATCCGGCCGGCTTTCTGACCATGGCCAGCTATCTGCAGAAACTGGGAATGCGGGTGCGCATCGTCAACCTCGCCGTGCGCATGATGAAGGACCGCAACTTCTCCGTTCCGGAGTTTTTGGCCAAGCAGCGCACTAAAGCTGTCGGCATCGATCTGCACTGGCTGCCGCACGCGCATGGGGCGCTGGAAGTCGCCAAAATCGCCAAGGAGCTTCACCCCGATGTACCGGTCATCATGGGTGGCCTGTCCGCCACTTACTTTCACCAGGAGTTGATCAACTACCCGCAAGTCGACTACGTGCTTCGCGGCGACAGCACCGAAGGTCCTTTGTATCAGCTTCTCCAGGCGCTCGACACCAAGGAACCGCTGGAGGCCATTCCCAACCTCACCTGGAAGCAGCACGGCCTTCCCCGCGTCAACCCGCTGACCTTTCTGCCGCAATTGTTGGACTATGCCGATCTGCACGCGGACCTGATGATTCAAATGGTGCTGCGCCATCGCGACCTGGCGAGCGTCGTCCCCTTTCAGGGATGGCTGCGCAATCCCATCACGGCGGTCTTCACGGTAAAAGGATGCGCCCACGAGTGCGCCACCTGCGGCAGCTCCCACACCGCCTGTGGGCACTTGACCCAGAGAATGCAGCCGGTGTTTCGCAGTCCCGAGAACCTGGTAGCCAATGTCGTGGCTTTATCGCGCTTCACGCGCGGTCCCATCTTTCTGGTTGGCGACCTGCTCCAAGCCGGAATGGAACATGCCGAAGCCGTGCTGGAGTTGTTGCGGAAGACCACGGTTGAAAATCAGCTTGTCTTCGAATTCTTCGACGTCCCGGACGCCGGGTTTCTGCGCAAGGTCGATGCCTCGGTGCGCAACTGGAGCCTGGAACTCAGCCCGGAAAGCCACGACCACGACGTGCGCCGCGCTCAGGATGGCGAGCCGTCCTATGACAATGCCAGGTTTGAGCAAGCCCTCACCGAAGCCATAAAGCTGCGCTGCTCGCGCATCGACGTCTTCTTCATGATCGGACTGCCGCGCCAGACCTACCAGTCCGTCCAAGACACGATTGCCTACTGCGAGCATCTGTTTGAGATCAGCGACCGCCGGCTGTCTTGTTTTATCTCTCCCATGGGTCCGTTCCTCGATCCGGGCAGCCGCGTGTTTGAAGAGCCGGAGCGATTCGGTTATAAACAATTTGCCCGCACGCTCGAAGAGCATCGCAAGCTCCTGCTGCAGCCGAGTTGGGAACACATCCTCAGTTACGAAACGCAATGGATGACCCGGGCGGAGCTGGTGGACGCGACCTACGATTCAGCCGAGCGCCTGAACCAGGCCAAGCTCAAGTACAAACGGATCTCGCCCAGTCGCGGCCGGGCTGTGGCCGCCCGCATCCAGGCGGCGCGCGATCTGCGCAAGCGACTCGGCTCCGCGGTCCCAGGCAGTTTACTCGAAGGCGAAATCGTCGAATTCAGCGAATCCACCGTTTGCGACAAGCGGGAACTCTTCTGGCCCCGCCACCTCATCAATTTCAAAGCCAGTGAGATTCTGCGCGCCGCGTTTCGCTATTACTTCGTAGGCTCTCACGTCCTCTAGGGCCCCCGGCGCGGACGGGGACACTGCGGGCTCGAGTCCGAACTCCCTCGCTTGAGATCTATCGCAGCAGTGTCCCCTTGGGCGTTAACTAAGGCGCGGATGGGGACACTGCGGGCTCGAGTCCGAACTCCCTCTCTCGAGATCTATCGCAGCAGTGTCCCCTTGGGCGTTAACTA
>Ga0075017_100002188_pt1 | contig 12155 bp, 13 predicted proteins | sample AleBraG_ABR_2012_FD_71475 | JGI IMG/M metagenome (GOLD analysis project Ga0075017, IMG submission 71475) | Freshwater sediment microbial communities in response to fracking from Pennsylvania, USA - Alex Branch Run_MetaG_ABR_2012 | ecosystem: Environmental > Aquatic > Freshwater > Creek >...
TCCATCTTGCCGTTCACCATCTTCTCGGCGATGTTCGCGGGCTTGCCGCTGGCGATCGCCTGCGCGAGGAAGATTTCTTTTTCGCGCGCGAAGTCGGCAGGCGTCACGTCCTCTTTGCGAACGTACTTCGGATCGCTGGCCGCGATGTGCATCGCGATGTCGTGTACCAACTCCTTGAAGTCGTCGGTGCGCGCCACGAAGTCGCTCTCGCAGTTCACTTCGACGAGCACACCAATCTTGCCGCCGGCGTGAATGTACTGCGCCACCGATCCCTCGCTGGTCACGCGCGTCGCCTTCTTGGCCGCCACCGAAACGCCCTTCTTGCGCAGAATCACGACCGCCTGCTCCAGGTCGCCCTTGGCTTCGGTCAGCGCCTGCTTGCAATCCATCATCGGAGCTCCGGTCTTTTCCCGGAGATCTTTCACTTGCGCCGCTGAAATATTCACTGAAGTAGTACCCATATCAAATAGTCCTTTATAAACTTTGACCCGCGCCGGGCGATCTATAAACAATGACCCGCGCGGGTCTGTTCTCGACTGCCCGGTTTTTGAATCTGCCAACGACCAACGACTACCGACCAACGACCGCTCTTAAACCGTCTGGCTCTCCACGGTGGGGGCGTCCGCTTCCTGCGCTGCCACTGGCTTCTTGTGCGTTCCCGGCCCCAGCACTTCTTCCATGCTGATGTCTTCCGCCGGATCAATCGCTGCTTCGGCAGCCACTTCCGGGTCGCCGTGATATTCGTTCGCAGCGGCCTGTTTGGCCTCAGCCGCATCGGTAGCAGCCTGCATATCGGCGACCTGCTTGTCGGTCATCAACTGCGCGCCCTCGGCAATCGACTCCGAAATCTTCGAGGTAAACAGCCGGATCGCCCGCAGCGCGTCGTCGTTGCCCGGAATCACATAGTCCACTTCGCTGGGATCGCAGTTCGTATCCACCACCGCGACCACCGGAATGCCCAGCTTGCGCGCCTCGCGCACTGCAATCTGTTCTTTGTTCGAATCGATCACGAAGATCGCGTCAGGCAGGCGGCTCATATTCTTGATTCCCGCCAGATTGGCCTGCAAATGTTTGCGCTCGCGTTCGAGCTTGATGACTTCCTTCTTGGGCAGCAGCTCGTAGCGGCCGTCCGTGGCCATCTCGTCGAGCTCCTTCAGTCGCTTCACCGACTTCTGCACCGTGATCCAGTTGGTGAGCAGTCCGCCCAGCCAGCGCTGGTTGATGTAAAACATCCCGCAACGCTGCGCTTCTTCGGCAATCGCATCCTGCGCCTGGCGCTTGGTGCCCACGAAGAGCACGATGCGGCCGTCGGTCGCAAGATCCTGCACGAACTTCGACGCCTCTTTGAACATCTTCAACGTCTTCTGCAAGTCGATGATGTAAATCCCGTTGCGCTCGCCGAAGATGAATTCTTTCATCTTCGGGTTCCAGCGCTTGGTCTGGTGCCCGAAGTGGACGCCCGCTTCGAGCAACTCCTTCATGGTGATGGTAGCCAATGAACCTCCTCTTTAGTCTGCATCCTTCGCGCGATACAGCCGCTCCGGATTGCCATTCCCGCCCCGCACGCGAGGCACGGGAAGAATTGAACACCTAAAACCAGCTATTAGCTCCTGAGCTTTTAGCCAAACCAAAAAAACGAAACCAAAACAAAAAGCCCTGTCATTCCGAGCGAAGTCGAGGACCCTGCTTTCCTCTCCGGCAGCAGGGTCGCCCCCAGCAAACTACCGCTTGCTGAACTGGAACCGCTTTCTCGCGCCCTTCTGTCCGTACTTCTTGCGCTCTTTGCCGCGCGAGTCCCGGCTGACCATGCCCTCGGCCTTGAGCTTCTTGCGCAGTTCAGCATTGAACTGCATCAGGGCGCGGGCGATCCCGAGCTTCACCGCGTCGGCCTGGCCGCGCACGCCGCCGCCCAGCACGCTGGCGACGATGTTGAACGAAGCCGCCGTCTCTGACGACGCCAGCGGCGCCTTCGCCGCCGACCTCTGCGCCGGGGTCACAAAATACTCTTCAAAGGCGCGCCCGTTCACCTTGAAATCACCGCTGCCCGGACGCAAATACACCCGGGCAATCGCCGTCTTCCGGCGTCCCGTTCCGTAGTATTGAACCAGTTCTGCCATTTAGCTATTAGCTCCGATTCCGAAATCTTGTCATCCTGAGGGCCGGGTGCCCCATTTCTCAGCGCGTTTTGCGCGAGAAGTGGGGATTTACGCCCGCACTTCCAACTTCAAATCCTGCGGCTTCTGCGCCTGATGCGGATGCTTGTCGCCCTTGTACACATTCAACTTCGACAGCATGTGCGCCGCCAGTTTGTTCTTGGGCAGCATGCGCTTCACCGCCGCCTCAATCACCGCCTCCGGCTTGCGCACCATCCGCTTCTTGAAATCCTCAGTGCGCATACCACCGGGATATCCCGTGTAGTGGTGATACTGCTTCTGTTCGGCCTTCATGCCGGTCGTTCGAATCTTCTCGGCGTTGATCACGATCACGTGATCGCCGGTATCGAGAAACGGCGTATATTGCGGGTTTTCTTTGCCCATGAGGACGCGCGCCACTTGCGAAGCCAGGCGCCCGAGCGTCTGCCCGTCTGCATCCACGACGTACCACTTGCGCACAATTTCCCCCTCTTTGGGGAAATACGTAGACATGAAACTCTCCCAGATTGAAAAAGCTGCGAAAGAAGACCGCTCGTTGATTCCCCGGCGAGGACGCCAGGCCATCAGGCGGGCAACCACACGACTACCAAGTCCTTACGATAGCGTAGTCTGCAAAGAATTGTCAACGGCGTGTTACTGCCGGAACGCCAGTCGGCCCGCACACGGATTTACGAAGAGCCTGGACCACGAAGGGTTTTCTCAGCTTCCTTAGCGGCCTTTCTTAGCGTCCATTGCACGTGCTACCATTTTGCCGTCATGACGCGCCGCGCCACTTCCACGCTGGCACTCGCCCTGATCGCGTTGTGTGCCGTCACCTCCAACACTCTTGCAGGCGACGAAACCGGCCAACCCGCTCCCCGCTTCCGCGCCAAAACCACCGCCGGAGCACAGTTCAACAACGAGTCGATCAAAGGGAAAGTCGTGCTCTTCGAGTTCTGGACCACCTGGTGCAAATATTGCGAAGGCGAAGCCCAGATCGTCGACGACATTGCCGGAGAATTCGGCGGGAAAGGACTGATTGTGCTCGCGGTCGATGTCCTCGAACCCGATCAGAAGGTCAAGAAATATCTGGCGGACCACCCTCGGTCCGTCCCGATCGTGCTCACCAAAGACACCAACCTCGCCGCCATGTACAACGCGCAGAGCTACCCGATCTACGTGTTAATCGACCGCGATGGCAACATCGCCGCCGAACAACGCGGCGCCGCCGGCGAGCGCGGCCTCCGTCAAATGCTGCGCCGCGCCGGCTTGGAATCACAAGAGTGACTGGCTGCACGCGGCAGAATTACTCGCGTAACTACACATGTTGTCATCCTGAGCGGCGTTCTTTGCCGCGAAGGACCTATGCATTTCTTTCGCACCCGGCAAGCTACACAGGTCCTTCGTCGCCAAAAAACGGCTCCTCAGGATGACAAACGCAGTATTTTGGGAGAAGAATGCTCGGCACTACTCATACGCCAGCGCGTCAATCGGATCCCGTTGCGCCGCCTTAAACGCCGGATACAGCGCTCCCGCCAGCGCTCCCGCAATCGCAATCACCGTCGCTCGCAGCACCCACGCGTTGCTCCAAAACAGCTGTAGCACCGGCTTTTCGAACATGATCACGCGCCGCGTCACCATGCTGAGAATGATCCCCGCCACAATTCCCACCACGGCCAGCAGGAGAGTCTCGCGCAGCACCACATTCACGATGTACAACTTCGACGCGCCCATGGATTTCAGAATCCCAATCTCCCGCGTCCGCTCCATCACCGCCGTGTACATTGACTGGAAGATCACCAGGAATCCAACCACGACCGCCACGCCAATCACGATCTTGATGGCCAGATCAAATCCTGGGAGATTGTCCGGCGTCATCATCGACAGATATTCCTCCATCGACCGCACCGCATACTTCTCCATGCCCGGCACCTGATGAATCGCTTTTTCGACCTGGTCGATGTTCGCCGGATCATCCACCTTCAGGTAAAAGACAGAGGCTTTCGCCTCTCCCGACGCGACCAGATCCTGCATCGTTGCCAGCGCCAGAAACTTTCGTCCACCCTTTCCGTGCGGAACGATGCCACAGATGCGAAAGTCGTGGTTCAGGATCGGGATCGTGTCGCCGACTTTGTTGTGGTTCATGCCGGCAAAGTAGTCGTCCACGATCACGTCGTAAGGGGCCTGAAATGGCCCCCCTGAAAGGTATTGGAATTTCGGCGGAAGCGTGTCATAGCTCGCCGGGTCGATGCCGTAAATAATCTCGAGTGGCTTTTGCGTAAACCACCAGATCACCGGAACCGCTGTGACCACGTGCGGCACCCGACGCAGAACATCTCCCACCTTAATGGAAATCGGTGCGCCGGACATCGCGATCAGTGACGACGATCCGGGGGGCATCACCATCAAGTCCGCCCCGACGCCGACCTGGCTCGCTTTCGACCCATTCAGCAACCCATAGAAAAGCGCGACCACCAGCAGAATCATGGTCACTTCAAGCGCGATCGCGCTCATGGTGACCAGCGTGCGCGTCGGCCGGTGCACCAGGTTGGCAACTACCATCTTGTTCATCATGCTTTGTTCATCATAGGGAAGCGGTCAGTACACAGCAGTCGGCACTCAACCCTGAAGCATCGCGGGAAACCTTCAATCCTTACCGCGCTGACAGCATTTCAGCAAGGCCTGAGTGCTGAATGCTGACTGCTGAATGCTCTACCGGTGCAACCCCTGCGGCGCGGCCAGGCTCGATTGCGGGCGGTCGAGTCGGACCACATCCGCTCCCGCCGGCTGTTCCAGCACGAACTGATCATCCGTCAGCGGCTTGTTAATGTCCACCTTCAGCAGGTTCAGCGTAATGTCGTACTCCTCTTGCGGACGGTAGATCTCGATGCGCGACGGGAAAATGACTCCGTCGTAGTCTTTGTATTCGGCATATCGAGCATCGGTGACCACGTTGCCGTCCTGGTCGTAAATGTATTGGCGATGCGGCTTCAGGTCGGTCCGGCCGAAAACAATCCGGCGCGACAGCGCTGCTCCCTTGTCGCCGTTCTTGCGGATCACCACCAGTTCGTAATCATTCTGCAGAATGACATGCCCCTTGGCGTCGTGCAGCGTCTCGTAGCCCCGCTCCATCACCGCCAGCTCCAGCAGCGGGTCAATCGGCGGAATCAGCAGCGCGTCGTAGATGTTCTGCGGGCGAATATTCTCCAGGGGCTGATCCGTGTTCTGGGTCGGCATCTTGTTACGCCCCACCACAAAGCGATTTTTCGGCGGGATCCAGAGCTTGAACTCCTGGCCGTCGCTGACCATGTCGAACGCGGTGGTGCGCACGATCGGCATCAAGCCAATCATGTGCAGCGAAGCCGGCTGCCGCGCCAGTACGTAGCCGCGAATTTCCTTGTAATCGGTGACGTGGCCCTTCTTGACCCCGCCGGCGGAGCTATCGATATCGACCGTCGCCTTCAGGGAATGAATGGCCTCGGCCTGCTGATTGATGCTGTCGATCAGCCCCTGCTGCGTGGACTCCTTGAGCGGGGCCTTCGAGTACTGCTCTTCCACCGGCCGTGTGCGGAACAGACAACCCGTCGTGGGCAGCACTGCGAGGAGTAAGACAACGGCCCAATAGGGCGAGCTACGTCTCATGAATATCTAAGATGGCCTCTAGGAGATTTGAGTATACCGCGTCGCAAAGGGTTCAAAAGGAAGCGTGGATCCATTTCTGAAGTGTCCTATGTAGCCGCCCGGCCCCGCACCCCGCTCTCTGCGGGCGGCAATCCTCAACAAAACCAGCCACTTACCAAAGTCAGCCACACCATCGTCAGGTACGCGCCGTTCCCCAATCGTCTAAACTGGGGTTAACGCATGGGAGTCACTGTGCTCCGGATTGTCGCGCACGGGTTTACCGTGAACTGGGTTTCAACGAGCTGGTTACCGTGAAAAAGATCGTCTGGCTGATCTTCGTTGCAGTCCTCGGGGCTGCCGGATGGTTCGCCTGGGCCGTGCTAACGCCCGTCGAACTCTCCTCCGACAAGCCCGCAGGCCAGACGTTCGTCCTGCTGCGCCCGGGATACTCCACCCACCGCATTGCCGCCGAACTCAAGGCCGCCGGCGTGATCCGCAGCGAACAGGCCTTCGTCTTGTGGCACTACTTCCATCACAAGCGCTCGCTCAAAGCCGGCGAATACCTTTTCGACAAGCCAGCGAACATCATCGACATTCAACAGCGTCTCCGCCGCGGCGACGTCTACTTCCACACCGTGGTCGTTCCCGAGGGCTACACCATATTCGACATCGCCCGCGCCATCGAGGCCGCAGGCCTGGGTCCGGCCGACGACTTCCTGAAAGTGGCTCAGTCCGATACCGCGCTCGTCTCCGACATCGCGCCGGGAGCCCGTTCGCTCGAGGGCTACCTCTTCCCCGAAACCTACGAATTCACCCGCATGATGACCATGCAGGAAATGGCCGCCGCCATGGTGAAGCAGTTTCGACAGGTCGCACACCAGATCGGCCTGATCCCGAACGCCAGCGATCCTCGGGGAGTCGTGCTACGGATCGCTGCCGATCGAACCTCTGGATTAGCCTCGGGACTAGCCTCTGGACTTCAGCAAGCTGTTGAGAACGACGTGGAGCGCACCGTCATCATGGCTTCCATCGTCGAGAAAGAAACCGCTGTGGCCGACGAGCGGCCGCTGGTCGCCAGCGTCTACTACAACCGCCTGAGCAAGAAGATCGCCCTCGACGCCGACCCCAGCATCATCTACGCCGAACTTCTAGCCGGAACTTATCAGGGCGCGCTGCACCACGCCGACATGCAATTCCGCTCGCCCTACAACACATACCGCAACGCGGGCCTGCCCCCCGGCCCCATCGGCAATCCCGGACGCAGCGCCCTCGAAGCCGCCATGCATCCCGCGCAAAGCGACTACTATTACTTTGTCGCCGACGCCCAAGGCCACCACCGCTTCGCCCGCACTATCGAAGAACACAATAAGAATGTGGCGGCCTACCGCAAAGCCATGCGCGGAAAGTAAGTGTTCGGAAGGCTCATGTGGGGACAGCCGCCCCCGGCTGTCCGCGGAGCGTAGCTCCGCATCTTCCCTCGACCGCCGTTTATAATCCGCCTCGTGCACTGTGACTCAAACCGCCGCATCCTCGGCCTCGACGTCGGCGCCCGCCGGATCGGGGTCGCCGTCTCCGACCTGCTCGGCATCACTGCCCAAGGCTTGGAAACTCTGCAGCGCAAGAACAAGCGTCACGACTTCGCCCACCTTGAGCGGGTTATTCGTGACTACGGCGTAAAGGAAATCGTGGTCGGACTCCCCCTCCGAATGAGCGGCGCCGAAGGAACCCAGTCGGAAAAGATGCGAGCCTTCGCCGAGGAACTACACAAGAAGTTCCGCCTGCCGGTCCACCTCTGGGACGAGAGGTTGACTTCGGCCGAAGCCAACCGGTTCCTCCGCGAAACCGATCTCTCGATCGAGAAGCGGGGCCAAGCTGTAGATCGAATGGCCGCCGTTCTGATTCTCCAGTCCTGGATGGAGCAGCGGGCCGCCGCCGCGTCGGGCTTTCGCCTCCCGCCGGAGTAGCGGAGTCTCACAGCTCCAAATCGGGAAAGCCCGAGTTGTGGCCCTAAACTTACCTCTAACTCATTATCAATCAATAGCTTGCATTCCTTGCTTTCAGATCATCCCAGGAGTAGCATAACTCTAGCAGTTTCGTCGTTCTCCCCACGAACCCCAATCACCGTCCCGGGTGCCCAAAAATGGACTTGAATTTCCACATCGGCGATAAGGTCGTCTATCCCAATCACGGCGTTGGTGTTATTGAGCAGATCGGCAGCCGGACCGTGGGTGCGACGGTGGAGAGGTTTTACCTGCTGAACATCAAAGCCAGCAGCCTCAAAGTTATGGTGCCGTGCCAGAATGCCGGCAACGTGGGCATGCGCCGCGTCGTTCGCAACGGCGAAATCCAGAAGGTGATGGACCTTCTTTCCGTCACCGAAAACGGCAGCAACGGCGACTGGAAAGACCGGTTCAAAGAAAACTCCGAGCGCATGCGTACCGGTTCCCTGATCGAAGTCGCCGGAGTCCTCAAGAACCTGATCGCCCTGCACCAGGCCAAGCCGCTTTCCTTCCGCGAAAAAAAGATGCTGGAGCGCGCCCGTTATCTCCTGGTCAGCGAGTTGGCCATGGCGCGCAACTGCGAAGAATCCAAGGTGGAGGAACTCCTCACCACCGCTCTCGCCAAGATCAAGCTGCGCTTCCCCGAAGCCTCGGAATTCCAGGCTTAGCCCTTCATCGATTTCCGGTAGTGGCTGTTTTGAACTGTGGCCTAAAGAGTTTGGCAGCATCCGCCGAAAGTTAATTGACGGAACTGCAACCTTCGGATACTCTGACACGTCTATACACGGTGGAATATATGAGTGACGATCCTCGCTTTGAAGCACTCAAATCAGCCCCTCTCGACAGTTGGGTTGCTCTATCGGAAGATGAGACGAAAATCGTTGCGGTGGGTTCGTCCTACAGCGAAGCGGTAGAAAAGAGCGAACAGGCTGGCGTGTCGGACCCGGTTTTGGTTAAGACGCCAAAGGCGTGGCACTCTATTGCCGTGTGAGCTTTGAAAGTCCCATACCAGAAATATCCAGATCCTCAAGCCCGTGGCGGATTCTTCTATGCCGCCACGATCCCAGTGAATATCGGCTTGCCTGCGAAGAATTCTCCCCGTTCAAAACGATTCGATGCAATTATTGATTCCGGCGCCTCTCAGTGTATCTTCCACGCTGGCATCGGGCGTGCAATCGGCCTCGAAATAGAGAAGGGTGAGGTGGTATCCACGAACGGCGTTCAAGGTCCAACGAACATCTACCTTCACGATATATCTCTATACATACCTGGCGGGCTTGTCTCCACCCGCTCTGGATTCTCAGACGATCTTCCCGTCGCTGGCTTGCTGGGCATGGCTGGATTTTTCGAGCACTTCAAAGTTACCTTCGACCCGACGGCATTCCGCGTCGAACTGGAACGACTCTTTCGGGCGTAAGAATTCAAAACAGCCCATCGCCCGATTCCCCGCGAGCCAGCGCCCGCCTTAAAACAGGGCTATAATCTCAACAGCGATCAATATCTAGCGGGACCGATTTCCCAGGCCCGAATCTTCGACTACACACGGGGGTTCTCTGACGCGCGACGAGTCCAGTTTTTTCTATGCCATCATCCGGCACAACGTCCGGACCTACGAGTCTGCCGGTGTCGTCCAGGTCATCAAAGGCAAGAGCAACGCCGAGTCCACGGTGAAAAATTTCGAAGAGGGCCAGAGTTCGGAGGACCGCCACGCCGGATGGCGTTATTTTCTGGAAAAGACTGAGATCAAGCCCGGCACCAGCCCCGCCGAAGCCACCGACCGGCGCCAGGCCGAACTCGAACTCCGCGAGCGCAAGGCCCAGGACGAGATCGACTCCACCGCCAAGCCCCACTAGGCACCTATTCACGGGTGCCTTCTTGGCGAGAAGTGGGCATGTTACAGGGGTATAATTCACCAAGTCGGCCGTAATCCTTGTGTCGTAACCATGACAGAGTTAATCAAACGTAAACTGCAGGACGAAATCGACGCGCTCGAACACGAGCTCATCCACGAGCTCCCGAAAGAGATCAAGAAGGCTGCCGCCCTCGGCGACCTCAGCGAGAACGCCGAGTACCACATGGCCAAACAGCGCCAGGAGTTCGTCAAGGCGCGCGTCCGCCAGCTGGGCAAGCGCTTAGCCGACCTGTCCATGGTCAACATGAACAACATTCCCAGGGACAGAGTCGGCCTCGGTTCGACCATCAAGGTTTACGACAATACCAAGAATGAAGAGCTGGAATACAAGCTGGTGACCAGCGAAGAATCCGACGTAGCCACGGGAAAGATTTCCACCACGTCGCCCATCGGCCGCGCCCTGCTGAATAAGAAGGTCGGCGACGAAGTCCTAGTAGTCACCCCCAACGGCAAGCGCACGCTGGAGATTCTCAGCCTGAGCACCATCCACGACGCGCTCACAGCCGACGCCCCGAAAGAGGCCGGCGCATGACCGCCTCCTCTTCCATAAGCTGGACCAGCGCCTTCGGCCGCGCCTGCGGAGTCCTGCTCGACACCATCGTCCGCTGGCTGGCGCTCTCCCGCATCAATCCCAACGTCCTCACCTTCATGGGACTCGTCGTCAACTCCTGGGCCGCGGTCCTGTTCGCCTCCGCTAACGCCAGCAACCAGAAGCGCATGTTCATCTACGCCGGACTGGTCATCATCTTCTCCGGCTTCTTCGATCTGGTCGACGGCCAGGTCGCCCGCGCCACCAACCGCGTCACCCGCTTCGGAGGCTTCTTCGACTCCGTAGTCGACCGCTACAGCGACGCCAGCCAGTTCCTCGGCCTGCTCGTTTTCTACGCGCGCGGCGGTCGTTTTTTCTACGTCGTCCTCGCCGCCTTCGTCATGGTCAGCGCCATCATGGTCAGCTACACCCGAGCCCGCGCCGAGTGCCTCATCCCCTCCTGCCGCGTCGGCTTCATGGAGCGCCCCGAACGTCTGGTCCTGGTCATCCTCGGAGCCCTCTTCAACCGCATGGCCCCAGTGTTGTGGGTGATCGCAGTCCTAAGCACAATCACAGTAATCCACCGCATGCGCTATACCTGGACCAGAACGCAAGACCCGCCAGCCGCCGTGAAGGCCGGCCAAGCCGCCTAGTTCGTGGAGGGGCGGACGCCCTCGTCCGCCCCGAGCGAAGCGAGTTGTGCGACTGAAAAGCGGACACTCCTGTCCGCCGCCTTTGACTTTGACTTCGCCAGCTGCAGAGTGATCCTAAAGATGTTTCGCAAACCGCGTTCCAGTTAGCGACCAAAGCCCCCGGCTGATCCCGGGGCTTCGCTATTTCCCGCGACAAGTTAAATCCTGTCATCACGAAGTCGAGGGACCTGCTGTTTAGCCAGCTTGTGGAGGGGCGGACGCCCTCGTCCGCCCCGAGCGAAGCGAGTTATGCCAGTGTAAGGCCGGACACTCCCGTCCGCCGCCTTTGACTTTGACTTCGCCAACCGCAGAGTTATCCCAAAAGTGTTTCGCAGGCCGCGTTCCAATATCCACTCAAGCCCCGGCTGATCACCGGGGCCTTGCTGTTTCTCACATCTTTGCCATTTCGCGCACGGCGAGAAAGGCGAAGCGACCCTTCACTGCCTCCCCAGAAACTCCACCAGCATCGGGTTCACCACCTCCGGACTCTCATAGAACCCGACGTGCGCCGCATCATCCATCGGATGAAACTCCGCCTGCGGAATCTCCGCGAGCACATCTTTGCTGACCTCGAAGGGAACGTCTTTGTCGAACTTGCCCCACACCAGCAGCACCGGTTTGTGGCTCTCGCCCACGCGCCGGAAGTCGGGACGCACATCGAAGCTGATGTAGTCGCGCAGCGTGGACAGCATCGCCCGGCGAAAGCCCTTGTAGTGCATCTGCTCGCGATACTTCGGGAAGTAGTCCGGATAGCGCTCGGGATGCCGGAAGTCGTCCTTCTGCGCGTCCGGCATCGCCGGCACAACATACACGCAGGCCACATATTCGCCCACCACCGGCGTGGTGATCTGCCACGGCAACGGGTCGCCTGTCCAGTGTCCCGGATCGAACAACGCCAGCGCCCGCGTGTTCTCCGGATGCCGCGCCGCAAACGTCACCGCAACCGGACCGCCCATGGACGCGCCCACCAGGTCCACCGGCGTCTGCAGGTGCAGCGCCGTAAGCAACTCCGACAGTTGCCGGTCAAACAAATCCGCGTTGTAGTGAACATGCGGACGATCGGAGAGCCCGCGTCCGTACATGTCATAGCGCAGCACGCGAAACCCGGCCTTCACCAGCGGATCAAAAGTCTGGTCCCACAAGTAGTAGGGCACCGAGAATCCGTGAATCAGCACCACGACGCGCCCGCCTTCCGGCCCGGCCAGTTCGTAGTGCGTGTAGCCGTCGGAAAGATGGACGAAACTTCCGGCACAGCGCTTCCGGAAGTTT
>Ga0075017_100002189_pt1 | contig 12154 bp, 7 predicted proteins | sample AleBraG_ABR_2012_FD_71475 | JGI IMG/M metagenome (GOLD analysis project Ga0075017, IMG submission 71475) | Freshwater sediment microbial communities in response to fracking from Pennsylvania, USA - Alex Branch Run_MetaG_ABR_2012 | ecosystem: Environmental > Aquatic > Freshwater > Creek >...
CCGAAGGAGGAGCCGCCGAGGCCCTGGCGATGGGAGAGGGGATGCTGCCCGAGACGATCAGGACCCTCGGGCCCTCACACGATGCGGTGCGCAACGCCTGGCCGGACGCGATCGACGCCGCCCTCGCGCTCGGTCGGGCCGACGCCGCCGAGGGGCTCCTGACGCTGCTCTCCGGTGAGCCGACGGGCCACGTGCCACCCTATCTCCGGGCCCAGCTCGTTCGGGGGAAGGCGCTGGTCGCGGCTGCCAGGGGCGAGCACGAGGGGGTCGGTGAGCGGCTGGGGGAGGCGGTCGAGGCCTTCCGTGCGCTCGCCTACCCCTACTGGCTGGCCCGGGCGCAGCTCGACCTGGCCCGCTGGCTGACCGAGCACGAACGCGCGGTCGAGGTCGCGCCGCTGCTGGCCGAGGCGCACACGATCCTCGAGTCGCTGGGAGCCGAGCCCGCGCTCGCCGAGGTTCGCTCGCCGGAGTCCGCCCGGGAGGGTTCCACCGTCCCCTGAGGGCGATGGCGGCCACGGAAACAGGTACTCTCGCTCGGTACGGTCAGGCAAGATCGCAGCGGATGCGGTCGCGACGGAGGGGGAGTGATGCGAGCGATCGGCGACTCAGGAGCGCGCGTCGGGGTGCCCGTGGGCGCGGGTGTCGCGGGCGAGTCACTGGTGCCTGACCCCGGTGGGGTGGCGCCGGCCCGGCGGATGGCCGCGCCCCGTATGGCGTTGATCGCCGGTGCGCTCGTGTCGATCGCGCTCGGTGCATGGCTCTTCCTGGCGCTCGAACACCGGCCCTCGCCGACGGTGGCGCGCGGCTCCGGCTACTCCCGCGCGGGCCTGCTGAGCCTTCCGCTCGGCGCCCAGGGTCCGGTCTCCGCGGCGCTCGGAGCGGACAGCCCGGCCTACCGAGTCACCGCCGCCCCCCGAGGCTTCGCGGCCGTGAGCCCCGAACAGCATCTGCGAAGCGACTTCTCGCGCTCGGGCATCGCCGTGTCCGCGGGCTCCGCACGGCTCGGTCTGAGCCTCCGCTCGATCGGCTACGGCGAGCACCTGAGCCCGCTGGGCGCGGTCTCGCCGAGGGCCCACGCCAACCGGGTCACCTACGTCCGGCCCGGAATCAGCGAGTCCTACGTCAACGGCCCGCTCGGCCTCGAGCAGGGCTTCACGTTGAGCAGGGCTCCCGCGGGCCGACCGGACGGGCCGCTGACGCTCTCGATCGCGCTGTCCGGCGACACCAGCCCGACCTTGGCCGGCGCGCATGGACTGGTGCTGAGCCGCAACGGCACTCCTGCGCTGCGCATCACGGGCCTCGCCGCTCGGGATGCCCGCGGACATTCGCTGCGCAGCTGGTTCGAACTGGAGGGCGGCCGGTTGCTGCTCCGCGTGGATCCGCGTGGAGCACGCTACCCCGTGGGGATCGACCCATTCGTGCAGCAAGGAAAAAAGCTGCCCGGCGGGCCTTCAACCCGCTTTGGCTACAGAGTGGCGCTCTCCGCGGACGGCAACACCGCGCTGATCGGTGGACCATGGGACAACGGCGACAACGGCGCCGCTTGGGTGTTCACACGCAGCGGTTCGGTGTGGACCCAGCAGGGCGAAAAGCTGACCGGCACCGGCACGGGTGAAGCATCCGGGACCGATGAATTCGGTCGCTCCGTGGCATTGTCGAGCGACGGCAACACTGCTGTTGTCGGTGCGCCACTCGACAACCTCGAGGCCGGCGCGGCATGGGTCTTCACCCGCAGCGGCTCGACCTGGACCAAGCAGGGCGGAAAGCTCACGGGCGCCGGCGGTGTCAAAGAAAGCGATTTCGGTGAGGCGGTCGCGCTCTCCGGTGACGGCGCAACAGCGCTCGTCGGCGGCTACGACGACAACGGTCAGATCGGCGCGGCGTGGGTCTTTGTGCGCAAAGGAAAAAGCTGGAGCGCGCAGGGCCCGAAGCTGACGGCCTTCGAACTTGTCCCAAAAGGGTCGTTCGGCTACAGCGTGGCGCTGTCGGAAGACGGCAGCACCGCTCTGATCGGGAGCCTGGGCGAGAACGCGAATGCGGGCGCGGCCTACGTGTTCACGAGGGTCGGTGGCTCCTGGACCCATCAGGCGAGGCTCACGGGCGCCGGTGAGGTCGGCGCGGGCTGGTTCGGCGAAAGCGTGGCCCTCTCGGCCGGAGGGGACACGGCGGTGGTCGGCGGTCCCGGGGACAACGGCAAAGTCGGGGCCGCGTGGGTGTTCACGCGCAGCGGCGCGACGTGGACCCAGCAAGGCGCCAAGCTGACCGCGACCGGCGAGTCCGGCGAAGGCAAATTCGGCATCAGCTCGGCACTGTCGGCCGATGGCAACAGCCTGCTGATCGGCGCCAAGGACGACGGTGCCCCTGGTGCGGCCTACGTGTTCGCCCGCGCCGGCGGAGAATGGCTTCAGGAGGGCTCGAAGTTGACCGGCGGCGAAACGGTCGGCGCAGCCCAGTTCGGAGCGAGCGTCGCGCTGTCCTCCAATGCCGACACGGCCCTCGTCGGTGGATTCAACGACAACACGGCTGTCGGCGCCGCCTGGGCGTTCGAATACAAGGCGGGCCCGGCGGTCGTGACGGGCGCGGCCACCGAAGTGACGACGACGGCGGCAACACTCGACGCGACGGTCAACCCGAAGGGCTCGAACGTCACCAAATGCGAATTCGAATACGGAACGACGACGGCCTACGGCAAAACGGCGGCATGCTCGGTGCTGCCGGGGTCCGGTGAAGCGCCGGTCGGTGTGTCGGGCGCGATCGCCGGCCTGACCGACAATACGGCCTATCACTTTCGCGTTGCCGCGACGAACGCCAACGGCACCAGCCTGGGCGTCGACCGGACGCTGACGACGCTGCTGACGAGCAAATCCGGCGAAACCCCGAGTGAAGCGAAACCGGCCGAAGCGAAAGAAGGCGAAATCTCGGTCGTGGCGAGCTCAGGCACCGGCTCGGTGACCGTGGGACCCTACGGCTCGGAAATCGGGGGCGTGCCGCTTTCCAACGGCACGGGCCAGTACTTCGACGTATACCGGGGCGTCGCCTCGAGCTTCAAAGACGTCGAAATCAAAGACTGCGAACTGGGCGGCGGGCGGACGCTGTGGTGGTACAACCCGGCCGGGGGCTGGGAGCCGATCTCAGAACCACCGGCGCACTACACCGAAGGGCCCAAACCATGCATCTCGGTGACGATCACCGAAAACACGAGGCCCGACGTCGCTCAGCTGACGGGCACCCGTTTCGGCACACGCTTCGGGGCCGACCTCGGCGCACTCGTGTTCGGGAAATGCGTGCCGATGAAGAAGGGCAAGTACACCGCGGCCGGGTGCCTCACGAGCGGATCTAAGGGCTCCTACGAATGGGAGGAAGAGATCGTCAAATGCCTCCCGGCAAAGGGCGGCTACTACCTCGCGCTCAACGCAAAGGGGGAATGCGAAGGAAACGCGGTCAAGAAGGGCAAGCCGAAGGGAAAGTACGAAAGCACGAGCGCGAGCTTCACATCGACGGGCAAGGTCGCGACGTTCGCCATCCAGTCGATCGGGACGCTCGAATGCAAGTCGAGCACCGCGACCGGGAGCTTCACGAGTCCGAAAACGGGTCTGCTGGAAGAACTGACCTTCCAGAAATGCAAGCTGGGCGAAGTCGAATGTTCGAACACCAACCAGGCCGGTGCGATCAGGGCCGAGTCACCGATTGAAATCTTCCTCGGAGAAGAAGCCGGCCAGCTCGGAATTGAATACTTCAAGGAGCCGATCATGGCCTTCCTCTGCGGCGGCGAAGCGTACCGGCTCCACGGCCGGGCCCGGGGCGAACTGCTGGGCGGGCTCCGCGAAATGAGCAGGACGAGGGAAGCCAAGTTCGATCCCGTACTCGCCTACCAGGAACTCGAGACGAGCGACGGCAAAGGCGAACAGCCAACGACGATGACCGCGACCTTCACCTACACCGGCGCCCAGGAATCGGAGATCACACCCCGCTAGGGGACAGGCCGCCTCCCGGCCCTGGCGGCGATGCCCGTCAGGGCCTGCCGGCTGTGCGTGCCGGCAGGTAGGCGATCCTGCTCGTGTGGGTCGTGGCCTGGCCGCCGAGTGAGGAGCGGAACGTCAGCGTCGCCGTCAGGAGCAGGCCGTGGGGCCGTGAGCGGGCCAGCGCCCTGGCGCCCAGGGCCGCGGGCGGGCGGGCGGTGAAGGCCACCGTCCCCGCCGCAGCGGCGCTCACCGCGCCGTGGGCGAAGATGATCCGCCGGCCCCTGGCGTCGCGGAAGCTGATGCTCCAGACGAGCGTGCCCGGGTTGGCGAGGGCCGCGCTGAAGCGGATCGTCCCGGTCCTCCGGTTCACGGCCGGCTTCGATGTGAGGCTGAAGTTGCTGTCCGGCTCAGGCCGCGGCGCGGGCGAGGAGGATATGAAGGAGAGCGTGCCCGAGGCGGGCGGCGGGCCGCTGATCAGGGGCACCGGCTGCGGCGCGAGGACGACGAAGGACTGCACTACCCCGGGAGCGGCGAGATATTCGGCGTCGCCGCCCTGATTCGCGGCGATCGTGCAGGTCCCCGCTGCGATGAACCCGACGCTCGAGCCGGACAGCACACAGACTTCCGGTGTCACGATCGAGAGCGTGACCGGCAGACCCGAACTGGCGGCGGCCGCGACCTCGTAGCCGGCGCCGCCGACGACGGCGTGCTCGGGTGCGGGCGAGGTGAATTCGATGCTCTGACGCTTCGGCGGGGCGACGGCGACCGTGAAGGACTGCTGTGCCTCGGGTGCGGGCCAGTAGTCGTGATCGCCTTCCTGGTCCGCATCGATCGTGCAGGTCCCGGCGGCCAGGAAGCTGACGGTCGTGCCCGCGAGGGCGCAGACGGTCGGCGTCGCGCTGGAGTAGGAGACAGGGAGTCCCGAGGAGGCAACGGCCAGGACCGTGTAGGTTTCACCGCCGGCCGTCGCCGAGCGTGGCGCGCGCGAGCTGAATCGGATCGCCTGGTTCCCCTTGTGAACCTGGAAGGACTGGCGCGCCTGCGGCGCGGGGGCGTAGGTGGCGTCGCCCGGCTGGTTGGCGGCGATCGTGCAGGTGCCGACTTCGAGGAAGCTGACGGTGGTGCCGGCCAGCGCACAGATCGAGGGCGTCGCAGAGGTGTAGAACGGGTTCATCGCCGAGGTCGAGGTGGCACCGACCGTGTAGGCCGTGCCGCCGACCCGGGCGGCGAGCGGCGGGCTCGTGTCGAATGCGAGCGTCTGCGGAGTCCCGCTCGGGGTAACGGGCTCGAAGGCGCCGAGCCCGTTCGGGGTGCCGACCCCGGTCGGGCCGTCGTAGCCGGTGCCGGCCAGGCAGATCGCGGCGCCGGTGCACGTGGCGGCCTCCGCCGCGGTGGTGCACCGCGCGAACCCTTCCCGGTCGACGCCTTGGTGGCATTCTCCGTTGGAGCCGGCCGTTATGTCGTGCAGCGAGCCGTGGTTCAGGACGGCGTTTTCGTACAGCGTCCGCGCGGGGTATTCGACCCCGTGCGCGCCACCGGCGAGGGCGAAGGCCGCCGCGATCAGCGGCGAGCCGAAGCTCGTGCCGCCCATCCGTCGCCACACCGCTCGGTTGCCTTCGGGGCCGGGGGTGGAGTCGTAGATCGCGACCGGCGTCGAGATGTCGCCGTCGGCGGCGACATCGGCGACGGCCCGTTTGTCGGCGCAGCCGACCGCGGGCCACCCGGCGAGCGCCGTCTGCCATGGGGGCGCGGAGAAGTGTTCGCTGCAGCCGCTGCCGCCGGCGCCTTCCCCGTTCCAGACGACCTCGCTCTGCCAGGCGCCGGTGGCGGGTTCGAGCGCGAGGTGGGTCCCGCCGACGCCGATCACATCCGGAGAGGAGGCCGGGTAGGGGGCTATGTCCTTTTCATCGGCGACGTCGCTGCCCCAGCTGAGATAGCCGAAGTCGCCTGCGGCGGCGGTGATGACGACACCCGGATGGTCGAAGGCCGGTCCGTCGGTGGCCGGCTCCTTTCCGTACCAGGAGTTCGAGATCTCGTTGGCGCCTTCGGTCACCGCCCGGTTCTCGGCCGCTTCGAGGTCCTGTTCGCTGAACGAATTCGCCTCCACCAGCAGGATGTGGCAGTCCTCACAGATCGCGTGCGCGGTCTCGATGTCCAGCGAGATCTCGGCGGCAGCTCCGCCGCTCGGTTCGGGCAGCGGTTCGCCGCGCCCCTCCTGGTTGATCTTGCTGAAGCACCGGCGCGCGTGAGTGCACTGCGGGAGTCCGAAGGTGGCGCTGTATTCTTTGAGGTCGGCTTCGGCGGTCGGGTCGTCGAAGGGGTCGACGATCGCGATCGTCTGCGGTTCGCCGGCCGGGGCCGTCGGGGGCAGTTCGTATGCCGTATGGAGGTCCTGGGGACGCAGGCCCTGGCAGCCTTCGGTGGGGAGCCCGTGTTCGCAGACCGCCAGGGCTCCGCCGGCGAGCAGGGGGGCGGTCGGCTTCGCTACGGGTGTACGGGGGTCGGCGCCCTGAGCGCCGGGCCCGGGGACCAGTTCGAGCGCGTCGCAGCTTGCCCGGCCCGGCGCCGGCGGGCGGCAGACCGGCCGCACGGAGTAGCTGGCCTGCACCGGGCCTGCCGGCAGTAACAATACGGCGAGTGCCAGGCAGAGGACCGCGGGCCGCAGAGGACTGACGGAGATCCGCCTGGAAGCTGTTCTCATCTCATCACAGGCTCGTCTTTGCCGGGTGCGAGCCCGTCACAGGCGATCCTCTCCTTGCAGGGAAAACTACCAGAGCACAGGCGCCCGGTCCAGGCGTCACCGGCCTGTCCGCGGACCGTCCTTAGGCCGAGCGGCCCCGGCCATTAGGATCCCCTCCGTGGCGCGGATCCTGCTTCTCGGAGGCGGTTGCCGGGGCAGGCTGCTTGCCGCCGGGCTCGTTCGGGACGGCCACGCCGTGCGCATCACGACGCGCCACGAGGCCACCATGGAGGCGATCGAGGCGGCCGGGGCGGAGGGGTGGATCGGCACCCCCGACCGGCTGGCGACGCTGCGGGGCGCCCTCGACGGCGTGACGGTCGCCTGCTGGCTGTTCGCGACCGCGCGGGGCACGCCCGAGCAGCTCGCCGAACTTCACGGGAGGAGGCTGGAGTTCTTCCTGACCCAGGCGATCGACACGACGGTCCGCGGCATCCTGTACGAGACGGGCACCTCGCAGGAGCTCGCGGCCGGCGAGCAGCTGGCCCGCCGCCTGACCGTGCTGAACCAGATCCCGCTCGCCTGCGTGCACGAGGAGGCCGGCGACGGGCGGGCCTGGACCGAGGCGGCGCGCCGGTCGATCGATTCGCTGCTGGGGCTCTGAGCCGCGTCGGCGGCCGGCTCGGGGTCAAGCCGGCGGCCGACGCGGCCGATGAGAAGTCGATGGTTGGTGATCGCTCCCGATATGGCCTGCTGGTATCGGCGCTCGGTGCCGTGATGCTGATCGTCGCCGTCTTCCTTCCCTGGTACGAGGTCAGCTTCACGGCCAACGGCCTGGCGTTCATCTCCCAGCTCGGCGACCAGTTCGTGGCGCAGTTCGGCAACGCCCAGCTGCATTCCTACCTCGGGTCCTTCCACGGCAGCCTCGCGGCGTTGTCCGGGCAGGGCGTCGGGGCCGTGAGCGCCCACCAGGTGCTCCACGACATGAACATCGTCCTGATCGTCCTCGGCGGCCTCGCGCTGGCGGACGCACTGTTTCCCCTGGCCCGTGGCGGCGGCGCGGGGCCCGACGGGGCGGGCGGAGCGGCGGTGCTCCTGGGCGCCATCGCGGTCCTCTGCGTCGTCTTCCGGATGATCTCCCCGCCGTCCCCAGCCGGCAACATCGTCTCGCTGTCTCTGCGCGAGGGGGCATGGCTGGCATTGCTGGGCTCGATGATGATGGTCCTCGGCGGACTGTGGCCGCGAGCGCTGGCAGCCCCGAGCATCGAGCGGAGCACCCCGGACATCTGGTCGGGGCTCTCGGGCTGGACGCCCGGCTCATAGGGTCTGCCTAGCCACCCGGCGGCAGGGGCGTCCGCGATCCTGCCGCGGGCCATGGCCCGCCCGGCAGGCCGTGCGCCAGGCGCTCCAGCAGATCCTCGATGATCCGCGCCGTCGCGCCCCAGATGAGGTGCTCGCCGATGATGTAGGCGTCGGTCTGGAAGCTGATCCCGCGCCGTTTCATCGTCGTGCGCTGTCTCGACGCCCGGACCTCCTCGACGCCCAGCTCGAGCACGGCGTCCACCTCGCGGGCCGACGGCAGCCACTGGAGCCCCGCGGGGATCGAGGCCACGAAGGGGTGGATCACATAGCCGGTGACGAACGTGGAGACGGGTGTCAGCTCCTCGAGCAGCCTGGTGTGCCGGCGGGGCAGGCCGATCTCCTCTTCGGCCTCCCGCAGAGCGGTCTCGGTGAGGTCGGCGTCCTCCGGGTCGCGGCGTCCGCCGGGGAAGGAGATCTCGCCGGCGTGGCGGCGCAGATCGGCACGCCGGCGCGTCAGCACCAGATGGGGCTCGCCGTCGCGGTCGAACAGCGGCACGAGCACGGCCGCGGCGACCTCCTCGCCGGCCCGGGGCAGCGTGAAGCCCGCGGGGAGACCGCCGCCGGGAGGGAGTTCCAGGCCCGGCGGGAGCTCGTCGCCGGCGGGCTCCTCAGGCGGCGAGGTGGACCCGCTCAACGCGCTCCTGGAACATGACCTCGCCGTCCAGTGCGCGGTGCACAGGGCACTTGGCGGCGATCACGCGGAGCCGTTCGAGCTGATCCTCGGGAATGTTCTCGGGCAGGCGCATCACGAGCTGGAACTTCGTCGGGCAGCCGCGCTCGGCGGGGCTGTACTCGACGTCGACCTCGACGTGGCCGATGTCCCAGCCCTTGCGGGCCGCGTACATCTCCATCGTGATCGCCGTGCACGAGGCGAGGCTGACGGCGAGCAGCTCGAGCGGGTCGGGCCCGGCATCCTCGCCACCGACGTCGGTCGTCTCGTCGACGATGAGCTGGTGGTCCCTTACCTGCACCGTGTGCCGCAGCGTCTCCCCGTCGCGGCGTGCAGTGGCTTTCATCCTTGCGAGCCCTTGCGTCTGGGTCATTGACTTCCCTTCTGTCGAAGCTTCCCCCGCTGGCACTTGCATCCTGCTGAGGACGATAGTACTCGGCTGTCCCGATAGGTGTGGGGGCCAGACCTTTATCTTTATGTGAGGGGGTTGAACAGCAGCCCGGTCAGCAGCTTCGGGTAGAAGAAGGTCGACTTGGGCGGCATGTTCTCGCCGGCGGCGGCCAGTTCGCGGACCTGTCGGACGGGCGTCGGGCGCATCACGAAGGCCGCCTCATATTCGCCCGAGCGGACCATCGCCACGGCCTCGGCGGTGTCGCGGGCGTAGAACATCCCGTTGAAATGCGAGATGTCCTCATCGCTCATCGCCAGGGCCCCCTTCAGGATCAGCGTCTCGAGGATCCCGGTGTCGAGCCGGCGGTAGGGCTCGGAGTGCGCCGCAAGCGCATTCTCGGCGATCGACTGGTCCTTCAGACGCAGCCTGAAGGAGCGCGGATCATCACCCCTGACGTATCCCATCTCGAGCGGGGTCGTCTCCTCCGAGGGCTCGGGAGCAAGCTCGGACTCGGCGACCACGGAGATCTCGAAGTCGCGCTCCAGGGCCGCCTCGAGCGCCGCCCGGCGCCGGCCGTCGAGCCCGCGAATCAGGCGGTGGGTGGGGAAGATCGTCAGCCCGGGGTCCTCCAGCGCCACGAGACACATCAGTATGTAGCGGTGCTCGCCCTCGCCGCCGACCTCATCGGCGTAGGCCGCCATCGTCTCGTAGCGATGATGACCGTCGGCGATCAACAGCTCGGCCTCGCGCAGGGCGTCCTGCACCGCGGCGATAGCCACCGGATCGGTCACGCGCCAGAGGCGGTGACGGGTCCCGTCGCCGTCGGACACGTCGCCCCAGGGGGATTCGCCGGTGAAGGGGGCAAGTGCCCGCCAGGCGGCCCCGGCAGGGTCCGAGTAGAGCGAGAAGATCGGTGAGATGTTGGCCCGGGTCGCGCGGGTGAGGCGTAGCCGGTCCTCCTTCGGCCCGGGGTGGGTCCGCTCGTGCGGGCGGACTCGGCCGGGTCCGTAGCCCTCGATCCTTACGCGGCAGAAGAAGCCGCGTCGTGTGCGCGCGACCCCGTCGGGGCCGGCATAGTCCTGGCAGTGGGCCCAGAGCGCCGCCTGAGCGTCGCGCACCAGTGCTCCCTGGCGCTGCCAGCCCTCGAACCGCTCGCGGGCCGCCTCGTATCGATCCCCGCCCGGCTCGGTGGCCTCGGGCAGGTCGACGGCGACGACGTTGAACGGGGAGCCTGCGAGCAGGGCTGCCCGCTGGCGAGCGTCGATCACGTCGTATGGCGGTGCGACGACGTCGGCGAGCGGGCCCGAGACGGACGGCTCGTAGTGGAGGGCGCGCAGCGGCTGGACGTTGGCCATGCGCTCGCGAGGCTAGCAGCGGGCGCAATCGGCAGTGCGAGCCCGGGCCCGCGCGGGCGCTTGACACCGGCGATCGGGCTGACCTAGAGTCTGGCGGGCAGTCATCTGCGTCCGGGCGTCCCGATGCGCCCGATCCTGCGAAGAGTATGAGGATGGGGCCAATACAAGCCGGACCCGGGCACACGGATCTACGCGCGCCGTCGCTGGGGACAGCGGACGGCCGGTCGTGAGCGTCTCCTCGGTGCCGCCGGAAGGGCACGCGCCGCCAACGGGGGCCGACCCCGCCACGATGGGACCGCCCGGCTGGAGCGCCGGCGAGGCGCTCAGCCGCGTCCCGATGTTCGCGGGCCTGAGCGATGAGATGCGCGCCCGGGTTCTATCACGGGGCAAGCCCGTCTTCGTACGCGCCGGTGACTGGCTGTTCCGCGAAGGCGAGCCGGGCGACAGCCTCTACGTGCTGGTCGCAGGGCGTCTCGAGGTGATGGTCGAGCATCCGGAGCCCGCCGTCATCCGCCTGCTCGGTCGCGGCGACGTGCTCGGCGAACTGGCTCTGCTGACCGACTCCCCGCGTTCGGCTTCGGTCCGCGCGATCCGTGACAGCGAACTGCTGAAGGTGGAGCGTGGGGAATTCGACGGCCTGCTGGAAAGCGAGCCCGTATTCGTCCGGTCGCTGACCCGCTCGCTCGGTGAGCAGCTGCGCGATAGTCGCGGGCGCTCGATCGAGCCCCCCCCGATCCCGGTGAGCATCGCGGTCGTCCCGCTCCACGGAGGCCTCCCGGCGGCGGAGGTCGCCGAGCGGATCGTCGAGGAGATCGCCCGCTGGCGCAGCGTCGAGCGGTTCGACCGCCCGGCCGGTGCAGAACTGCCCCGCGAGCAGCTCGCCGTGATGCTCGACCACCACGAACGATCCGCCGAGCAGGTCGTGATGGTGGCCGAGGAGCCGGGCGTGGCGCCCGCATGGAGCGAGTTCTGCCTCAACCAGGCCGACCGTGTGCTGGCCCTGGTCGGGGAGCGCATGCCGGCGCGCTGGAGGGTGCCGGACCGGGCTCTCGAGGGCTGTGATGTGGTCTACTGCTCGCCCGCCCGGCACAGCGTGGAAACCGCCCCTTGGCACGGTGTGCTGCGTCCGCGCGCAACCCACCTGGTCTCGCTCGACAGTCGGCTCGGGGAAGGGGCAGGGCGGATCGGGCGACGCCTGACGGGCAGATCGGTCGGGGTCGTCCTGTCGGGTGGGGGCGCTCGCGGCCTTGCGCACATCGGTGTCCTGGAGGAGCTCGCCGCGGCGGGCGTGGAGGTGGACCGCGTCGCCGGCACGAGCATGGGGAGCTTCATCGGAGCCCAGTTCGCCAGCGACGGGGGGCCGGCCCGGCTCAGGGACCGCTGTGAGGAGGAGCTCGTGCGGCACAACCCATGGTCGGACTACACGATCCCGCTCGTCGCGGCCACCCGCGGGCGCAGGCTCCGCGAGATGCTGGACCGGGTGTTCGGCACGCGCGAGATTCAGGACCTGCCCCTGGCCTACTTCTGCGTGTCGGCCGACCTGGTCAAGTCGGAGCTGTTCGTCCACGACCGGGGTCCCGTGGCGCTGGGGGTCGCGGCGAGCATGTGCATCCCCGGCGGGGCGCCGCCGCTGCTGCTGGGGCGTAGCGTCCTGGTCGACGGCGGACTGTTCGACAATCTCCCGGTGGAGACGATGTCGAGGTTCGGCGAGGGCCCGATCATCGCGGTGGACGTGAC
>Ga0075017_100002190_pt1 | contig 12154 bp, 9 predicted proteins | sample AleBraG_ABR_2012_FD_71475 | JGI IMG/M metagenome (GOLD analysis project Ga0075017, IMG submission 71475) | Freshwater sediment microbial communities in response to fracking from Pennsylvania, USA - Alex Branch Run_MetaG_ABR_2012 | ecosystem: Environmental > Aquatic > Freshwater > Creek >...
CGGCCGGCGCCGGCGGCGGAATGACGGGGGTCATGTCTGTCGTTCCGGCAGAGTGGCCGGTCAGAAGTGCGATGACCTCGTGCAGGTCCGGCAGCGTGGTGATGGCCGTGCTTGCCTTGGCTGGCGTCGTGGCCGTGGCCGTGGCCGTGGTCGTGGTGGCGGTCGGATCCGTGCTCACGAGCGCGGTCAGCCGGTCCGATCGGTGGGTCGACGCCACATCGGGTGTCTGGACGGAAGCCCGAGCCGGCTGCGCGGTGGCGGCCAGGGTCAGGAGTGTGACGGTGATGAGGGCGATCGGGACGATCGCCACGAGTGCAATGCGGGTCCGCATGGCACCTCCCTTCGTAGGGCGCAGGTAGCGCCTTCCTCTGATTGGTGTTGGCGGGCAACGGCCATCGCATGCTGTCCCCGGACGACGAGCGGGCAGGCTCCGTTCGTCCTGGCGTAGCGCCTCAGGGTGTGCGGCCGGTGTTGTTATGCCCAGGATTGCATCGTGGAGACATCACTCTTTTCTCGAAGGATCGCCAGATCGTTTGGCGTTGCCCGCCTTTCTACATCAACGGTGTGACGAAGCAGGATCGAATGCTGTGTCGATCCTCCCCACGGAGCCGGTTGAAGACCTTTGGATGGTCCCCCTGTGACCCGGTGATCACGTGTTGTCTCCTCACGAGTAGAAGTGCGTTAGCAGGAGTATAGCGGTGTGGTCATCGCATGTGCCTGCGGTGGAGAAACTACACTCTGACCTGCCAATATGTTCGGGCGGATGGAAGTCTTCTGGATTGAGTTGCCGTACGAAAGACGGGACTTCCAAGGTCGCGTTTTTCCCCAATTTATCCACTCTTCGCCATGTTGAAATACCTGCCATTCATCATCTGTTATCCACAGATCCGCCGGACCGCCAATTCGGGCCCAAATGGGGCGATACCAGTCATCAGATGAACCGATACCCGCAGGCCGGACAGTGATTATCAACGCGATCCGACCTGATCAAATTTGACGAGGAGGACGGGTCAGGATTGGTCGGCGAGCCGGACCACCGCGGGCACCAAGGGGGCGGCCGTGCGGGTCCGGAGGCACCCGATCCACACGCCGGTTCCGTAGGCCAGATCGTCGGCCACTGAGGCGGCAACCCACCGGGGGAGGTCGAGATCGGGGCGCCGGCGGACCCAGTCGACGACCGGAGGTACCAGTACGAGGGCAACGGCGGCCCGCCGACCCCTCCGACCGGTGGCCGCCAGGCCGACCAGAGCGGGAGCGGCCAGCATGGTGGCCGCCCGCCCGAGCCCCATCACGGTCCAGCCGGCGCTGCCGGCACACCAACGCCACACCTGGTTGGCCGGGATTCCGAGTGGTCGGACCCTCCGGGTCAGCGGCAACACGGCTGACGCTACAGCGATGGCGGCAACCACCGGCCGCCCGGCCAGCAGGGCCAGGGCGGCGAACGTGGACGGGGGCCGCAGTTCGACCGGGGCCAGTCGACCGGGATGACGGACGGCCAGTGGTGCGGCCGACGTGCCGTAGCGCAGTCGACGTTGGAGGAGGGCACGCCACCGGTCCGGTTCGACGTGGGACACCACGACCGACGGGTCGTAGCGGATCCGCCAACCGGCGTCGACCAGGCGCCAGATCAGATCCACGTCTTCACCCACCTGGAGGGTCGGGTCGAATCCACCCACCGCCTGGAGGGCGACCCGCCGGACCACCAGCGCTGCGGTTGGCACGTAGCGGACGGACCGGTCGGGACCGACCTCGCCCCCGTCGGGACCGAGGTCGAGAGGGGAGTGGGACAGGCCGAATCGGTGCACGCAGCGTCGTTCCTGCCCCGGCGCCACGGCGGCCGGTCGGACCCGGGGGGCCACGGCGGCAACCCCGGCGTCGGCGAAGTGCCAGGCCAGGTCGTCGAGCCAGCCCGCGGGGAGTGTGCAATCGCTATCGACGAACGCCACCAGGTCGGTCGCCACCTCCCCGTCGGCCGACGCCCGCGCCGCGCCGGGTCCACCATTGGCGGTGCGTCGCACCAGCCGGGCGCCGTGGCGGTGGCAGACGTCGGAGACGGCGACAGGATCGACGGACGCATCATCCACCACGATGACCGGCACGTTCCGGCCCAATGAGGCCAAGCAGCGGTTGAGCGCCTCGGGTCGGTCATAGGCCGGGACCACCACGGTCACGCTCATGGAGTCGGAGTCGGAGGCGCCCTCAGCGACTTCCGGCCTGACGGGGTGGGCCAGGCCGCCGGCCACCAGGCGTCCGGCCAGGGTCAGTGTGGTCGGGTCTGCGGACCCCCGGGCCACCAGGGCGTCGAGTGATCGGGCGCCGGCCGGCGTGAGGGTGATCACCCGACCGGGCCGGCCGCCGGCCAGAACTGTGCCACCACGAAAGCGCCGAAGCGCCGGGTCGAGCACCAGCCCGAACCCGTCGGGCAGTGCACCCATCAGTCGGCAACCATCCGACCCGAACTGTCCGGCTCAACGGAATCCTCCGGAATCACGGTGTCAGTCCGCCGTCCACCGGCAGGATGACACCGGTGACTGCGCCCCGTGCCCCGTCGGCCAACCACACCAGCGCGTCCGCTATCTCGTCGGGGGCCAGCAGCCTCCCGATCAGTTGCTGATCGGCGAACGGTGCGGTCCCGTCCAATCCGTAGAGGCGGGCGCTCTCGGCCAACATGGCCGTGTCGGTCGAGCCCGGACACACGGCGTTGGCCGTAACTCCGGTTCCGGCCAACTCGGCGGCCAGCCCTCGGACCAGTCCGGCCACTCCGGCCTTGGCCGCGCCGTAGGCGGACAGTAGGGGCAGGCCCTGGGTGGCGGCGGCCGAGGCCACAGCCAGATAGCGCCCCTGGCGGGGGGCCGGGCGCCGCAGCAGGGCGGGTATCCCCACACGGGCAGCAGCGACGGGCCCGCCGAGGTCGACCTCCAGGAGAGCGGCCAGCTGGTCGGCCGGCAGTTCCCACAGCGGGACGCCACCGGCGATCACGCCGGCCACGGCCACCATGGCGTCCAGGCCGCCGAACCGGTTCTCGGCCTCGGCCACGGCAGCACCGAGCGCCGCTTCGTCGGTGGCATCGGCCACGTGGGCCACCACGCCACCGGCCACAGACGGGTGGCGCTGGGCCTGGGCTTGGGCCGCCACCGCGTCGAGTTCAGCCCGGGTCCCGAGCGGGTAGGGGATGCGGGGGTCGTCGGCACAGCGGTCGACGGCCACCACCGACCATCCGGCACGAGCCAGGCCGCACACCGTGGCGGCTCCGATCCCCCGAGCGGCCCCGGTGACGATGGCCACCCGGGCCCCGGTCGGTTCGCCCAACTCCTGGCTCATCGCGTGACCTCGATTCGTTTCTGGTGTCGGTGGAGGGCGGCGACCACGGCAGCCAGGTCGTCCGCCGCAGCCCCGAGCAGACGTCTCCCCTCGTCGGCTCCGGCGCCGTCGGGGTCGCCCAGCACGCCGGTGGGGCTGACCGACCGGACGCCGCCGACCTCGAGCAGGGGGAGGAGTTCGGCGGCGGGCCGCCCGTCCCCGGCCGTGGCCAGCTCGAGTCGGACCCTGTCCGGGCCGACGGCCAGCATCAGTGACGTCTCGGTCCGTCCGGCGTGGAGGTCGCCCGACCAGCGGGGCCACCAGCCGGTGACCGGGTGGCCTTCTGCGGCCAGACGCCCGAGGGCTCCGGCCAGCGGGGCAGCATTGCCTCCGTGAGCGCAGGCCAGCACCACGTGGGCGAAGTCGCGTGACGCCGACCGGCCGAGTTCGACCAGCAGTTCCTCGGTGGCGGCCCGCCCGATGGAAAGGGTGCCGGTGAAGCCGTCGTGCTCGCCGCTCGAGCCGTAGGCCACGACGGGGGCGACCACCAGGAGGGGGTCGATCGCCGCGGCCGCATCGACCACGGCCACGGCGATGTCGGCGTCGGTGGTGACGGGCAGATGAGGACCGTGCTGTTCGGTGGCCCCGACGGGCACCACGAGGACGGCGCCCTCGGCCGCCAGACGACGCAGCTCGGGCCATGTGGCGTTGGACAGACTGGTCACGTCGACCCACCCCCGGCGACCTCGGCGGCACTGACGTCGGGGTCGACGTAGCCGTGGCGGGCCAGGAAGGCCAGCAGTACATCGGCGGCCTCGGAGGGATCGGCCGGGTGCACCACCATCGCCGGTTCGTGGGCCACCAGGGCCCCGGTCAGAGTCAGCAGTCGCAGTCGGGGGTCGTCGCCCCCGGGGGCGGGCAACACCCGGGTCCGTGGTGCGAAGGGCCGGGTGCCGCCGATGTGGATGGGCCCGGGCCGGTCCGCGTGCCCGGCGGCCGCGGCCACGTCGATCGAACGGTCGACCGGCGTCGATGCGTTGTCGACGTCCAGTGCGCCGGCCAGCGACGCCCGTCGGAGGCGCACCCCGGCGCCCTCCACCGAGCAGACGGCCGGCACCCGTACCCGCAGGCGTTCGCGCCATCCGCCGTCGAGTCGGCGTTCGACGATCAGGGTGCCCGGTCCTTCGACGTCCAGGGCGACCAGTCCGAGGGCCTGGCAACAGCCGAGTTCGTGGGCCAGATAGGCGGGCAGGGCACCGGTGCCGCGATCGAGCGACCGGTCGCCACACACCACCAGGTCCGGGGTCCCGAAGGGCCGGATGGCCGCGGCGATCGTCCGGGCCAGGGTGTGCTCGTCGTCGGCCAATTCGGTCACGTACCGGTGATCGTCACCCTCGTCAGCGGCCGGGACCCGCACCACGTCGACCCCCAGGGCGGCCACGTCGCGAAGTACCGGCTCGATGGAGTCCGGGCCGACTGAGACGGCCAGCACCCGGCCACCCCAGGCATCGGCCAGCCGCAGAGCGTGCTCGAGGGCGGCGGCATCGGCGGGGGAGAGGCCGACGCCCAACGGGTCCCGGGTGACCGAACCATCGAGCGGGTCGACCATCGGGCGGAGGTCGTTGATCCGCAGGCAGGCCACGATCAGAGCCGACGCGCCGGGTGGCATCGCTCCGCCGGTGGCGGCGGTTGTGTCGGGGGTCACGCCGTGCGAGCTCATCCGTGGTGGAAGACGACGCCGTGGCCGCCATCGGGATAGGTCCAGGTGAGGGCCCCCTCCGAGTTGCACACCATGTAGCAGGTGCCGCACTCGAAACACTCCTCGTAGTTGAACAGGATGCCACCGTCCGAGGTCGGGGCGAAGAGGTCGGCCGGGCAGGCGCTCACGCACGCTTTGGTGGTGCACGACCGGCACACGTCGGCATCCACCACGATGTGGGCCCGAGCTCCGACCCGGAAGTCGACCGTGGCCATCCGCTCGGCGAAGGAGATCCCGTCCCAGGGCCCGCGGCCCACCGGAGCGGCGCTCATCCGAAGATCCTCATGCCCCGCAGGGTGTCGACGGCCAGTTGCCGGAGGCTGACGCCGTGGCGGGCGGCGGCCCTGCGGGTGATGCGGATGCCCCCGGCTTTGGGGGTCGGGTTCGTCACGGTGAACATCCCTTCGACCACGTCGCAGATGAGCCCGGGGTAGCGCTGCTGCACCCGGTCGGAGAGCACCAGCGCCGGAGCCTTGCGGAGCCGCTTATGGTCGGCCAGCACGAACTGGCCCTCGAGGTCGGCCCGGTAGGAGGCGAGGCCCCTGGCTGAGCAGTCGCCGGCGGCCAGCGCCCGGTCGGCGGCCCGGCCTGCCGCATAGCCCGACCCGATGGCGAAGTTGACACCCTCCAGCCAGATGCCGGCGGCCAGGGTCATGGCCCCGGCGTCGCCGGCGATCAGCAGGCCGTCGGCGGCCAATGCCGGCATGGTGTCGTATCCGCCCTCGGGAATGAGGTGGGCGGCGTACTCCCGCAGGGTCGATCCACGCAGCAGCGGGGCGATGGACGGATGGGCCTTCAGATCGGCGATCAGCTCTTCGGGGCGGACTCCGCAGGCGGCCAGCTCGGGCAGGGACAGCACGACACCGATGCTGACCGAGGTTGCGTTGGTATAGAGGAAGCCGCCGCCGGGAACGCCGCGGGTACAGCCCAGGATCTCGATGTCCACGCCCTCGTGGTCCTGGACGGCGAATCGTTCGTTCACGGCGCCGGGTGGGAGCTCGAGCACCTCCTTGACTCCGAGGGTGTGGTGCGAGGCCTCGGCGCGGGGCATCAGGCCGGCCTCTTTGGCCAGGAACGAATTGACCCCGTCGCAGGCGATGACCACCGGGGCGCGCAGCTCGGCCCCGTCGCGGTCGGTGGACACGCCGATCACCTGTCCGGAACCGTCGCGCACCAGGCCGGTGGCCACCGTGGAGGTCACCAACCGGGCACCGGCGTCGGTGGCCTTGCCGGCCAGCCAGGCGTCGAAGTGGCAACGCAGGGTGGTCATCCCGTTGTACGGGGCGGCGCCCCACGCATCGGTGCGGAAGTCGACGGCCAGAGACTGGGTGCCGGTCATCATCATGGTCGAGCGGCGCACCACCCAACGTTCGACGGGCACATCCTCCCACCAGTTCGGGACGATTTCATCGAGCACCCGCCCGTACACGACACCGCCGTAGACGTTCTTGGAGCCCGGGAAGGGTCCTCGCTCCACCAGCACCACCGAGCGCCCGGCCCGGGCCAGGGCCAGGGCGGCCGAGGCGCCCGCCGGCCCGGCGCCCACTACCACACTGTCGAACTCCAGGACCTCAGGCACGATCAGCCTCCGCCGGTTGGGTCTCGCCATCGACGCCGAGTCGGCGGGCCAATTCGAGCAGCAGGTCGCCGGCGTCGGTCACCAGGCCGAGGTCGGCCATGGCTGTCATGGGGCACGACGGGTCGGTGTTCACGCTGACCACGTGGCGGGGTGCACCGAGCCCCCCGATGTGCTGGGCCGCCCCCGAGATCCCGAAGGCCACGTAGAGGTCGGGGTCGACCGTGACCCCGGTGGTGCCGATCTGGCGTTCATAACCGGTCCAACCGGCGTCGGTGGCCACCCGGGTGGCGCCGGCGGACCCGCCGAGGGCGCCGGCCACCGCGGCAAGGAGGTCGAAGGTCGCCATGGCCCGCCGGTCGTCGAATCCGGCGACCAGGCCCGCCCCCCCGGCCATGACTCTGGGGGCTTCGGCCAGGTCCATCGTGCGGAGGTCGGGCTCCAACAGCTCGACCAGCTCAGGGTCGCATCGATGCCTTGGATCGAGATGGAGCGACAGCTCCTCCACTACGGCATCAGGCGAGGCGTCAGCGGGCCCGGCATGGGGCACAGGGCGCCCAACTACCGCCAGGGTGACCACGGCCGGGCCCCGCACCTCCACGGGAACCAGCACCCGGTCGTCGATCCGCGCGACGGAGGCCCGCACGCCGGCCCCGTCGTCGTCCGTCTCCGCGGTCAAGGCGCGGGCCACCAGTGGCCGGCCTGTGGCCGCGGCCAGCCGAGGCGCCAGGTCTCGTCCGTCCGGCGAGGCGGGCAGCAGGACCAGCGTGTCCTCGGCCACCACTGCACCGAGGGCGGCGGCCAGTGCCGTCGGCCGGAATCCGGAACCGGTGTCGGCGAACCGCCCGTAGGCGACGCCGGAAAGCGAGCGCAGTGCCGACTCGGCACCGTCGCCGACGACCACGACGCGCCCACCGGCCTCAGCGACCACTTCGGAGGCTCCGACCGGGAGTCGCCCGGAGCGGACCACGATCACCGCCACCGTCACAGCGACACCGTCACAGCGACACCGCCACCCGGTTGCCCTCGATGACCGCGGCATGGGCGCGTCGCGGTGCCAGGCAGTCGCCGATCCGGTGGACTTCGAAAGGAGCACCGTCGAGGGCCCGCCAGAGGTCGTCCTCCGGTTGCTGGTGGACCGAGCACACCACCCAGTGGCATCGACGCTCCTGGTCGGTGCCGGTGGGGTGGTGCTGGAGCTGGAGCACCAGGTCCGGCCCATCTCCATCTCCGGCTGGATCCCCATGCTCGTCCTCGTGAGCGCGGGACACCCCCATGGGCACCAGGTCGACACTCTGGGTGATGCCGAGGTCGTAGGCCTTCACATTCCAGATCTCCAAGTCGAGGGTGATGCCGAGGTCCTGGCCCACCACCATTCCGTTGGTGACGATCTCCACCTTGCACCCCCGGTCGGCCAGCAGTTCGGCAGTGGACGTGGCCTGATGGAAGCCCAACTCGTCGACGATCACCACGCGGCCTTGTGGATGGACCCGGCCCTCGAGGACGTCGCGCACGTCGACCACCCGGTCGTCGTCACCGGCCCACCACGGCCGCGCCGGCTTGGCCCCGGTGGCCACCACCACGGCGTCGGGCGACTCGGCCCCTATGACGGCCGCGGTGGCCTCCACCCCTGTCCGCAACGAGATGCCGAGGCGCTTGGCGGCCACGATCAGATTGCGGGCGATGTCGAAGAACTCGGCGCGGCTGGGCACGCTGGCCGCTACGTGGGCCTGGCCCCCCAATCGGTCGTGGCGCTCGAACAGCACCACCGAGTGGCCCCGTTCCGCCGCCGTGACTGCGGCCTGGAGACCCCCAGGACCACCTCCGACCACTACCACCTTGCGCCTGCGGCGCGGGGGAGGGACATGCACCGACTCGAGCCCGGCGAGGGGGTTCTCGATGCAGCCGAGCCATCGGTTGAGTCCCATCCGGCCCACACACTCCTGGTTGCACGACAGGCAGGTGCGGATGTCGGTGGCGTGGCCGGAGCGGGCCTTGGCCACGAAGTCGGGGTCGGCTATCTGGCCCCGCACCACACCGACCAGGTCGCAGACGCCGTCGGCCAGGGCCCGGTCGGCCTGGAGCGGATCCTTGAACCGCCCGACACCGACCACCGGCAGGTCGACGGCGGCCCGGATGGCGCTCGGGATGAAGAGGGCGTAGCCGGGCGGGACCTGCATGCTGGCCTCGATCATGTAGAGCGTGGCCGTGGCCACCCCGATCGAAGTGTTGATGTAGTCGACCTGTCCGGTGGCCTCGACCATCCTGGCCACCGCCACGGCATCCTCGATGCCGGTGCCGCCCTCGATCAGCTCGTCGCCGCAGATGCGCACCCCGAGGGCCCGCTCGGCGCCGATGGTGTCCCGCACGGCATCCAGGATCTCGAGGAGGAGGCGGGTCCGGTTGGCCAGCGAGCCGCCGTAGTGGTCGGTGCGCCGGTTGGTGACGGGGGAGAGGAAACCCCGCACGATCGACGAGTGCGAGCACTGCAGTTCGATCCCGTCGAACCCGCCGGCCGTGCAGTGGGCGGCCACAGTGGCATAACCGGCGACGATTTCGGCAATCTCATGGCCCTCGACCGCCTTGGGCACCTCGCGGAACAACGGGTCGGGGACGGGACTCGGAGCCCACACCGGCAGGCGCGAGTACATCGAGGAGGCCTGGCCCCCGTTGTGGTTGATCTGGGCCAGGATCGGCACCCCGTGGGTGTGCACGGCATCGGTGATCCGGCGGTATCCGTCGACCACCTCGGGGTGGAAACCGTGGATCAGCTTCTCGTAGGGCCAGTCCGTCGGGTGGGTCGAGTGCTCCTCGGTGATGATGAGGCCGGCGCCGCCCGCCGCCCGGGCCGCGTAGTAGGCGGCATGTTGCTCGGTGGGCAGGCCGTCGGTGGCGTAGTTCGTCAGGTGGGCGCTGAACACGATGCGGTTGGCCACCGTGACGGGGCCCAGCCGCAGCGGGGTGAACAGGTGCCGGTACCGGCCTCCGGAGCTCACCGGGTCCCACCGGGGTGCAGGTTGCTCATCGGGACGTGGTTCCGGCGTCGACGGTCATGGTGAGGCCGGTCACGTAGCGGGCCTCGTCGGACGCCAGGAACAGGACGGCGTTCGAGACGTCCCCCGGCTGCAGGAGGTCGACGGGCAGGGAGTTGTGGAACAGTGGGCCGAGTTCGGGACTGGCCTCCAGTCGAGCGGTCAGGCCGACCATGCCGTCGAGCATGGGGGTGTCGACGCCAGTGGGGTGGAGCGTGTTGACCCGGATGTGTTCGGCGGCCAACTCGTTGGACAGACTCCGCATGATCCCGACCAGACCGTGCTTGGAGGCGACGTAGGGGGTGAGGAAGGGCTGGCCCTTCAACCCGGCGGCTGAGCTGACCAGGATCATCGACCCGCCACCGGCTTCCAGCAGGTGGGGGATGGATGCCACGCAGGTATTCCACACCCCGGTCAGGTTGATGCCGATCACCGTGTCCCACCGTTGGGGCGTGACTTCGTCCCAGCGCTGGACCGAGCACACTCCGGCGTTGGCGACGACGACGTCGAGGCGTCCGAACAGCCCTACCCCGTCGGCCACCGCGTCGGTCAGGCCGAGGTGGTCGCGTACGTCGAGGATCCGGGTCACCACCCGGCCCCCGGCCTCCTCGACGAGGTGCGCCGTTGTCGCCAGGTCCTCGGGCGTGGCGGTGGCGTACTCGATATCGGCCACCGGTCCGCAGATGTCCACGGCGATCACGTCGGCGCCTTCAGTGGCCAATCGGAGGGCGTGGCTGCGCCCTTGGCCGCGGGCGGCACCGGTGACCAGCGCCACCTTCCCGACAACGCGGCCGTTCGAACGGTCATTCGGTCTGGCCTCCGAACGGGCCTCCGACGTGGTGGAGCGATCCCCGGGCGCACTCACGGTGTTGCCCCTGCCGTGATGGGCGTCCGTCCGGCGGGCTGCAGCCCACAGATCTCGAGGGCCCGCCGGCGTCCTTCCAACACGGCGTCCAGCACCGTGCGGGGGGCCACGCAGTCCCCGGCCCGCAAGGTCCCGGGCCGCTCGAGATAGAGGTCCTCGTCGGGAAGCCGGTGGCCGCAGTCGACAAGTACGGCCGCGGTCACGTGCCGGGTGGCACCCGTCAACGGGTCCTCCAGGTGGACCTGACCGCCCTCGATCCTGCGCACGACGGCTCGTAGTTCGCGCACGACCCCTGCCCGCTGGAGTCGGGTGTTGGCGTCGGCCAGATCGCCGGTCAGGGACAGCAGGGTTCCGGCGATCTGATCGGCGGTCACGATCGATACGTGGAGCCCGGCCGCGGCCAGCCATTCCGCCACTCCCACACCGATGGGGCCGCCGACCGTGTCGTGGACCACGACCGGACCCGGACCCAGGGCGTCTGGACCACCGGCCAGGGCGGTCGCGGCGTCCACAACGGCAACGGTCCCGTCGGTAGGAAGTGACCACGGTGCAGGCCGCCCCCCGGTGGCGACCACCACGGCGCTGCCCGCGGCGCGGGCGGCGTCAAGATCAGCGGCAGTGGCCTCGACACCGGTCTCGACGGTGACACCCAGCCGGGCGCACTCGCCGGTCAACCAGTCGGCCAACCCGGCCAGCCGCCGCCGGCCGGGGCCCACCGCACTCGACCGCAGGGCGCCACCGGTATGCCCGGAGCGTTCCACGACCCGCACCCGTCGGCCCCGCAAGGCCAGCACCCGAGCACATTCGAGGCCGGCCACTCCGGCGCCCACTACCAATGCATCGCCGGACGGTGCATCCGAGCCGGACGGGGCGTCTGGGTCGGCGTCCACCGTCTCGTGGCCCGAGCGGGGCTCGCCGACACAGCTGACCAACGGGTTGCGGTTGTCGCGGACCCGGCAGGCCTGGTTGCACAGGATGCACGGCCGCACTTCGCCGGCCCGACCGTCCCGCAATTTGGCGACCAGCCCGGGGTCGGCGATCTGGGCCCTGGTCATCTCGACCAGGTCAGCCGTTCCGTCGGCCAGCGCGGCTTCAGCCATGGCCACCTCGACCACGCTGCCCTGCAGCACTACCGATACCCGGCCCGCAGCCGCCCGGCGCATGGCAGCACACAGCTCGATGTTGACCCCGGCCGGGGTATGGGCGTCGGGGCGGTAGGCGGTCGACGAGTAGGGGCCACCCCGGACGACGACCAGCAGGTCGAGTCGGTCGGAAAGCGCCTCCACCTGGTCGGCGGCGTGCTCCGCGGTCACGCCGGCCCAAGGGGCCAGCTCATCGCACGACAGGCGCAGCGAGACGATCCGATCGGGTCCGACGGCGGCCCGCACGGCATCGAGCACCTCGCGGGTGAGGGCCAGCCGGTCGTCGCCATAGGCATCGGCGCGCAGGTTGGTGAGACCGGAATGGAACTGCCGCAGGATCGAGAGCGGGCCGGCGTCCAGTTCCACTCCGTCCAGCCCCGACTCGACGGCGACCCCGGCCGCGCCGGCGAAGCCCTCGACGAGGGCGGCGATATCCAACGGGCCCATAGCCATCGGCATCTCGCGGCTGGCCACGTCGGC
>Ga0075017_100002191_pt1 | contig 12152 bp, 10 predicted proteins | sample AleBraG_ABR_2012_FD_71475 | JGI IMG/M metagenome (GOLD analysis project Ga0075017, IMG submission 71475) | Freshwater sediment microbial communities in response to fracking from Pennsylvania, USA - Alex Branch Run_MetaG_ABR_2012 | ecosystem: Environmental > Aquatic > Freshwater > Creek >...
TCCTGGATCCGCGACTTCACGCCGGTCGACGCGCCGGTGCCCGACCTCGTGTCCGCGCTCAACCAGCTGGGCCTCGAGGTGGAGGGCGTGGAGCAGCCCGGCGCCGAGATCACCGGCGTGCGGGTCGCACGCGTGCTCGGCGTGGAGAAGCACCCCGACGCCGACAAGCTGCAGCTCGTCGACATCGACACCGGCAGTGGTGAGACCCGCGTCGTGTGCGGTGCGCCCAACGTCGTGCCGGGCATGGTCGTGCCCTACGCCGGTTCGGGCGCGACGTTGCCCGGCGGTCTTGTTCTGGAGCGGCGCAAGATCCGCGGCGTCGTGTCCGACGGCATGCTCTGCTCCGCCAAGGAGCTCGGCCTCGGCGACGACCACAGCGGCATCCTCGGCCTCGACGCCGCCACCGAGCTGGGTGCCGACGTGCGCGGCGTGCTCGGCCTCGACGACGTCATCCTCGACCTGGCGATCACGCCGAACCGCCCCGACGCGATGTGCGTCACCGGGGTCGCGCGTGAGCTCGCCGCCCACTTCTCGCTCCCGTTCGACCTCCCTGAGCCGAGCGCGGCCACCGACGCATCGGTCACGAGCGACGTCAGTGTCGTGATCGACGACGACGTGCGCTGCCCGCGCTATCTCGGCCGCGTCGCCCGCGTCACGCTCGGGCCGTCGCCCGCGTGGATGGCACAGCGGCTCGTGAAGGCGGGCATGCGGCCGATCAGCAACGTGGTCGACGTCACCAACTACGTGCTGCTCGAGCGCAACCAGCCGCTGCACGCGTTCGACCTCGCGAAGCTCGGCGGACGGGGCATCGTCGTGCGCACTGCGACGGCGGGAGAGACCATCACCACCCTCGACGGAGTCGAGCGCGAGCTCACCGCGGAGGATCTGCTCATCTGTGACGCCCAGCGGGTGCCGCAGGCCGTCGCCGGCATCATGGGCGGTTCCACCTCGGAGGTGTCCGACGCCACCACCGAGATCCTGCTCGAGTCGGCGTACTTCGAGCGCATGGGCATCGCGCTCACGTCGAAGCGACTCAAGCTGCGCAGCGAGTCGAGTGCGCGCTTCGAGCGCGGCATCGATCCCGACGCGATCGCCCGCAGTGCCGAGCGGGCGATGGAGCTCCTCGTGCAGGTGGCCGACGCGAAGGTCGCGTCCGCCGCCGTCGACGTGTACCCGCGTCCCGTCGAGCGTCAACGCATCACCCTGCGTGCGTCGCGCGTCAACGCGGTGCTCGGCACCACGCTCGACGCGGAAGACGTCTGGGACGCGCTGGCGCCGCTGGGCATCGAGCTCGACGCTCCTGCCGAAGACGAGGGAGGCGGTGGCGACGGCGACACCGTCGTCGCGATCGTGCCGACGTTCCGCCCCGACCTCGACCGTGAGATCGACCTGGTCGAGGAGGTGGCGCGGCGCATCGGCTTCGAGCGCATCGGCCGCACCCTCCCCGACACCCACGGCCAGGTCGGCGCACTCACGCAGCGCCAGCGCGAGCGCCGCCTGGTGGCCGACGCGCTGGTCGGCGTCGGTCTCTCCGAGGCGATCACCCTCTCGCTCGTGTCGCCCGCCGACCTCGAGCGCGCGGGGGCGCCGCTCGACCGCCTCGTGCGGGCCACCAACCCGTTGCGCGCCGAGGAGTCGGTGCTGCGCACGGCGGTGCTCCCCGGCTTGCTGCGCGCCCTGGCCGGCAACCGCAACCAGGGCTTGGCCGACGCCGCGCTGTTCGAGATGGGCCGGGTGTTCCTGTCGCCCGGCGGCGATCGTGCAGCCGACGCGGGCCCGCTGCCCGACGAGCCCGAGCACGTGGCGATCGCGTGGTCGGGCCACGTGCGCCGCCGCCCGATCGAGGACGACCGCGCCGTCGACGTGTACGACGCCGTCGACGCCGTCCGGGCGGTGCTCGATGCGCTCGGCATCGCCGACGTGGTGCTCGAACCCGTCACCAACACCGGTTTCCGGCCAGGGCGCGCCGCACGCGTGCTCGTGGCGGGCGTGGAGGCGGGCACGGTCGGCGAGGTCGCGCCCGCAGTGCTCGACGCGCTCAACCTGGAGGCGCCGGTCGTCGCGGCCGAGCTGGTGCTCGACGTGCTGCTCGATGCGCCGCGGCGCGACCGCACCTTTCGGGCGCCGTCTCGCTTCCCGGCGTCGCTGCTCGACCTCGCGTTCGTCGTCGACGAGTCGGTGGCCGCCGCGAGCATCGAGGCCACGCTGCGCACCGAGCTCGGCGACGTGCTCGAAGCGGTGCGCTGCTTCGACGTCTTCCGCGCCGACTCCCTCGGTGCGGGCAGGCGCAGTCTCGCGTTCGCGTTGCGACTGCGCGCCGCCGATCGTACGCTCACCGACACCGAGGCCGGCGAGCTGCGGGCCCGCGCGGTGCGGTCGGTCGAGCAGGCGCACGGCGCCGAGCTGCGCGGCTGAACATGCTGCAGATCCGCGTGTACGTGCCGCACGACCGGCTCGAACACGTGGAGGGGATGCTCGTCGAGGTCGACGGCGTCGAACGCATCGTGCGCGTCGGCACCACCCACGACGGCGCGGTGATGCTCACCGCCGACGTCGAGCACTCGTTCGCCGACGCGTGCTTCACGATGCTCGCCGAGCACCTGCCCGAGGCCGACATCGCGCTCATCCGCCTCGACGGCGTCCAGGTGTCCGACACCAGGCCGCAGCGCGGTTGGTTGGCCAGCGACCCCGACTCGCTCGCCTGGTCCGAGGTGATCGCCGAGGCCCGTACCAGTTCGCGGCTGCTCGGCCGCTACCTCGCGTTGATGGCCGTCGCCGGGGTGGTCGCGGGCATCGGTGTGATCGAGGCGAGCGGCATCCTCATCGTCGGCGCCATGGCGATCAGCCCCGACCTCCTCCCGCTCGCCGCCGCCTGCGTCGGTCTGCAACAACGTCGGCCGCGTCTGTTCCTGCGCTCGATCTCGACGCTCGTCGTCGGGCTCGGCGTGGGCACGATCACCGCCGGGTCGAGCGCTGCGATCCTGCGCGGCGTCGGGGACTACTCGGGCACACTGCAGCTCGCGTCACTCTCGTCGCTCACCCACACCGACGCCACCACCATCATGGTCGCGCTCGCGGCGGGTGTCGCCGCGCTGCTCACCTACGAGACCAAGGCCGGTGCTGCCGTGGGGGTCGCGATCTCGGTCACCACGATCCCCGCGTCCGCGTACCTCGGCGTGCTCCTCTTCACGAAGAACAATTCGGGCGCCGGCGGTGCGCTCGGCGTGCTGACGACGAACCTCCTGTGCCTCCTGATCGGCGGCACCTTCACCATCGTCGTGCAGCAGGCGATCCGCCGGCGGCGTTCGCGTCGGCCCGCGTCGACACCGCCTCCTCTGCGCTGACGTCGATCTCCGGTGCGGTGTCGATGGCCGCGCGCCGCGCAGCTCGCTTCGCCCGGTACTTCTCCCAGTAGTGGTCGTAGGTCAGCGAGATCGCGAACAGGAGCAGCGCGGCGAAGGCGTCGAGCCAGTAGTGGTTGGCGGTGAGCACGATCGCGGCCAGCGTGAAGAAGGGGTGGAGCAGCACGAGGTAGCGCCACCGCGAGCGCGTCGCCAGGAGCACGGCCCACGCGACCACCAGCGCCCACCCGAAGTGCAGCGACGGCATCGCCGCGAACTGGTTGGCGAAGCCCTTGTAGGGGCTGCCGTTGCCGTAGGCCGCGGGCCCGAACAGCTTCGCGGTGTCGACGAAGCCGAACTTCGGGAACATGCGCGGCGGGGCGAGCGGGAAGCCGACGTGCACGACGAGGCCGATCAACGTCATGACGACCATCACGTTGCGGAAGCGGCGGTAGACGTCCCAGTGGCGTACGTACAGCCAGAAGAACGCGATCGCGGTCACGAGCGCGTGCGCGACCAGGTAGTAGGCGTTCAGGAACCGGATGACGGTGACGTTTCCGTCGACGAGTTCCTGCAGCCGCGCCTCGGAGAACACGCCGAGCGCGCGCTCCAGGCCGATCACCTCGCGCGCGTTGACGAGCGCCTGGTGCACGTGCCCCTCGGCCACGAGGTGGCGCCCGTACTTGTAGACCAGCAGCAGCGCGATCACGAGCGCCAGCTCGCGGCCGAACGAGGCGCCGAAGCGGGAGTGCCACCACCGGTCGAGGCGACCCCTGCTGGCCGGGTCGCGTTGCTCCGGTCGGGCTCCCGAGTCCGCACCGTTCCCAGTGCTGGCCCGCGTGATGCGGGTTTCCCCCGAGACCGCAGTCACGACTCTGTTGTACCCCGCCCTCGTTCGGTCAATCCAGGGCTTTCCGGCAGGATGTTCGCGACGCGTGTCGTGGCTGCGTGTCGTGGCTGCGTGTCGTGGCTGGCCGTGGTGGTCGCGCTCGGGCCCGGCCCCGGACGGGCTGTCGGGGCCCGGCGCGGGCACAATGAGGAGCCGTGACCATCCATCAGCCGGTGGGCGACCTCTACGCGGAGCTCGGTGTCGACGAACGGGCCTCGCGCGAGGAGATCGTGGCCGCGTTCCGCTCCCGGGCGAAGTCCCTCCACCCCGACATGAATCCGGGCGACGCCGAGGCGGCGGAGCAGTTCAAGGCGCTGGGCAGGGCCTACCAGGTGCTGGCCGACACGGACGCACGCGCCCGGTACGACGCCGGGCGGATGGTCGCCACTGCAGGCCACACCGGTGTGGCAACGAGCGTCGCACCGGTGGCGGTGACGGCCCGGTTCCAGCTCACCCGCAAGACGGCGCGCGGGTTCGTCGTGGGCGGCATCGTCCTGATCCTTCTTGGCATCGCGTCGGCGGCATGGGTGGTGTCGTTGCAGCGTGACGACGCCGACCTGCGGTCCAGGGGGGTGGCGACCACCGCGATCGTGGTCGACTCGGGCGGCGAGCGGTACCTCGAGTTCACCACCCGTGACGGCAAGGTCGTGCGGGCGCAGGAGTCGCAGAAGACCGGTGAGGAGGCTCCACTCGTGGGCAGTGCGGTGGGGATCCACTACGACCGCACCGACCCCACCGACATCGTCACCGACCAGTCGCACATCGGCCGCGACATCACCCTCTGGATCGTGGCGGTGAAGTTCGTCGTGGGCGGAGCACTCCTCGTCTGGTTCGGGCGCCGCCGCCTCCGGCGCGCCCACTGAGCCGCGCCGACTGACACGCGCCGGCCGAGCCGCATGAGTATGCAGATATGTGTATACTATGCGGCATGTCGTATCGAGCTGCCGTCGTCGGCGCGTCCGGGTACACGGGGGTGGAGCTGCTCCGGCTGCTCCACGGCCACCCCGAGATCGAGGTGGGGACCGTCACCGCCGAGTCGAACGCCGGCGCCAACGTCCGCGACCTCTACCCGTCGCTCGCGGCCGGGTACCCGGAGACCGTCTATGCGTCCACCGACCCTGCGGCGCTCGCCGGCTACGACGTCGTGTTCCTCGCACTGCCGCACGGCCAGTCGCAGCAGATGGCGGGGGAGTTGGTCGACACCGTCGGCCACGTGGTCGACCTCGGTGCCGACTTCCGGCTGCCCCGGCCGGACTACGAGCACTGGTACGGCGAGGGTCACACCGCCCCCGAGCTGATCGGCCGCTTCGCCTTCGGCATGCCCGAGCTGTACCGGGAGCAGATCGCGGCATCGCAGCACGTCGCGTCGCCGGGTTGCTACCCGACCGCGTCGTCGCTGGCGCTCGCGCCGCTGCTCGCGCACGGCTTCGTGGAGCCCACCGGCATCGTGGTCGACGCGGTGTCGGGCGTCTCCGGCGCGGGTCGGGGCCTGAAGACCACGAGCCTGTTCGCCGAGGTCGACGAGAACGTCACCGCGTACGGGCTGTTGACCCACCGCCACACCGCCGAGATGGAGCAGGCGCTGTCGCACGTCAGCGGCGAGGCGGTGCAGGTGCTGTTCACGCCGCACCTCGTGCCGATGGTGCGGGGCATCCTCGCCACCTGTTACGCGCGGCCGCAGGTCGCGGGCCTCACCACCGAGGCGCTGCTCGACGCGTACCGCGAGTTCTACCGGGGTGAGCCGTTCGTGATCGTCACCGACGACCCGCCGGCGACGAAGGCGGCCGCCGGCTCCAACTCGGTGCACCTCAGCGTGCGGTTCGACGAGCGCACCGGCACCGTGCTCGCGCTGGGAGCGATCGACAACCTCGTGAAGGGCGCGTCGGGCCAGGCGATCCAGAACGCCAACCTCGTGCTCGGCATCACCGAGACCACCGGACTCCCGACGATCGGACTGATGCCGTGAGGTTCCACCGATGAGTGTCACCGCTGTGCCCGGCTTCGAAGCGGGCGGGCTCGCCTCGGGCATCAAGGAGTCGGGCAACCCCGACCTGTCCATGATCGCGACCGTCGACCGCGCCGCGGTCGCGACCGCAGGTGTGTTCACCAGCAACCTGGTGGCCGCGGCGCCGGTGCAGATCAGCCGCCGGCACCTCGCCGACGGGAAGGCGGCGGCGGTGGTGCTCAACTCGGGCAACGCCAACGCGGCCACGGGCGAGCAGGGCCGGCGCGACGCGCTGCGCATGTGCGAGCTCACCGCGCAGGGCCTCGGTGTCGCCACCCACGACGTGCTCGTGTGCCAGACCGGCCTCATCGGCATCCCCATGCCGATGGCCCCGGTGGAGTCGGGCGTGCCGAAGCTCACCCAGCAGCTCTCCGCCGACGCCGCGGGCGGCACGGCCGCCGCCGACGCCATCCTCACCACCGACACCGTGCGCAAGGAGACGCTGCAGACCGCGTCGCTCGACGGCCGCACCGCGCTCGTCGGCGGCTTGGCCAAAGGTGCCGCGATGCTCTCGCCGGCGATGGCCACGATGCTCGCCGTGCTGACCACCGACGCCGCGGTCGAGCCCGACGCGCTCCAGGTGCTCCTGCAGCACGCCGTCACCGACAGCTTCAATGCGCTCGTGGTCGACGCGTGCCGCAGCACCAACGACACCGTGCTCGTGCTCGCCAACGGCACGGCGGGCAACTCCGTGATCACCCGGGCCGGGGGCCCCGCGTTCCACGCACTCGGGGACGCGCTCGCCGCTGCGTGTGGCGACCTCGCCCGCCAGATGGCGGCTGACGCCGAGGGTGCCACCAAACTCGCGTCGATCACGGTGAAGGGCGCACGCACACCTGCCGAGGCGCAGCTCGCCGCGCGCACCGTGGCGTCGAGCCAGCTCGTGCAGTGCTCGCTCTACGGCAAGGACCCGTACTGGGGCCGCGTGATCTCGGAGCTCGGAGTGAGCGGCGCGATGTTCGACCCCGAGCAGGTCGACATCTCCTACAACGGGCACGTCGTCTGCGTGCGCGGCGTCGCGCACCCGCACGACGAAGTCGCCGTCGCCCTCACCATGGAGGCCCGCGAGATCGACATCGTGGCCGACCTCCACACTGGCAACTCCGAGGCCACGGTGTTGTTCACGGACCTCACCCACGCCTACGTCGACGAGAACATGGGAACTTCCTGATGGTCGACTTCCACGATCCACTGATCCAGGAGAAGGCCGCGATCCTCTCCGAGGCGTTGCCGTACATCCGGGAGTTCTCGGGCAAGACCGTCGTGATCAAGTACGGCGGCAACGCCATGGACGATCCCGCGCTCGCCGACCTGTTCGCCACCGACATCGTGCTCATGCGCCTCGTGGGCATGAACCCGGTCGTCGTGCACGGCGGCGGGCCGCAGATCAGCGACCTCATGCGCCGGCTCGGCAAGGAGCCGGAGTTCGTCGACGGCCTGCGCGTCACCGACGCCGAGAGCGTCGACATCGTGCGCATGGCGCTGGTGGGGAAGGTCAACCGCGAGATCGTGTCCGCGCTCAACCAGCACGGCTCGTACGCGGTCGGGCTCTCCGGCGAGGACGCGGGACTCATCAAGGTCACGATGCGCGACGAGCGGCTCGGCTTCGTCGGCGACGTCGAGTCGATCGACGCGTCGATCATCGAGCGCCTCACGCGTGAGGAGCTGATCCCGGTGATCGCGACGGTGGGCGTCGACACCGAAGGCCAGGCCTACAACGTGAACGCCGACACCGTCGCCGGCGCGATCGCCGCCGCACTGCCGGCCGAGAAGCTCGTGTACCTCACCAACGTCGAGGGCCTCTACGCGGACTATCCCGACCAGGCGTCGCTGATCTCGAACATCGACATCGCGGGATTGGAGCAGCTCGAGGGCGCCGGCAAGCTCTCCGAGGGCATGATCCCGAAGATCCACTCGTGCGTCGACGCGCTGCGCAACGGCGTGGCCCGCGCCCACATCCTCGACGGCCGCATCCCGCACGCGCTGCTGCTCGAGTTCTTCACCCGTGAAGGTGTCGGAACGATGGTGACGCGGTGAACGACATGCACTTCGCCGAGATCCGCGCGCTCGACGCCGAACACGTGATGCAGACCTACGGGCGCCTGCCCGTCGCGTTCGTGCGCGGCGAGGGTACGAAGTTGTGGGACAGCGAGGGCAAGGAGTACCTCGACTTCCTCGGGGGCCTCGCGGTCACGTCGCTCGGTCACGCCAACCCGGCGGTCGCCGATGCCATCGCGGAGCAGGCGCGCACCCTGTTGCACGTGTCGAACCTGTACTTCAACGAGTGGCAGCCGCAGGTCGCAGCGAAGCTCGACGCGCATCTCGGCGGCGACGGCCGGGTGTTCTTCGCCAACTCGGGCGCGGAGGCCAACGAGTGCGCGATCAAGCTGGCCCGCCGGTACGGCCAGGCCAACGGTGGACCCGAGCGCTTCCACGTGCTCTCCGCATGGGGATCGTTCCACGGCCGCACGCTCACCACGCTCGCCGCCACCGGCCAGCCGCAGAAGCAGGAGACGTTCCAGCCGCTGCCCATCGGGTTCCGCCAGGTGGTGTTCGGCGACCTCGACGAGCTGGCCGCGGCGATGGACGAGCGGGTGTGCGCGGTGATGTTGGAGCCGATCCAGGGCGAGGGCGGTGTGCAGCCGTGCCCGCCCGGCTACCTCGAAGGTGTGCGCGCGCTGTGCGACGAGCGCGAGGCGTTGTTGGTCGTCGACGAGGTGCAGACCGGCCTCGGTCGCACCGGCAAGTGGTTCGGCTTCCAGCACTCGCCCGGGGTGGAGCCCGACATCGTGACCATGGCCAAGGCGCTCGGCAATGGGGTGCCGATCGGCGCGTGCTGGGCGAAGGCCGACGTCGCGGCCGCGTTCGAGCCCGGCGACCACGCCACGACCTACGGCGGGCAACCGCTCGCGGCCCGCGCCGCGTTCGCGGTGCTGGAGCAGATGGAGAAGCTCGACGTGCCCGCTCGCGCCGCGGCGGCAGGCGAGCGGCTCTGCGCCAAGCTCGCGGCGGTCCCCGGCGTCGCCGCGGTGCGAGGCGTCGGTCTGCTCGTGGCCGCCGAGCTCGACGACGGCATCGAAGCCGGGCCCGTTGCGCTCGAGTGCCTCGACGCCGGCCTCGTCGTGAACGCGGTCACCCGCACGGCGCTGCGGTTCGCGCCGTCCCTGCTCGTGTCGGACGCGGAGATCGATGCCGCGGTCGCGATCCTCCAGACGGTTCTGTGATGAAGAGGGTGCTCTCATGACTTCCGCACGACTGCTCGAGCTCGACGATCTCACACCCGCGGAGTTCACCGCGCTGCTCGACACCGCCACGGCGTGGAAGGGCGACCCGTCGTCGATCCCCCCGTTGCTCGCGGGCAAGGGCGCCGCGCTCGTCTTCGAGAAGCCGTCGGCCCGCACGCGCGCGTCGACGGAGATGGCGGTGGTCGGCCTCGGCGGTCACCCGATCTACATCCGCGGCGAGGAGATCGGGCTCGGCGTGCGCGAGACGGTCCCCGACGTCGCCCGCACCTACGCGTCGTTCTGCGCGGTCATCGCGGCGCGGGTGTTCGACCACAGCACGCTCGAGGAGATGGCGGCGGTGTCGCCGGTGCCGATCGTGAACCTGCTCTCGGACCGTGCGCACCCGCTGCAGGCGGTCGCCGACTTCCTCACCCTGCGCGAGCTGTGCGGCACGCTCGAGGGCCGGCGCCTGGTCTACGTGGGCGACGGCAACAACGTGGCCGCGTCGCTCGCGTATGGCGCCGCGCTCACGGGGGTGGAGCTCACCGTGGCGTCGCCGCACGGCTATGAGCTCGACGAGATCGTCGTGCGCCAGGCCCGCAACCTCGGGGGTGTGGTGGAGCTCACCGCCGATCCGCACGAGGCCGTGCGCGGCGCCGACGCGGTCTACACCGACGTGTGGACGTCGATGGGCCAGGAGGAGGAGTCCGCGCTGCGCAAGGTCGCCTTCGAGGGCTACACGATCGACGAGGACCTCATGGCGACGGCGGGGGAGCAGACCTGGTTCCTGCACTGCCTGCCGGCGCACCGGGGCGAAGAGGTGAGCGCGGGCGTGATCGACGGGCCGCGCTCGGCGGTGTGGCAGCAGGCGGCCAACCGCATGGACGCAGCCCGCGCGGCCCTCGCGCACGTGCTCACCCAGGGAGGTGTGTGAGAGATGGCGACCCTCGGCAAGCCGCAGCGCCAGCATCGCATCGCCAAGATGCTGGAGGAGCAGGTGGTCTCCAGCCAGGTGCAGCTGGTCGACATGCTCGCGGCCGACGGCGTGGTGGCCACGCAGGCCACGGTCAGCCGCGACCTCGAGGAGCTCGGGGCGGTGAAGGTGCGGATCCCCGGTGGGGCGACCGCCTACGCGATCCCCGAACACGCCAAGGAGCGCACCGCGCCCGACGACCACCTGCGCCGGGTCATGGGCGAATTCGTGGTGGAGGTGTCGCACAGTGGGAACCTCGTGGTGTTGCGGACGCCGCCCGGGTCCGCGCACGTGGTGGCGTCCGCGCTCGACCGCGCGGGCCAGGCCGAGGTGCTCGGCACGGTGGCCGGCGACGACACGATCATCCTGGTGACCGCCGAGCACATCGGCGGCGCCGCAGTTGCAGCAGAGCTCGCAGCCCTCGCGGGCTTGTAGAAGGGAACAACGATGGCGAAGCGAGTGGTGCTCGCGTACTCCGGTGGCCTCGACACGTCCGTGGCCGTGCGCTGGATCAAGGAGGAGTGGGGATTCGACGTGATCGCACTGGCAGTCGACGTGGGCCAGCAGGCCGACGACCCGTGGGACGAGATCAAGGCCCGCGCCCTGGCGGCGGGCGCCATCGAGGCCCGCGTGGTCGACGCCCGCGCCGAGTTCGCCGACGAGTTCCTGGTCGACGCGATCGCGGCCAACGCGCTCTACGAAGGCAAGTACCCGCTCGTGTCCGCGCTGTCGCGCCCGGTCATCGCGCGCCATCTCGTGCTCGCGGCGCGCGAGTTCGGAGCCCAGGCCGTGGCCCACGGGTGCACGGGGAAGGGCAACGACCAGGTGCGCTTCGAGGTGTCGTCGCGCGCGCTCGCGCCCGATCTCGACGTGCTCGCGCCCGTGCGGGTGTGGGGCATGAACCGTGACGACTGCATCGACTACGCGGCGAAGCACGAGATCCCGATCAGTGTCACCAAGAAGAGCCCGTACTCGATCGACGAGAACCTCTGGGGCCGCGCCATCGAGTGCGGGATGATGGAGGACCCGTGGGTGGCGCCGCCGGCCGACGCGTACGCCCTGACGCGCGCCATCGAGGACGCGCCGCGCGAGGCGAAGGACGTCGTGGTGCGCTTCGAGCAGGGCGTGCCGGTCGCGCTCGACGGCGTGGTCAAGCCGCTCCACGAGCTCATCATCGAGCTCGGCAACGAGGTGGGTGCCTACGGCTGGGGCCGGCTCGACATGGTCGAGAACCGCCGCGTCGGGATCAAGAGCCGCGAGACCTACGAGTGCCCGGGTTCGCTCGCGGTGCTGCTCGCGCACGCCGACCTCGAGTCGATGGTGCTCGAGCGCGACCTCATGCGCGAGAAGGCTCGCCTCGAGTCTCGCTTCGCCGAGCTGGTCTACGACGGCCTCTGGTACTCGCCGCTCAAGGAGGGGCTCGACCAGTTCATGGCGTACTGCCAGCGCTTCGTGACCGGTGACGTCCGCCTGCGGCTCGAACCGGGTCGCTGCTTCGTGTCGGGCCGCCGGGCCGACCGGGGCCTCTACAACCACGACCTCGCGACCTACGACGCGAGCGACTCGTTCCGTCACCAGGACAGCGAGGGCTTCGTGCGCCTGTGGGGCCTGTCGGTGGAGACGTGGTCGCGCGAGCAGGGTGGCCCGATGCGCGGCGGCGTCACCTCGTGACGCTCTGGCACGGCCGCTTCTCGGAGGGCCCCGCCGAGGAGCTCCTCGC
>Ga0075017_100002192_pt1 | contig 12146 bp, 12 predicted proteins | sample AleBraG_ABR_2012_FD_71475 | JGI IMG/M metagenome (GOLD analysis project Ga0075017, IMG submission 71475) | Freshwater sediment microbial communities in response to fracking from Pennsylvania, USA - Alex Branch Run_MetaG_ABR_2012 | ecosystem: Environmental > Aquatic > Freshwater > Creek >...
GCTCGGGGGCTCACCCCTGGGCAGACCGGACAGGTGCGTCCCAAAGGTCGCGGGCGTCCGCTATATCGCCGGCCCCCGGGAGCGGTCGGTCTCGCGGGCCGGGCTCTGCGATGAACTGCCGCCGAAGATCAGATGAAGGGCTGGACCGCAGATGTTCATCGACTGGCGGGTTCTGCCGACACCTGGGGTGGCACACGATGTATCACGAGCAACGCGAGAGGCCGGGCGAGTCGATGAGCGTCAGGATCGTCAGCGCAGGCGCCGGCGAACGCCGCGGCGTTGAGCTGCTCCGACTCGCGCAGCACAACATTGTCGAGGCTGCGGGACTCCTAGGGGTGAACCCGGTGGACGGCGGGCTGTGGGCGGCGGTAGAGCTGGTGGTCGCCGAGCGGCGTGAGGCAGAGAAGCTGCTCGCAGCAAGGCCACGGCGCATCTTCGGGTAGCTAGCGGGGCGACGTTCAGACGCGGGGGCGCAGCTTGTCCGGGTCCTTCAGCGACAGCGGGGCGACCGTTGCCCGCGTCGAACGACCGCCGCCGACCACGCTCACATGGTTACCCGGGGCGGCGGCGGCGCTGGCGAGCATCGCCAGCCCGATGGGTCCGAACTCAGGGCTGTCCACCCGGGACGACAGGGTCCCGACGGCTTCGGACCCCCACAGCACGGACGCTCCCACGTCAGCGAGCTCCCCCGGCTCCATGACCAGTGTCACGAGCCGGTTCGGCGGATCGGCAGCCACACTCTCGAGTGTGTCGCGGCCGAGGAAGTCCGCGTTGAGGCTGACCATCTTGTCCAAGGACACGTCGTATGGCGTGTGCTCGCCGGGGGTGTAGTCGGTTCCGTAGATGATCAGGCCCGCCTCGATCCGTACCGGTTCGATCGTGTCGAGCCCCACCGGGACGGCGCCGGCAGCGGTGAGCGCCGTCCACAACGCCACGGCGTTCTTCGCATCGGGTATCAGCTCGAATCCGAGCTCGCCGCTGAATCCGGTGCGCATCAGATGTGTCTGGACGCCGCCGATCGTGACCTGGTCCGGCCAGAACCGGAAGTAGCGAAGCGACCCGAGGTCAGACGCCGTCAGGGATTGCAGCAGCCTTCGCGAATCGGGGCCCTGGACGGAGATGAGCGGCATCTGCCGAGTTCGGTTCACAGCGCTGTAGTCAAGCCCTGCGGCGCGGGCGGCCCAGAATTCGCCGAACCCACTGGTGTTCGTCAGCACCCAGTAGTGCTGATCGGAGTGCTTGAAGACCGTGCCGTCGTCAACAAGTGTTCCGTCCAGGTCGACGAAAGCCCCGTACTTGACCTGCCCAACCTCCTGGGCAGACAGATCAGCGGTGAAGACACGCTGGATGGCCTGCTTAGCCTGCGTACCGGTCACATCCCACTTCACCAGTGGGTAGACGTCCCAGATGGCCGCGCCACGGCGAACTGCCTGGTATCCCGCGAGGCCGTCGCCGAAGCCCATGGTCCAGTACCAGCCGTCGTCGTCGCGGAAGGTCGCACCCAGCTCCTGTTGGACGTCGTGCAGAACGGACCGCACCGGTCCAGGTGCGACGCTTGTCGGGCGGGGCCCGGCGTCGTCGGCCGTCTGCAGGTTCGCCAGCGTCGGCTCGGTCATTTGCACATCCTCCACCAGCAGATTGGGGCTTCGCCCGCGCTACCTTACTGATGCGCGACTCAGGAAGGCATCAGTCAGTGACATCGAAGAGTAGGTCTGTCCCCCGCGGCGCTCCGAATGCAGCGGTGTCGCGTCGTGGAGTCATTCTCTTCGCGGCGATGTCCGCTATCTGGGGCATCCCCTACCTGCTGATCAAGGTGGCGCTTGAAGATTTGACTCCGTCATTTCTGGTCCTTGCTCGAACTGCGATAGGCGCCGCGATCCTGCTGCCGCTGGCCCTGCGGCGGGGGGCAGTCCGGCCGGCTTTGGCGCACTGGCGGCCACTTGCCGCGTTCGCCACCCTCGAGATCGCCCTGCCGTGGTTCCTGGTCGGTGACGCCGAACGTCACATGCCCAGCAGCCTCGCGGGCCTGCTCATCGCCACGGTCCCCCTCATCGGCTCGTTGGTGGCCTGGCGGCTGGGGGACGCGAGCGCTGTCACCGGTGTCCGCCTGGTCGGCCTGGCCGTGGGCATGGTCGGGGTAGCGGCGGTAGTCGGTCTGGACCTGGGCTCAGGCACCACGTTGCTAGGGGTCGGTGAGATTGCCCTGGTGTCCGTCGGGTACGCCGTCGCCCCGATCATCGCCGCGCGCCGACTGGCGGAAGTTCCGACGCTGGGAATCATCGCGGTGTCCCTTGCCGCCGTCGCGGTGGTGTACTCCCCCGCTGCCATCCTGGCCCGTCCGCACGCGATGCCGCGGCCCAGCGTCCTGGCCTCGGTGCTGGCGCTGGCGGTGGTCTGCACGGCGCTGGCGTTCCTGCTCTTCTTCGCGCTCATTGCCGAGATCGGGCCGGTCCGGGCCACAGTGATCACATTCGTGAACCCGGCAGTGGCGGTGACCCTCGGAGTCATCGTCCTCGGCGAGCACTTCACCACCGGGATCGCGATCGGCTTTCCACTGGTGCTTCTCGGGAGCTGGCTCGCCACCCGCAAGCCAGTTCCGGTCCCCGCTCTCGAGGCCACGATCCAGGCTCCGACCTGAGCAACACCGCTGCCACACCCCCGCCCAGCGACACCCCTCCGACCGAGCGGGCAGAGCACCACCGACCCAGCGAAGAGCCAGCTTTCGGCTCACTCCAGCGGCCAAGCGACGACGGCTCGCAGCTCCTCACCCAGGTCGGGGGACGCAGCACTGTGGCGGCGGTCCCCAGTCGTCGGGGCCGGGCGACGGCTTACCTGCCCGGCCCCAGGCAGGCCCCAGGTGGCTCTAAGGAAAAACTAAGATTCGCCCGTCATCCTTTGACAATGGCCAGTCGGGTCCACCCCGTTCAACCGTGGTGGCGGCATGCCGTGGCGTCCGCATGCTGGATCACTTCCCTTGCCGTCGCCCTGCTGTGGGTGCGGGGCAACGGCCCTCAGGGCCTGTTGACCTCGCAGTCCACCGCGCTCATCTCGCTGGGCCGGCTGACCGGCCTGGTCGCCTCAGACCTGCTGCTGATCCAGGTGTTCCTGATGGCCCGCGTTCCGGCGATCGAGCGGACCTACGGCCAGGACGAGCTCGCGCGCAAGCATCGGCTGGTGGGGTTCTGGTCCTTCAACCTGATTGTCCTGCACATCGTCTTGATCACCTTCGGCTACGCGATCGGTGACAACCTGGACATCGTCCACCAGACATGGAACCTGTTGACCAACTACGGGGGTGTGCTGCTCGCTGTGGCGGGCACGGCGGCGCTGACCGTGGTCACCATCACCTCGATCCGGCTCTCACGCCGGGCCTTGCGCTACGAGTCGTGGCACCTGCTCCACCTGTACGCCTACGTCGGGGTTGGTCTGGCGCTTCCGCACCAGATCTGGACCGGCAACGACTTCATCTCCTCCGGGGCAGCTCGCGCCTACTGGTGGACCCTGTACGCCGTCGCGGCGGGCTCTGTCCTGGTGTACCGGGTGGCACTGCCGTTGTGGCGCACCCTGCGACACGGCATCACAGTCACCTCCGTTGTCAGGGAGAGCCCAGACGTCGTCACGGTGCGGATGGGTGGGCGCGGGCTGGGCCACCTGCCGGTCCAGGCCGGGCAGTTCTTCATCTGGCGGTTCCTCGACGGGCCCGGCTGGTCCCGCGGGAACCCCTACTCGCTGTCCGCTGCGCCCCGACATGACCGCATCCAGATCACCGCCAAAGACCTCGGCGACGGCAGCGCACGCCTGGCAGAGCTGCGTCCAGGAACACGGGTTCTGCTCGAAGGGCCCTACGGCCGGCTGACCGGCGATCAGCGGGTCGGGTCAAAGGTCGCCATGCTGGCCTGCGGCATCGGCATAACCCCCATGCGCGCCCTGCTCGAGGACCTGCCCTATGCCCCTGGCGACGCCGTGCTGATCTACCGGGCGCGCTCCGAAAGTGACCTCATCTTCCGCTCAGAGCTCGAACGGCTGGCGAAGCGGCGCGGGATCACGATCCACTACCTGACCGGTCCCCGGATCCCAGGACGCGACTCGTGGCTGCCGGCGGCGGCGTCGCAGTGGAACGACAGCGACGCGCTGCGACGCCTGGTGCCAGGCCTGAAGAACTACGACGTCTTCGTCTGCGGCCCCGACGCCTGGATGGACGCAGCCGCAGCGGCGGCAACATCGGCCGGCCTTCCACCCGACCAGCTGCACCAGGAGCGGTTCACATGGTGAGCAATCAAGCGTCCGGCGCAGGCCGCAACGCTGCCATTGTCGGAGCTACCGCGGTCGCTGTCGGTGTGCTGCTCCTCTACCCGACCAGCACCAACCGCGGAAGCTCACAGCAGCGACCGGGTCAGCTCGCACCTGCAGGGATCGTGACGGGACCGGGCGCCGCACCGGCCACCGGCAGCACCCCGGCGACCGGCGGCTCACCACCAGCCACCGGCACCACGGGCGGCTCCGGGACAGCGGCGTCGACGTCGATGGTCGTCAACGGCTCCCCTGGCGACACCCCGTTCGGTCCGGTCCAGGTGCAGCTGACGATCAAGGCGGGCAAGATCGTCACTGCGACCGCGATCGTCTTCCCGCAGGGCAGCGGACGCGACCAGGAGATCAACGCCTACGCGATCCCCATCCTCCAGCAGGAAACTGTGGCCGCGCAAAGCGCCCAGATCGACGCGGTGTCGGGGGCCTCGTACACCTCAGCTGGCTACCAGCAGTCCCTGCAGTCGGCGCTGGACGCCGCACATCTGAAGTGACGGGCTCGAGGCGCCTGGCCCAAGGCACGGCGTTGACGAGGAAAGGCCCCCGAACCGCGATGCGGTTCGGGGGCCTTTCGTTGGTCCCTAGTCGTCCCAGGGACCGTAGTCCTTCTCGTTCATCACGAGTCCTTCCGTTCGGACCCGTCTACGACGCGTGACTGCAGCGGAGACGGGCGGTGGATCAGCTGCCGGCCCCCAGACGGGGGCGGGGCGGCGGACCGGGCGCTTGCGCGTCCCGGACAACCTCTAGGTGGGTTGCTCCACTCATTGTATCGGAAGAACCGGGCCAACCTTGACGCGGAGCGTCAGTGCAGGTCAGTCACACTACGGCGGGCACTGGCACTGCCACTCGCGGCGCCAGGATCTCAGCCTCGACGGGGACACGGCGTGCGTGCACCATACCGAAAGCTGACAGCACCAGCAGGGCGATCGCTGAAACGAAGCACACGATGGAGGCGATCAGGGCAATCTGTCCGATCTTCCAGAACGCGTACGCGTTCAGCAGCATCCCGCGAAGCGTGGTGCCCTTGAACAGTGTCTCCACCTGGCCAGCCAGAACGGTGTTGGTGGGTGCGGCCATCGCAGCGGCGCTGACCTGGGAGTAGGTCTTACCACCCGCGACCTCGGACAAGTGCACGGCAATGAAGTGGTTCGCGTAGGCCTCGGCCTGCGCGCCAGTTGTGAGCTGCTGGCCGGCGTACTGCTGCAACGCCGCGAACTGCGGCCCGGCGATGGCCGAGCTGCCCGCCGGTGGGAAGTAGATCTGCTGAGCTGCGAGCTGGTCGTGCACCTGGCTGTTGGCGAACGAGTAGGCCCACAGTCCTAGCGCACCTGCGATGAGCAGGACGACTGCGATCAGAAGCCCCGCGCCCGATGCGAGTGTGTCGAAAGTCTTGCGGCGCATGGTGATCTCCCGTACTAGGGCCCGGGAGTGATCGCCCGGGCAGTGGTCGAAACCGACCTTCTGAGGTTCGTACCTCGGGTGAGGAATTCTCAGAGGCCGTGGTCCCCTACTTAGGGTGACCTTCGTCCCGGGCCAGGAGGGTGAGCAGATCAGTCACCGTGACGAGCCCGTGGATCTCGCCGCGGGAATCGACCACCGGTACGGCATCGGTGCACTCGTCCAGCATGATCTGAGCTACAACACAGACGGGGGTGTCTCCCTGCACACAACGAAGGCGTGCTCGCACCAGCTCACCTGCTGTGACGGGGTTTTCCCTAAGGGCACCCAACGGCCACTGAAGCGCTATCTGCCGGTCATCGAGCACTCCGACGCACCGGCTGCCAGAGACGACGACAACGTGCCGCAGACCGTAGCCATGGAGCATCGTCCAAGCCGACCACAGCGACTCATGAGCTCCGACGGTAACAACCGGTGCGGTCATCACCTCGCGGGCCAGCCGCGGATCATCCTCAGCCGCCGCCTTCGACACGGCGGCTGGTGTGCGTGGTGCGAGCTGCGGTGCAGACACGGCGACCTCCTCGCGACGTTGGCCGACGCCGCCGATACTGCTCGCCCGGTGCCGCTGACGGCAGGGGCGAAAGCCCCGGATCATGGGAGGTGGTGTCGGCTGAGGAAGAACCCTGACAGGCTGGCCGCGTGGACGGACCCACCGACCAGGGCAAGCCGTTGAGCCGCTCGCTGCCCAACCTGCAGCTCGACGAGCTTCTCGCCGAGCTCGAGGTGCGGCTGCGCGAGATCCTCAATGTCCGCGACCGCTCACACAGCCTGCTCGAGGCGATCGTCGCGGTGGGCAGCGAGCTGGACCTGAACGCTGTCCTGTACCGAATCATCGAAGCTGCGGTGACCTTGGTGGATGCCACCTACGGGGCTCTGGGTGTGATCGGCGAGGGCGAACGGCTCTCGCAGTTCCTCACCGTCGGTATAGACGAGGAACAGCGCAGCCAGATCGGGGCGCTGCCGGCGGGCCGGGGGATCCTCGGGCTGCTCATCCGAGACCCGCACACGCTGCGCCTAGCGAACCTGTCCGACCATCCTTCCGCCTTCGGCTTCCCGCCCGGTCACCCCCCCATGACGAGCTTCCTCGGCGTTCCGGTCCGCGTCCGCGACGAGGTCTTCGGCAATCTCTACCTGACGCAGAAACGTGGCGGCGGCGAGTTCGACGAGGACGACGAGCGGGTCGTGGTCGCCCTCGCCACCGCCGCCGGCGTCGCAGTCGAAAACGCACGCCTCTACGACGACGCCCGGCGGCGCGAACGCTGGCTCCAGGCGTCAGCCGAGGTCACTACCTCGCTGCTGTCCGGAACCGAACCGGAGGAGGCCCTTCGCGCCGTCGCCCAAAGAGCACGCGAGATCGCCGAGGCCCGCACCACATTCATCGCTCTGCCAACAGCCGGCCACTCGCTGGTCGTCGAGGTCAGCGACGGCCACGGCGCCGACCGGCTCCAAGGCCTGGCCATCGCCGTCGAAGGAACATCTCTCGGTCGGGCCTTCGCAGGTACCGATCTGCTCACCTTGGTCCGACTGGAGGCTGGAGATCCGCTGGGTGCCGCGCTGGACGAAGCGACAGGCTCGACCATGCTCGTTCAGCTACGCGACTCCGGTGGCGTCCGCGGAGTCCTCGCGGTCGTCATGGACGCCGGGAGCAGGCCGTTCTCCCCCCAGGCGGCACAGACCCTCGAAGTCTTCGCCGGGCACGCCGCTGTGGCGCTGCAGCTCGCCGAGGCCAGACGAGAAGGCGAACGCGTCCACCTCTACGAAGACCGGGACCGCATCGCCAGGGACCTGCATGACCTGGTGATCCAGCGGCTCTTCGCCAGCGGCATGGCGCTGGAGAGCCTGGCCCGGCTGCTGGACAACGAGGCCGCCGTGATCCGGGTCCGGGGTGTTGTCGACGAGCTCGATACCACGATCCGCGAGATCCGCTCCGCGATCTACGCCCTGCAGACCCCCACGCGGGCAACGGCCGGGCACCTGCGTGGGCAGCTACTGGAGGCCGCCGACTTCGCCGCGACCAGCCTCGGCTTCGCCCCCTCAGTGCGGTTCGACGGGCCAGTTGACACCCAGGTGCCCTCCGGGCTGGCCCCTGACCTCGTCGCCGTGCTCACCGAGGGCCTCTCGAACGTCGCCCGCCACGCGAAAGCCACGCACGTGGAAGTGGTCGTGACTGCGGACTCCCGCCAGGTCACCCTTCGCCTCCGCGATGACGGCATCGGCCTGCCCTCCGAAGGGCGGCGCAGCGGACTGACCAACCTGGCCGAGCGAGCCGCCCGACACGGCGGCTCCTTCGCCGCCGCGGCGCTTGCCGACAGCGGGACAGAGATCCTTTGGCAGGCCCCGCTGGGCAACTGACCGCTGCCACCGCCAGAAGCAGAGGGCAGGTCCTTGGTCCCTGGACCCGGAGACAGGACCCGCCGATGGTGAGTCAATGAGGGACAGCGCGGCGACGCATCCACTGGACCCTGAGGCGTGCATGGAGCTGCTGGCCTCGGAGGGTATCGGTCGCGTCATCCTCACCGAGCAGGCCATGCCGACCGCACTGCCCGTCGCCTACGCCGTCGACAACGGCACGATCGTCTTCCGGAGCTCTGCAGGCACCAAATTGGCTGCCGCCGTGAAAGGAACCGTGATCGCCTTCGAAGTCGACTCGTTCGACGAGGACGAACGGGCCGGCTGGAGTGTGGTCGTCACCGGCCTAGCCAGCGTTGTCGATGACCCGGATGACGAAAGAAACGCCACGAACCTGAGGATCCCGCACTGGGTCGAGCCAGACGGAGGCAAGTTCATCCGCCTTCGCCCCAGTATCGTCTCCGGCCGCCGGGTCGGACCCCCGCGCGCAGGACCGCCCCCCCGCAAGCCGACACTGTGACCTTCGAGGCCGTCAGTTCACCGTGAAGCGGTCACCCCGTGTGGTGGTCACCTCGTAGAACCTCGCTCGCGAGAACCGCGGCCTGGGTACGGCGCTCGAGCCCGAGCTTGGCGAACAGGTTGGACACGTAGTTCTTGACTGTCTTCTCCGCCAGATGCAGGTGGTCCCCGATCTGACGGTTGGTGAGCCCGTCACCAATCAGACCCAGGATCTCCCGCTCACGATCGGTAAGCCCCTTGAGCGGGTCGTTCGCGGGTGGCGCGCCGCGCAGGCGCTCCATCACGCGCGCTGTGGTCCGCGGATCGAGCAGCGACTGACCAGCCGCAACGGCGCGCACTGCCCCAGTCAGATCGGTTCCTCGGATCTGCTTCAGGACGTAACCAGATGCCCCCGCCATGATCGCGTCGAACAAAGCCTCATCGTCGGCGAACGAGGTGAGCATCAGGCAGGCGAGCTCCGGCATCGACGACCGCAGCTCACGGCACACCGACACTCCGTCCCCGTCAGGCAGCCGCACATCCAAGATCGCCACGTCCGGGCGAAGGGCCGGAACTCTGGCCAGCGCCTCAGCAGCGGTCGACCCCTCACCGACGACCACAATGTCGTCCTCGGCCTCGAGCAGGTCCTGAACGCCGCGGCGGACCACTTCGTGGTCGTCCAAGAGGAAGACCCTGATGGGCTTAGGGCTCACATCGTCGGTCACTGCTGTCTCCTTCGCCAACCCGCGTCGCCAGCGCAACACTGGCCCACTCGCTGACCCGAGACTACGGGCCCAAGGTCCCTGCCGTGGACAGACCTCCTTCTCTTCCGCGCCCGGCGACGCCGCCGGAAGACTGAAAGGAGGTGCAGCAGCGCAGCACAGACTTGGAGGTCATGATGGGCGCGAAGGCGATCGTCGTCGGGTTCGACGGCTCGACCGGAGCCCACGCGGCGCTCAGTTGGGCCTTGGCGGAGGCCAGGATGCGTCACGCGCCGGTCCGTCTGGTCTACGCCGCCCCATCGTCGACGGTGCAGCTGATCCCCCCGTTCGGTGCCTACGCCCTGCCCGACGTGGACGACCGCCGACAGGCCGGGCGGCAGACCCTTGACGCTGGCGTCGCCGCCGCGGCCACACAGGCCCCCGAGGTGACTGTGGACACTGAGTTGACGGACGCAACGCCCCCGGTGGCGCTGCTGACCGGGTCCGCGGACAGCGAGATGGTGGTCGTGGGCTCGCGAGGACTCGGAGGATTCTCCGACCTGCTGGTCGGGTCCACGAGCGTGCAGCTCGCCACCCACGCGTCCTGCCCCGTAGTGGTGATCAGGCCGTCACAACAGCCCCGCCCCGGTCAAGCCCAAAGCGCCGCCGGAGTGGTCGTCGGTGTGGACGGCTCCGACATCTCCACCGAAGCGCTCGGCTTCGCCTTTGAGGAGGCCGCGATGCGTGGGGTGGGCCTGACTGCCGTCCACGCCTGGCAGTCGGCCTACTTCGACTCCCCCGCCGCCACAGCCCAGACCCCCGGCTCCGTCGTCGCCGACGAGTTCGCGGCCTCCGAGATGCGAGTGCTCAACGAGAGCATCCGAATCTGGACCGAGAAGCTGCCAGCGGTAACCCTGGCACGCAGGGTCGTCCACGGCGACCCAGTCACGACACTGGTGGAGGCGTCCACCAGGGCCGACCTGGTGGTAGTCGGGTCGCGGGGCCGCGACGGCTTCCGCGCCCTGCTGCTCGGGTCAGTCAGCCACGCCATGCTGCACCACGCGCACTGCCCTGTCGCCGTTGTACGTCACCCCAACCTGAGCACCGACACGGCCGGTGCGCCCCGGTCGCACGAAGGTCTTGGCTGATCGGGTCCTGGCTGATCGGGTCGCGGACGCAACCCAGGAACGGCCGTAGGGAGGAACCAGTCACCCGGCGGCATCTGTCGGGTGACTGTCGTACACCGGCCAAGGGCAGTCAGGTCAGATCGACGGCGAACTCTACGATGTCGGCCACCGGAAGTCGGCGACTGGACGGCATCGGTGCCGCCGCGTAGCCCAGACGAAGAACCAGTTGGGGGAACCGCCACCTGCTGCCGGGGTCACGGATAAGCGGTCTGAGATCAACGACCTCGGTTCCATGGGACAAGAGGCCGACGTCCAGCCCTTGGGACGTCGCCGCCAGAAGCACTCGTTCAAGACCCACGCCGGCGCGCAGCCAGTCCACGGGCCCGTCGCCGCTGGTGAGCAGAACGGCCAGCATCGCATTGGTTTCGAAGTCGGCCGAGCCGCGGCTGGGATCGCTGCGCCCCAGTCCCAGGTCGCGGACCGCTGCGCCGGGGTCACGAGGACGCGGACCAAGGGAGCCGGGGTCGATCCCGACTGCCGCCGATGGGTCCTGGGTCCAATACGCCACCTCCGCGACCACGGACGGGTTCGAGCGCTGCTCGCTGTCAGCCTCATGCAGGACAGCGACGACTGCGGCCCGGTGCGAGCCTTCGGCGGCGTCGAGGGAGATGCCTTCGGATGCTGCCGCGTCCTGGAGGCGGATGAAAACCTCCGGCGGCACCTGGTCCATGCTGAACGGCTGCCGGCTCGACCTCCGGGCGGCGATGGCGTCGTAGAGGGGCCGCTCGAACACGCTGAGCTCGCTCGGGCCGCCCAGACGTACCCGCGCCGCATGGATGCGGACCGCAGGATCCGGCATCAGCTGCACGACCGGCTCCCGGCCAAGTGCGGCGAGCCCCAGGCGCAGGTTGAGCAGTGCGGCGCCCAGCGAGATGAAGACCTCACGACCGGTGGGGTCGAGTGTGCGGGGCGAGCGCTCCGGGACAGCGAACACGTCGATGATGTCCCCGGTGACCCGGAATCTCCACGGCTGGCAGTTGAGGATGGACGGCGCCTGCCCCGCTGCGTAAATCGCCGTCTCCAGCTGGGCCCGGGTCGTGGCCGCGGGCCGCACTCCTGAGGGCGTCATCGACTTCTCCTTCTGTTGACCTGCGTCGAAGGAACCCGGCACCCAAGAGGACCCACTTATAGGTCGACGCGGTACGGCCCCAGGTCCCACCCAGCGGGGACGTAGGTCCCTGGAGTGCAGTTCATGGCGCCGTCAGGCTCAATCCGTGAACGCACTTGACCTTGCCCGCTGGCAGTTCGGCATCACGACCGTCTACCACTTCCTCTTCGTACCACTCACGATTGGGCTCGCGCCGCTGGTCGCGATTCTGCAGACCGCCTGGTTTCGAACCGGCAACCCGGCGTGGTACCGGGCGACGAAGTTCTTCGGCAAGCTCCTGCTGATCAACTTCGCGCTCGGCGTCGTCACCGGCATCGTCCAGGAGTTCCAGTTCGGGATGAACTGGAGCGCCTATTCACGGTTCGTCGGCGACGTATTCGGCGCCCCTTTGGCTATCGAGGGGCTGGCGGCGTTCTTCATCGAGTCGACGTTCCTGGGGCTGTGGATCTTCGGCTGGGAGGTGCTGTCCAAGCGGGTGCACCTGTTCTGCATCTGGATGGTGGCATTGGCAGTCAACGGCTCAGCGTTCTTCATCCTGGC
>Ga0075017_100002193_pt1 | contig 12146 bp, 11 predicted proteins | sample AleBraG_ABR_2012_FD_71475 | JGI IMG/M metagenome (GOLD analysis project Ga0075017, IMG submission 71475) | Freshwater sediment microbial communities in response to fracking from Pennsylvania, USA - Alex Branch Run_MetaG_ABR_2012 | ecosystem: Environmental > Aquatic > Freshwater > Creek >...
AAGGACTACACGGCCCGCCTGGCCGAGCGCCCCGCGTTCGGCCGGGCGCTGAAGCGCACATTCGGCTGAGCGCGGGGCGCCCAGCCAGATCCGGCCGATGACGCCCCCTCCCCCGCACCCCCGCCGGCTCGGAGCCGGGGGGCCCGAGGTCTGTGCGATCGGCCTCGGCTGCATGGGCATGTCGGGGATCTACGGCCCCGCCGACCGCCGTCAGAGCATCGCCACGGTGGGCGCGGCGCTCGACGCCGGCATCGCGCTGCTTGACACCGGCGACTTCTACGGGATGGGCCACAACGAGCTGCTGATCGCCGAGGCCGTCGCCGGCCGGCCCCGCGAGGAGTACCTGCTGAGCGTGAAGTTCGGCGCCCAGCGCGGACCCGAAGGTGCCTTCCTCGGCTTCGACGCCAGCCCGGCGGCCGTGAAGACGGCCCTGGCCCACTCGTTGACGCGCCTGGGCGTTGAGTACCTCGACATCTACCGGCCGGCCCGCCTGGACCCCCGGGTGCCGATCGAGGAGACGGTCGGCGCGATCGCCGAACTCGTCGAGGCCGGCTACGTTCGCCGGATCGGCCTGTCGGAGGTCGGTGCCGAGACGATCCGCCGGGCGGCCGCGACACACCCGATCTGCGACCTGCAGATCGAGTACTCGCTGATCTCGCGGGGCATCGAGGACACCATCCTGCCGGCCTGCCGCGAGCTGGGGATCGCCCTGACCGCCTACGGCGTCCTGAGCCGGGGCCTGATCGGCGGCCACTTCAGCGCCGAGCGAGAGCTGGCGCCAAACGACTTCCGCGCGCACGCGCCGCGTTTCCAGGATGGCAACCGGGCGAAGAACCTCGCGCTCGTCGAGGCCCTGCGGGATCTGGGCGAGGCGCGGGGCGCGACGGTGGCGCAGGTCGCGACCGCCTGGGTCCTCGGGCGTGGCGAGGATGTCATCGCCCTGCTCGGAGCCCGCACGAGCGAGCAGCTCGAGGAGGTCCTCGGCGCGCTCGAGCTCGAGCTGAGCTCGGCCGAGACGGCCGAGCTCGAGCGAGCGATCCCGCCCGGCGCAGCCGCCGGCGAGCGCTACCCGGCACAGCAGATGGCCGCGCTCGACAGCGAGCTCTAGGCGTTGCGGCCAACTACCGAGGCCTTTGGCGTAGTCTGCCCCGGTGTCGGCCGATGCCGGACCGCGGCACGATCAGATGTCAATGACTGGCAAGGACGATCCGGTCCGGCAGCTCTGCGCCTTCTGCGGGAGGGTTCTCGGCGTATATGAGCCGCTGATCCTGATCGGCGAAGACCGCCGGGTCACCCGCACCTCGAGGCTGGCCCACCGCGAGTCGCCGGTGGCCGGCGTGATCCTGCACGAGGACTGCTACGAGAGAAGCCGGTCCTCGGCCGAGGACCGGAGCCCCTGAGCTCAGCCGCGGCGGACGGGGTTGGCGACGGCGCCCAGCCCGTCGACCTCCACCTCGACCGTGTCGCCGTCGCGCAGGAAGCGGTTCTTGCTCGCCCCGACCCCCGCCGGCGTGCCGGTCGCGATGATGTCGCCGGGGAGCAGCGTCATCGTTCGTGAGAGCCAGGCGATCGTCGTCGGGACGTCGAAGATCAGCTCGCTCGTGTTGCCCTCCTGGACGAGCTCGCCGTTGATCCGCGTGCGCAGTCCCAGCGAGGAGAGCTCGCCGGCCTCGTCGAGCGTCACCAGCGCCGGGCCGCAGGGGGCGAACGTGTCGAGCGCCTTGCCGCTCGTCCAGAGCGGGTTCTGGATCTGCAGGTCGCGGGCGCTGACATCGTTGAAGGGCATCGCCCCGGCCACGTGCGCGAGCGCCTCGGAGGCCTCGACGCGATGGGCCGTGCGCCCGATCACGACGGCCAGCTCGGCCTCGTAGTCGACGTACTCGGGGTGAGCCTCGGGCAGGATGATCTCCTGCCCCGAGCCGATCAGTGAGTTCGCGAACTTCGCGAACCACATCGGGGCCTTGGGGATCTCCTGGCCTGACTCGGCCGCGTGGTCGCGGTAGTTGAGCCCCAGGCAGATGATCTTCTGCGGGTCGGGCACCGGCGCCAGCAGCTGAACCTCGGCGAGGCTCCGGCCCGCTCCGGCCGCGGCCGCCCGCTCGCCGAGTGCCGCGAGACCGTCCCCGTCCAGCGCCCCAAGCAGTCCGCGCACCGAGTCCGCCGGGGCGCCGAGGTCCGCCAGCCCGACGACCTGCTCGCCGAGCAGGACTCCACCCCTGGGCTCGCCGCCCTCGCTGTAGGTCACCAGCCGCATCGCTCAGCCCCCCGTGGGGATGTCGACGGGGGGCGCCTCGGGGGCGAACTCGCCGGCCATCGCCCGCCGGTGGATATCCGCGAAGGCGACGCCCTCCCCCGCGGCCTCGGCGATCAGCTCGGGGCGCACGAAGACGCCGATCGGGTTGGCGTGGAAGTCCTCACTCGTGAGCATCCAGGCGCGCGAGCTTGCCCAGTCTCCGAAGACGTCGCACTGCAGCTCGACGTGGTTCCCGTCGGGGTCCTTGTAGTAATAGGAGAGCGTCATGCCGTGATCTATGCAGATGTCCGGCACGATGCCCGCCTCGCGCAGGCGCAGGTAGCTGGCGTTGAGCTCGTCGAAGGAGCCGTACTCGAAGGCGCTGTGGTGCAGGCCCGTCCGCGTCTCCTTGTCGGGGTCATCGACGAACCCCGGGAAGGCGAGCAGGGCGATCCGGTGGTTGGCCTCGTCATTGGAGAGCCAGGCGCCGACGGCATCCTGGTGGATCACCTCGGCGCCGACCAGGGTCCCGTACCAGTCGATCATCTCCTGCAGCCGGGTCGTCTTGAGGTTGAAGTGGTGGAACTTCGGATGGATCACGGCGGTCTTCTCGGTCATCGTCGGTGCTCCCTCGTCGTTGGTTTCAGCTACTTCCCCGATGTTCAGGCGGGCGCTCAGGTCGGCCAGGAGGGCTCCGATGTCCTCGGGCGCCCGTGCACTGCCGAAGACGTAGAAGTCGGGGCGCACGAGCACGGCATGGACACCGTGGCCCGAGAGCCAGGCACTCAGGCGCCCGTCGACGTCGCGTACGCCGTGCGGGGCACCGGCCTCGAGTGAGACGAGCCTCGCGCCGAGCCGATCGAGCAGCCGGAGCTCCTTCGAGCCCAGTGTCTCGGCCAGGTCGCCCGCGCGCACGATCAGCACGAAGCCTCCGCCGATCAGGTCATCCAGGCGCCCCTCGCGAGCGCCGGCCGCGACGACGCCCTGCACCCCGAGGGCCCCGGCGAGCGGGTCCTCGGCTCCGCCGGAGATCACGCCCGCGGCGAGCGCGGGCAGCCCGAGCGGCGGCGGCGGCTCGGCCCCGCGCAGCGTCGCGTCGCGCTCGGCGGCCGCCTGCGGATCGAGCTCGCACAGCACCTTGCCGAGCCCGATGGCGAGGGTGATCACCCACTCGTTGTGGGGCCGGCGCTCCGTGTCGAGGCTGTCCAGCAGTGCCTCGGGGGCGACGCCGCGCAGCACGAGGTCGAGCTTCCAGGCGATGTTGGCGGCGTCGCGCAGGCCCGAGCAGAGCCCCTGACCGAGGAAGGGCGGCGTCAGGTGGGCCGCGTCGCCGGCCAGCAGCACCCGGCCATCGCGCATCCGCTCGGCGAGCATCGAGCGAAATTCGTAAACGGCCCGGCGGGTCAGGGGCCCGTCGCCCGGTCGATACCACGGCTCGAGCAGGCTCCAGGCGCGGGCGGGATCTTCGAACTCCTCGGCGCTCTCGCCGGGGCGCAGCATGAACTCCCAGCGCCGGTGGCGGGGCCCGCTTTGGATGTGGGTCGTCGGCCGGGTCGGGTCACACCACTGGCAGGCGATCGGCAGCTCGGCCAGCGCCGCCATGTCGTGGGGCTCCGCATCGACGACCAGCCATCGCTCCTGGAAACCCAGGTCGCGCTGCGGAATCGAGCAGGCCTCACGGACGAAGGAGTTGGCCCCGTCGGCGCCGACGATCCAGCGGGCGCGAACCGTGCGCACCTCCCCGCCGGCCCGCAGCCGCCCGTCCTCGCCGTCCTCCACCCCACGCAGGGTCAGGGTCGCGCCGTCGGCTGAGCGCTCGAGGCGCTCGGCCACCCAGCCGCGCTCCACCGTCACGGTGGCGAGCGAGCGGGCCCGGCGGTCGAGCGCCTGCTCGAGCGCCGGCTGGAAGAACATGTAGTCGGGCTCCCAGCCCGAGCTGGCCGGGGCCGGCGAGGCCATCGTCAGCAGCGGCTCGCCGTCGGCGCCGAACCAGCGGTACTCGCGCACCGGCAACAGCTCGCCGGCCAGCTCCTCGGCGACGCCCAGCGACTGCAGCAGGCGCATGATCTCGTGGTCGAGATGGACCGCCCGCGGCATCCGGTAGATCTCGCCGTGGCGCTCGAAGACCCCGACCCGGTGCCCGGCCCGGCCGAGCATCGTGGCCAGCGCCTGACCCACGGGGCCGTAGCCGACGATCGCCACATCGAGCTCAGCCGCCTCGGGTCCCATGCGATCAGGCGCCGGCCGGGCCGGGGAGGGCGAGCGGCCGGGCGAGGAGCCGGCCGAGGGCCGCGGCCAGCGCGCCCGCGGGGTCCGGCGAGGAGCCGGCCGAGCGCCATGCGATGAACCGGTCGGGGCGTACCAGGACCGCACCGCCGGGGTCGATGCCGCGGTGGCGCAGCCAAGTGCAGCGCGGGTCGAACAGGTCTCCGTCGATGTGCCCGATCCGAACGGCGTCCAGCGGCAGGCCGTTGGACTCGGCCAGCCGGACCGCCGCCCCGCACCACTCCTCGCCCTCCTCGCCGGCGATCAGCAGGAAGCGGCCCGGCCGGACGAGGTCCTTGATCGGCCGGCGGTCTCCGTCCTCGTCCTCGATCCAGGCGTGGGGCAGCGGCGAGCCGGGACGGGTCGAGGGCTCGTAGATGCGGATCTCGTCCAGCGGCCGGGGCGGTGGGCTCCCATCCTCGATCACGGCGGCCGATTCGTAGCTGTAGCCGTACTCGACGTTGTGCTCGCAGAACTCCATCGACTGGGCCCGCATCAGGCGCAGGACCTCGGCGCGCAGCTCGGCGTCGCCGGCGGCCCCGCTCCACAGCCGCCGCAGGCGCTCCAGGTTCTCCTGCGCGCCGCTCTCGTGCGAGATCCCCGTCGCGGCGGTGATCGCGAACTGGTTGACCGCATTCTCCAGCGAGCGGCGGATGTTCGTCTCGACCGAGCCGCGGCGCTCCGGTTCATAGGTCTCCAGCAGCTGCTCCGACGCGGCCCCGGACAGGACGGCGGCGATCTTCCAGCACAGGTTGTGGGCGTCGTGGATCGCGCTGGTCAGACCGAGGCCTCCGGTCGGGGGGTGGCGGTGGGCGGCGTCGCCGAGCATGAACACCCGTCCGAGCCGAAAGCGCGAGGCGATCACCGCCTCGACCGTCCAGCGGGTGATCTTGTGGACCTCCATGTCGATCTCCGGCAGCCCGATCGCCGTTCGAATGTCGGCCTCGACCTGCTCGTCGGAGGCGGCCCGCGGGTCCCCGGCCGGGTAGTTGAGGTGGATCACCCACTCCTCGGAGTCCGGGCCCCAGCGCTCGGGGCCCATCGGCACCATCACGACCCCCGCCCCGGCCTGGGGCGAGAAGATCCAGCGGATCAGGACGTCGGGGTCACCGGCCCAGCGGGAGAGGTCGACCGTGGCGTGGATCGTCGCCGTGTTGGCCAGCACACCCAGCCCTTCGTACTCGATGCCCAGCTGTCCGGCGACCGTCCGTCCCCCGTCGGCGGCGAGGAGGTACCGGGCGGCGATCCGGTACTCGCGCTGCTCATTCTTGTCGCGCACCAGCGCCACGACGCCGCCGGCGTCCTGTTCGAGCTCGAGCAGCTCATGGTTGAAACGGATCCGCCCCGGCGAGAGCTCCTCGGCCCTGGCCTTCAACAGCGGCTCGAGGCGGATCTGGGGCAGGTTGTGCTGGCGCCAGGCGCTGGCCGCCCGCCAGTTCTCATCCGCCCCCCCGGCCCCCCAGCACTCGAGCTTCGCGATGCGCCTGCCGTAGTCCTCGTCGGGCCCCGCGAAGCCCGCGTAGAAGGCCGTCGCCGCCATGTTCCGGGCCGGCGTCCCGCAGGCCGAGATCGCCTCGGCGACGCCGACGTCCTCGAGTATCTCCATGGCCCGCTGGTTGAGCACGTGTGCCTTGGGCAGCGCCGAGGTCCCCGGCAGCGAGCTGACGAGCAGCGTCTGCACCCCCTGGCCGGCGAGCAGCATCGAGGCCGTCAGCCCGGCGCCGCCGCCGCCGACGATCAGGACGGGCACGTCCGCCTCGATCGGCACCTCCCCGGTTGAGCTCATGCGCCGAACATAACCGCAGTTGAGGAATAAGTCAATAATGAATATATACTCAGTCCTGTGAGTCCGACAGGCACCCCCAAGGTGACTCCGCGGCTCGCTCCCGAACCACCTGGGAGCCCCGACCGCAACGCCCGCCGCAGGGCCCGCACCCGGGCGGCCCTGCTCGGCGCAGCCCGCCATCTCTTCGCCGAGCGCGGCCCCGAGCAGACGACGATCGCCGAGATCGCCGAGCGGGCGGACACGGCGATCGGCTCCTTCTACAACTACTTCCGCACCAAGGAGGACCTGCTGGCGGCCCTGCTGGAGGAGACCCTGTCCGCACAGAACCGGCTGATGGACTCCAGGCGCACCGGGATCACCGATGCCGCCGAGGCGATCAGCGTGGCCCACCGCCACTTCGTCGGGCTCACCCTCGCACAGCCCGAATGGGCCTGGCTCCTGGTCCGCCTCGACGTCACCCACCACCTGATCGACAGAGCCCTCGCGGCAACCGCGATGAGCGACCTCGGGGCGGGGATCCGCTCCGGCCGCTTCCGGGTCGCTAGCCCCGAGCTGGCGCTGCGAGCGAGCGGCGGGGCGATGCTCGCCGTGATGCACGCCCTGCTGCGCGGCGAACTCGGCCCCGAGGCCGACTCCGAGCACGCCGAAGGCGTTCTGCGCAGCTTCGGCCTTGACCCCGAGGAGGCCGCCGAGATCGCCCGGCGGCCGATGCCGGCTCAACCCGAGCAGGAGCGGGGCGGATGAGCGAGCACGAGGCCCCGACCGGGCAGGGCGCGATGTATCTTCGGCGCGTGCCCGAGGCCGTGATAGCGATCGAGGACCCCTATGCGCAGGATGTGCGCGAGCTGCTCGCCGGGCACCTCGCCTACGCGCGGGCCGAGAGCCCGCCCGAGGCCGTTCACGCGCTGGAGCTCGAGGACCTGGCTGAGCGGAGCGTGACCTTCTTCACCTGCCGCCTCGACGGCCGGCTGCTGGGCGTCGCGGCCCTGCGCGAGCTCGACCCGCACCATGCCGAGATCAAGTCGATGCACACGGCGCTCCCGGCGCGCGGACGGGGGGTCGCCCGGGCGATGCTCGCCCACCTGATCCACACAGCGCGCGCCCGGGGCCATGAGCGCCTCAGCCTCGAGACCGGCTCGCAGGAGGCCTTCGCCCCTGCCCGCGCGCTCTACATCCGGGCAGGATTCGAGCCCTGCGACCCCTTCGGCTCCTATGCCCCCAGCGAGCACAGCGTCTTCATGACGCGTGCGCTCTGAGCAGACGGCCCATCAGCCCGGCGGCAAGCCCCGGGAGGGCACGACGCTCCCGTCGCCGCCGGCGCTCGCGTCGATGTCGCCGTAGCTTGGATCGGGGGCGTCGGGCGGGCTGCCGGGAAGCCGGGCCGAGTAGATCGAGCGGGCCCGCAGCAGGCGCGAGATGACAGTCGCCTCGACGACGGCGATCAGCATCGGGACCATCAGGCCGTCGACCTTGTGGGTCAGCTCCAGCAGCAGGACGACCGCGGCCAGCGGGGCCTGCATGCCCGCCGCCAGGACGGCCGCGCCACCGATCACCGCGAAGCTGCCCAGCGGCGGGCCGGGCCAGAGCTGCAGCCAGCCGTCGCCGAGCACCCCGCCCAGGACGACCCCGAAGGTCAGCGTCGGGGTAAACAACCCGCCGGGCGCGCCGCTCGCCAGACAGGCCGCGGTCACGACCGGCTTGAGGACGATCAGGACGGCCATCACGGCGAGGGCCAGCTCCCCGACCAGCGCCAGCTGGACGACCCCTTTCCCGTTGCCCAGGACCTCGGGGTAGGGGATCGCCACGGCCCCCAGCGCGGCGAAGACGGCGATCGGCGCGGCCACCCGCATCCAGCCCCTGGGACGCAGGGCGTGGGCGCCGGCGATCAGCCGTATGTAGGCGACCGACGCGAGCGCCGCGACCGGGCCGGCCAGCACGGCCCAGACGATCTGCGAGGTTCTGGCGTCGTAGGTCGGCACCAGATAGGTCGGCTGGCTCGGAAGCGCCACCCACGCCACGCCCGTCGCGATCAGGCTGGTCGCCAGGGCCGGCAGGACGAGCGGCAGGCTGACGGTTCCGAGCAGGACCTCGAGCGCGAACAGGGCTCCGCCCAGGGGCACGTTGTAGACCGCCGCCATGCCCGCCCCGGCACCCGAGGCGACCAGCAGCCGGCGCTGCCAGATCGGCAGCCCGGCCCAGTCGCTCAGCCGGCTGGCCACAGCCGCGCCGAGCTGCTGCGGGGCGGCCTCGCGGCCCAGGGAGGCGCCGAGGCCGACGATCACAATCGAGTCGAGCGCCCGGGCCACGCTCGGCAGCAGCCGCAGCCGCCCGGCCCGCAGCCACAGCCCCTCGGTGACCTCGCCGCCCGGCCCGAGCCGCGCCAGCACGAGGGCGCTCAGCCCGGCCACGACGCCGCCGAGCGTGAGGACGAGCACCCGGCGGGGGTCCGACGAGCGTTCGACGCCTTCCAGGAAGTGGCCCGTGTTGTAGGCCCAGGCCACACGCTGCACCGCCCGCAGGAGCTCGATCAACGCCGCCCCACCGAGGCCCGCGGCCGCCCCGATCAGCACCACCAGCAGCCAGAAGCGGGGGCTGTAGCTCGCCACTATCCCGCGCCCCGGAACGTTTGGCTGAGCTGAGACCGAGGCCATCCCGGCAGAGTCTGACGGAGTCCCCGCGTCGCCCCGGTAAAGCTGCCATCGTTGGGCGGCTTGACGAACCTCTTCGGCCATGTCAGCTAGGCAAGCAACACTCATCGCGGCCTTGGCCGCCACCTGGATAGCGGTCCTCCCCGCCCCACAGGCGGGCGCCGAGGGCTCGACCGGCGGCACCTCGACGGGACCGCCGCCGGTCGCCACCACGACGCTTCAGCTCATCGACCGGAGCCGCCTGGCCAAGCCGCGGCACCTGAGTCCTGTCCCGCGCCGGCTCCCGACGGTCCTGCTCTACCCGGCCCCGCCGGAGAGCGGCCCGCTCCCGCTGGTCGTCTTCGCGCACGGATTCGCCGACACCCCGGCGAGCTACCACCGCCTGCTCAACGCCTGGGCGCAGGCCGGTTTCGTGGTCGCAGCGCCCGTCTTCCCGCTCGAGAACGCCCACGCTCCCGGAGGCCCCGACGAGTCGGACCTGATCAACGAGCCGACGGACATCAGCTTCGTCATCACCCGCCTGCTCGCTGAAAGCGCCGCCGCGAGCGGACCCCTGCACGGGCTGATCGACCCGTCCAGGATCGCCGTCGCCGGGCAGTCCGACGGTGGCGAGGCGGCGCTCGCGGTGGCCGACGCCCGTCGCTACCGCGATCCTCGGATCCGGGCCGCCGTGATCCTCTCCGGAGCCGAGCTCTCGGGAATCGGCGGCTATGAGTTCACCGCAGCCGGGCCCTCCCTGCTGGCGGTCCAGGGGACGGCCGACAGGAGCAACGAGCCCCGCTACACCTACTCCTACTTCCGGGCCGCCCGCGGCCCCAAGTACCTGCTGCGCCTGCCGCGGGCCGGACACCTTGCACCCTACGTCTCCCAGCAGCCCCAACTGGGGATCGTCGAGCGCGTCAGCGTGGCCTTCCTGGCGGATTACCTCGGCCTGGCCGCCGCGGACATCGCGCAGCTCCCCGGGCTCGGCGATATCCCGGGGACCGCCGAACTCATGTCCGAGCTCTAGCGCCCTGCGCCCGGCGCTCGAATCGGACATCCCTGGTGTCGTGCTCATCGCGCCGGCGGGCCCACCGTTGATCTAGACTCGACGCGGTCTCGTCGGGGTGCCCGCACCGGCGAGCAGGCGACGAGAGGGGGCTGGATGGGCATCCACCACGACGTGAGATTCCCCGGGGAGTCCGAGCAGTACAGGAGCGCTCGCGACGAGCTCCTGAGCGCGGAGATCGAGCTGCGCCGGCAGACCGCGCGTGCGGCGGCCATGCGGCGAGCCCTGCCGCTCGGCGGAGAGATACCCGCCGACTACGCCTTCGAGCAATGGGACCCGCAGGCCGGCACCCCGCGCCAGGTGCGCATCTCCGAGCTGTTCGCCGAGGGGATGGACGCGCTCTTCATCTACAGCTTCATGTGCGTCCCGGAGTCCCAGGGGCTCTGGTTCGTGGGGCCCTGCCCGCACTGTACGTCGATTGTCGACGGGATCGACGGGGAGGTCCCGCACATCACCCGGCGGATCAACTTCGCCGTCGCCTCCGCCGGCCCGAGCGAGCAGTTCCACGCGCACGGGCAGCAGCGAGGTTGGCGCAACACGCGCCTGCTCTCGACGCTGGGCAGCGACTACAGCCGCGACTACCGTGCCGAAGACGCCGACGGCAACCAGTGGCCGCTGGCAACCGTCTTCGTGCGCCGGGACGGGAAGGTCCACCACTTCTGGAGCAGCGAGCTGTGGCTCGCGCCGCGCGAAGCGGGCCTGGACCCGAGGCACGTCGACTTCATGTGGCCGATCTGGGCGATGCTCGACCGCACCCCCGAGGGGCGCGACGACGTCCATCTTGCGCTCGACTACCCGGACACTCGAAGCTGAAGACCCGCCGCCTCTGCGCGGGCCGAGACGATCCCGCGATGGCCGCGATGCCAGGCCCGACCCAGCCGAAAAATAAAGGTCACCGGGGTTCAGCGCTCACGCCCATCGAGCTAGCCGGGGGGCTGGCCGCCCGATGACCCCGATGACCACCTCCCACTCTAAAGGTCTGTCGAGCGATCCTTAAGCGCCAACAGCGAACTGCCGGGCAGGCTGCTCCGATCGCCGCCACCATCAGGCCCGGATCGGGCTCCCGATCGCCGCCACCCACCCGGACGAGTGGGCCGGCGAGGCCTCCGCCCGCCACCGTTCAGCCCTATCGGGGGCAGGGGACCCTGAGTTCCTTCGTGACCGTCACCTGGGTCAGCCCGCCGAGGCCGGCGAAGGTCAGTTCGGCCTTGCCCGGGAAGCCGCCCCTGGGACAGGTCCTCGGAACTCGGCCATAGTAGATCGTCGTCCCATTCCGCCTGATCGCCGAGCCGACCTTCAGGGAGATCGACGTGACGGATGCGTCCTGTGCCCCTGGAACCGTTTCGACGAGCGGCACCACGGCGATCAACTCGTGGCTGTAGATGCCCTGCGCCGGGACGATGTGAGCCGTCGAGATGACTTCGATGATGGACGGTTCGTGGCCATAGGTGAAGAACTCGAGTCCGCCGCCCTGGGCGTAGAAGGATTCGACCGTCCCTTCCTCGGGCACGAGTTTGGTGCCGAAGGCGACCTCTCCCCGGACCCTGCCGACGGGGCCGGCCCGCGAGCCCTCGGGGCAGGCCTTGGGGCCCAGGCCGGTCGGTTCGAGGGTCGACACCGGGCACGTCGGAAACCCCGACGGATGCAGCACCGTGCCCTTCGGCAGGAACACGTTTACGCCGATCAGCGGAGGCGGGAAACCGCCGTATTCGGTGCCGGCGATCGTGACCTGGGATTCCACCGCGGCGCCCGCGCCCAGTTTGTTCCCGGTCCCCGGAAAGCCGGCGATCGACACGATCTTCGCTTTGATGCTCACCGTCGGGGCGGCCTGCGCCATCCCGCATCCACCGGCCGCCACGGCCAGCGAGACCACGATCGATCCCACTCCTGCCCTACGCATGACCGCACACCCCTCCCTCGGTCTCCGAGCACTGATCATACGGCCGGCGCGGACAGCGGCGGTCCGTCACCGGCGACCCCGAGATGGGAGACGCCCGGCCCCTGGTGGGCGCCGGGCGTCCTTGACGTGATGCGGGAGGGGCGACGCTAGCCCGGAATCGTCAGTAGTGGTGCGGGGTGTGGTGTTGCTGGGGGGTTGAATCGTCCGCCTGGGCGGGCAGGATTGCGGTTGTCGAGACAGCAATCCACCCGTCCAGGAGGTTCACC
>Ga0075017_100002194_pt1 | contig 12143 bp, 10 predicted proteins | sample AleBraG_ABR_2012_FD_71475 | JGI IMG/M metagenome (GOLD analysis project Ga0075017, IMG submission 71475) | Freshwater sediment microbial communities in response to fracking from Pennsylvania, USA - Alex Branch Run_MetaG_ABR_2012 | ecosystem: Environmental > Aquatic > Freshwater > Creek >...
AGTAAAGCGCGACGTCGCCTAAGCTTCTGTTTGTTCGCACGCACATCGACGCATAAGGCGATGCGTCGGTGTGCGCGGCGGCCGACGGATCTCTCCTCGCCCGTTTGACCCTTCTTTTCTCCCGCAGGTAAGATCAAAAAGTACCCAGAGTTCAGCAAGAAGCAAATGGCCCGCGGCCGCGCAGTTGCGGCGACTCGGCTAATTTGCCAAATGCTAACTGCGAATTGCCCGTCCCCATGCCGCACGAACTGCCCAAATCCTACGAGCCGGGCGCGATTGAAACGCGCTGGGCCGACTACTGGATCAAAGAAAAACTCTTCTCCGTCCCCACGCCCCCGCCCGGGCTTTCGGAAAAAGAAACCCGGCCCGTCTTCACCCTTCTGCTGCCGCCGCCCAACGTGACCGGCCGCCTGCACATGGGCCACATGCTCAACCAGACGCAGATGGACATCATCGTGCGCTGGCATCGCATGCGCGGATTCATCACCCTGTGGCTCCCCGGTACCGATCATGCCGGCATCGCCACCCAGATGATGGTCGAGAAGCAGCTCGAAACCGAGGGCATCAAGCGCCGCGAACTGGGCCGCGAGAAATTTATTGAGCGCGTCTGGGAATGGAAGAAGCTCTACGGCGGCGCCATCCTCGACCAGATGAAGCGCCTCGGCGCCTCCGTCGACTGGGACCGCGAGTACTTCACCATGGATGAAAATCTTTCGCACGCCGTGCGCGAGGTCTTCGTCCGACTGTATGAACAAGGCCTGATCTACCGAGGCAACTACATCGTGAACTGGTGCCCGTGGCACGAGACCGCCATCTCCGATCTCGAAGTCAAGCACGAAGAGGTCGCCGGCAAGCTCTGGGAGATTCGCTACCCCATCGTCGGCACGAGCGAGTTCATCACCGTCGCCACCACCCGCCCGGAGACCATGCTCGGCGACAGCGCCATCGCCGTCAACGCGAAAGATGAGCGCTACACGCATCTCCACGGCAAGCACGCCCTGCTTCCGCTGATGAACCGCGAGATTCCCATCATCACCGACGAACTCGCGCAGCCCGAGTTCGGCACCGGCGCGGTGAAGGTCACTCCCGCGCACGACCCCAACGACTTTCAAGCCGGCCTGCGCCACAACCTGCCGCAGATTAATGTGATGGACCCGCGCGGCCGCATGAACGAAAACGCGGGGAGCTACGCGGGCCTCGATCGCTTCGAAGCCAGAAAGCGCGTGCTCGCCGATCTCCGCGAGCAGGGATTCCTCGTCGCCGAAAAAGACTACACGCTCTCACTTGGCAAGTGCGATCGCTGCGGGACGGTCGTCGAGCCGCGCCTCTCCGAGCAGTGGTTCATCAAGATCAAGCCGCTGGCCGACCGCGCCAAAGAAGCCGTCGAAAGCGGCGAGATCACCATCGTCCCCGAAAACTACCGCCAGGTTTATCTGAACTGGATGAACAATATCTACGACTGGTGCATCTCCCGCCAGTTGTGGTGGGGACACCGCATTCCGGCCTGGACCTGCACCAACGAAGTCTGCAAAGAATTGATCGTCGCCCGCGAGACGCCTACGCACTGCAAGTGTGGCAACTGCAAGCTCGAACAAGTGCCCGACGTGCTCGATACCTGGTTCTCCTCGGGCCTGCTGCCATTTACAACTCTGGGCTGGCCCGACAAGACGCGCGATCTCGACGTGTTCTATCCCAACACGCTCATGATCACCGGCTTCGACATTCTGTTTTTCTGGCTGGCCCGCATGATCATGTTCGGCTGCCACTTCATGCAGGGGCACGAGCAGGACGCGGCCATCAAGAAGGCCAGCGGCGAAGCCGGCAAGAAAAATGACAGCGTGCCCTTCCGCCACGTCTATATTCACGCGCTCGTCCGCGACGCCGACCGCCAAAAGATGTCGAAGACGAAAGGCAACGTCATCGATCCCCTGGAAGTCATCGAGCGCTTCGGCACCGACGCCACGCGCTTCACCTTGGCCGCCATGGCCGCGCCCGGCACCGACATCGCCTTCAACGAAAGCCGCACGGAGGGCTATCGCGCCTTCGCCAACAAAATCTGGAATGCCGCCCGCTTCATGTTCATGAACGTCGACCGCATCGGATTTGTGTGGGGACAGCCGCCCTCGGCTGTCCAGCCGGGACAAAGTCCCGGCTCCTCTAACCACGCAGTGGGAATTCGTCCTTTCGACACAACCACCCTCGAAGATCGCTGGATCCTCTCCCGCTTCAATCGCGTCACCGCCGACGTGAACGATGCTCTCGCCACCTATCGTTTCCACGAAGCCGCCAATCGCATCTACGATTTTTTCTGGGGAGAACTCTGTGACTGGTATCTCGAACTGATCAAGCCCCGGCTGAATTTTGAAGAAGGCGCTGACCAAACCGCAGCCCGCGTAGCCTGCGCGAACCTGGTCAACTTGTTCGATTCCTCGTTGCGCCTCCTGCATCCGGTCATGCCGTTCATTACCGAAGAAGTCTGGCAGGCAATCTATGAAGGGAATCCGCCGGCGAAATCGATTGCGCTGGCCGCGTATCCCCAGGCCGACCCGAAGCAATTCGATCTTGCGGCTGAAACCGAGATGGCGATCCTGCAGGACCTGATCGTCAGCATCCGCAATCTCCGCGCAGAACTGAAGGTCGAGCCCAAGGTCAAAGTGCCGATCGAAGTTTTCGCCCACGAGCCAGAAATTCGAAAGATGATCGAGCAAAATCGCGGTTCGGTCGAACGGCTGGGCAGCGTCGAGAAGATTACTTTCGTCGAGGGTTCGCTCGCCAACCGCGCCGGAGCCCGCAGCACCGCCCGCTTCGACGTGCATGTAATCTATGAACGAACCATCGATGTCGCCACCGAATGCGACCGCATGAAGAAAGAATTGGAAAAGATCGAAAAAGAGCTGGCCAACAATCAAAAGCAACTGGGCAACGAACAATTCCTGGCCAAAGCCCCAGGCAAAGTAGTAGACGGCCTGCGCAACCGGGGACAAGAACTGCTGGTGTTGCAGGAAAAAACAAGAAGCAAACTAAAGGAACTAGGCTGCGCATGATGGGAAGTTGTCCGACTGGCCACTGACCCCTGGCCCCTGGCCACTGGTTTTTTATGGATTGGAATTCACGACGCCTCACCGCGATTCTGGAGAACGCGCTGCTCGAAGACCGGGCCACGCGCGACGCTACCAGCTATGCTTGCGTGGATGCGAACCAGCGTGCCGCCGCGACGATCATCGCCAAGCAGGACTGCATCCTCGCTGGCGTTGGCTGCATCGCCCGCATCCTGGATGTCTACGCCGCGCTCGACGGCGCGGTCACCACCCACTACGAAGTCACGACGCACCCCGAAATTTTCGATGGCGTGCGCCTGCGCCCCGGACAGTCCGTCGCCGTCATCCGCCACAATGCGCGCGTCATTCTCTCCTGTGAGCGCGTTATCCTGAATTTCGTCCAGCGCATGAGCGGCATCGCCACCCTGACCCGCAAGTTCGTCGAAGCTGTCGCCGGAACCAAGGCGCGCATTCTCGACACCCGCAAAACCGCGCCTGGCCTGCGTGTGGTCGACAAATATGCGGTGCGCTGCGGCGGCGGGCAAAATCATCGCCTGGATCTATCCGACGGCGTGCTGATCAAGAACAACCACATCGCTCTCGCCGGCGGAATTGTTCCCGTCTTGGAGCGGGCGCACCGCAACCGGCGCGGCGAACAGCCCATTGAAATCGAAGTCCGCAATCTGGACGAACTTCAGGAAGCGTTAGCCCATGGCGCGGAGGCCATTTTGCTCGACAACATGTCTTCCGACGACGTGCGCCGCGCCGTCGAACTCTGCTCCCAACGCGTCACTCCCGAAGGCCGCCCCATCCCGATCGAGTGTTCCGGCGGGGTGAACCTCGAAAACGTTCGCGCCTACGCCGAGACCGGAGTGGACTTTATCTCCGTCGGCCTGCTGACCCACTCCCCGCGCGCCACCGACATGAGCCTCCGCGTCGCCGCCGTCTGATTAGCGCCCAGGAATTTCCACAGCTCACCTCGAAATAAATCCCCTCATTGTGACGAACAACCTTTACTGAGGAATTCGGAAAGAGCAAGCTCGACCTATGCGCGAAAGTTCTACCATCCACGCTCTCGAGTCCGGCGCTAAGTCCTTATTCCAAAATATTTTGCCTCTAAGTCATTGCGGCTCAATATTTTGCCCGATTTCGGTCAGATCTATTCCCGCCAAAACCTTAGCCATGAATACGTTACAGACGGCATGCAAAAAAAATGGGAGGAGATCCCCAGCGGGTCATTCGGGAGCCGGCGGCTCAAGCAAAGTTCATCTTGTCATTCCGAACCGGGCTGAAAGCCCGGTGAGGAACCTGCTCCAGTTTGCATGTTGTCATTCCGAAACGCGGTCTCATCGCGCGAGGAATCTGGGAACAGCTCACCAACCGCTTATTCAAACTGCTTGCGAAAGGCAGCCATCTGCTCCTGCACCGCAGAGAGCTCCGCCCTCATCCGCGACACTTCTTCTTCCAGCAAAGCGACCCGGCTCGCAATCGAGTTCGAACTTGTACTGGTGGGCAAGGGCGCCGGCTCCGTACTGGCTACCTCAGGTTCGCCCGAGAATAAATGCGTATAGCGCGATTCCTTCGTCCCCGGTTGCCGCGGCAGTACTCGCGCCAGCGACGGTTCGCGCTGCGCCAGACGATCGAGCGTCGAAACCACATCTTCCAGCGCTTCGAAGTGATACATGCGCTCAGTCCGGCCACGGAGTTCCCCAGGAGTTTGCGGCCCGCGCAGCAGCAGTACGCAGACGACTGCGACTTCGCGGCGATCAAAGTTGAAGACTTCCTGCAGGCGGTGCTCGAACTTCGTCACCCGGCTGTCCGCGCCACGGGCCGGGCCCGCCAGACGTTTTTCCTGCAACGAGGAAAGCGCATCGCGCACCGTTTCTTCGTCCAACGTCATGACTGGTTCACGATTGTTTTTCTGGTTGCAGGCATTCACCAGCGCGTTGAGAGAGAGCGGATAGTAGTCCGGCGTGGTAATGTCTTTTTCGATGAGAGCGCCGAGTACGCGGGTTTCGATGTCCGTGAGCAGAAGAGGCATGCGGTTGTCCGCATCCATTCTAGATCACGCCTTATGTGCGGAACCGATCCGGAATGGCGCAGCCAGCAGACGGAAGGGCAGCGTGATCGCCAGGAATACGACTTCCAGAACGCCGTGAACCGCTACGCCGACAATGCGGAACGGCAGCAGCAGCAGCCAGACAAACGGATACGCGACCAGCGCAACAATGGCCAGCGGCCAGCAGAGAATGAAGAGTATGCACCACAGCAGAAAGGTGAACATGGCTTCGTATCCTCCTGTTTGATTGTACGTCGGCGGGAGCGGCTAAGTTCCGTTAGAGAGTGCCCCATCCTAAAATCGCGTTTTTTGCGATTTTAGGATGGGGATTTTGACTTCGACAGATCCCATGCAAGGTTTGTTAGAACAAAGCGGTCGTTCGGCGCTTCCAGGACTTTCCTTTTTCCTGGGCGATCTTTTCCATGTCGGCGACATAGGCGCCGGTTTGAGTAAGCACATGGTGCAGGTCGTTGCCGATGCTGATGAAGGTGAATCCCTTCTCCAGGAATTCGCCGACGCGGGCCGTGCCGAACAGAAACAGGCCGAGGATCACGTTGTTCTTGCGGGCGTGCTCGATCAGTTTCTTCGTCGCCGCGTCGAGTTCGGGCGAGGTGTACATGTGCGGGAACTCGTATTTATTGTAGAGGCCCATCGACATGCAGAGATCGTTCTGGCCGAGGAAGAGAATGTCTACGCCCGGCACGGCGGCAATCTCGGCAATGTTCTCGATGCACGATGCCGTCTCGACCTGCAGCGCGACGATGCCTTCGTTGTTCCAGTTGCCGGCGTAACCGAGCAGTCCGCCTTTATTCATGCTGCGCTGGGGAAAGTACACCGAGCGCGTTCCCACCGTCGGATACTTCGTGCAACTCACCGCCTGCCGTGCCTCGTCGGCGGTATTAATGTAGGGCACGAGCACGCCGTTCGCGCCCATGTCGAGCGCCTGCTGGATGCCCGGGCGATCATCGTATCCCCCGACACGGACCAGCGAGGTTGCGCCGCCGTTGGCGATTCCGCTGAGCATGGCGGAGAGATGTTCATATCCCATGGGACCGTGCTGGGTATCGACGAGCAGCCAGTCGTAGCCGCTGTGCGCCAATTGCTCGGCGACAGTGGGGCTGTGAGCGTTCAGGAAAAGACCCATCTTGGGGCTTCCAGCGCGCAGTTGCTTCTTGAATTCGGATCCGCTGAGTGCGGGATCGGACATATTTTCCTCCTTGGAATCGAATTGCGTAGTGTACACGCGACAGTGCGCCAGATGGAAAATCGTGGGTTAATTTTTGTGGCGTGTGACCACGGGACAGATCGTCATACCAGTTGCTTGCCGCAAGACAAAAGCCTATATTTTGCGCATGCGATTGCTTTTGAACTGGATTCTGAGTGCCGTCGCCGTATGGGTCATGGCGCAGATTGTGCCCGGCATTTCTGTCAACGGCCCGAAGAACGCTCTGATCGCGGCGCTGGTGATCGGCTTCATCAACGCGACCATTGGATTCATCCTGAAGATCGTCACCTTTCCTCTCACGCTGATGACTCTCGGCCTGTTCTGGTTTGTGATCAACGCGCTGATGCTGGAGTTGGCATCCGCGCTGCTGGCCCCCGGATTTCAGGTGCGAGGATTCTTCGCGGCATTCATCGGTGCGATCGTGTTGAGCCTGGTCAATCTGCTGCTGAAGGCGATCGTGATGCCGAGCAAGGACGATCGCAAGAGCTAGCCTTTTTATCGGGCGGGCTGCTTCTTCGGTTTGATTGCCTGCCAGTCCGCCTCGGTCAGAGCTCTTCCCATGCTGCTGAATTCGCCTGCTCCCTGCAGGAACTCGCCACCATCCATCCGAACAACCTCGCCGTTGATGTAGCCGGATTGATCGCTGACAAGAAACGCCGCCAGGTTCGCCAGTTCTTCAACGGTGCCGAAGCGGTGCATAGGGTTACGATCCAGGGCGATCGTTTCCAGTTCCGCGCGAGGCATCAGGCGCGAGAACGCTCCCTGGGTGGGAATCGGGCCGGGCGCGATGGCGTTCATGCGAATGCCGCGATTGCCCCACTCGACGGCGAGGCTGCGAGTGAGAGCTTCGACTCCGGCCTTCGACACAGCCGAGGGCACCACATAGGCGGAGCCAACGGGCGCGTAGGTGGCCGAGATGCTGAGCACCGTGCCGCGATGCGAATCCTTCAGCCAGCGCCGTCCGCAGGCCATAGTGCAGTTGAGAGTTCCCATCAGCACGATGCCGATCACGGAATTCCACGCGCCGGGGGAAAGTTCTTCGCTACGGGCGATGAAATTTCCGGCGGCGTTGTTCACAAGGATATCGAGAGGAGCCTCGCTCCACAGCGAATCCACCATGGCTTCGACGGCTTCGAGATTGCGCACGTCGCACGGAATGGCGTGAATGGTGCCTTTCGGGGAAAGTTCGGCGGCGGTTTGTTGCAGCACGTCCTCACGGCGGCCGCAGATGTGCACCGTGGCTCCGAGTTCGAGGAAGCGGGCGGCCATGCCCTTGCCCAGGCCGGTGCCTCCGCCGGTGATGAGAATGCGTTTGTTCTTCAGAAGGTCAGGACGGAACATGGGGAGCCTCGGTTGCGGATTTTGTAATTTGAAAGCTAAGGCCGGTGCCTAAGGTTTTGCAATTACCCAGTTCAACTACATCCGACGCGGAATCCGTAATCGGCGTACTGGAAATGGGGAGGAATGCTCGACCGGGCCGAGCAGCGCGAGACTTTGATATGATGCCGCCAGGATCCTCCCCGCGAAGCTTTGCGCTGGCCGGTTTCCGGCCCGTGTGGATTGCGCTCGGGTGAAACCGCATAGTAGCCGCGATCGTACCAATCGCTGCACCACTCGTGCACGTTGTCGCAGATGTTGAATAAGCCGAGTGCGTTCGGGTCGTAGCGCGCGACTGGCTCCGGCCCAGTCTGCCAGCGGCTGCTGTAGTCGGGAAGAGACTGGGGCGGATCGTTTCCCCAGGGAAATTGCTTTTGTTCAACCCCGCCGCGGGCGGCGCGCTCCCATTCGGCTTCCGTGGGCAGACGATAGAGGCGGCCCGTCTGGGCACTCAACCATTCGCAGTAAGCTGCCGCTTCGTGCCAGGAAACTCCGGTGACGGGCTGCTCGGGATGGTTGAAGTTCGGATCGTGCCAGAACGGCGGAGGCTGCCCGGATCCAGCATGCAGGAAGCGTTCATACTCGGCGTTGGTCACTTGTGTAGCCGCAAGACGGAAGGAGTCGATCCAAACGCGGTGCACCGGCTGCTCACAATCCTGACCAGCGCTGGATCCCATCAGGAACCAGCCTTCGGGAATGGCGATCAGCTTCGGTTCGATGACTGACGGCGCCGTTCGGGCATGTTGGGAACTGGCTGCATCCGCGATGTAGCTGTTTCGCGTCACGGGAGAGAGTCTACCAGTCCGAACGCGCCTTTATTGCAGCCGGAATCGTTCGCGGATCAGGCGCTGCAGGCGAGGCTTATAGAGCAGATCGTAGGCGAGTTCTTTGTCGGGGAACATGGCGAGGGCGGCGCGTTTGGCTCCGGCCGCCAGTTCCGAAGCTTCTTGCAGGGTAAGACTTGGGTCCTGGCTGATCACGGATGTCACCATGGAAATCATCACCTGCAACCGGCGAATCTTTCGTGCTTCTTCCTCGCGTTCGCGGAGGGCGTCCTGATCCGGCAACGGAAAGCGGTTCCCCGGATTGGCAGATTGTAGATTCATGGATTCCCCCTTGTTCCCCACAGCCGCTTTGGACGACGCGAACCAGCCCTGCGTTGCGCCACCCGGTGAGGGCATTCTGACCGATCCACAGGCAAAATCAATGACCCGAAGGTGCCGTCCCGCCGAGAGGCGAACCTGTACGCGCACGCAGTCCAAGTTGCGGTATTCTCGCACGAGTTCGTGGCTGCCCTGCTGAGATTGCTGCGGGGAGAGTAGAATCAGTCAACGCGCGACGACGAATCGGTGACCCCCGGTTCGATTTCAGAATTGGAGAACCCCCATGGCAGAGCCGACCAAGGTTACAGCCGGACAGCAACCGCGCCCCGATCCTAACGAAAAACTGGTGAAGGTATTCGGTTCAGAGCAGGAGTCGGAGGCGCTGGTCGTGAAAGGCTTGCTGGACTCGGCGGGCATCGAGAGCGATCTGACATCCACTTCGCTGGTGCAGGATGCCTTCCCGGGCCTCGGGGGCATGATCATCCTGGTGCGCGAAGAAGATGTCGAGGCGGCAAAGCGGTTGATCGCGGAAAACCAGCGCCCGGTGCCAGACGACGACGAGACCGCCGAGATCGCAATTATTGAAGAGCCGCCACGGAAGCCGTAACGGAATGCCCATCAAGATAGAACGTGGTGGCGCCGTCGAGGTCGGTGCGATAGACGCGCGCCCCTGCATCCGCTAATCGCGAAAGTGTTTCCCGCCGCGGCAATCCAAACAAATTACCGGAACCCACCGAGATCACCGCGAACTGTGGCTTTGTCGAGGCAACCAGTTCTGCGGTCGTGGCGTTGGCGCTGCCGTGATGTCCAACTTTCAGCAGGCTTGCACTGGGATGATGCAGGCCAGCGATGCGACGTTCGACCTGCTTCTCGGCGTCTCCTTCCAACAGGACTGACGATTCATTGAACGCTACGCGCAAGACCAGCGAGTCGTTGTTTTGCGGCTTGGCGCCCACGGCCCAATCCCGGGGAGGGAAGAGCACTTGCACGGTTGTTCCACCGAAGGCAAAGTCGTCTCCTTCCCAGCGGCGTACGACTTTGATGCCCAGTTCTTGAGCGGTTGAGATGACGGCTGCCAGCGCCTGGCTTGGCGGCAGCAGGCCTACCCATAACTCCGTCGGCCGAAAATTGCGGAGCATCGCCACCATTCCCCCGATATGGTCCGAGTGACCATGAGTAATGGCGATTGCATCGAGTTTTGAGATCCCGCGCGTCCAAAGATAGGGAGAGACCACGTCTTCTCCGAAATCCAGTTGCGAGCCGCCGGGACCGATTGGACCGCCAGCGTCAATCAGCAGGGTGCGCCCTTGAGGAGTGATGAGTAAGGTAGAGTCGCCTTCTCCTACGTCGATCGAGGTGACTTCAAGCACGGCGGGACGGACTCGCGGGCGCGTGGGAATGAACGCCAGTGCGAGCGAGGCGATGAGCATCGCGGCCAAACCGGCGGCAGCGAGGCGTCCGGCGCGACGCGCGGCCCACATGGCGAGCACAACCGCTGCCGCCGCCAGGGTCATCATCAGGATCGAAGGCATGGAAACGCGTTGGTCGGCAAAGCGCAGCGCTCCGAGGCCACGAACGCCTCCCGCAATGCCATGAATTGCGAATGTGGCCAGCGCCGCGGGAATTCTTGCCAGTTCCGGCGAGACGCATCCCAACAGAAGCGCGGCGATGGCACACGGCATCAGAAGCTGGGTCAGAGGCACGACGAGAATGTTGGCGGGCACGCCGATGGTTGTCGCGCGATGAAAGTAGTAAGCCATCGGCAGTGCCAGCCCCATCTGCATAACGGTTGATATGAAGAGCAACTCAAAGGCGCTGATGGCGAATCTGGTCATGCCGCGAATCAGGCCCCTCGACCACTTTTTGCCCACGAAACGTCTCATGCGAGCGGCGATGATCTGCAAGTCGAGACGGAATTGCGCGACCCTGGGCGGAAGAATTGCTGCGTAGGCTGTCGAGTCCCAATCTACGAGAGCTTGCTTGTAGGCCTGAGATGTCCGCTGCAGGATTGGGACGCCGATGGCGGCAACGATCAGGACGCAGACGAAGGTCATTTGGAAGCTGGCGGTGAAGAGTTGCCGGGGGTCGAAGATCAACAGACCGAGTGCCGCCGCGCCGAGAGCGTTGACCATGGCGCGGTCGCGGTAGAGCAGGCGGGTCCCCAGATAAATGGCGCACATGAGGGTGGCGCGCCAGACGGGCGCGCCGACCTCTGTGACGAGAGCGTAGGCGACGCAGCAGGCGACGGTCAGAAATGTAGCTGAGACATCACCCAGACGCAGGCGGCGCAGCGTCCAGAAGACGACGAATGCCAGGATGGTGACATTCATCCCGGAAACGACGAGGACATGGTACGTGCCGGAGCGCTGGAAGTTGACGCGTGTGTCGCGATCGATGAATGCCGCTTCGCCGATGACCATGGCGTCGATCAGAGCCGCATCACGAGCGGGCCACAGTTCGTGCACTTTTGCGACGACGCCGCGGTGCAGGCGGCTGCGCCAGACTGCGAAGCGACTCCCGGTGAATCCGGGAAGGAGTTCGACATCTTCAAGCTTGGCGGAGGCGAGTGCGGCAATTCCGTGGTCGGCGAGGTAGCCCTCATAATCGAAGGCGCCGGGATTGCGGAAGTTACGCGTCAGCTTGATTTTGGCTGGGAAGCGGATGCGCTGGCCATAAGAGAACACCGGCATGATCACAACGGGATCTTGTGAAGAGACCCCGTCGGCGCCCTCGTTAGAAAGCCGGCTGTAAATGTTCAAGCGGATGCCGGAATGTAACGGCAGTACCGCGTTTGAGGGCGTCTTAAGTTCTTCAACTTCGACGTCGAGTGTCTGTCGGATTTCGCTCAGGCTCGTGGGCTGCACGCGGCCGTCGCGAATCACGTGGCCGGTGATCTGGGTCGGTTCACCGTTGGCATATGGGCGGATCTTAGTATCGAGTCGAGGCCCGGCGCTGCGCACCTGGATGTGAAGGGCTCCAGACAAGAAAAATGCCGCCAGGGCGATGGCCCACCCCAAGCGCGAACGGCGATCGACGAAGTAGGTGGCTGCTCCGGCGAAGAATAGTGCGGCAAAGATCCACCACAGGGCCGGACGCCACAAATAGACTCCCGAAACGATGCCGCAGGAGTACGCTAGCGCGGCCCAGAGCATGGGCTGGCGGCAGGCTTTGAGGTGGACGGACGGAATCCAGGGAATCGGGATGGCGCCGGGTGGCGCGGGGAGCGGCTGTAACGTAGAGGAAAGCGTGGCCACCGCAGTCAGGCAAGCGAATTCGCGGGCTACTATGCAGCGAGACTCATTTGACCAGGCGGACCACCGTTTCCATGTGGTACGTCTGTG
>Ga0075017_100002195_pt1 | contig 12142 bp, 12 predicted proteins | sample AleBraG_ABR_2012_FD_71475 | JGI IMG/M metagenome (GOLD analysis project Ga0075017, IMG submission 71475) | Freshwater sediment microbial communities in response to fracking from Pennsylvania, USA - Alex Branch Run_MetaG_ABR_2012 | ecosystem: Environmental > Aquatic > Freshwater > Creek >...
GACGCGCCCCCGACCCTCGGCAAGGGGGGAGGGAAAGAAAACGTGAGGCGCGCTCCGAGCGTGGACCGATTGCCACGCGCACGTCCGACACGTATGAGTTCAACCCCACGCCGCGATCCGCGAGACGCCGATCATGCCTGAGCTGCTGCTCGAGCTCTTTTCCGAAGAGATTCCTGCCCGCCTGCAGACGCGCGCGGCCGAGGATTTGCGCCGCCTGATGGTCGAGGGCCTGAAAGCGCGCGGGCTGAAGGTGGGCGAGGCGAAGAGCTTCGCGACGCCGCGACGGCTCGCGCTCGTCGTCAAGGATGTGCCGAAGAAGTCGCCGGCCGTATCGGATGAGAAAAAAGGCCCTCGCGTCGGTGCGCCCGAGCAGGCCATCGCGGGCTTCCTCAAGGGCGCGGGCCTAAAGTCGATCAAGGAAGCACAGGTCGTCAGCGACGAAAAGAAGGGCGACTATTACGTCGCGAAGATCGGGAAGCCGGGGCGCGCGGCGGCCGAAATCGTCGCGGAGGTGCTGCGCGAGACCATCCTCGGCTTTCCGTGGCCCAAGACCATGCGCTTCAATGCTAAGCTCGACAACGGCACGGAGCTGCGCTGGATCCGACCGTTGCAAGCGATTCTGTTCTTGCTCGACGGCAAGGTGGTGCCCTTCGAGATCGCCGGCATCAAGGCGGCCAACACGACCCGCGGCCACCGCTTCCACGGCAATGAGCCGTTCAAGGTCACAGGCTTTGCCGACTACGCGAAGGCCCTGAAGCAGCACAAGGTGATCCTCGACGGGGCAGCGCGCGCGGCCGTCATTGCCGAAGCCGCGCACGTGCTGGCCCACGACAACAAGCTCACGCTCGTCGAGGATACCGCGCTGCTCGCCGAGAACGCTGGGCTCACCGAGTGGCCGATCGTGCTCATGGGCGAGTTCGACAAGTCGTTCCTCGAGGTGCCGCCCGAGTGCCTGACCTCTTCGATGAAGACGCATCAGAAATGCTTCTCCCTGCGGCACGGCAAAAAGCTGTCGAACCACTTTCTGCTCGTCGCCAACCTCAAGGCCAAGGACGGCGGCAAGGAGATCGTCGCCGGCAACGAGAAGGTGATCGCGGCGCGGCTGTCGGATGCCAAGTTCTTCTGGGAGCAGGACCTCAAGAAGAAGCTTGAGGTTATGCGCGATGAGCTAAAGGGCATCACCTTCCACGAGAAGCTCGGCACGCAGTTCGAACGCGCGGAGCGCGTCAAGGAGCTCGCGCGCCAGATCGCGGCTTCGCAGGAGCTGTGCGAGGCGGCGCTGGCGCAGCGCGCGGCCGAGCTCGCCAAGGCCGATCTCGTGTCCGGCATGGTCGGCGAGTTTCCCGAGCTGCAGGGGCTCATGGGCCGCTACTACGCCGAAGCCGAGCACATGAACCCGGCGATCGCACGCGCCATCGAGCTGCACTACAAGCCGAAGGGCCCGACCGACACGGTGCCGCTGGAGAAGGAGGGCGATGGCGCCGCGGTGGCCGTGGCGCTGGCGGACAAGCTCGACACGCTGGTCGGCTTCTGGGCCATCGGCGAGAAGCCGACGGGCTCGGGCGATCCCTATCAGCTCCGCCGCGCCGCGTTGGGCGTCATCCGCATCGTGCTGGAGAACGACCTGCGGCTGAATCTTATCGAAACGATGCTACCAGCCTTCGCGCCAATCATGACGAGGCCGCACTTTCAGCTGATCCGGGATCACATTCGCGCGGCAGACGTGCTCGAGGAGGCGGGCGTCGCCAAGAACCTCTTTGACAGAATTCGCAAGAAGCACTTTGCGCTTCAGCCGGTCATGGAGTTTGCTCAAGAAAAGCTAGCGGTCGCCGTCGGGATTTGCGACGACCTGCTCGCGTTCTTCGCCGAGCGGCTAAAGGTGCATCTGCGCGACAAGGGCGCGCGTCACGACCTCATCGACGCCATCTTCTCGCTCCCCGGGCAGGACGACCTCGCCCTCATCGTCAAGCGCGTCGAGGCGCTGACTGAGCTCTTGAAAACCGACGACGGCGCCAATCTGCTTGCCGGCGTCAAGCGCGCGCAGAACATTCTCTCCATCGAGGAGAAGAAGGACAAGACGAGCTACACCAGCCCTTACGATCAGATGCTGCTAAAGGAGCCGGAGGAGGTGGCGCTCGCGGCCGCGATCGAGAGCGTGAAGCAGGATACCGCTGCCGCCATCAACGTGGAGAACTTCGCCGGCTCCATGCGCGCGCTTGCCGAGCTGCGCGCGCCCGTTGACGCCTTCTTCGACAAGGTGACGGTCAACACCGAGGATTCGGAGCTGCGCCGGAATCGGCTGCGTCTGTTGTCCGAGATACGCGCCGCCACCCTCACCGTCGCCGACTTCACCAAGATCGCGGGTTAGCGCGGCGATGGGCGTCATGCGCTCCTATTGTCATCCCGGAGGGGGCCATCCGGGACCCAGGGGCAACCGATGCCGCGCGATCACGTCTACTTCGTCTATACCCTGGCAAGCCAGCGCAGCGGTCCCCCTCTACGTCGGCGTCACCAACGACTTGATCCAACGAGTAAGCGAGCATCGCGAAGGCTTGGTGCCCGGGTTCACGAAATGGTATGACATCAAGCGCCTTGTGTACTTCGAAGAACACGGCGACATCCACGAAGCGAGACGCCGGGAAAAGCGATTAAAGCGGTGGCGTCGCCAGTGGAAGCTCGATCTGATCGAGAGCAGAAACCCACAATGGCAAGATCTTTGGATTGAGCTGACGCAATAGAGCGGAGCTACGCAAGTTTTTGCTGGGTCCCGATTCTGCGGTCGTTTCATGGCGAAGCATCGCTTCGCCATTACGCTCGCTTGGCCGAGATGACAATTGCTGCAGCTGCCGAGGACGTCATATGGCCGAAAGCCGCTACCTCTTCGTCTACGGCACGCTGATGAGCGGCGCGCGGACGCCGTTCGGCAAAGCGCAGCGCCTGCGTCTCGCGCGCGAGAGCGACAGCCTCGGGCCGGCCTCGATCGCGCACGCGCGCCTCTATGACCTTGGCCGCTACCCGGGCGCCATCCCCGGCGGCGGCGGGGACGATCTCGTGCACGGCGAAGCGGTGCTGCTGTCCGCGCCGGAACAAACGCTCGCCTGGCTCGACGCCTACGAGGGCATCGCGCCAAAGCACGACGAGAACGAATACGAGCGCAGCTTGCGCGAGGTGCGGCTCGCGGGCGCGGAAGCGATCGATGGGTGGGTCTATCTTTTGCGCACGGTGCCGGCGCGGGCGAAGCGCATCGACGATGGACGCTGGATGCCGCGCTAGTCTCGCGGCGAGAACAATTGTCGAGGCAGAGCCTCGCGCTAATCATCGAGGCAGAGAGAGCTGGCCTGCGGACCCCGTGCGGCCCTCTGCCACTCGGGCACGGTCCCCGCTTAGACCGGGCGGCCAGCTCCCACAGCTAAATGGTTTACACCCGCCGCCGTTCCGCCACTATTTCAAATCGCGAATTCACTTATGATGTGCATAACAACGAGATTCCCCTTGCGCTCGCGAAAGCACAATTGTCACCGAGGGTTCACGCCTCCGTCGCGTCCGCAGCCTCCGCGCTCGCGCGCTCGTAAGCTTCGCTCGCTGCGAGCCACGCTTCCTCTGCCTGCCCAAGACGCTTCACGAGCTGCCCGCGCTCGACGCCGGCGCGCTGCGCGGCCGGGGCGTCGCGGACATAGAACTGCGGATCGGCGAGCAGCGTGTCGAGCCGCGCAATGTCGGCCGCGATCCTCTCCACCTCGCGCTCGGCGGCCTGCATCGCTTTCTTCAACGGCGCCAGCGTCGCTCGCCGGTCGGCGGAGGCGCGCCGCTGCTCGGCGCGCGCGCTGCGCACCGTCTCGCCCTTGTCCCTGTCCCCGCGCCGCGGCCCGGTGCCGCGCTCGGCCAGCAATTCTGTACGGTAGGCGCCGATATCGCCGTCGTAGGGCTTTACGGCGCCGTCGCGCACGACCCAGAGACGGTCGGCGCAGGCTTCGATCAGGTGGCGGTCGTGGCTGATGAGGATGACGGCGCCCTCATATTCGGTGAGCGCGTGCACGAGCGCCTCGCGGCTGTCAACGTCGAGATGGTTGGTCGGCTCGTCGAGGATCAACAGATGCGGCGCGTGGAAGGCGGCAAGGGCCAGCAGCAGCCGTGCCTTCTCCCCGCCCGAGAGGTTGGCGCATTTGGTATCGGCCTTGTCGGCACTAAAGCCGTAGCTGCCGAGTCGCGTGCGCCGCTGCGCCTCCGTCGCCTCCGGCATCAAATCCAGCATGTGGTCGTATGGGGTCTTCGACGGGTTGAGCTCGTCGAGCTGATGCTGGGCGAAGTACCCGACGTCGACACGTTTGGCTCCAAACACGTTGCCGGCGAGCGGCGCGAGCTTCCCCGCGATCAACTTCGCGAACGTCGACTTTCCATTGCCGTTCTGTCCCAAGAGCGCGATGCGGTCGTCCTGGTCGATGCGCAGCTTCAAGCCATGCAGCACGGGCCGGTCCGCGGCATAGCCGACGGCGACGTCCTCCAGCCGCAGCAGCGGGCTTGCCAGCGGCTTCAGCGGCTGCGGCAGATGGAACGGCGCCACGCGCGATTCCATCTGCGCCGCGATCGGTTGCATCTTGGCCAGTGCTTTGACGCGGCTCTGCGCCTGCGCGGCCTTGGTCGCCTTCGCCTTGAAGCGGTCGATGAACACCTGGATGCGGCGGCGCTCCTCGTCCTGCTTCTTCTTGAGCTTCAATTCGAGCCGCTGCTTCTCGCGCCGCGCCTCCTCGAAGTCGTCGTAGCCGCCCGAGTAGAGCGTGAGCTTGCCGCGTTCCAGATGCAGGATCGAGCCGACGGCACGGTTCAAGAGCTCGCGGTCATGGCTGACGATGAGCACAGTGTGGGGATAGGAGCGCAGGTAGCTCTCGAGCCAAAGCGCGCCTTCGAGGTCGAGGTAGTTGGTTGGCTCGTCGAGCAGCAGGATCTCGGGCTCGAGGAACAGCACTGCGGCGAGAGCGACGCGCATGCGCCAGCCGCCTGACAGGGCGCCGCACGGGCGCCGTTGCGCCGCTTCGTCGAAGCCCAAGCCCGCGAGAATCTGCGCAGCGCGCGCGGGTGCCGAGTGCGCCTCGATGTCGGCCAAGCGCTCGTGAATGGCGCCGATGCGATTGGGGTCGTGTGCCACTTCGGCTTCCGCCAGCAGGGTCGTGCGTTCGGTGTCGGCCGAGAGCACCCACTCGATGACGCTCTCCTGGCCGCCCGGCGCCTCCTGCTCGATATGCTCAATGCGCGCTGAGCGCGGCACCGTCACCGAGCCCAGGTCGGGGGCGAGATCGCCGCAGATGATCTTCAGAAGCGTGGTCTTGCCGGTGCCGTTGCGGCCGACGAGGCCGACCTTGTGGCCGGTTGGGATGCCGGCGGTCGCGCCCTCGAAGATGGGCCGACCCTCGATGCGGTAGCTCAGATCGTTGATGTGCAGCATGGTGGGGAGGGCATAGCGGCTCGCACCGCCTCTGTCACCGGGTCGCTCAGATTGCGATGCCGATGCGGGTGAGGATCGCGACCATCGCGAAGTAGCACACCGCAGTGAGCGCCGAGGAGGCCGCGAGGCTCAATCCGAACGGCCAGCCGGCGCGCAGCATCAGCGGCAGCGCGATGAACAGGGCTAGCGACGGCAGCACCAGCCAGAAGATGCCGGACGCCAGCGCCGCGACCTTCTCGGCATCGCTGGTGTCGGCATAAAGCCAGACGAGCGCCAGCACGGAGGTCAGCGGGATCGAGGCAAGCACTGCGCCCGCGAACGTGCTTCGCTTGGCGATTTCGGCGATCGCGACCACCAAGACGGCCGTCACCATCACCTTGAGCACCGCGGGCAGCATCAGCCAGAGACCACGGGCTTCAATGTTTCGACCAGCAGCCGCTCTTGCGTCGCCTTGTCGGCGACGGCCAAGTGCGCCGCGAACCAGTCCTGCACCATCTGGCAGACACGCTCAGGTTGCTCGTGCGAGAGCGCCTGGGGATTGGAGAAGACCTTGAGATCATTCTCCTTCCAACCGAGCTTCGACAGCTCCTGCACCAGCACCTCGTAGTCCGCCTTGCCGGCTTTTTCGTGCTGGGTAGGCGTCTTGCGTCCGTCTGCGATAGCTTCGAAGATGGCGGCGACCTGCGCCTGCACCGACGCGCCGTCGGGCGATTGCATCAGCTCCAGCACCAGCGGCGCGGTCTCGCCCTGCGAGATGAACCCGTAACAGGCGCCGACGCCGCGCTGGCTCAGGTTTTTCAGGTTGTCGAGGAAGGCGCTGGCCACGACCTTGAGCTTTTCAGTGCTGGCCGAGAGTGCTTCTTGCGCGTGCTCGCGCCGCAGCGCCACGAGAGCCTCCGCCAGATGCTTGTTGACCGCCAGCAGCGGCTGTTTCTGCGCCGAGAGCGTCGCGGCCTCTTTGAGCTGCTCGCTGTACCAGTCCGGGAACTCGCGCTTGAGGACGCTCCACATGGGCGTCTGCTTAAACTTGGCATCGAGCGCCTGAGCGCCCTGCTCGACTTCGGCTTGCGATACCGGTGGAGGTGCCGGCGTCTGTGCCGCAGTTTGGGCGGGTGTGGAGCTCGCAGGGGTCTGCTCGCTCTTGGGCGCCTCGACCGTTTCGAGCGGACCGTTGTCGGGCGCGCTTTTGTGCCAGAAGAAGAACCAGCCGCCGCCCGCGAGCAGCGCCACGATCAATCCGATGCCGGCAAGCCGGGCTACGCGCGAAGGCTCCGCCGAGCGGTCGCCCTTCGCGACCCTGATCCTCTCCGGCTCGAAGCTGCGCTCGCCGCCGGGTGGCCCCGTGCGCACGGTGGGCCCTGTAGGACGCGTGACGCCCGGTCGCGGAGCAGGCGCGAGCGGTTCGGGCGCTTGGAACGAGAACACCGCGGGAGCGGGACGCCAGTCAGCGAAGCCCGGACGCCAGATGAGATCGGTCGGTTTCAAATGCCCTTGCGCCACGAAGGTGCGCATCTCGACATCCGACAGCGGCCCGTGCTGCTTTCCGTCGCGGGCGATATACCATTGGATGTCAGGCTGCTGGCCGGTCATGAAACTCTCATAGCGATTTTTGGGAGCCGACTAGAGCGTGCGCGCCTGCGCCTCGATCACGCTGACCTGCTCGCATGGCGGCAATGTGGTTCCTTGGGCCCTGCTTCGTCAATCGCGATCGGGGAGCTATGGACCCCCGTCCACGGCGGCGTTTGGTCTCGCACCTTGCTGGGGGTGCCCGCCACCGCTATAACCCGCCGCAAATCCATACAAAAAACCAGGCATGAAAGAGGCTGAGGGATGGCCATTGAGCAAACGCTTTCCATTATTAAGCCGGACGCCACGGCACGAAATCTGACGGGACCGATAAACGCCATCATCGAGAATGTGGGGTTGCGCATCATCGCCCAAAAGCGCGTGCGTTGGACGCTGCCGCAGGCGCAGAAGTTCTACAAAGAACACAAAGGCAAGCCGTTCTACGACACGCTGTGCGAGTTCATGACTTCGGGCCCCATCGTGGTGCAGGTGCTTTCCGGCGAGGATGCCATCGACAAATACCGCAAGGTTATGGGCGCTACCGATCCTGCGGAGGCCAAGCGCGGGACGCTGCGCAAGCGGTTCGCGTTGTCCCGCTCCAAGAACTCGGTGCACGGCTCCGACAGCCCGGCCTCGGCCATACGCGAGATTGCCTTGGTCTTTCGTCCTGGAGAGATTGTAGGATGAGGCGGCGAGGCTAGCCTCGCTCGGTTCGCGGATCGCGTCATGGCTCGCATCAGACTCTATGTCGCCACCAGCCTCGACGGCTTCATCGCCGACGGCGACGGCAGCGTAGACTGGATGGCACCCTACGACGCGCGCCTCTACGGCTACGAGAAATTCCTCGCCGAGGTGGGTGCGCTCGTGATGGGGCGGCGCACCTTCGAGATGATCAATGCGACCGGTGAGGAGTGGCCCTACCAGGGCCGCACTGTCTTTGTGCTCACATCGGAGCCGCTGTCGGGGCTTCCGCGCGGCGTCGTCACCTCGGGCCGCGGCATGCTGAGCGCCCTGCAGCAGGCGCGTGAGACGACCCAAAAGGACGTCTGGATCATGGGCGGCGCCGTAACGCTTCAGTCGGCGCTCGAGGAGGGTCTCGTCGATCTCGTCGAAATGTTCCTCGTGCCGGTCCTGCTCGGGAGCGGCCTCACCTTGCTCAACGATCTTCGCCGTCGCCAGTCGCTCCTATTCGATGGCATCGAGGCGTTCCCCGACGGGGTCGTCAAGTTGCGCTATATCGTGCCGAAGGGCGATCGGGAGCGGGCACAGGCCTGAGCCTCCAAGCGCGCTTCGCTTCACGCGTCGAGCGCGCCCGTCGGGGAGCCGGGGGAGGTGGGGAAGAGGCCTGCAACTAGCTCCCTCATCGCGTCGAACTCGAACGGCTTCGACAGGACGGGCGAGCCCTTGAACCGCGGCGGTAGCGTCCCTGAGACGTGGCCGGTGATGAACGCCAACGGGATGCCTTTTGCACGCACTGCATCCGCTAGGGTAAAACTGTCGCTAGTGCCGAGGTTAACGTCCAGGAGCGCCCCGTCCAACCGGGCCTCCTCGATGAGTTGCATGGCGTCCCGCACTTTGCCGACGGGGCCCACCACATGGTAGCCGAGCTCGGCCAGCCAGTCAGCGATGAGCATGGATACGAGCGGCTCGTCGTCGACGACAAGAATGTGCGGTGCACTATACATTTCTGTGGCCCAAGGACGCGCTAAACCGGCAATTGACCCGACCAAATGGACCGACACCGCATCCGGAGATCATTAGTGTGGACGGCCGACAGTATACGCAATTTGCTTGGATTTGGTTCCCCGCGCGACGAGTTGTTCGGGCGGCGCATGCTGGTGCTCTCCCGCGTCGGCTACATGCTTCTTTTGATCGCCGCTATTGCCGCAGTGGTGATGACGGTGCGCGCGGCAGATGCCGACAAGTGGGTCAATCATAGCCTCGATGTGCGGTCGCAGGCGCGGGAGCTGTACCGGAATATCCAGGACGCCATCATTCGCGAGCGCGGATTTTTGCTGACGGGCGACCAGCAGTATCTGGGCAACTTCGAGCAGCTCACGGTCTCGTTCGCGCCTCTGCTCGACAGCCTGCAATCGGTCATCACAGACAATCCCGATCAGAGCAGGCGGCTCGCGGCGGTCGAGCCCAAGATCTTCGATCTCAGGGACACTCTGAAGAAGACCGTCGACCTCTTCGAAGGCGGCCAGAAGGAGCAGGCGCTCGAAGTCGTCAAGTCCAACCGGATCCTCACTCTTGACTCGGACGTTAAGAGCTCGCTCGACGAATTCATACAAGCCGAGCAGGTCTGCTGGCGGATTGGCAAGACAGGGCCGCGATGTTGCAGAACATGCTTCTGCTTCTCATCGCGCTGAGCCTGCTTCTGGCCGCCGGCCTTTCCATCTTCCTGGAGAGCTCGACGCGGCACTTCGTTCAGAGCCTGCGCAGTCGGACGGCCGATCTCGAGGCCGAGATCAAGAGCCACCGCGCGACGGAGGACACACTGCGTCAGGCCCAGAAGATGGAGGCCGTAGGCCAGCTCACGGGAGGCATCTCGCACGACTTCAACAACCTGCTGGCCGTCATCATCGGCAACCTCGATACCATGAAGCGCCAGTTGGCGCGGACGGCTGCCGGGCAAAGCGCGGCCGATATCGCGCTGAAGTTCCAAGATCACGTCGATATAGCCATGCAGGCCGCGCGCAACGCAGCCAAGCTGACGCAGCGTCTCTTGGCCTTCGCCCGGCGCCAGCCGCTGGAGCCCAAGCGGCTAGATTGCAACCGCCTCATTTGAGATGTTGCATCGCACGCTCGGCGAGACGGTTAACCTCGAGATCGTGCTCGGTGCCGGTTTGTGGCCCACGTTCGCCGACGCCAATCAGCTTGAAAGCACGCTCCTGAATCTAATCGTCAATTCGCGTCATGCGATGCCCGACGGGGGACACGTCACGATCGAAACGGCCAATTCCTATCTCGACGAAGCCTATGCCGACCGCTTTGGTGATCTAGAGTCGGGCCAATACGTGCAAGTGAGCGTCACCGACACCGGCGTCGGGATTCCGCCCGAGATACTCGGCCGCGTGTTTGAGCCGTTCTTCACCACGAAGTCGGCAGAGGCCGGATCGGGCCTCGGCCTCGCAATGGTGCACGGCTTCGTCAAGCAGTCTGGCGGGCACGTGCGCATCTACAGCGAGGAAGGGCACGGTACGACGGTGAAGCTATACTTGCCGCGCCTTACTGCGGCGGACGAGCTGGCGGCGAGCCCATCGGGCGAAGCTGCTGCCGCCTTGCCGGTGTCACGCCCAGCGCCCGGCGAAACGATCCTCGTCGTCGAGGACAACGACGGAGTCCGCGCGTACGCCAAGTCGGGGCTGGAGGAGCTAGGCTTCACCGTTATCGAGGCGGCGAGCGCCGATGAAGCGCTCCGCAGCGTCGAGAATGGCTCGCGCATCGATCTGCTGTTCACCGATGTCGTCCTTCCTGGCGGTTTTAGCGGGCGCCAGTTGAGCGACAAGGTCTTGAAGTTGCGGCCGTCGCTCCCTGTTCTCTTCACGACCAGGTACGCGCAACGCCATCGTGCACCACGGGCGGCTCGACCCGGGTGTGCAGCTCTTGAACAAGCCCTACACGCAGCAGGATCTGGTGCGGAAGATCGGCGAGCTCCTCGACCGCAAGCGCAAGGGAGCCCCCAAAGCCTGAGCCTCTCGGCGCAAGCGCTCAGCTCAGCTCCCGGATCTTGAACTTGAGGCCGCCCTTGGGTGTCAACGTCACCGTCGCATTGATGCCGGCAGGGTCATCGCCGACATACTCGGGCCGGAAGCGGCGCAACAGCAGCGACAACGCGAGCGTGTTCTCAACCTGGCTCATGGCGCCGCCGATGCAGGAGCGTTTTCCTCCGCCGAACGGCAGGTAGCTGTACTTCACCTGCTTTTTGGCGCCGCCGCCCATCCAGCGCTCGGGGCGGAACTCCTCCGGCTCCTCCCAGAACTTCGGATTGTGATGCGCTCCGTAAGCGAACAGCACGATGCGGTCGCCTGGATAGATCGGCTTGCCGCCGATCTCGTCGTTCTCAGTGGCGACGCGGATGAGGCCCCAGATTGGCGGGTAGAGCCGCATCGTCTCCTGGATCACCGCACGAGTGTAGGCGAGCGCCGAATAGTCGGCGGCGGTCGGCTCGCGGTCGCCGTAGACCTCCTCGCCCTCCTTGCGGATGCGCTCGGCGGCTTCCGGGCGGCGCGCGGTCTCATATAGCGCCCAGGCGAGCGTGAGCGCAGTCGTCTCGGTGCCGGCCCATAGGTACTGCTTCAACTCGTCGATCGCCTGCTGGTGGTCGAACTCCGGCACGCTCGGGTCGGCGACGGCCGCCTCGATCATCTTCAGAAGCGTGCGCTCGCGCTCCTCGCGCGGATCGGCGGCGAAGACGGCGGGCGGGACGCTGGCCCAGACCTCCATCGCCTTAGCGGCGCTCTGGTCCGTCATCTCGAACACTTCGCCGGCCTGCTTCCTGAGGCGGATCTCCTTGTGGTTCATGACGTCGGTGTACGTCTTGACACACTTGAAGACGAAGTGAGGGTTGAACGGCATGTCGCGGTCGAACAGGGCCTTGCAGATCATGTCGGCGGCGAGCGTCCACGTCTGCTCAACCATCTCGAACGTCTCGCCCGACTTCGCGATGTTTGCCCACAGGTCCATCTTGGTGCGGATGGCGGCGAGGAAGTAGGGAATGTACTCGGCGAACATGTCCGGATGGAACGCCGGCTGCTGCGGCATGCGGATCTTCTGCCAGAGCACGCCGTCGTTGGTGATCATCGACTTGCCGAAGATCGGCTTCAGCCCGTCGAAATACTTGATGTAGGAATCGGCCTTGTTGACGAGCACGTACTTGAAGTGCTCGGGCTCCGTCAGCAGCACGATGCGCTGGTTGGCGAGGTTGATCGGAATAACGGGTCCGTAGCGCTCCGCCATTTGCATGAGGATGCGCATCGGGTTGTCGCTGCCGACCTTGAGCAGTGGCGTGAGCTTGAACCAGATGCTCGATTCCTCACCGAGCCCTTGCGTGTGGGCCGGTTGGGCCGGTGCGGCTTCATCCGGTGCCTGCTGCTTTGCCGTCACGGTCATGATGTCGTCTCCCGGCAAAAA
>Ga0075017_100002196_pt1 | contig 12138 bp, 8 predicted proteins | sample AleBraG_ABR_2012_FD_71475 | JGI IMG/M metagenome (GOLD analysis project Ga0075017, IMG submission 71475) | Freshwater sediment microbial communities in response to fracking from Pennsylvania, USA - Alex Branch Run_MetaG_ABR_2012 | ecosystem: Environmental > Aquatic > Freshwater > Creek >...
GCTCGTTTGTATCCGTCCATGCGACGAATGCCGGGACTGGTTTCCGGCCCACGAATGTGGGCGATTGTTTTGCAGCCGATGTCGATCAAGTGCCCTGTAGCAAGCATTCCCACCGCTTCGTCATCCACTCCTACAAAGTTTGCCGAAAGCCCCGGCAGACTTCGATCGATCAAGACGTAAGGCGTTTGTTGCTTTTCAATTCGGAAGAAGAGATCGACGGTCAACCGGCACGAAGCAATGATCAACGCATCGAGCCGACGTGCCAGCAGATGATTGATCTCCTGCTCTTCCAGATTCGGGTCTTCCTCGGAGGAAGAGACGATCAGATAGTACCCGCTCTCCCGTAAGACATCGGAAAGAGACTTGGCAATTTCTGCAAAGAACGGATGAAGCAGGTCCGGAACAACCAACCCGACCAAATACGTACGTCCCGTGACAAGGCTGCGTGCTGCCAGGTTTGGCCGATAATCAAGCTCCTCAACGCGCGCCAGAACTCGCTCGCGGGTTTCGTCTCCTATATCAGGATGATTGCGGAGAACCTTAGAAATGGTGATAACCGATACCCCAAGGTCCTTGGCAATGTCCTTCATTCGTGTGCTCATAGATCGTCTTTCAGTATATAGAACGCTCCGGCAGCGATCCCTGTTGATGACGACTTTAGGGAAAGAGAGTAAAACAGCCTTCTCTCAAAGCTAATGAGGCCATGGCTTCCAGGAATTTCTTTGGCATAGCGCTGTCTCACTGCTAACACCGCGATACCTTTACCGATTATTGCCTCTTCCGAGTACCGATTCCCGTCGTGCCTCGGGGAACTGCGTAACACAACTCGGAAGACTCGATATTCCTCTTATGGAATCATGAGGAGTTCTGGATGAGAGTTCAGAGCGTATTGCAACCTCGAGCGAGCCACCGGCCCCTGCTGCATATTGCCCGCAAAAGGGGCTGTAGATTTTGGGCGCTTTTTACATAAAGCTTGCAACTGTTCCACCTTGCGAGGCCAGGAGAAGGTGGAAGTTCGACCGGACGCTACCTCGAAAGAGACGTCACCAAGGCATCTTCCGGGTGAACTCGTTATCAAATCGGCTACCGTTGGTTGAGCAAACACCTACGGTTTCCCTTTCGGTCATCGACAACTCGCAAAATTTAGCTCGCAAAATTTAGCTTGACAGTTCTAATGGTTTAAGTCTAGTTTGCTTGGCATCGCTACAGGTAGCGCTAACTGCTTAGAACAAAAACTACCCATTAAGATTCCAAAGGCCACTTTGAACCCGTAGCTAATATCGGAGGCAGGCCATGACGATTGGGAAACTCTTAGCGTTTGCGTTTGTGCTAGCAGTTCTTGCCGTCCAGGTGCCGCCGAGCTACGCCCAGGAAGCTGGCTACGCGACAATCAACGGAACCGTCACAGACCCGGACGGCACCGTTGTAACCGGCGCAACCGTCACTGTTCTCGACAACGACACGGGAGCCAAGAGAGAACTCGTCACCAACGGCAGTGGCGTCTACTCAGCACCTTATCTGCAAGTCGGGCATTACTCGGTTACGGTCTCCCATCCAGGGTTCAAAACCACAACCCAGTCCGGCATTATCCTGACCGCCGATCAGGTCGCCGGAGTGAACATAGCGCTTGCAGTCGGTCAGGTGCAAGAGACTGTTACGGTGACCGTCGGCCAGCAAATGGTCGAAACCGAATCGACGTCCCTCGCCGAAGTCGTGGATAGCACCTCGGTCGTGGAGCTTCCCCTGAATGGGCGCGATCCCGGCGATCTTACCTACATTGTTCCTGGCGCTGTAAATGCGAACACGAGGACGAGCTTGTTCCTTACAGCCGGCAGCAACGGCATGCCCAATGAGATCGGATCCTCGATCAACGCCAGCAAGAACGGGGGCGTTTACTTCCAGTTGGACGGCATCTACAACATGGACAGTTACCTGGCCGTGTCGAACCCGTTTCCCAATGCCGATGCCACCCAGGAGTTTAACGTCATGACCAGCAACTTCTCACCCCAGTACGGTGGCGGGTCTACCGGGGTAGTGAGCGTGGTCACGAAGTCGGGAACGAACGATTGGCATGGCAATGCATTTCTGTTCGCCCGAAACCAGTACTTCAATGCAAGGGATTACTTCTCGGCAGTGAAGGACGGGTACAGTCGCGAGCAATACGGCTTGTCCGCCGGGGGACCGATCAAAAAGAGCAAGCACTTCATCTTTGCCAACTTTCAAATCACCAAGGCGAGCCAGGCACTATCCGGCGCTCCAAATTATTCGCCCACCACAGCCATGGTGAGCAACGGCGATTTCACTGGAGTGATCAATCCCAACCTGCCGCAGCTGTACTACCCCGCTGCCTGGGCCACACAGTATGCCGCAACAAACCCGGCTTTGGCAGCGCTTGGCTGCAGCGCGTCGAACCCCAATCCTGGCCACAATAGCAGCGGTCCCTGTGCCATGGGTGGTACAACGGGCAATAATGCTGTTGGAAAGCCGATCACGGGCAACAATGTTTCAGCCGATCCGAATTTCTTGGCGGCAGGGGTGCCGTGGAGTAAGGTTGTCGATCCGGTCGCAATGAACCTCATGACACACCTTCCGACGTCAGCGGCAACCGGCAACGGGCTGATTTACGTCACCGGAGCGTCACAGCAACAGAACTCCAGGGAGGGTATCGTCAGGTACGATTGGACCCCAGGCACGAAGAATCGCATCATGGGACGGCTCTTTATCGACAGTTATAAGCAGCCCCCCGGAAACAACACCGCAAATTGGCTGGCTACCGCCGAGGGCTCGATTGCGAAAAACCAAAACTACGGCGGAACCTGGACCTTCACTCCCACCCCGTCGGTCGTGAACATCTTTAAGATCGGCTACGACAAAACCAACGCAAATTCCGTCACCGGCATTGACAAGGGCTGGAAAGACCTGGGCTCTAAATTGGTAACTCCTGACGACCAAGTCACTGTGCTTCAGGAGTGGGGGAGCAGCGGCCCTTATTGGGTCGAGCAAAATGTCCACGTCTACCGTCACAACTTTGACCTGGGCGACGATGTGTCCTGGAGCAAGGGAAAGCACCTGGTTGTGGCAGGGGTCAGCTTGTTGACGCAGTACTACAGCGAGTATGCATCCTGGGGAGCGGACCCGCCGATTGGCTTCAGCGGAGCAATCACCGGCGACGCGTTTTCTGACATCCTGTTTGGGGATATGGCGTCTTTCAACCAATACGCCCCACAGAGTTACAATTACACTGGGAACTCGTGGGCGGCGTACGCTCAGGACGCGATTAAACTGAAGCCGAACCTGACTGTTACTCTCGGGGTTCGCTGGGAGCCTTTTAGCTCTCCAAAAAGCAACCCGTCAGCGGATGTTGCCGAATTCATCGCGGGCGAACAGAGCAAAGTCTTTCCGAATGCCCCTGCGGGCCTGGTGTATCCGGGAGATCCTGGGGTTGCGCCCGGCGGGGTTCCGCAGGAACGCGGTCGTGTAAGCCCGCGGATCGGAATCGCCTGGCAGCCCAAATCCCTGCCTAACACTTCCATTCGGTTGTCTGCCGGCAGATTCACCCAACCGTTCTACTGGTTTGCCTATGGCAAGCCGGCGCCTTTCCTGCCCCAATACAGCTTTAGCAACACCAGTGCGGGAGTTACGAGCCAGGCGATACCCATCGGCGATCCCTGGTCCGTCTACGGTCCGACAGGAGGCCAGACTCCGTTTCCGACTCCTCAGTCCTTCTTTAGCATTTCGCCAAGCAAGAACGTGGCGTTCAGTTTGCCTGTGAGCCTCCAAAACATCTTTACTCCTCAGTATAAGAATGGCTGGTCACAAAACTGGAACCTCTCGATCGAACACCAATTTGGCGGAGACGGGTTTGCCAGGGACCTGCTGGTTCAGGTGGCCTACGTGGGGTACGAGGGGTACGATATCACCACCCCAATCGATCAGAACCCCGGCATTTACACGACCTCGGCGTCGGCGTGCCTGGCGTACAACGGGCAACCGCCTCCCTGCGGAGTGCGCGGCAAGTATCCGAATTTCGGCTCAATTGTTACCTATATGCCGATCGGCACCGAAAGCTATAACGGTTTGCATCTGGAAGTGAAGAAGCGATTCTCTCATGGCGTGCAGTTCAACTCCAACTTCGCCTGGTCGAAGGCGTTTAACTTGGTCGACGAGAGCGACGCGAACACCGGAGGCATACAAGATCCGCTCAATCCCAGGCATGACCGTGGCATTTCGAGTTTCGACGTGCCCTTCGTTTGGAACAGCTTTGGCACTTGGCAGTTGCCCGCTTTCAAGGGTCACGGCCCCCTCGCGGCAGGGGCGCTCGGACACTGGGAGGTGTCTGGAATCCTCACCATGTCCTCAGGTCTGCCTTTCAGCATCGGTTCAACCGACAATTCGTTTAGCTATAACGGTTGCCGGGCAGACCGTGTTCCGGGCGTGCCCCTGGAGGTGCACCAGGGGGCGAAATTTAGCGGCGGCCCGTCTGGGAAAGGATGGGTAAATCAATACTTCAACCCGGCGGCATTCACAACCTGTGCTCCGGGAACCTTCGGGACCTCGGCCAGGAATCTAATCAGAGGGCCTGCAGAGAAAAACCTGGATGTAGCGATCATAAAGAACTTCCCATTCTATAAGGATCAGTATCGCTTCCAGTTCCGATGGGAGATGTTCAACGCAACGAATACTCCGTACTTCAACATTCCGAATGGGGGTGTCGGGAGCCCGGGTTTCGGCCAGATTACCAGTACGAATGGCCTAGGTAATAACGGCTCCTCCGGCGGCAACAGCAGCGGTCAAGGAGCTGGAGACGGCGGAAGGGTCATGCAGTTTGCTTTGAAGTTCTTTTGGTGATTTGCCAGTCAACTGCTGCGGGTTACCATGGAGCAGGAATTGAAGACCCGGGACATCAGTCCCGGGTCTTCAATTTGCCGGGGCGGAGGGCATGCGGTCGCTTAAGAGGATACTGGTGAGCGCGCGATTGATATTGTGTTTGTTTGCACTTACAACCTTCGCGCTGTCGCCCACCGCGCTCCTTGGCCAGGCGGAGCGGGGAATGACGGTCGGCCAGTACTCCCGTGCCGAGGCGGAGTTGGTGCGCCAATTGAAGACAGATCCAAAAAATGGATCTCTTTGGTTGTCGCTGGGAGTGACTCGGGCCGAACTCAAGGAGCTCGATCCCGCAATCGAAGCTTTTGAAAAGGCCCTTTCTTTTCTTCCTGGAAAAGCCCCTGTTTATTTCGATCTGGGCCGCCTGTACATCGAGAAGAACGACTTTGCTAAAGCGGAAGAGGCGTATGGCCGCGGACTCGCCCTGGATCCCTCCAACATTCCGGCCAATCAGAACGATGCGTTCCTGCTGATGCAGCGAGGGGCATTCCGCGAGGCTCTCATACCCCTTGAGCGGCTCAAGGGAAAAAAGCCGGAAGACGTTTCAGTGCGAGCCACTCTGATCGAGGCATATCTGAAGGCAGGTTTGAAGAGCAAGGGCGGGAACGAGATTGACGAGCTGATGAGCTCTCCCATGATTACGCTGCCACAAGGGTTGGCGCTAGCGAATCTTCTTGCTGCTCACCAGGAAGCGGATGCCGCTCAGCGAGTTTTCGAATCCCTGAGAAGCGCCTGGCCCAACTCGGCAGAGGCGCATGGCGAACTGGGATTGCTGCTTACCGAAAAAGAACAGTTCAAAGAGGCTGCCAGGGAACTCAAGCAAGCCGTGCAGCTCGACCCTGATTCCGAGAAGTACAGTAAAGGATATGGGGAAGCCTTGTTGAGTTCCGAGCAGTATCCCACCGCGTTCCAGTTTCTTTCGGATGCCGAGAAAAAATTCCCGAACCAACTCAACTTTCGATATCAGTTGGCCTTCGCGGACGTCGGTCTGCAGCGATTTCCCGAGGCGATCTCCCTGCTCGAAGCCCTTGCAAGCAAAAAGCCGGACTCAGGCAAGGTGCAGTTTTTGTTGGGCGGTGCGTACGAGCTCCAAGGCGACCTGCAAAAGGGTGAGGATCATTATCGAAACGCCATCCAGCTCGCTCCGAAGGAGCCAAATTCCTACCGGGCGCTCGGGGCGTTATTGCAGAAGCAAGGTCCCGAGCACCTCGCCGAGTCCATACGGCTCCTGAGGAAAGCACTGGCCCTCGACCCCACCGACGCGGAAAGTAAGATAGTCCTTGCACGTTGCTTGGAAGATCAGGGTGAACTGGACGAGGCCGCCGCCCTGCTTGAGCAAGCCGTCGCAAGCGAGCCGGCTTTGCTTCGCGCTCATACTGCGCTGGCACGGCTCTATCATCGTCAAAAGAAGCTGACCCAGGCCGAACAAGAGCAGGCTATTGCGGCCAAATTAGAAGGTGAGAAAATAACCAAGGAGTGGGACATCAGTGTTCCTAAGTCGACTGGCGTTCACTGAGAATTCTTTCGAATCGGTTAGCAGGTTCACTTGCTTGCCGAGACCCAAACAGAGAACGATCCCATAAGTGTGAAAAGATGCGGCGTGCGGCGATTCTCGGAGTATGTCCGTTGTTGTTGGCGGTGGCGCTGCTCGGCCAATCTTCCGGAGCATTTGTCAGCCGAGCACAGGAAGATATCAAAGCTGGGCGATACTCCCAAGCGGAGCAGGATCTGTCCCGCGGTGTCGCGGCAGATCCTGCGAACTGGAAACTTTGGAATAACCTGGGTGTGGTGCGAATTCAGCTCGGAAAGAGCAAATTGGCCATCGAGGCCTTTGCCAAAGCGCGCCAGTCGGCTCCCACGGAGGCTTCCCCGTATTTCGGCTTGGGATTCGCATATATGAAGACGAGTGAATATGAGAAGGCGCTGGAAGCGTATCGTGGCGGCCTGGCTCGCGATCCGAACGATGTGGTGGCGAATCAGAATTACGCTTTCCTGCTGACCCAGAATGGCGACTTTCGACATGCAGTCGAGCCGCTCAAGAGATTGAAGAGTCTGCAGTCCGGGGATGTATCGACGCGAGCGACCCTCATTGAAGCGTATTTGAAAGCGGGGATGAAGAAGGAAGGGGAAGATGAGATCAATCAATTCCTGAGCGCTGATCTCGCCACCATGAAGGAAGAGTTGTCGCTGGCCCAATTGCTGCTTGCCGATGGAGAAGCCAAGCCGGCAGTGGAAGTTCTCCGGCACGCTGCGGCAACCTGGCCCGAAGCTGCTGAACCGCACGGTGATCTTGGTCTGCTTCTCACTAAGGGACAGCAGTATGAAGCCGCGGTTAGCGAGTTGGGGCGCGCCGCTCAACTCGACCCCAATTCGGCGGAATACGGGCTGGGTGTTGGGGAGGCCCTGCTGCGCTGGAGACATGATTCCGTCGCCCTGCAATATTTGTTAGCCGTCCATGCGAAGTTCGGAGAGCTTCCGCTCTATAAATTCGATCTGGGGCTGGCGTATTACTATTTGACTCAATTCCCTGATGCACTGAAGCAATTCGAAAGCCTTGCCCGGGAGAAACCGAAATCCAGTCAAGTTCAATACCTTCTCGGCGGCACCTATCAGGCATTGGGAGAATTGGATAAAGCAGAGGATTGCTATCGTAAGGCGATTGCGCTGAAGCCAGACGAGGCTGTGTACTATCAGGTCCTCGCTTCCGTTCTCAAAAAAATCCATCCGGCAGATCTTACGGAGCCTGTTAGCCTGAGTGAGAAGGCTTTAGCTTTGAGCCCCGACAACCAGGATGCTAAATTCCTTCTTGCCTCCTGTTATCAAACGCAGGAAAGGCTGCCAGAGGCCCAGGCATTGCTCGAGGCCGTGGTGACTCGCGATCCCGATTTTCGCGCTGCGCATGTGGCTTTGGCGCAAATCTACTTTCGGCAAAGGAGAGTGCAGGACGCCGAAAAGCAACAGTCGATCGCCGCAACGTTGGAGGAACGCAAGCAGAATGAAATATCGCCCTGGGGGCCCGGGGGCGTTGGTGGACCTTGAGATTTCAGACTCTATGATTGAGGAGGTTTCTCGCGGAGCTAACAGACAAGCGCACGAACATAAATTAGGGTGAGGGTAAAATATCATGAGCCAGCCCAAGACGGGCCTTGACGCCGTCGATGTCAAACAAACGCACGAGGGGGTGTCGAAGAAGGCCATCCACGCGCCCCAAGCACTGAATGAAGCGTATTCATATGCGGCCCCGTCCTCCTTTTCACGCGGCATGCGCCTTGACATCAAGGGCGTGACCATCTTGCTGATTTCCGGAACGGCGAGTATCGACGAGCACGGCCGCACTGTTCATCAAGGTGACTTCCGAGCCCAGACCTGGCGAACCTACCAGAACATTACCGCCCTGCTGGAATCGGAGGGTGCGTCCTGGAAGGATATTGTTCGGACCACCTGCTACCTTCGCGACATCGAACGCGATTACGCAGCCTTCAATGAGATTCGAACTGAATTCTTCCGGCAGCAAAGCCTGAAGCCGCTCCCTGCATCCACAGGCATTCAGGCTATTTTGTGTCGGCCCGACCTCCTGATCGAAATAGAGGCGATGGCTATCTTCGAGTCGGACGGTGGGAATGCGGTTAGGAGCCGTTAGTGGACGATGGGCGATCCCGAACAGCGAGTTGTGCTCACACCATGTTTTTACCGTTGAAATTGGCGTGGGAAGTTAACGAGCTTGATCCAAAGAGAATTCCGAGAACTTCTTCCTCAATTGGCTTGGAGGTGAAAGCCGCGTTTTCATGAGTAACCCAGTGAACTGCTGTGGGATGCCTTACCTCAAGAAGGGCGCGTGCTTTATGTTAGCCCTCATCTTCATCGGTTACAAGTCACAATCCGCAGTCATCGAAAGCAAAGAAGCCAGCCATCGTTCAATACGAGGAACAAGTAATTCAACCTCTTCAGCCGAACGCTCATCCGCACCCGAAGAGGAGAAGAATGTTGTCTACCGCAATCTTGCCAGCGGAGTCCGATTCGTGGGCTCCGAAGCTTGTGCTTCCTGCCACTCGAAAATCTACAAGGATTACATGCGAACTCCCCACGGGCAAGCGGGTACTCTCCCCAGTCAACGTCCCGAGCTTCGCGATCTGCCTGCCGCGGGGATCTCTGTTTGCGAGCAAGATCCCAACCATTGTTTCCGGGTATTTCGTGAGAATGGCGAATACTACATGAGTGAGTTCGAGCCTGGCCCGAATGGCACGGAACTCTCGAAAGAAACCGAAAAGATTGCCTTCGCTCTGGGAGTGCCGATGGCAGGTGTTGGATACGGGATAAGAAGGGGGAATTACCTTTTTGAAGCGCCTCTCTCGTATTACGCCGGCAGCCAGGATACCCACCCTCAGGGCTGGGGACTGTCGCCAGGGTACGGAAAAGACCCCCTCGGTTTTGGCCGCCCACTCCTAGGTTCGTGCATGTATTGCCATGTGGGGCGTGAACTTGTGGTCGACGACGCCAACAATCTCTACAAGAATCCGCCCATTGCCGAACTGAAGGTGGGTTGTGAGAATTGTCACGGGCCTGGGGGATTGCATGTCGACGAGCAATTGAAGCACATACCGATCTCGGGCAAGATCGATACCTCAATTGTCAACCCAGCTCATCTATCTCCACGAATAAGTGATGACATGTGCATCTATTGCCACGAGTTTGGCGAGGGAAGGGTGGCACAACCGGGCAAGAAATTCGAGGACTTTCGCCCCGGGACCCCGCTCCTCAATACGATGGCAATCTTCAAATCCCGCCCGCTCATGGGTTGGAACATGATGGAGTGGTCGGACGAGATGGCGCAGAGCAAATGTTATCGGGCCTCGGGTGGGCGTCTCAATTGCAACACCTGTCATGATGGCCACTATACGCCGACTGCGCAAGAAGCTCCGAGATTCTATCGCAGCAGGTGTCTGACTTGTCATAAAGAAGATAGCTGCCGCGAGTCACTTGACAAGCGCAATCGAACAACCCCACCCGATACCTGTGCTTCCTGCCACATGCCTAAGCATGTTGCCCCGCGATTTGTCATGCTGGGTACGCAGGGCACATCGCACAGAATCGTGGCCTATGAAGGAGAACCTCTTCCCGCGGCCGTGACACAAGAGCAGTCACCTGACCCTGCGACGGGCTTGATCCTTGTGGACAAGAGTCCAGGCACGCCCAAGACCACACTCTCCCTCTTGGTGCTGCTGCAGGCGTACCAGTCCGTACTCGTACGCAGTCCAAACCGGGCCGATTTAAGAATGCGCTATGAGGAACTGCTCGACCGATTGGCCAAATCCGATCCGGACAACGCACTGGTATTGAGTGCGCTCGCGAAACGGGAATTGGCGAAACAATCTCCTGAAGGCAACTCCGCCGCATTGAGTTACCTATCGAAGGCAGTTGAAAGAGGCTCAAAAGCTCCCCAAGACTATATGATTCTGGGTGAACTACTTTATCGTTCCGGTCAGCGGTTGCAAGCCATTACGATTTCGAAGCGAGCTGTTTCTCTTTTCCCATACGTCCCTAATTCATATGAGAATCTCGCGATCTATTACATGTCAATTGGCGATGATGCCAACGCAAAGGAGATCGTGAAAACCGGACTCGGCATTTTCCCCAGCGATTCGAATCTTCAAACAGTTCAGCGCAGATTGGAGGATCATCCATGAGTTTTTACCCCCGTGGACGGGTTCCGGTTGCGCCGCTCCTTCGAACGTTTTCGCATCGACCTTGGTCAGTCACACGGATGCGCTTCAAGGCAAATCCACGCGATATGAACATGGCTCTCAACGGAATGGAGAAAGCAAACGTGATCTATCGTGCGTTTGATCGCGGAAGCGAAATCGTCGGTTTGACTCTGCGATGGTTCGACTTCGCGCTTGGTAGATTGAAGGTTTGTAGTCCTGAATCATAGAATTCGCTTGCTGTTTGCAAATACTGACCGTAGATTTTCTCGACTGACGATCGATGTAGTTGCGGGGTGCCAGTTTGGCGGCACCTGAGGATATTCCCGATGAGGCGCCTGAGGCTACTTCCTTCCTCTATCAAAGTCAGGTTGGCGACAGTTCTCGGCATTGGTTCGGCCATCCTGATTGGTGGAGCCACCCTGCTGCGATCAGCCGGCCAGCAGCAGGCCCCGATACACGTCCCGCCGGCTGACATCGCCATCGACTACCCCCTCAACGGTTCTGTTTTTCCCCCGGATATCAGCTCACCTACCTTTCTGTGGCGCGATTCCAGCGAGGCCGCTCAACGCTGGATCGTTGAGGTTTCCTTTGCGGACCGATCCAGCGGAATTCGCCTGGAAGCGGCGGGCGAGCACCTGCAAATGGGCGAAATCGATCCCGAAGTAAGTGGGGCCGTGCCACTTACCCCAGAACAGACGGCCACGAGGACGTGGAAGCCGGACGCAGACACATGGGCGAAGATCAAACGGGGATCTGTAAATTCTCCGGCAACGATCACCATCAGCGGTTTTGCGGATGGCAGTTCGGCGCTTCCGGTCTCACGCGGTACTGTGACAATTTCCACTTCGCGGGATCCCGTTGGCGCCCCGATTTTCTACCGCGATGTCCCATTGATGACGGTGCCTCATACCGAGAAAGGCTCGATCCAGCCGTTGCCGACATCCGCCCTCCCCCTCATTAAATGGCGGGTGCGCGACATTGCCAAGCCCCAGAGCCAAGTGGTGATGGAGAACCTTCACACTTGCGCCAACTGCCACTCGTTTTCGCTTGACGGTAAAACCATGGGGCTGGATGTCGACGGACCCCGCAACGACAAGGGCTTGTACGCCCTGGTTCCCGTGTCCAAGTACATGACGATTCGCAATCAGGATGTCGTTCGCTGGAGCTCATTTCAAGAGGACCTTGGGGAGAAGAGCTCCGAGCCCGCCCTGAAGCGCTTCGGATTTATGTCGCAGGTTTCGCCGGACGGCCGGTACGTTGTGACCTCGATCGGACCTCCCGACCTGGGAGACGCTCATAAGAACGAACATCCGGGCTTCGCGCCAGGGCTTTCCGACCGCCTTTTCAACGCGAACTACAACCACCTGGGCTTTAACCAAGTTTTTTACCCGACCCGCGGCATCCTCGGCTGGTACGATCGGGAGGAAAAGAAGTTGAAGCCTCTTCCGGGCGCGGACGACCCGCGGTTTGTGCAGACCAGCGCATTTTGGTCACCGGACGGAAAGTATGTGGTCTTTAGCCGGGCTGAGGCCCGCGATCCCTATCCGGAAGG
>Ga0075017_100002200_pt1 | contig 12128 bp, 13 predicted proteins | sample AleBraG_ABR_2012_FD_71475 | JGI IMG/M metagenome (GOLD analysis project Ga0075017, IMG submission 71475) | Freshwater sediment microbial communities in response to fracking from Pennsylvania, USA - Alex Branch Run_MetaG_ABR_2012 | ecosystem: Environmental > Aquatic > Freshwater > Creek >...
GTGTAAAACAACCCCTGTATGATGAGATTGTCTCTTCATTTGACTCTATGAAAGTGGGTCAGGCTGTTGTAGTAACAGATAAGATTTCTATCTCTGCTTTGCGTAAGCATGTTGAGAAGAAGCTTGATCTTACAGGCTGCTCAGTACGTTTTGTGCGTATTAAGTCTTCAGGGGCTGTAAAGATTTACAAGCAAGCTGAAAAGGCTAGTGCACCGACCCCTACACCAGCAGCTTAATGAGTACAGTGTGGGGCGAAAAATCCCACCTAGATAGATTCGACTATCTGTGTCAAACGTATGTGGACACAGATGGTCGGATTTATAAGCTTGATCAGAAAGACGAGAACAAGATTTATCTTACTACAGATAGTGGACGTGAAACCAGAGCTATTGGTAAGATACTTGTGGGAAAGCATAATCTGCTTTATTGGAAGTGGGAAGATGAGAAGAACATCTTTAAACAAACAGATGCTTGGTCAGTTAACTTGTATATATTTGAAGAGGTAGATCATATAGTCTATGAGACTACAAGATATATCTATCAGATTCCACGTATAAGAGCTGAAGAGTTTGGAAAGAGGCATCAGTTTGCTCACCAAGAATGGAAGATTTACATTCCATTAAAGTATTGGGATAAGAGACATAAGGGTATAGACGAGAAGGAGTTAAAAAGGAGAAATCTAGTAGGAGATAGTTGGTATCCGGTAATGAAGCCTATTTTTGAGCAGCCATTTATGACTGAACTTGGAAAGAGGTTACATAGATTGCGAGCTAATACTGTTATCTTTCCTAATGAAGATAGAACCTTTAGAGCTTTTAAACTCTGTTCCTTTGAGCATACTAAGGTAGTGATACTAGGACAAGACCCTTATCATCAACCTAATGTAGCAGATGGTTTAGCCTTCTCTGTTGCAACGGGAGGGCATGGAACTATAGCTAATCCAGTTAATAGAAGTATAGATGTAGTACTAGAAGAGATTGAGACTAGTATGTACGATGGATTAAATCTATCAGGTACTAGAAACCTAGAAAGATTAGCTCATCAGGGAGTACTACTTCTTAATACTATACTAACTGTACAGAAGAATAAACCACTGTCTCATAAGGATATGGGTTGGGAGAAGTTCACTAAGAGGGTACTACTAGAGTTAGTTAAAGATACTACTCCAAAAGTCTTTATGATCTGGGGAGCGGAAGCTAGAAACTTATTCAAGGAGGTAACTGACAGGTGTCCAGCTCCTCAACATCTTCTACTATTTGCTAAGCATCCAGCTTCTGACCTATATGGAGCAGACGCTACAGGTAAGATTACTCCTAACTATCCTAATACCTTTAGAGGTTGTAAGCACTTCTCAAAAGCTAATTCATTTTTAATTAAACATAATAGACGAGAAATCGTTTGGTAACTATGTGGATAAGAGTAAAACATGCAGATGATGGAGAGAAGTCTCTTCTTAATCTTGATGATGTGAAGTATATGAACTATCTTCCTAATGGTAATATGGAGACAGTTACTAAGGATAACAGCTCTGTAGAGTATTTAGAAGCTTCTAAGATTAGTAAACAACTAGAAGAAGCTGGGTTGCTACTACCAGTTAATAAGACTGTACAAGAGAAGCCAACTGATCCTAAATTTAAAACCTTCGATGACGTTTAAAGAATTTGCAAGTGAGGCAAAGAGGACTTTGCCTAACTTAAGTACCTCCTACGTAGTAGTAGATGGAGTAGAAAGACCAGTGCACACTATCAATCTTATTCACACTAGACTAGGAATAGTCTCTGAATTAAGTGAGGTAATAAGTGCTTTGCGTAGTCAGCCTTTCGATAAAGTTAATTTAGCGGAGGAACTGTGTGATATACTATGGTATGCGGCTAATGACATCATGTTGATGTCTAAGCGTAATGAAGCTATCATAGACCTACATAACTTTGTATTTGGTGAAGGTCTGCAAGCTACAGATGGAGGAGTAATAGAAGAAGGAGCTTTTAGGTCCTACTGGTTTAATCCGCTCTACTACAATGCTTCAGAACTAACTGATACTATCAAGAAGGAGTTTGCGTACGGTAAGGTTATGAATAACATAGAGTACACTGTCCAAATGAGGTACTTACTTGGAGCCATTAATAATATGGCTAAAGAGAAAGAGATCAATCTAGGAGAGGCTATGGAAAGACTAATCAATAAGCTCAGGGTTCGTTATCCTGAGAAATTCACAGAGGAGTCTGCGATTAATCGAAATCTTGAGAAAGAACGAGATGCTCTTGAAGGTAAAGCTAGTCCTAGTGATGACCTACTAGAAATCCGAGTATAACTCCAGCTATAATAGCTATCTTTGTTAACTTTAGTTTTCTTCGTAGATGTTTATTCTCTTTATTAACAGCTTCGTAACTAAGTTTATATTGCTCCTTCTCACCAGATAGGGTAGTATTAACTTGGTTACTTGCTGTTATAATTTTAGCTTGAGCTTCTATAGTGGTATCCTTACTAGCAAGCCTAGCCTTGAAGTTGCTAATCAGATTATCCTTCACCCCCAGTATTTCTCTCATAAGCAGGTTCTGCTTTCTAGTAGATAGGAGATACTCAATTCTACTTCTCTTAACTAAAACTAAGCTATCTTGGCTTTGCCCATAGCTTATAGAAGGAAGAGTCAGGCTAATGACTAGGATTATCAACTTCATAGATTGAGTCAAGTTGTATGATAAGAGATTTATTAGAGAGGGATTTATACTTAAGTACTTCTAACTTTAGTCTACTAATTAGTTGTTGTGTCCTCTGGCTATCAAGAGCTTCTAAGTTCTTTTGACGTACTGCTAGTAATGAATCCCTTACCTTCTCGTGGTAAAGGATCATCTTATTAGCTTCGATAATAGTTTGCTGGACTTTAATAACATTATCTAAGCTGTCTATGTGCTTCTTTAGGTTAATCTCATTAATGTGTTTAGGACTAGTGAATATCACTAGCCCTATCACAATAATTAAACCAATCACAATTACGATAACCTTATCCTTGCTTACCATCTTCAGGCTTTGAATCTTCAGCAAAGAAGTGTGGAAGTGTATTACCTATGATTAGTGCTCCCCCACCAATATAGATAAAGATAGGTGAACTAGCTACAAGTCCATAAGAACCTATAGCAGTACTGATACTAGTACAGCTAAGTGCAACCTTAACCCAGAATGCTGGGGTAGGTTTGTGGATGTTTGATACTTTAATGCTCATAAGGCTTTAATTAAAAATTTTTGATCTTAGTTCTTTGATTTGTTCGTTTTGTTCGTTCATTCTACTACTAATATCTACTTTCCAATCTTTAAGTAGTGTGTCGAAGTGACCTATTGTAGTATCTACTTTAGATAGTGTACCATTGATCTTTCCTAGTAAGTCCATGAAAGCTGCCTTATCTGATAGCCTTGCAAGTTCTGCCTCATGCAGTTTGTTTTCGTAACTTTTCATTTTATTCTGGAAGTTTACTGCAACTCCTATTATAAAACCGATCATAGCTAGTATGACTGTAACAAATATGCTCAGAGGCACAAACTCTAATTCTTTCATGTATATTTAGTAGTTTAGATACAATCACAATGTAAACAGTTGTTATTACGCTCTTTAACTGTGCCAACTAATCCTTTCACCTTACCAACTAGTGGAGTAACTAGTTTATCCTCATCATCAATCCCATTATTACCTCCACCAATATCAAAGGCATGACCAAAGAAATGAGGAGAATGACCAATGATTTCACCTTTCTTATTGACACCGTTTCTAATATAATCATATAGAACTTTTGCAGGAAAGGGAGGATTAATAATGAAACCAGTTGCTAGTAACTTACTCCAAGCTTCCTGCCATACATAAGTACCATCAGCAAGTTTATCAGCAGGTTTACATTTTAGTACCTCAGGATTAGTTTTTGCTACTCCAGTTTGTATACAATACTCTCCAATTACTCGAAGTTGTGCAAACTCGTCCCTAAGACCAGAAGTAACTATGCCTTTCTGATTAGCTTTCTTAAAGACTTCCTCAAGTTCACAGATAACAGGATCAATAATGTCTGTTACGATTACACTCTGTGCAACTACTAACCACTGGTTAGAGTGACATTTAGCTTCAGATAGCACCTTCATCGTATGCAGCTAAATCGGTTGCAAGATCATCTTCGAACATAAAACCGCTAAAGGTTTCTCTTTGTTGGTAAGTTAACTCATTAATCAAAATTCTATCTTTTACATAGTACTTAGGATTAATAGGTAAGTTCATTGTAGTGGCAAAAGCTACTTTAACCTCCTGCTGAAGTAAATTGCTACTCTCTTCAGTAAAAGTTAAGTTACCTTCCTTATAGATGAGAGTACCTTTCTCATCCTTAGTTGCATACTTATTTCTAAGCATATTAACTGTGTCTTCTACGTCCTCTACTGCTTTCAGATTCTTCGTTCTACGCATAAGAATCTCTAGTATGTGGACCATCTCAGTTTGCTTATGAGTTGCTAAGTACTGCTCAGCAGTTCCTCTAAACTCTCTTAACCTTGTGTATGTGAATTGCATGATAAAAAATTTTTGGTCTTACTTCAAAGATATGGTAAGTTTTTAAACCTACCAATCACTTTTTCCTATTTTATTTTTAAACTACGTCTTATTATCTCACTAGCCAAGGAAGCAATAGCTAGCTTTACTAGCATACGTGGGTCTAAAGTAAACTCCACATTTTCACTTGCCCACACATCAATAGCTTCAAGTAAAGTCATAGCTACAGGTGTTACTGTAACTATAACTAAACTCTTAAACTGAGATAATGGTTTTCTTGTTATTCCCATGAGTAGATAAACTGAATGTTATAAGCAATAGTTCCTGATGTACCTACAGTTCCTACATGCTTCACAGTAAACTGTATAAACTCACTGGGGTTTACATAGATAGGTTCTGTAAATATACTAACTGAGCCTGATGGTTGAGCCAGTAAGGTACTCACTGCTTGTGCAGCGGTACAAGTATTAGTCAACTCTGGACACAGAACTATACGTGGTTTTTTAGTTGTTGCTGCCTCAGCAGTTGCTAATGATACTGCTGTATGTCCAAAGGCTATAGCAAAGGTATTAACAGTGGGTCCACCAGCTAGTACAGTCTGTACATAGGCAGTCATCTTAACACCTGTTACCTTTAATCTTTTACCGAGAACTGCTACAGTTCCAGCAGGAACCTGATAACTCATTAATATACCGTCAGTATTGACAGCTAAAGTAAAGGTTTCCCAAGCCTCTCCACCTAAACCAGAAGGTAAGTTAGCAGTTAATGCAGTATTAGAAGGTACAGCCGCAGTAGGGTTAGTAGAGTTAGTGTACTTAGTCAAACCGCCCATAGTACCACCAGATAAACCTTGATAGCTACCAAAGATAGCATTACTACGTGCTCCAAGAGGTTCAGCAAATCCAGTTCCTCCAATACTAACTGTGTAGTCTTTTACTAACAACTGCAATGCTCCAGATGCAGCAGTACCACCAATAGCAGTGCGTAAAGAGAAAGGAAGTGTATCAGACATAAATGGAGTACTTTGTGCAACTGGAAGTGCAATACTTCCATAAAGAACATCGTTAATCCAGAAGTAAGTAGTGCCTTCAGCAGTTGTGATAGTGAACTTGTACACCTGATTAGCTGCATAAGTAAAGCCAGTAAGAGATACTACAGTCTCAGTACCGTTATAGTTTATTACTCCATTCCATCTATTAGAATCAAGACGGAAGTACACACCATCAGTTGGTGCATAAGGTGTTGCAGCTCCGGGTAAGAACAAGCCAACATCAGTATTCATGTTAGTTACTGGATTAATGTTAGCAGAAGCCCAGAACTGACAGTATAACTGCTGACCTCCACCAAATACAGGGAAGGATGCGTAGGTAGTAAACTTAGCTCCTGTATTAATGGTAGTAATAGTACCTGAGTTAGTTTGCAGTCCTGTAGCAGTCCATGCTAAAGTAAGGGTTGTGTTAGTATACTGATGCTTACCAGTATTTTGTGCTAAGTAGTTGAATGTTTCATCATCCAATAGCAGCTCCTGCGATATACGTAACCTATAATCTGCATCTCCTTCCGGTGCAATCATAAGACGTGCAGTAGTTATAACACCAGGGTCTGCTTCTGTATATAGACCTGGACCATTAGTAGGTCCACCTCCTAGTGCTATACCAGTAGCATTATAGCCAGCATTTCTGGTAAATAGATTACCTACTGCATCTACTTCGGCATTGACTGCGGAACCTCCACCTAAAGCACCTGAACCTCCTATTTTTTGTGACATATTTTTATTGGTTTAATATTGAATGATATAGTTTATTTTATAAGCCCCATAAGTGCCCGCATCACATTTTCCATAGATAGTAAATCCTGATCCGGCTACTACGTTTCCAGCAGATAGAGTTAGTTCTGTACTAGCAATATCTTCCATTGTGTGATCAGTAGTTGCTACTACACAAAGAGTTACTATTATCTTACTACTAGAAGTTACAGATACATCTCCTACAAATATAGAGGCATCAAACTCTTGTTGTGTCTGTGCTCCAAAGTTTAAAGTAGCTTGTTGAACTGTAAAGCTTCCTGCTCCAATGTCTGATAGTGTATATGTTACACCTCCCGGAGTTCTCCATGTGGGTTTAAAAGTAGTAGGATCACAGTAGAATAAGGCTCCTCCTGTAGGGTTACTGGCTGGAGCTACGGTAGCTGCTCCAAAGAATGCTACTTTTTGTCCTCCTCCAAATGTTCCACCAGAACTAACAAACAAAGCTAGGTTACCCACTGTTCCAGTACCTATAGCAGACTGCATGTCTATATAGACGTTTCCAGAGTTAGCATTACCAACTGTAGCTTTACCTCCCCACAGTACTAAATCCCCTCCAGAAACCCCAGTAGTAGCCGATTGACTACCCATTAGTTGTAAAGCTGTAGCTACTGAACCAAAACCAACTGGAGTTACAGTTCTTGCTGTTCCAGCAACAGTAGCAGTACCTAACTGTAAGTTGCCTAATCCACTAGTAAATATACCGGATGATACTGCATTAGTTCCATCAGACATCATTAACTCATTAGCAAGTGCAGAAGTTCCTAATGCTGCCCAAGTAGTACCATTATATACCTTTAAAAAGTGAACATCAGTATTATACTGAATCATCCCTTCCACACCAGTAATACCAGACTCCTGAGCATTAGTATTTTTATTGAGGAGTAATGCTTGAGTATTAGCAGCTAACTCCATTGAGGTAAATTGACTAACTAAGTTAGTGCCTCCTATTAACATTTGACCAGATGTATTACGCCAAGCTAGATGGGTAGTACCTGTCATTGATGTCAAAGCAGGACTATAATCTATACCTCTTATAGTGGTTGTACCACCAGTATTATTATAGGTTCCAATAATAGCAATTTGAGCAAATGATCCACCACTACCACTTGAAACACTTACATTTCCTGCCGTATAAATTAAGTATTTAGCAATGGTGTTATCTGTAATAGCAGTGGTTAGTGTTACTGATAATCCTTGAGAGTTTGTGCTATCCAGAGTAGATTTAATAATCGTTCCCTTACCCGTTCCGGAGCTATTAGCCACACCATTTAAAGCTGCGTAAATAGTAGCATTACCACTTCCCCAAGCAAGTCCAAATGAGTTAATCAGGAATAATGCTGTACCAGAAGAACTATAACCAGTCACAAAATTATCAACACCAGTTGTTGCTGTTGGTAATTGTAACCCAATTAAATTATGTGTATTACCATTGGTATCAGTAATGGTTGGTTTAATGAATAGAGCATGAGAAGTCTGTGTTGCATTATTATGGACAAACGCAGGAGTGAGTAATATGCCATACGTATTCTGAGCTGTTGCATTCAGAAACGTAATAGTAGGAGATATAGATAAATGAGACTGTCCTGTACCAGTTGCAATCCAAGTGCCATTAATGGTAAATGGAGTAACTACTGAACCAGTAACTGTTGTAGCAGCCACAAGAGTAGATGTGCCTGATAATCCCCACCAAACTTGAGTTGCTGACCCAGTTCCACCATTTCCTATACCAAGTAGAGATGCACCAACAGCAGCAGCAGCAGCTAAATTAATTGAACCAAACCCCACTGTTGTACCTGTTGAATCAACTCGTACTATTTGGTCTGTTGTGCCCGCCAAAGCAGCTACGTTAGCAGTTGCATTTGTAGCATTACCTAAAATAGATAGTGCAGATACTTGCTGTATTTTACTGTATGTTAAAGTATTAGTAGTTACATCTGCTGCAACAATTAAAGAGGTAGATAATAAACCAGCAACTGAGTTATGTACAACTCCAGTAGTACTAAATGCAGGAATTGTAACAGCTCCTGCTCCTGATATTGTCATAACATCAGTAGTACTGTTATTAACTACAAATCTAATCGCATTATTGGTAGTAGTTCCTAAAACTAAATCTGCACTTGTTGCAGTAAGATAAACTGCACTTGGTAAATTAAATGATCCAGAACCTGTAAACCCAGAAGAGTTCATTCCGAATTCACCATAAAAAGTAGTAGATGTTGAAGAATTGTTGCTTACAATATACCCTGTTGACGCACCCGCTCCTGAATTGGTATTTTGAATAATTACCTGATTAAAGCTATTTACTGAAGATTGAAAACTTGAAAGTATTCCAGTATCAGAGTATCCTAAAGTACCTACTGTAAATAATCCTGCTGCTACACTTGTTATACCAGTCATAGCAACTCCTGAATAGTCTGCTGCTGCTGCTACTACGGGTCCTACTCTTCCAAATACACTTGTTACTTCTGTGGGTATTCCATCTATTTTATCCCATACCGTTCCATCAAACACTATTGAATCTCCAACATTCCATTGAGAGATACCATCAATAGCAGTGGTTCCAGCTACAGATACTTTATATAAGTATCCTTTAGTTCCACTACCAGAAGTAAGTGTTGGGGTATTAGTAGTAGCATTCCAAGTTCCTTGGTATATTACGGCTCCTGTAAGTAAGCCTACATTACCATTAAGTTTCTGTATAGCCGAGAGAATAGAATCAGAAGCTGATATTGTTCCTGACCCGCTTACATAACCAGTAAGTAGTTTTCCTATTATAGCGGCATTAGATAGAGTAATAGCCCCACTAGAGACTATACTAGCTTCACCAGACATAGCTACATCAGTAGCTATATTAGAAGCATTACCTACTAGTATGTGATTTTGAGTAAGGGTAGAGCTTCCAGCGGTATAAAACTCAAGTGCAGTTTCTCCAGCATTTACTCTTACGGCTTTTAGGCTTTGTCCAGTATAACTACCGGGTACATCAGTTAAACTTGTGAACTGAGTAGCTCCTCCACCTCCTCCACCCCCCCCTGTTATTAAAGTTAAGGTGTATCTATTATTAGTATTATCCCAAGTAATTGCATACCCGTTCTGACCAGAAGAAGCCCCAGTAACTAAACTAGATATAGCTTTACCTCCTAGGTGTGTATCTACATATGTAGAATCAGCTTTATTCGCTAGAGTGCTATTAATAGAAGTAATTGAACTGTTTATACTGCTTATAGAAGAAAGAGCAGAGGCAACAGATGGAGATGCGGTAACAGCGTTGTTAAAGTCAGTTGTGTTAGTTCCTCTAGCAAGCATGTTAGTAATACCTACTTCTACTACTCCAGTTTGTCCATTTACACTTACTAGCCCCGGAGTTGCGGAAGTTGCAAAGTCTGTTAGTAAAGCTGGACCATTATTGTTATTTAATTTAATGTATACTAGTCCAGTATCCGTCCTCACTACAAAGTTACCAGTATAAGTAGTAAGAGCTAACATGGCTGCTTGACTGCCTACTACATAACTACTATTTAAGAATATGTTCTTAATTAGTTGAGGTTGTATGTATCCATTACTATCAAATATATCTGTAGTATGAACTAGATTAGTAGGAAGACCATAAGTTTTAGTTGTCCAAGTGACTAAATCATTTTGAAGTTGGTATTCCAGTGCTGTTGCAACAACATATACAGTCATAAATGCCATCCTTCTCCATGTTGGAAGAGCATCACGCTCTGCTGTAGTAGCTACTGTTATATAAGCTACTTGCATGTCGTTTTGTGCAGCTACAGGAAATGGTGAGTTTCCTGACTGTCCTCTTGATAATTGTGCGGTTACTGGTGTTGACATATTATGATACTCCTACAGTTGTAGCTCCTAAGTTTTGATTAGTTGACCTATATACATCATAGTTTTCTGCATGTCCTAATATGTTTGTATAACTAATAGTAGTTATATAGTCTATGCCTCCATTGAATCCATTTGTAGTGAATGCCGGAGTTCCATACGTACTAGGAATTGCATACCAGATATATTCGTTAGCTGCCGTAGAGATACTAAAGTTAGTATTTCTAGTAGCTTGTAGTGTTTTGGTTAATCCTTGAATGAATGCACTATTTATAGTTCCGGGAATTGTACTCTTCCCATAATAGATACCATTTAGAAATTGAATACTTAAAGTGCTAGTTACTGGAGGAATAGCATCTCCAGTTACATCATCAGCCGTAAGGGTTATAACTGTGTTAGACGCTAAACTAGTTAAAACTACGTTAGCTGTTCTATCTGTACTAACAAGTGTAGGAGGAGTAACTCCTACTCCAGTTATAGACTGAGTAGCAATAGCCTTATTATATGCCCAAGTTAACTGAATAGAGGTAAGCACTGCTCCAAGTTCATACAGAATGGTATTAGCTACAAAAGAACTAACAGAGAGAGGGACATATAGAAGCTGATTAAGTATAGCTGTTAATGTTTGACCATTATAACTAACATTATCACTAGATAGAGGTAGAGTTACACTAACTCCAGCAGGTCCTTGCGGTCCTACAGGTCCCTGTATATTACCAGGAGTGTATTGTATGATATATTTCTTACTTACGTCTACGCTCATATTAGTATCTTAATACAGGTGTAATCATGTAGTCATAGTCAATAGACACAGAGTAGGCAGCAGTAGACACCCATCTAAGTCTATAGTATCTTAAAGTTCCAATAGGTGCAGAGTTATCAACTGCAAATATAGTTGCAGTCATGGGTTCTTGCTGTCCTACAAACTGATGATCAATCTGTTTTATTTGATTCCATGTAGCTAGATCATCACTATATTCTACATAGAAAGTTATCTTAGAGTTATTAGTATTAGAATAGTAATCAACTTGAAAGTCAAGTCTAGGTAGTACATAAGCATTACTGGTATAACTAATACTAGTCCAACTTCCTGATAATGCTCCAGCAGTGTATAAAAATAGTGTAGGTGCTGCCTTCATTAAAGCGGGTACACTAGGTTTAAAGAAGTCTACATTTGGTACTACGTTTACAATAACCCAACCTTCTATTGTAGAAGAAGTATAAGTAGGTTCTAGTACCATATAGGTAGTAGGACTATAAGTAGTAGGAATAGGTAACTGTGCAGACGTCATTACCTTACCGTCTTGCTGAGCTATCTTCTGAGAACTAGAAGGAATTATATTTACAACTCCAGTCCCAGTTGACAGTACTATTACTCTGTAGATACAGTTTCCAACCCCTTGTGCAGGTACAGTAATATTACAAGCAGGGGATGAATTAACAGTAATAAGAACAGTAACTAAAGTTAACACACTTGCACTCTGTGCTGGTATTACAAGACTACCACTAGCAGTAAACTGTAGTACTAAACTTCCAGTAGGTCCCGCTATTCCTTGTGGAAGTGTTAAGTTAAGTGAATAAGGATTACTACCAGATATATTAGCTGCTGCTGCACTACCCGGAGCACCTGTATTAACTGTTCCTATTAGCATAGTAGGTGCAGGTCCAGTAGCTCCAGGTCCTCCAACCCAGTTACCACTATCTGTCCATGATACTCCATCATACTGTATAACATGACCTGTCATGTTCCCCACTATATTAGCAGTTGCTACAAGTTCAGTAGTAGACCGAGTATCATTTTGTACACTAGCTACATAAGGAGCTTGTGGAGTATATGCACCCCCTATGATAGAGGTAATTAAAGTTTGAGTAAGAGTAATATTAGGTGCTGTTACCTTAAAGGCTATTCCTTGCTTTCCTGCTACACCTTGTAGGTTTACTACTAAGTCATTATGAACTCCAGTTCCA
>Ga0075017_100002203_pt1 | contig 12124 bp, 9 predicted proteins | sample AleBraG_ABR_2012_FD_71475 | JGI IMG/M metagenome (GOLD analysis project Ga0075017, IMG submission 71475) | Freshwater sediment microbial communities in response to fracking from Pennsylvania, USA - Alex Branch Run_MetaG_ABR_2012 | ecosystem: Environmental > Aquatic > Freshwater > Creek >...
CCGACGTCGGCGGCCTTGGTGAAGATGCCCCCGCCGACTCGCATGAAGAGCGCGAGCAGCGACGCCCCGAAGGCGAAGCCGACGAGCACTGCGGTCGCCGAGTTCTGGAAGACGAGGAAGAGGCCCGACGCACCGACCAGGCCGAGGCCCACGCAGAGCAGACCGGTGACCGCTCCGGTGCGGAAGGCGACCTTCAGCGCCGGCGCCATCCCGTCGTCGCCACCTTCCACGGCAGCAGCGGCGGTGCGGACGTTGCCTCGCACCGCGGTCGACATGCCGATGAAGCCGACGAGGCCCGAGAAGATGGCTCCCAGCAAGAACGCGATGACACGGAAGATGCCGTTCTGCACGAAGGTCATCGCCACCGTGCCGTCAGGTCGGACGACCTTGGTGGCGGTGAAGAAGACGAGCACGGCCAGCGGGACGATGATCACCAAGATGGTCTTGAACTGACGGGCGAGGAAGGCCTCGGCACCCTCTTGGACGGCGGTGGCGATCTCTCGCATCTTGGGCGTCCCTGTCGGCGCCTTGAGGACACCCGACATCATCAGCAGGCCGACGGCGATCCCGATGACTCCCGTGGCCAAGACGACGTACAACCAGACTCGGTCGGTGTTCGTCAGGACGAAGGCTTGGTAGTTCCCCTCGCCGACCAGATGTACAAGACCGTTCATCAATCCCCCTTTTGACAGGCCCCCCCGGGGCGCTGCTTTGTCCTTCGTGACCTCGGTCGTCGTCAGAGCGAAGGATCGCTCCAACTCGGACCGCCGAAGGCTAGCGGGGGTGGCGTCGCGGCGCCAAGGCTCCTCCGGGGCTCGCCATCAGAGCCAGCGTCAGGCGCCGTCGCTCTCGGTGGTGGGACCGGCGACGAGCTCGTAGTCAGGGTTGAGCACCGCTAGCTGTGAGTGCCACGAGCCGACCATGCCCTCCAAGACGAGCCGCGCCCCAGGCTCGATGCCAGGGACGACGGGTCGGCCTTGGAACACGACGAGCAGGCTCCCCGTCCCGTCGGTCACCGTGCACTCGAGGTTCGACGCACCCGGGCCGGATTGGATCCGTACGGACTTCACCCGACCGGCGACCTTGGCTCGCTGGCGCCACTCGATGCCGCTGATGGCCCGCGCCCCCACGCCTCGCTGGGCCAGGCGGAGATCGGCGGGCAGCAGGGAGCGCTCGGCGTCTGACCTCTTCGACCGACCGGAGCGACCGGCGGCCTTGGCCTCTTCTGCTCGGGCTTCCTTGACGACCTCCTCGATCGCCTGGCCTCGCTGGAGGTCGGTCAGGTTGTAGGGGACGATCGTCGCCGAGACGTGGGGGACCACGGCCACCGCCGAGGCGATGGCATCCGCGGTGCGGTCATGGAGGATCCTGGCCATCCGCGTGCTGAACGAGCGTCGTGGCAAGAGGATCGTGCACTCCGTGGTGCGATCGGCCACGATCTCCGCGACCAGCTCGAGAGATGCTCGCTCAAGCCTTCGGTCCGGGCACTCGATGATGTCAAGCGGGAGCCAGCGCGGGCCCACCTCGGCCCAACGCTGGTTGAGCTCCTTGGTCACCTCGGGGTCGATGTCGAAGTGCACGGCGCGCGTGTGCTGCGAGAGGGTCCTCGCGTAGTCGACAGCACGAGCGGCGGAGAGATCGTAGGAGTCGACGAGCACGACGGCGACGTGGTGTCGAAGCGAACGTGCCGCCTCACCGGGAGCCGCAGCGCGAAGCGCTTCATCCTCGATGGCGTACTGCTTGTGCAGGTGGACGAGGCCCCAGTACATCAGCGGTGCGATCACGGCGATGAGCCAGGCGCCCTCGCGGAACTTGGCGATGAGGAAGATGAGCACGACGAGCAGCGAGATCCCACCCGAGATGCCGTTGATGATCACGCCCTTTCGCCACTTGCCGTCTCGGTGGTCAAGGTGGTGCTTGACCATCCCTGCGCCCGCCATGGTGAAGCCCGTGAACACGCCGATGGCGTAGAGCGAGACCAGACCGTTGACCTTGGCGTCGTAGACGATGATGAGGACAAGCGCCACGGCACCGAGCAGCAAGATGCCGTTGGAGAAGGCCAGGCGGTGACCTCGCTTGGTGAGCTGACGGGGCAAGAAGCGGTCGCCAGCCACGTAGCTGGCCAAGAACGGGAACCCGTTGAACGAGGTGTTGCCGCCCGTGTAGAGGATCGCCACCGTGAAGAACTGCACGAGGAGGAACGCCACGTGGCCGAACGGCCCGGAGCCGAAGACCGCCTTGACCTCTTGGCCCACGACCGTTGGGGTGCCCGCCGCATAGGGAACGGCGTGCGTCCAGCGGGCCAGTAGCGAGGTGCCGAGCACCAAGAAGCCGAGGATGCAGCTCATCGTGACGAGGGTCTTGCGAGCATTCACGCTCTCGGGCTTCTTGAACGCGGCGACGCCGTTCGAGATCGCTTCCAAGCCCGTCAGCGACGAGCCACCGTTAGCGAAGGCGCGCAGCAGGCTGATGTAGGCCAAGCCGTAGAGCCAGCCGTTGCCCGACACACCGAAGGTCCCGCCGAAGATCTCGTTGTTGGGCGGGATGGGCAGCTGATGAAGGGTGCCGGCGGCGGCCTGGATGTAGCCGAAGACGATAACGATGACCATGCCGAAGACATAGGTGTAGGTCGGAAGAGCGAAGAACTTGCCGGCCTCGGTGATGCCGCGCAGGTTCCCGTAGATCAGGATCAGCACGACGGCGATCGTGATCTCAAGGGTCAGGCCAGTGAGCCCGGGGAACGCTGTCGTGAGCGCGGCAGTGCCTGCGGAGCACTGGACGGCGACGGTCACCGTGTAGTCGATGAGTAATGCGACCGCCGCGATCTGAGCGACCCTGGGGCCGAAGTTGTCGCGGGCCACCACGTAGGAGCCACCGGACTTCGTGTAGTAGCTGATGACGTCCCAGTACGACAGCGTGACGAAGAACAGCACGCCGATGATCGCCATGGTGATCGGCACCACCAGGGTGAACGCAGCCAGCCCGATGTAGGGGGTCAGCTGGGTGAGCATCTCCTCGGTGCCGTAGGCCGAGGACGAGATGCAGTCGGGTGCGAGCACGCCTAGGGCGATGGGCTTGCTGAGGCGCTCAGACTCGAGCTGCTCGGTGACGAGCGGCTTGCCCAAGAACCTGTTCTTCATCCGATAGGAGAAGGTCTCGGGGAACTGGCTGGCCAGGTTGCGAGCGATGCTCCGGCTTGGCTGGAAGCGGGACGACTCGTCGGCAGGCTGCAGGTCGTCCACGACGACCAAACCTAGCCCTCTCTCACCAAGAGCTAGAAGCGAGATTGCACCGTTGTCGGCAACGTGGTGTGATCGAGCGGTGCACGTGATCATCATCGGCTGCGGCCGCGTCGGATCCGGCCTGGCCACGTCGCTCTCCCGCGAGCACCACAGCGTTGTCGTCCTCGATCGCAGCGCTGGAGCCTTCAAGCGCCTCGGTGATGGCTTCACGGGACGGACCATCGTCGGCTCGGGCTTCGACCGCGACACGCTCATAGACGCCGGCGCCGACCACGCTGACGCCCTGGCGGCCGTGACCAGTGGGGACAACTCGAACATCTTGTGCGCGCGCATCGCCCGCGAGAACTTCCAGATCAACCACGTCGTCGCTCGCATCTATGACCCGCGGCGAGCGGCGATCTACCAGCGCCTCGGGATCCCCACCGTGGCCACGGTGAGCTGGACCATCGACCAGGTGCGCCAGTGGCTCATCCCGGGGGAAGCCCGGGTGGCCTGGACCGATGCGTCGGCCACCTTGCACGTGATCGAGCAAGCGCTCCCCGACCACTGGGCGGGGCGAAAGCTGAGCGGGCTCGAGGAGCACGGCGTGATCCGGGTGATCGGCGTCAACCGTGCCGGTGAGGTGCGCTTGGACGCCACCGAGATGGTGGGCCAGGAGCGAGACCAGGTGCTCTTCGCCGTGCGCGCAGGCTCCGAGGACCTCTTGATCGACAAGCTCGCCTCGGAGGCCACATGAAGGTCATGATCGCCGGCGCCGGCTCGGTGGGCACCGCCATCGCCGAGGACCTTGGAGCGAAGGGCCACGACGTCGTCGTCCTCGAGCGCGACGAGCGCTTGGTCGAGAAGCTGAACAAGAAGACCTCGGCGCGCTTCGTGACCTGCGACGCCTGTGAGGTCGCCTCCCTCCAGCAGGCGGGCGCGGGCGAGGTCGACGTCATGGTGGCGGCCACCGGCGACGACGAGGACAACCTCGTGATCTCGCTGCTGGCCAAGCAAGAGTTCGCCGTGCCTCGAGTGATCGCTCGGGTGAACAACTCGAAGAACCAGTGGCTCTTCAACGAGTCGTGGGGCGTCGACATCTCGGTCTCGACCCCTCAGCAGCTCACCGCCCTCGTCGAAGAGGCGGTCTCAGTGGGCTCGTTGGTCCGGCTCCTCCAGTTCGAGCACGGTGCCGCGGGGCTGGTCGAGGTCACCTTGGCGGCCACGTCACCGGCCATCGGCAACTCGATCGCCGAGCTCAACTTCCCTCGAGAGGCCACGATCGTGGCGGCAATCAGAGACGGTCGTCTCATCGTCCCGCGAGGCGACACGGTGCTCCTCGAGAGCGACGAGGTGCTCGTCTTGGTGACCGAGGAGGCCGAGGCACGGGTGACTGCCGTCCTCATCGGTGACTCCTGACGTCACACAGGCGCCGCGTGGGGGCAACCTGCGCCTCGTAGCATGGCGCGAGTGCAGGCTGCCTTCTTCGACCTCGACAAGACGGTCATCGCCAAGGCATCGGTCGTCGCCTTCGGTCGCCCTCTCCGTCGAGAGGGCCTGATCACTCGGCGCACCGTCGTCAAGGCCGTCTCCCAGCAGCTGATCTTCCTGCAGTTCGGTGCTGACGAGGAGAAGCTGAACAAGGTCCGCGAGTCCATGCTCGCGCTCACGAAGGGCTGGAGCCGCGCTCAGGTGGCCGGCATCGTGCGAGAGACGCTCATCGAGACGATCGAACCGCTGATCTATGCCGAGGCCTTGGAGCTCATGGAGCACCACCGAGCGGCCGGTGACCGCATCTACATCGTGTCTGCCGCGCCCGAGGAGATCGTCCTGCCCTTGGCCGAGCTGCTCGGTGTCGACGGGGCGCTGGCCAGTCGAGGCGAGGTCGACGAGCTCGATCGCTACACCGGCCAGATGGCCTTCTACTGCTACGGGCCCAACAAGGCCGTCGCCATCGAAGCGCTGGCCGAGCGAGCGGGCATCTCGCTCGAGAGCTCAAGTGCCTACTCAGACTCGGCGACCGACATCCCCATGCTCGAGGCGGTGGGCCATGCGTTCGCCGTGAACCCCGATCGAGCGCTGACCAAGGTGGCGCACGAGCGCGAGTGGGAGATCTTGTCCTTCACCAAGCCCGTGAGGCTCCGCGACCGAGCAGCGAAGCGCGCTCCGATTGCTGCGGGCACCTTGGCCGTGGCCGGCGCGGTAGCGCTTGCCGCCGCGCGCGTGGCGCGGCGCTCCAGTCGACGGCGGGCGTAGCCGCCGCTCAGGCTGTGGTTTGGGTGCTCAGGCTGCGGCGTCGCGCAGGCGCTTGGCAGCGACCAGACCGACGGCGATGAGCAGGGCGAGGATGATGAGCTTCTTCATGAGCAGAGACCTTACGCCCTAGACCGTGAGGAGGTCGCGAGCGCCGGTGTCGGACGACGGGTGCCGCAGCTTCGACATCGCACGCGCCTCGATCTGGCGGATCCGCTCACGGGTGAGGTTGAAGTGCTCGCCGACCTCTTCGAGGGTGCGCGGCTCACCTCGGTCGAGACCGAAGCGCAGGCGGAGGATCTCACGCTCGCGCTCGTCGAGCGGCGAGAGGAGGCGCTGGATCTCTTCGGGCAGCAGCGCCACGGCCGCGACCTCGAAGGGCGACTCCGCAGAGCGGTCTTCGACCACGTCGCCGAGCTCGGCGTCACCGTCTTCACGAAGGGGCTCAGAGAGCGAGAGGGGCTCAGCACGGAAGCGGAGCGCCTCGATGAGCTTGTCCTCTGGCATCTCGACCTCGGCACCGAGCTCGGCCAAGGTGGCTGGGCGCCCGTACTTGAGCTCGAGGCGAGCTTGGGCCTTCTGGACCCGAGCGAGGGTGTCGCCGGCGTGCACCGGGAGACGGATGGTGCGCCCCGTGTTGGCGATGCCACGAGTGATCGCTTGGCGGATCCACCAGGTGGCGTAGGTCGAGAACTTGAAGCCCTTGCGCCAGTCGAACTTCTCGACGGCGTGCATGAGGCCGAGGTTGCCCTCTTGGATGAGGTCGAGCAGAGGAAGGCCAGAGGCCTGGTACTTCTTGGCGATGGACACCACGAGGCGGAGGTTCGACTGGACGAAGGTCTGCTGGGCGTCCTCGCCGCGCTTGCCCTCGATCTTGAGCTTGCGCTTCTCCGCCGCCGTGAGCTTCGTGGCCGTCTCGGCCTTCTCGGCCGCTTCACGACCTGACTCGATCTGCTGGGCCAGGCGAACTTCGTCGTCCTTCGTCAGCAGCGGGTACTGCCCGATGTCGGTCAAGTAGAGCCTGACGAGGTCCTCGTCATCCCGCTCGATGCGCTCCTTGGCCACGCTGCCTTCTTCCTTCGGTTCGTATCGGGTGTCACACCTCCCCGACTAGAGCCCGGAGCGGTGTCAGCCCCCGTCTCCAACTCTCGGAGCTCGGGGGCCGTTTTCGGTCTGCTTCATTGTACTGGTGGCGTCAACCCCTGATGACAGCGACCCTCAGATGCCGAGCTCGGCACCCAGCTGCCCGATCGCCCGCTCAGCCCGAGCGGAGGCATCGTCGCTGCTCAGCAGGCTCGCGCCAAGCGCGCGTGTCGAGCTGGCTGCCGCGTCGAGGTCAGAGCGGATCAGGCGCACCGCCCGACGAAGGGAGCGGTCAGCGATCTCTGAGGACCGCTCGACCTCCTGATCGAGCGAGTGCACGATGAAGGGGAGGAGCAAGGAGGCATAGCCCGCGAAGAGCGAGACCTCGTCGCCCTCGAGACCCCACGACTCAAGCAGAGCGAAGCCCCCTCCGAGCGACCCCAACGTGACCACCAGCTCTCGCTCGAAGCCGGCTCGGAGCGGGAGGCGCTCGAAGAGCAGCTCGGCGTGGAAGGCGTGCTCTAGGGATCGCTCGTCGAAGTAGAGGACCGCGCCAGACGTCGGCATCTTCGGTGCGCCAGCTCCGAGGATCCGATGCAGCGAGCGGAAGACACAGCAGAGCTCACCAGCCACCGCGGCGGTGGCCTCGGCATCTCGAAAGCCGCTCATGGCCGATAGCGGTTCGTGATGGGCATCCGTCGGTCCTTCCCGAACGCCTTGGAGGTGATCTTGACCCCCGGTGGCATCTGTCGTCGCTTGTACTCCGCGAGGTCCACCATGCGCACCACCCGGGCGACGAGCTCGGGGTCGTGACCCTCAGCGATCAGCTCAGGGGCGGTGCGGTCAGCTTCCACGTAGGCGGCGAGCACTGGGTCGAGCTCGTCGTAGTCGGGCAGCGAATCGACGTCGAGCTGGTCAGGCCGCAGCTCGGCTGAGGGCGCCTTCGTGATGACAGCCTCGGGGATCGGCGGTGCTTCCCCCCGAGCGGTGGCGAGTGCGTTGCGGTGTCGGCAGAGCTCATAGACAAGTGTCTTCGGGACATCCTTGATGACCGCGAAGCCGCCGGCAGAGTCGCCGTAGAGGGTGGAGTAGCCGGTGGCCATCTCGGACTTGTTCCCGGTGGTGAGCACGATCGCCCCGGTGTCGTTCGAGATCGCCATCAGCAGCACCCCGCGCAAGCGGCTCTGCAGGTTCTCGTCGGTCAAGCCCTCGGGCGCCTTGCCGAGGACTCCCGAGAGCATCGAGGCGTAGGCGACGTGCGCCTCTTCGATCGAGATGGTGGCCATCGAGATCCCGAGCCGCATAGCGAGATCCTCGGCATCCGAGCGCGAGTGGTCCGACGAGTAGCGCGAGGGCATCGAGACGCCGTGGACGTGCTCGGCACCGATGGCATCGACCGCGAGGACGGCGACGATCGTCGAGTCGATGCCCCCGGAGAGGCCGATGACCACCTCGGAGAAGCCGTTCTTGCGCAGGTAGTCCCTCGTGCCCAGCACGAGCGCCTCGTACGCCTGGGCCACCTCGGAGAGCGGTGCCGCGAGGGTGCCTCTGATCGGCGGCTCCGTGGACAGCGTCGTGGTGCTGATGCTGCGTGCGCTCTCGTCCGGTGTGCGCTGCGACGGGACCACCACGTCGGCGAGCAGGAGGTGCTCGACGAACTGGGGTGAGGAGGCGACCAGCTCGCCGTCACCGCTCAGGATCATGGATCCTCCGTCGAAGACCAGCTCATCTTGGCCGCCCACCTGGTTGACGTAGAGGATCGCCGCGCCTGTCTCGTCGATCCTCTCGGCCAGCACCGCTTGGCGATCGCCGCCTTGGCCGAGCGAGAACGGCGACGCGTTGATCGACACGATGACCGACGCTCCGTGCGCCGCCAAAGCCTTAGCGGGGCCCACGGGGCTCCAGAGGTCTTCGCAGACCGCCACGCCGACGCTCACGCCCGCCACCGTGAAGACCGGTGAGTCGCCACGACCAGGCAGGAACCAGCGCTGCTCGTCGAAGACGGCGTAGTTCGGCAGCAGGCGCTTGGCCACCACGTCGACGACGCCTCCGTGCGCCAAGACCGCGGCCGCGTTGGCGAGGGGTCGAGCCGCCAGACGCCGGGCGAGGAGCGGCCGCGCGTCGGCGGGCTCCGAGAGGACGAGGCCGTGGTAGCCCGCTGGCGCCACGGCTCCCACGACCACCGTCATCTCTCCGGTGGCCGCCGCCACGGTCTCGAGCGCCTCGAGCGCGTCGTTGACGAACGCGTCCTTGAGCAGCAGGTCTTCGGGCGGATACCCGGTCAGGACCAGCTCAGGCAGGGCGACGAGGTCACAGCCAGCCGCAGAAGCCTTCTCGATGACGGCCAGCACCCGCTCGACGTTGCCGTGGAGATCCCCGACCACCGGGTTCACTTGCGCCGCGGCGAGACGGATCGAGGGCACCGCCCGAGACTAACGGCACGCCCATGGGGAGACGGCCTGAGCGGCCCCGTCTGTTCACGCGCCGTTCACAAACCAGTGACCCTCCGGTAGCGGTCGGGGGACAGAATGGACGACGCTGCTCTGCGATCAGTTCGGTCGTCGGCGCCGCTGCTAGGACCAATCCTCTGGAGAGAAGGAGTCGACATGCCTTATCAGGCTGAGTACATCTGGATCGACGGCACCGAACCGTCACCACTGCTTCGTAGCAAGACCCGCATCATCGCGGGCGACAAGGCACCGACCAACTGGGGCTTCGACGGCTCGAGCACCAACCAAGCAACCGGTGACAACTCCGACTGCGTGCTGCGTCCCGTCTTCACCTGTCCTGACCCGCTGCGCGGACCTGGCGACGTCCTGGTCATGTGCGAGGTGCTCTTGCCGAGCGGACGACCTCACCCCACCAACACCCGCCACAAGCTCGCCAGCGTGGTCAAGAAGTACGCCGACTTCGAGCCGATCTTCGGCCTCGAGCAGGAGTACACCTTCATGCAGAACGGTCGTCCCTACGGCTGGCCCGAGAACGGCTACCCGGCTCCACAGGGCCCGTACTACTGCGGCGTCGGTGGCGACAACATGCCCGGGCGCGACATCGTCGAGGCCCACACGGCGGCGTGCATCATCGCCGGCCTGGCCATCGAGGGCACCAACGCCGAGGTGATGATGGGCCAGTGGGAGTTCCAGCTCGGAGCGATCCCACCGCTTGAGATCTCAGATCAGCTCTGGGTGGCTCGCTGGCTCCTCTTCCGCATCGCGGAGGACTTCGGCGTCTTCGCCACCTTGGACCCCAAGCCCATGCTGGGCGACTGGAACGGCGCAGGCTGCCACACCAACTTCTCGACGAACACCATGCGGGCCGACGGCGGATGGAAGGACATCATCGCCGGCTGTGAGGCCTTGGGGAAGAACGTCAAGGAGCACATCGAGAACTACGGCGTGGGCATCGACCTCCGCCTGACCGGCCAGCACGAGACCGCGCACTTCTCGGAGTTCTCCTACGGCGTCTCCGACCGCGGTGCGTCGATCCGCATCCCGTTGGGCGTGAGCCAGGCCAAGAAGGGCTGGCTCGAGGACCGACGTCCGAACGCCAACATGGATCCGTACCGGGTGACCCGAGTGGTGGTCAACACCATCTGCTCGGCGCTGGCCGCTCCGAGGAAGCCAGCGGCAAAGAAGACCCCGGCGAAGAAGGCCGTTGCCAAGAAGGCCAGCTGACCAGGCGTTCTCGGGAGGCGCACTCGAGGAACCGGGCCTCTTTTCGGGCCCGGTTCCTCGCGTCTCGCCACGGGAATCTGAGGAGATGAGAAGATGCTGAACGTGCAGAGCCAGACCGACTACGTCCTTCGGACGGTTGAAGAGCGCGAGATCCAGTTCATCCAGCTCTGGTTCACCGACGTCCTCGGTACCCCCAAGGCGTTCAACATCACCCCCGCTGAGCTCGAGAACGCCCTCGAGGAGGGCATGACCTTTGACGGCTCCGCCATCGACGGCTTCAGCCGGATCCAAGAGGCCGACGTGCTCGCCCGACCTGATCCGTCGACCTTCCAGCTCCTCCCCCTCCATGAGGAGGGCCAGAGCGTGGCCCGGGTGTTCTGCGACATCGTCAACCTCGACAACACGCCCTTCGAAGGCTGCCCGCGCGCCGCGCTTCGCCGCGTGCTGGGCAACGCCCACGACCAGGGGTACACCTTCTTCGCCGCCCCTGAGCTCGAGTACTTCTACTTCGAAGACCTCGACCCGACCGGTGGCCTCGTCGGTCTCGACACCGGGGGCTACTTCGACCTCACCGTGGCCGATCTCTCGACCGAGCTGCGACGTCGCAGCGTCCTCACCTTGGAGGAGATGGGAATCCCCGTCGAGCATGCCCAGCACGAGGACGCTCCCAGCCAGCACGAGATCGACCTTCGCTACACCGATGCGCTGACCATGGCCGACACGGTCATGACCGCTCGACTGGTCATCAAGGAGATCGCTCGGCGCTCAGGCGTGTCGGCGAGCTTCATGCCCAAGCCGCTCGCCAGCGTCCAGGGCTCGGGGATGCACACGCACGTCTCGCTCTGGCGCGACGGCAAGAACGCCTTCGTCGACACCGACGACCAGAACGGCCTCTCCGAGGTGGCCAAGTGCTTCATCGCCGGTCTGCTCACCCACGCCGCCGAGATCACGGCGATCACCAACCAGTGGATCAACTCCTATAAGCGCCTCGTCCCTGGCAACGAAGCACCGGTGACCATCAGCTGGGCTCGCAACAACCGCTCGGCGCTCGTCCGGGTGCCGGTGATCAAGGCAGGCAAGACCGACTCGACCCGTCTCGAGTACCGCGCCCCTGACCCAGCGGCCAACCCGTACCTCGCCTTCGCCGTGATCCTGGCGGCGGGGCTGCGCGGCATCGAGAACAGCTACTCGCTGCCCGAAGAGACCGACGCCAGCCTCTTCGGCATGGACGAGGCGGGCCTGCGCAACCTCGGGATGACACCGCTGCCGACGAACCTGAGCGATGCCGTGGACGTCATGGAGTCCTCGGCGCTGGTGAAAGACACGCTGGGCGAGCACCTCTTCGAGTGGTTCATCCGCAACAAGCGAGACGAGTGGGCTGCCTACAAGTCCGAGGTCACCGACTTCGAGCTCCAGCGCTATCTGCCAAGGCTCTAGCTCCGTGGATCCCATCCTCTGCTTCCCTGATCCGTCGCCGGCAGAGACCATGCTGGCGATCACCGAGGTCGGGTACCCCTATGCCCAGGTCGGCTCGGCCATCGCAGCGGAGGCCGATGAGCAGTCCAAGACCGAGCTCGGCTGGTCGGGAGCGGTCGTCGACGCCGGCGAGGACTTCAGCGAAGCACTGGCCGTGTGCCGAGCGCTCCGCAAGCGAGAGAGCCCGGTCGCACCGCTGGTCTTGGTGATCGGTGCCGATCAGCTCGAGCACCTCTCGCTTCGTGAGGACCTCTTCGACGACTTCGTGCTCGGTCCTCTTCGCGTGGCCGAGCTGGCGACCCGGCTCCGGGTGCTGCTCGACAAGCAGGGCCGGGGCACCGACGGCGAGGTCATTCAGTACGGCCCGCTCCAGATCAACCTGGCGACCTATCAAGCGGCTGTCGCCGATCGGGTCCT
>Ga0075017_100002206_pt1 | contig 12123 bp, 14 predicted proteins | sample AleBraG_ABR_2012_FD_71475 | JGI IMG/M metagenome (GOLD analysis project Ga0075017, IMG submission 71475) | Freshwater sediment microbial communities in response to fracking from Pennsylvania, USA - Alex Branch Run_MetaG_ABR_2012 | ecosystem: Environmental > Aquatic > Freshwater > Creek >...
AACCCGGATCCGAGGTCGGAGATGTACGCGAGCGCACACGCCTGCGTCAGACGATCGTCGCTCAGCGGGTGGGCGACACGCACCCACATGCGGTCGGGGTATGCCGCGTCGCCCTCACCGGGGACGGTCGCCACGTAGAGATCGAGCAGCAGGATCGGCGTGTCGCCTCGGACCATCCGCGGCCCGACGGTCGGGACCGGATCGGGGCGGGGCACCGCGTCGAAGGTGCCACCCGGCTCGTCGACCTGGAACGACGCCAGCATCGAGAAGATCACATCACCGTCTTGCACCGCGGCCACGTGGCGCGCGGAGAAGGAGCGGCCGTCGCGGTCACGGTCGACATGGAGGATCACCGGCCGGTCGGGACGGCCCGGGCGCAGGAAGTAGCCGTGGAACGAGTGCGGGAAGCGGTCCGGTGCGACGGTCATCGCCGCCGCCCGCAGGGCCTGCGCCGCGACCTGCCCGCCGTAGAGCGATGCCCGTTCCCGGGCGTCGATCCCATGGATGCCGCGGAACAGGTTGCGGTCGATGGGCTCGAGCTCGAGGACGGTCGCGAGGTCCTCGGCGACAGCAAAGGTCGCGTCGCGGGGAGGCGGCATGACCGAACGCTATCGTCCGCGGTGATCGATGCCGTCCGCGTGGAGGAGCGCCACATGACCGATGCCCGCCACCACATCCGTTGGTGCTTCCACACAACGGCGATGGTGAGCGACTACGAGCGCAGCCGCGATGCCCTCGCCTGGCTCGTGGGGTCGCGGGCGCTCGAGGACCATGTCGTCGACGACCCGGCGATCGGTCGGCGGGGAGGCATGACATGGATCGGTGACAACTCGATCGAGCTGGGCGAGCCTGCCGTGGCCGGCGGGGCGGTCGACCGCTTCGTGCAACGGTTCGGGTCGCACATGAGCTCCATCGCGGTGCAGGTCGAGGACATCGATGCGACGGTGCGCCACCTCGAGGCCGTCGGCTGCCGCGTGGCGTCGCGCATCGACGATGTCATCGTTTTCACCGATCCGCGCACGACCGCCGGCGTCGTCATCGAGTGGTACGGCGGCGTCCCACCCAACGATCCGCGGTTCGGGACGCCGATCCCGCCCTACCCCATCGTGCCGCTGCTCGAGGTGACCCACATGGCCTTCGGCGGTGCAGTCGTCGATGACCCGGCCGCGGCCGCGGCGCGGCTCGCCGAGGTGTTCGCCACCTCTGTCACGTTCACGGATGCAGCCGCGGGCGCCGCCCGGCCGGCCGCAGGGGTGTCGCTTGCGGACATGACGCTGGCATTGTGGGCACTCCCGGACGAGGTGACGAGCGACGCCCTCTGGGGTCACGTGTACCGCAGGGCCCAGACGAGCAGTCTCGGGGTGCTGGTCCCGGATCTCGCCTCGGCGTCGGACTCCCTCACCGCCGCCTCCGTCCCGCTCGTGCGCCATGACGAGGCGATGATCGTCGTGCACCCGGACGCGACTGGGGGGATCGTTGTCGTGGTGGTCGACCGCCTGCTCCCCGGCGATCCACGCGCCAGCTGAGCGGCCAACCGTCTGCGGGCCGGAAATCGGCCGATGGGGCCGTGCTATCGTCGTTCGGGCCCTGAGGCACAAAACCGCAGGTCACCGGCCCGAACTGCGCTCGTAGCTCAACGGATAGAGCATCTGACTACGGATCAGAAGGTTGGGGGTTCGAGTCCCTCCGAGCGCGCTGGACAAGTGCAGGTCAGAGTGGTGCCGTCGCCAGGATGGCGTGGCAACGTTGCCACGGCGCCTCTGGCAACCGCTGTGGCAACCGTTCACGCGCTCAAATCGAAACGGAATGCCACCCGCTCAGCCCGCGAATCCCGAACGGTCGGCGGCCACGTCGGCGATCAGGACGAACGCACTGGTACACCTTCCGACCACTTGTGTCAGGCTCTCTCCGGTGGCCGAAGCGGGAGACGATCGCGAGATCGACCAGCTTGACCTCGCCCGGTCGTACGCCATCTCCACCGGCCACGGCAATGACCTCGTCACGATCCTTCGTCGCGCGGCTGATGCCCTGGAGCAGCGTGGCGTCGCCGAGGCCGTCCACGTACACACGCAGGTCACCGAGGAAGGCCCCGTCCACCACTTCAGATTCTTCTGGCTGGCTGACCATCCTGAAGCGCCCGGTTAGGGCGCGATCGGGATCGGAGTAGTGCGCCGCATGGCCCCTACGCCGCGGCTGTGACTTCGAGGTACACGTCGGCCCTTCCGATCGTGCGGCTCAACTCGATGTGCCAACAGCCGGGCTGGTCGAACACGAACCCGGTGCCCCATTCCTGGCCTGGCCGGTGGTAGCTGCTGCTGAGGTGATAGGCCGGACCCCACAAGAGAGACCTCGTCCGCCCGTCGGGAGCGACCGGCGTGACGACCAAGGGCCCGACGCCGGTCATCCGCCACACAATCTTGATCTGCGCCCCCACGGACAACGGCTGGCCGCCGGTGAGGCCCCAGAGGCTAATTCCCCGCGATGCGCTGCCCTGGACCTCCCCGTTGGACACCAGTGACGCTGGGCGACAGCCAGGCCGTCCGACGCTGCTGTCTACCGCCACGGGAGGCGAAGTCGGTCGCGATGGGGAACTGCACCCGCCAATCCACAGCACGGTGGCAGCAACCGCGATGACCCTCCACACGCTGTCATCGTGCACCCGGGTATGCCGCCCTGTCAGCCCCAGGGCCACCGGGTTTCGCACTTACATCACGGGCGCTGACCTCACCACGAGGTCGCCGAGCACTTCGAGCAGCAATCGTCGATCGCGCCGCTGGACGAACATGGCGTAGCTCCATCCGACGGTCCAGAAGAGCGCGCCGCCGATGACCTGACCCCATCCGATCGTGACCGCCAAGACGAGCGTTGCGATCGTCAACAAGACGCACAAGGCGTTAGATACAAGGCCGATCCAGCGCAAGGTCACCTTCCCAACCAAGGCGGTTCCGGTTGCAAGGGGTTGTACTTCTCCCCTGAGCGCAGTCAAGCCCACCCAGCTACCCGCACCTCATCTCCACGCGGAAACCTGCGTTCCCTCAAGCCTTCCGACCAACCTCGGCTCGCCCGGCCTGGCTGTCATCTTGAGGTCTTGGTGGTCGTCGATAGCGGTCTCCAGCGGCTCCGCAATCGCGGCCCGCAGACGACCGGCCACAGCGTCGGGCGGATCGGGGCTCACTAGCCGCAACTCTGCGCCCACGATGTGAGAGCTTGCCAGACCGGTCCCAGCATCATCCTGATTGCCGGGAGGCGAGCACCGGCCACGGAGGCCCCTATCGGCCCCGACCGATCGGGATCGCTCAGGGCGTCGTTATCGAGCGGTGGCCGGTCACCGACGGGCCCTGGCGCAATGCCCTACTTCGGCGGGACCCGGGCGCGGCCTGCGATCATCTGGGTAGTGGGTCATAACGTCGAGGGAGCCGCCGACGGCGACCGCAGGGGCCTCGATGATCTTGAGCCGCTAAGTCCGCTGGACGCCAGTCAACCCGACGCCTTGCGGCCTGACCCATCGCACGCCGTCCGGCGGCGCACACCGTCGCCGGTCACCGCCGGGGTGGTTACGTTGGTCGCACTGGCCGCTGCAGCGATCGGCTGGATTGACGGTCGAGCAACCGCGCCAAGCAGCAGTGCCGCCGCCCGTCACCCGACCAGCCAGCCCGAGGGTTCCGCGGTGGCGACAACACCGACTGCGCCGTTGCCGATCGCTTCGACGACCTCGACCATCGCTGCCGCTGACATCACGGCCCTAGGGGCGGCACTGCCGATCGGCTACGAGGGTCTTCCGGTCCCTTCCGCGGCCCGGCCGGGTAAGCCGCTGGCCGGCGACTTCTGCACCGGCTCGCGCACTTGCAGCGAGGAAGTGTTCGTTCTCCGAGCGGCCGCCAGGCCCGCCACCCTGGTGGCCTGGTACGACCTCCAACTGGGACCCACCGAGATCCCGTGGCGAGCCTGGCAGCCGTGCCTCCCAGGCAACCCCGCGGAACCGGACCCCAACAGCTTCGACTCGGAACGATCGTGGGTCCAGCCGGGCGGCCGCGTGCTACGGCTCTACCTGTTTGCGGCCAATGCAGACCAGCCAGGCCCGTACGTTCGCATCACCCGCGGCGTCGAGCCCATCTGCGGCGACGGCTAAGGCGAGCATTGTCGGGCCAACGGAAGCGGCACATCCCGGATCGCGTCACAGGGACACGGCCGTTCTGTCGAGGAACTCCGCAACTGCCCGCTTGGACGTGAGCACGTGAAGGACCGCGTGCTGCGCGTGCTGGGAAATGATCTCGTGCTCGCGCTTGGGTTGTGAGCGGCGTTCGCGCCAGGTGCGACCCGCAACACGCCACTCTGCGCGCAACCGCCGCCAAGCCGACTCGTCGCAACCCTCGGGTAGCTGGCAGTCAATCGGACGCTCGCGGACTCCGCGGACGAATCCTCGTCCGGCACAGACCCACCACGGAATGTCGAGAAACACGACCGTATCCGCCCGTTCGAGGCGCAAGTCGAGCGTCTCGTGGTAGTTGCCATCGGCGATCCACGCGTCGCCGGCGAGCAGGACCCGCTGCTTGTCGCGCCACTCCTCCTCCGACGGTGGCACCCAGCCCGGTCTCCAGAAGTGGAGGTCGAGATGAATGACTGGCAAGCCCGTCTTTGCTCCCAGGGCAAGCGAAAAGGTGCTCTTCCCGGACCCTGCCAATCCAGTCACGATGACGCGGCGGCCAATCGTCAAGGCGGCATCTGACACGACCTCAGTGTCCCTCAAGTACGAGTAGGGGGGGGCCGCATTGCCGGGGGTTCGTCTGGTCGGCCGAGCGTCCAGGGGGGCCTTCGGCCCCTGAGGAATTCCGCTCACCGCACGGTATTCCGGTGAGGCGCTACCCGCCGGGAGCGGCACCGAGCAAGCCAGGGCGCTCAGGAACGATGGCACATTGCGCGTACGGTCAGCCGACCCCCCGGGTGACCGGAGCGGCATGACCGGGGCGGAAGCGGGCGGTCGTGCCCTCCAGTGCTGCCGGGACGTTCGGTCCTCGGCAGGTCAGGTCGCGACCTCTTACGATGGTGGCCAGGGATGGCGTTAGGAGCGCCGATGCTGAAACGGCTGTTCAAGCGGAGAAGCCCGGCACCGGAGCGGATGGTCAGGTGCAATGCGCTCCTACCGAGGCGCTTCCACCCGGATGTGTACACCTCCCTCATGCACACCTGCGAGCGGGAGAAGGGCCACGCAGGAGGGCACAAGTCCGTCACCCTGACCGGGAGGGTCTATAGCTGGGGCAGCCGAGACCCCGTTGATGAGGAGGCCTGATCGAACGGGATCGGCACGGTGGGGACGTCAGCGTCGGTTGTTGAGCCAATGTTCATAGAGGTAGAACAATCCGACAATCGCCCCGCACCCCACAATCACGAAGGCGACGATGGCGGCCAACGGGATGACGGTCACTGGTCCAGGAGTACCACGCCAACCATGCACAGGATCGGCGCGTCAGGCTTACGTGACGCCCGTTCCGGCCGGGCTGTAGCAATCGCCGTACCAGTGGTGGTGGTACTCGGTGATCGTCCTGAGATGAGCGACCTGGCTGTCGATCAGCGCGTCAAAGCGGGCGATCGACGAGCCGTCGTTCCCAGGGGCGTAGTTGAGATCGGTGACGTGAGTCGCTCCGAGACGGTGCGCCGCGGTTGATACGGCCGACGCCCGCGACGGGCAGCCCATCAGCAGCCGTCCGACGGGTTGCGGAGCGACGACTACGGCGGTGACCAGTCCGAACAAGACCAGGGATCCAACGACGGCCACGACGGCCAACCAGTAACCCTGGGGGCGCTCGTCAGCGGAACGATCGACCCAGGGATCGCTGGCCTGCACGACCTTCCACGGCACGACGCCGAGCGTACAGAAGACAGTGGCCTCGCGGCGTTAGCTCGGGAATGAATCCTGCGCTGTGGACCAGTGCGGCCGTGGCTCGGCGCACGGTGCGCGTCAGCCATCGTGGTGTGGCGGAGGAGCACGCATGCCGATCATCGGACCCGATGGCAGCTGGGCGAAGGCCATGAGGCTGGGGGGCTTCGGCCCGGGTCGCACCGGGCCCCTTACGATTCGCGAAACGCCCGCACGTAGCTCGAGGCAACCGATACCGTCGAGATGATGGGAACCGAGGTCATCGGCGAGGAGGCGGTGAGCGATGAGGAACTATCAGCCCTGGCCCTCGCTGCCGATCCCGACACCATCGTTCCCGACGATGCGGTCGGCCTGTGGGATCTGGCAGGCCAGGGTCCTCTTCCTGGCTGGTACATGCCCGTCGTCAGTGCTGGACCGCGCGTCCACCCTCGCTGGCGCCGTCGAGTCGCGATGGCGATCATCTTCGCCTTCTTGGTGGTGGACGCCTACGGGTTGTGTTCGACGTACGGGTACCTGGTTGTCGCCTGACGCCCCTTGAGGGCGTCCACCCAGAGTCGTAGCGTCGAGAACGTGCCGGTCCTCGTAGTCCTTGGCCTCGTCTGCGTCGTGATCGCCATCAGGAGCAGGCGTCGCCCCGTGGCGAGACGGTGGGCGACCGGCGCCGCGATCGGGCTGTTCGTCTTCGCCGCCGCTGTGCTTGTTATCGCTTGACGGGCGCGTCCTCCATGCGCGGGGATCGGCACGTCCAGGGCGACCATCGCCTGCCGGAGATGCACATTCGGAGGCTCGGCGGGAGCCGAGACTACGGTCTGCGCCGTGGACCGGCGCGATCATCGGCGCCTGGTTCCTCAGAGCCGTGTGCGACGCGCATGGTCCGCCCTATCCCTACCTGTTGCGTTGCTCGCGGGCACGGTCGTCGGCGTCGTCGTCTCCAACACCTTCGCGGGCCTGGGCTTCGTCGCCGGTCTACTCACATTCGGCCTGGTCATTGCGCTCATCCGTTGGATCGAGCGCCGCGGGGATCCGCCGCAGTGATCGACGAGGAACGGCACATTCAGGATGGTGCGGGAGTACCCGCGTGCTCACTACGGAGGACGTGGCTGCAGCGGGTGACACACGGTCCTTAGCGCGTATCGTGGCAGGCATGCGCTGGCATCGGCCGGTACGAGCGGACCTGGACGATGCGTCCGTGGTAGAGATTGCGGCTCGTGCTCGCCGAACCACGATCTTGGTCGTCGGACTCGTTGTCATGGTGCTCGTCATCGTCATCTGCGTGGTGTTGGCTCTAGTGGCGAGTCTCCCGTCGCTCCTTAGGGGGTGGAGCTTCTGACGCTCGACCGGGCACGTTCAGGTGGATTGAGAACTGCCGGGATCGCGCAGCAGACGAACGACTCGATCCGCATCCGCGCTTGGCAAGCTACGGGCCTCGGCCTCTGCCAGGTCCATTGGCGTTCGCCTCTCGGCGTCCCTATGGCTGGGCTCGGCCTGGGCGAACAACAGCAGTTCGACGACTTCGCTGCTGCCGTACCTCACGCCCTCATGAGGCGGTGACTCCCGTCGAGGGCACGAAGGTTGGGGTCTACGCCAGCGACGAGCGATCGCCGGACCGCTACGGCCCCGGCCCGTACCCCGTGGTGCAACGCCGACCGGCCCTCCGCGTCCCGTCGGTCAACGTCGGCCCCGGCAGCGAGCAGAGCGTCGGTGATCGCGGCCTCGTCCTCGCCGTAGAAGTGGTTCCTGGTCGTCGGCCTCAACAACGACCTCAGTCGGGCTCCCGTACGTCTCGGTGCCGACGACAACGAACCCACCGATGGGTTCGACGCCGACCTCGTAAGTCTCGTTCGATACCTGGTCAGATGCCCATGGGGCGTCTCCACGTCGAAGGTAGAACTGGCGATACCACGGCTGAACCGTGAATCGGCTCCCGTCACCGGTGAATGATGCCTCGTTGCAGTGACCGGTATCGGCACGTCCAGGTTGTCTCGCCCCTGGACGACCCACCTTCGAAGGCTTACGCTTCGCGCATGTCAGGTCCCTCCCGTCTGGCTGTACCGATAGCGCCTCCAGCGACCCACACCCTGGCAGACCAATCGTTTGCCACGATGCTCCGGGCCGCCGACACCGGGGGCCGCTACTCGCTGATGCATTGGCTGGTCCCGATCCACGCGGGATCGATCGATGTCCGACACCGACATGACCGCTACGAGGAGACCTTTCTCGTATTGCAGGGTTCACTCGACTTTGAGATCGATGGTGAGCGTCTCACGGCTGAGCCGGGCATTTGGCTGCGGGCACCCGCCGGTGCCGCCCATGCGTATATCAACACCGGTTCCGTTGACGCCCGCATGCTGGTCACGTTCTCGCCCGGGGGGATCGAGGGTCTGTTCGAGGAGTTCGGCGATCCGGTCGATCGTCGGGGCGGACCGAGTCGGCTCGAAAGCTCTGCTATGGACTACATCGACAAAGCGCGCTCAGTCCACGGCACTGAATACGGGATTTGATCGGGCCGCTGTTGCCGCCGTTTTCGGGGTGGTGCCTAGCAGGTCCCGATCCGGCCCAACCGCACAGGAAAGGCACATCCCGCAGGCGCCTTGCCCTTATCGTCGGTCCCTGGTGTTCGCCCTCATCGCTGGCTTGGTCTTCTTGGCGTGGTGCCCCTGGTACTGGTGGTTCTCCCGCCACGGCAAGAGCTATGCCAAGACGGCCCGCTACACGCTCCGGATTTCCTGCCCGTCGGGGCGGTCCTTGTCATCCTCGGGCTCGTGCTCATTGCAACGTGATCCAGCAGGTGCAATGCACAGGATCGGCACGACCGGGGTGGGCTTGGCTGGCCGGGATGTTTGGCCGATAGAGAGGACGTGCGGCCCGTCATCCCTGCTGCGATCGCCGTTGGGGCGATCGGCCTGATTCCGGCGACCGGTCACGGACCGAGCGCCGTCCGCACTGGCACCGCCGCCGCGAAGGCGGCGGTGCGCCGTATCGCCACGGGGGTCGGCTACTACGACACGTCGACGAGGATCGTTGTGGATACGCACGGGTGCGCCAACCCTCCAGACCTGACAGCTTTCGGAATCGTTTGGATCGGAGGCTCCACACCACGCTCTTGGGTGAGCTGGTCGAGCCCTCGTTCGGGCACGATGCACCGGACGAGCTTCTCCCACGCGACCTTCCGTGCCGACGGCGGAGGGGCCGTCGAGTTCAAGCACCCGGACGGCCGCGTGTTCGACTCCCTGGAATGTGTCCTGCAATAGGCCATGTCTGTTATCAGAAGCTGAGGTCGCCCACGCGGGAACGGCATCGCGACTCGCCGGGTCACTCCACCTGCCCTCAGGCTCCTGGCAGGTGAACCACAGCGACACCGCCTTGCCGACCACATCGTGACGCAACACCCGGAAACGGTCACCTCCCGCCTGGTCCGTCCGTCAGGGTCGGTACCCTTAGCGTCGCTACGAACTGAGGCCAGAGGCCGTGAGAAAGCGATCGACCACGATTGTCGTTGGCTCATCCTCCTCGCTCACCACCACGCATCCGTCGAGTGGCTCGGTCAGGTCCTGCATGAGCGCGGCCAGTACGACGAGACGGTCGTGCGGCTCACCCCCGTAGCCGCCAACCACCAAGGTGTCGATGCGCAGATCCGCCCGCGCCAACTCACAGATCTCGTTCGCGGTCACCTGCAGTGTCTCCCGGGCGGGCGGGAAGCAGAAGAACGACTCGCCGCTCGGCTGAAGATGCGCACTAGGGGTGCTGGAAGTGATCAACACCGCCCGGCTGGCAGCACTCGCCTCGCACCCTTCCCTTGCAAGCCGAAGAGCGTGCTGGAGGTTCGACCCGTAGACCAGGTCGAACGTAACCCTGGCGTCCAGATCGCTGACGGCGCCAACGCGGGCGACCTCCGAGTACAACACCACCTGTGCGACAGAGTCGCCGAGCCGACGGATCACCGCTCGACCCACGCTGGCACGCCGCTGACCCAAGGCGTCGTAGGTGCCCGGCGGCTCCTCTTCCAGCGGAAGTGACCAATCGAGCACAACCAGGACGCGCTGCCGCTCTCCCATGACGCAATCATGACCGGCAGCCGAGGAGGTCGGCAGTGTAGTTCGGCCCGGGTGAGGCCTCAGCCGTCTGCGCGACGGTGGCGTCGACTACGGAGACACCGGTGTGCGCCCGGAGCACGGCCGCCCGCTCGGCCCCCCTGCTATCGAGTACGACGTCTCGGGCGCGGCTGATCCGGTTGAGCGTCGCGGCGGAGGGCGCTCTGACATGCTCCCTCCCCAAGTGCGCCCGCCGCGGCAACCGTACCCCGACCTGGTCGTTACTGAGCGGTCGGTCCAGGTCGGTTCATGCCCCGGACGGCACGCCGGACCAGCGTCGGGAGAACGCGTGACTGATGGATACCGAGTCGACGCGGCGAGGAAGGGCAACACCTAGTCTCCGGGGGGCAGGAGAGGGGGTTCGCCGTGGATACTGCCCGGTTGGACGACTACATCAGTGCCTGGCTTCTTCACCCGCTTGCGGGATCTCCCGATGGTGAGCAGGCGCTTGCGGACCTGCTTGGGTTCATGAGCCCAAGTGTCCGCTATGAAGATGTGCCGTCGGCGATGGTCTTCAATGGGCACAAGGGCGTCAAGGAGATGTCGGAGATGGCCCATCACTGGTCCTCCGACCTCGCGTTCAAGGTGCCGACGAGACAGACAGACGGTTCGCTCTATGCGTTCGAGGTGGAGACGACGGGAACAAACACGACCGCCCTCGGCCCGATACCGGCATCCGGCCGTAGGTTCGTGCTCCGCGGCGTCTCACTAGGCGCCTTCTCGGCGGACGGAGTCGTTGAAGAGCATCGGGACTACTGGGACATGGGCTCATTCCTCACCCAGATCGGAGTACTCCCCGCACCATCCTGAACGTGCCGATCCCCGCGGATCGCCCTAGCCGGAGGTAGCCAACCGAGCAGCATCGACTCGCGCGCGATCCAGCACGGTTCGCCGGATCGTCTCCCTCCCCGACCGGTGCGACCCTGTCTCGAGATTGTGCGTTGTCTCCACGCCCGGCAGACAAGAGGGGGGGCTATGGACGATGAGTGGTTGCAGCGGTACTTCGACGCAAGCGTCAGCCGGGACGGGGCGCGCGTAGCGGCCTTCATGGCTGCGGACGCGACGTACGAGGACGTCGCCGCCGGCGTCGTCTACGAAGGTCCGGAGGCGATCGTGGCTTTCATGGCTCAGGCGTTCGAGGTGTCTGCTGACCTTCAGCTCACCTTTATGAACGGGCACTCCAGCGGTGATCGCTACACGTTCGAGTGGGAGATGGTCGGGACCCACACCGGTGAGGGGGCGAGCGGGCTGCCGGCTACGAACAAGCCCTTCCGCATCCGTGGAATCTCCACCGGGCGGCGCGATCGCGAGGGGAACATCAAGGAGCAGCGCGACTACTGGGATATGGCTGCCTATCTCAGTCAGCTCGGGCTCCTACCGCCGCCCACGGCATAACCGCGTGTCGGATGAACGAGCGGACAAGTCGGCGGAACGCTGGGAAAGGGTCAAAGCAGTGTGGGCGGGCGTGCTGCCCGTTCGAGCATCGCAGACGTCGCCGACGTCGGTGCGGGGGGGAGACGTCGCAGCGCAGATCGCGGCCACGGCCGGTTCCGGAGACGACGCTCTCCAGGATCGTGACATGGCCCTGTGCAGTCGCCGATGCCTCTCGGCGGAGATTCTGCGATCCTGGGAACCATGGATTCGTTCGAGGGGAAGCTGGCCGTCGTGACCGGAGCGGGTTCCGGGATGGGGCGGGAACTGGTCCGACAGCTCTCGGCGGCGGGGTGCCGGGTGGCCGGCTGCGACGTCAGGGCGTCGAGCGTGGAGGCGGGCGGTCTGGTGACCGGCCACGTATGCGACGTGTCGGATGAGTCGCAGGTGCTGCGCTTCCGCGACGAGGTGACCGACCAGCACGGCACGGATCACGTCGATTTGGTGTTCAACAACGCCGGCATCGGTGGCGGCGGCAGCTTGTTCACCGACAGCCGCGAGTCGTGGGAGCGGACCTTCGGCGTGGACTTCTGGGGCGTCTACTACTGCACGCGGGCCTTCCTCCCGCTGCTGGTCAACGCAGAGGAGGGGGTGCTGGTCAACACCAGCAGCATCAACGGGTTCTGGGCGTCGCTCGGGCCGGGGATCCCGCACTCGGCGTACTGCACGGCCAAGTTCGCGGTGAAGGGGTTCACCGAATCGCTGATCGAGGACCTGCGGATCAAC
>Ga0075017_100002207_pt1 | contig 12122 bp, 11 predicted proteins | sample AleBraG_ABR_2012_FD_71475 | JGI IMG/M metagenome (GOLD analysis project Ga0075017, IMG submission 71475) | Freshwater sediment microbial communities in response to fracking from Pennsylvania, USA - Alex Branch Run_MetaG_ABR_2012 | ecosystem: Environmental > Aquatic > Freshwater > Creek >...
GGGAGCATTGTGCCGGGTGCTCCCGGAACCGTAGGGGTTCCGGGCGTCAGGGGCTGGCCGGGGGTCGACGGCGTGCCGGGCGTACCCGGAGTCCCAGGCGTGCCGGGCGGCAAAACGGCGTCAACCACGCCGTCCACAACGCCGGTGGCCCCGCCGGTGACACCGTCCACAATGGGCTTCAGCGCCCCCGTCACGGGATCAAGCACGGGCGCCACAATTTGTGTGACGGGCGCTGTGATCTGGTCGACGGCGCCCAGAACTGGGGTGGTGATGGAACCCAGGATATCCGTCACCGGCGCAATGACCTGGTTTCCGAGGTTACCCACCGGGGCAGTAACAGCCCCGACCACATTGCCCACAACGGGCACCTTGGCCACAGCAGATTCCACCCGGTCGACGGCGCCGGTAACCGGCGCGGTGACCTTGCCAACGGCGCTGTTGCCAACAATGTCGTTGACTACGGGGACCTGGGAAATGGTCTTGTCCACGAGGTTGGTTACCGGGTTGAGCAAGTCTGGGATCAGCCCATGGGATATTCCAGAGGAGGCCGGGGCGGCTGTGGAGGAGCTAGAGGACGCGAAGGCCCCGGATGAACTCAACACCATGAAAAGAGCCGCAAGAAAGGCGGTCCCCCAGGCGATTCGGAGGGCTCGGGCAATAGCGCTGCTGCGCGAAAAAGAATGCTCGCAACTATCCACCGAGTTCACCCCCTGAACCACTTTGAATCAAACACCAAGAAAATGAGAGACCACCAGGCCGGGTGATTAAAATCACCCGCCTGGTGGCCAGCCTACGTGCACATCGGTGAAAGCACCAGCGGAACTTCCCTTGCGGATGCCGTTACCTGTGAGATACGGCTACTTGGATGGACCAAGTCGCCACGACTCACGTGCCCCAGCCTGCGCTGCGGGTCAGTGAACCTCGGCGGTGCCGCGGGAAACGTTGACCATCTCTTCACGCGAGACAACCTTTACGCGCTCACGCGCAACGGGGCCGGATTCGGTGGCGGCGGCGCCGAGGGCCAGCTCGTGCGCGTCCAGCTCATTCCAGCCCTCCCAGGAGGTGAATTGCACGCCACGCCCGTCCAGGAGCTCCACGATCGCATCAATGCCGGGCACTGCGGCGGCGGGCAGCTCCGCGCGGTCGGCCAGCAGGTGTGTGATGGTCTCCAGCGCGTCGCCCTTGGTATGCCCGATCAGGCCCACGGGTCCGCGCTTGATCCAGCCGGTGGCGTAGATGCCCGGCACGTGCCCGCCGTCGGCACCCAGCACGCGTCCGCCGTCGTTGGTGACAACGCCGCGGCGGTGGTCGAACTCAACATCCGCCAGTGCGGAGCCGAAGTAGCCCACGGAACGGTAGACGGCCTGGACCGGGTACTCGATGAATTCGCCGGTGCCGCGGGCGTTGCCGGTGCCGTCAAGCTCGTTGCGCTCAAACTTGATGCCGGCCACTTTACCGCCCTCCCCCATGATTTCCACGGGGTTGTGCAGGAAGTGCAGGTGCAGCCGGCGGGAGGCGCCCGTGGCGGGGTCGGCGGCGTCGTCGTCCTGCTCCACGAGCCAGTTGGTCAGGGTGTTGACCATGGTCTTGATCTGGTTGTTGGACTTCACGGCGGCGTCGGAGGCCTCGTCAAAGTCGAAGTCTTCCTCGTAGAGGACGATGTCGACGTCGCGGGAGTGGGAAAGTTCGCGCAGTTCCAGGGGTGTGAATTTCACCTGGGCCGGGCCGCGGCGGCCAAAGATGTGCACGTCGGTGACGGGGGATTCCTGCAATCCGGCGTAGACGTTGTCCGGAATTTCGGTGACCAACAGGTCATCGGCGTGCTTGGAAAGCACCCGGGCCACATCCAGGGCCACGTTGCCGTTGCCAATCACGGCAATTTCCTTGGCGTTCAGCGGCCATTCGCGGGCAACGTCCGGGTGTCCGTCGTACCAGGAGACGAAGTCGGCGCCGCCGTAGGAGCCCTCCAGCTCCACGCCTGGAATGTTCAGGTCCGCGTCCTTGATGGCACCGGTGGCGAAGATGACGGCGTCGTAGTGGGCCTGCAAATCCTCAAGGGAGAGGTCTGTGCCGTATTCGACATTGCCGAAGAAGCGGATGTCTCCGCGGTCCAGGACCTTGCGCAGGGCGTTGACGATGCCCTTGATGCGCGGGTGGTCCGGGGCAACACCGTAGCGGATCAGGCCGTAGGGTGCCGGGTAGCGGTCAAAGAGGTCGATGGCCAGCACCAGTCCGTCTTGCACTTCCGGGCTCTTGGTGAGCATGTCCGCGGCATAGACGCCCGCGGGACCGGAGCCGATGACGGCAACGCGCAGCGGGCGTTCCTGCGTGCCTCGGGCTGCTTCGCTGGGATTCGTCACGGGGGTGTGTGAAGACACGGATGTGCTCATTTCTTTGTTTTCCAAAAGGGGCCTAGGTACAAGTCTAAGAGAGAGTGCTGACAGTTTCCCGCGTGCCGTAGTAGCCGGCCACGAGTTCGGGGGGCGCCAGGGGGCTCACGCGCACTACATCCCCCACTACGACGACGGCCGGGTTGCGGACCCGGACAGCCTGGGCCAGTGCCACAATGGTGCCGAGTGTGCCGATGGTGACCCGCTGGTCCTGGGCATAGCCGTTTTCGATGATGGCAACGGGGCAGTCCCTGCCCCGGCCGGCAGCCTCAAGGATGGGTACCGAACGGTTCAAGGTGCCGACCCCCATCAGGAGCACCACCGTGTGGTCGCTGCCGTGCGGCACGTTTTCAAGTTCCTCGTGGCCGCTGATCATGGTGAATGCCTTAGCCAGTCCGCGATGTGTGACAGGGATCCCGGCCGCTGCCGGGACGCTGACTGCACTGGTGACGCCCGGCACAACCTCCACCTCCACGCCGTTTTCACGGCACGCAATGGCTTCCTCCCCGCCACGGCCCAGCACGTAGGGATCCCCGCCCTTCAGGCGGACCACCCGCTTTCCGGCCAGGGCTTCCCGGACCAGGATCGCGTTGATCTCCGCCTGCGGGACGGGATGGTGGCCGGGGGTTTTGCCGACCTCGATGATCTCAACGCCTTCGCCCAGTCCGGCCAGGAGCCCGCGGGGGCCCAGCCTGTCTGCGACGACGACGTCGGCCTCGGCCAGCAGCCGCCGTCCGCGCACCGTGATGAGGTCCTCGGCACCGGGACCGCCGCCGACGAGCGCAACGGATCCCGCCCGGTGATCGAGCTTGGCGAGATTTTTGCGGTACCGGCGCACCGGCAGCTGGCCGGTTTCCAGTGCCGCCACCACGGCGTTGCGGATGGCCGCGGCGCGCAGCGAGTCTCCCCCGGCGTTGACGGCAACCTTGACGTCCTCGACTGTTCCGACGGCGGGCGTCCATGCGGTGGATCCTGCGCTGTCTGAATGGTTGACGCACCAGGTGCGGTTGGCTTCGGCGTCGCGGGCCACCCGGGCATCCACCTGCGGATTGTTAGTGGCCGTCGCCGCGAACCAGGCGTTGGCCATGTCGGCGCTTTCATAAACCCGCGCAGCCCAGCGGATCAGGCCGGCATCCGCCAGCTCCTGTGCCGGGACGCTGAGGGCGGGGGCCACCAACGTGACCTGGGCGCCGGCATCGAGCAGTGCCTTGGCGCGGCGGGCCGAGGTCCTGCCTCCGCCCACCACCAGGACGGGGCGGCCAAGGAGCCGCAGCGAGGTTGGGTAAAGATCCACAATTGCCATGAACCGACCTTAGATAGAGCCGCTATTTGCGGCCAAGAAGTTCGTTACACCAGTTCATGTGGCGTCATGCGAGGACACATTGAAAGGTTGGGGCCGGGCGTCAGCGGGTGCTGCCGGCCAGCAGTCCGCGTCCGCGCAGAAGCCGCTTTTCCACCGGTGCGAACACCGCCAGTTCCACGGCGATGCCCACGAAGAGGATGATCAGGATCGCGGACATGACGATGCCCATGTCCGCGAGCTGGCGGCCTTGTTCCAGCAGCGAGCCCAGCCCAAAGCCGAGGCTGCCACCCATGGCAATGATTTCCGCGGCCATCAGCGAGCGCCACGAGAACGCCCAGCCTTGTTTGAGCCCGCCCACATAACCGGGCAGGGCCGCCGGAAGCACTACGTGCACCGCCATCTCCCAGCGTGAGGCCCCCAGCACCTGGCCCACGCGGCGGTACTGCGGCGGGATCTGGTCCACCCCGGCGATCAGGCCGTTGATGATGGAGGGGATGGCACCCATGAACATCACGAAGTACACGGTGGCGTCCGTGAGGCCAAACCAGATGATGGCCGCCGGCACCCACGCCACCGACGGCAGCACCTGCAAGCCCGAGACCAGGGGCCCGAAGGCGCGCCGCAACAGCCGCACCTGGGAGAGCAGCAACCCGATGGGGGTAGCCACCACAATACTGATGGCAAAGCCGAAGAGCCCGCGTTGCAGCGATGTCCCCACGGCTTCCTGCGCCGTACCCGCCTGCCACAACGCACCCAGGGAACCCAGCACATCCAGCGGTCCGGGCACCAGGTCGCGGCGCCGCAGGCCCAAGGAGACGTAGAACTGCCAGGCAAGCAGTAACACGATGAACGCGGCCAGCGGCAACAGGACACGGGAAAAATCGAACCGTGTGCGGGTCCTGGATTTCGATTGCAGCGAGTCCAGGCCGGCTTCCAGAGACCGCATTTCCTCGGCGCTGCCGCTCTTGATCAGCGGTGAGGTAACGTTTTCAGGCATGTCGGCGGATCTCCTCGCGCAGTCGGGCCGTAATCTCCGCCGTCAGTTCCCCGGCGGCGCCGGCGTTGGTGCGGTGTTCCTCGGATACCTGCCACTGCGCCACGACGCGGCCGGGTTTGGAGGAGAGCAGCAACACGCGTTGCCCCAGGCGCACGGCTTCACGCACATTGTGGGTGACAAAAATGATGGTCCGGCCCGTCTCCTGCCAGATCCGCTCCAACTCGTTGTGCAGCAGGTCCCGGGTGATGGCATCGAGGGCGGCAAACGGCTCATCCATCAGCAGCAGCGGCCGGTCCTGGGCCAGCGACCTCGCCAGCGCCACCCGTTGGCGCATGCCCCCCGACAGTTCGTGCGGGCGTTTGTCCGCCGAGTGTCCCAGATGCACCAGGTCCAGAAGTTCGGTGGCCCGGGCCCGGCGCTCGGCCTTGCCCACGCCGCGCAGCTTCAACGCCAATTCCACGTTGCCTCGGGCCGTGCGCCACGGGAACAGCGCGGAGTCCTGGAACATGAACGCCGCACCCTCCGCCGGGACTTCCAGGGCGCCCGAGGTTGGCCTGTCCAGTCCCGAAATCACGTTGAGCAGCGTCGATTTTCCGCACCCCGACGCGCCAAGCAACGCCACAAATTCGCCTTGGTAGACGGTGGCGTTGACGTCCTCCAGGACGGGCGGCCCGGAGCCAAAGCGTTTACCCAGGTTTTCCAGTACGACGGCGGGGGCGCGGCCCGCGCTGCCGGGTGCTGTGCTGACGGCCGCAGCGGAGTCCGGGCCCAGCTGTTCGGCAAGTGACTCTGTCATGGCGCTTCCGATCCTTGGGGCACGGAGCCCGCCACCACCGGTTTTTCCGCCCCAGACCAGAGGGAGGTTTGGGTGATGGATGTTCCGGTGTGGTTGCTGGGGTCCGAGGAAGAGGCCACGGCTGCGCCGGTGCCGATCAGGGCGATCAGTGCCGCGACCATGATGATTTCCAGGCCGAACCAGCGGCCCGCCAATTCATGCCCCGCCCCGGGAGCGTTCTGCGGGCAGGGCCGCGCTGTGGTTGCTGCTGGCGCCTGCCGTCCCGGTGTAGTCATGGCTAAACGATAGGCAATGCCGGGTCGCGGTTCAATGGTCGGGACACCCAAAGTCACGCTGGTTCACGCGGCGTCACACTGGGCGGGCTGAATTGGGCGCTATTGCGTGCCCAGCCCCCCGGCGGAAACGGCTGCCTTTCCGTTCTTCGCCAGGATCGTGTTCAGCTCGTGCAGATCGAAGATGCCCGAGAGGTTGGCCTGCGTGCTCACACCTGCCTTGATCCCGTGCTCCAGCAGCGTCGGGAAGGTTGCTGCCAGCGGGTCCGCGGAGAAGGTGAGCTGTGACAGGGAGCGCTCAATCACCGCGTCCGGCAGTGCCTTGCCCGCCGATGCGGTGAGGGCCGCATTGACCGCGGCGGCATCGCTGTCCGCCCCGGCGCCGTTTTTGTGGGTGTTGAGCCACTCAATGGATTCGACGTGGCCGGCCAGCAGGGCGGCAACGGTTTGCGGGTGCTGTTCCAGGAAGGACTTGTTGACCACCAGGATGGTGGTGCTGAATTCGCCCTTGTCCCACAGATCAGCTTCATTGACCAGCACCTTGGCGCCCGCTTCGAGGACCAAACGGGAGGCCCAGGGCTCGGGCAACCATGCGCCGTCGAGCTTTCCATCCTGGAAGAGCTTGAGGGTGCCGGCGTTGTCGGTGGGGTTGATGGTGACGTCGCCGCCGCCGCTGGGCGTGGTGGTGAAGCCCTGCCCTGCCAGCCAGGAGCGCAGCGCCACGTCCTGTGTGCCGCCCAATTGCGGGGTGGCAAGGACCTTGCCCTTAAGCTGTGCCGGGGTGGTGATGTCCGGCTTGACCACCAGTTGTGCCCCGCCGCTGGTGGCTCCGGCGATGATGCGGATGGACTCCCCGCCGCTTTTCGCGAACGAGTTGATGGCCGGGTTCGGGCCCAGGTAGGCGGCGTCAATGGCTCCCGCGTTGAGCGCCTCGATGGCCGATGGCCCCGCGTTGAACACCTGGGTGGTCAGCTTGGTGGGGCCCAGGTTCTTGGCCAGGATGCCGTTCTGAACCCCAATGAGGGCGGGCGCGTGGGTGACGTTGGCAAAGTAGCCCAGTTTGAGGGTTTCTGCGGGGCTGGTTGAGGCGATGGCGGTCCCGGCGTTCTGGTTTCCGGCATACACCGAGGCCACCGCGGCCCCGGCGCCAATCAAGGTGACAACAGCGGCGATGGCGACTATCTCGATGCGGCGAATCTTGCGCCGGGGTTTCTGGCCGGCGACGATCCTGGTGGTTTTCAGTGCTTCATTTTCAGGGGTTTCCGGGGTTTCCGGGGTGCGTTCAGGCATGGGAGGTCCTAGGGGTTGACGAGGCGGTTGGCACGGCTGCGGGGCTCCCGACATCGCGGCGTGGGCAAAGGGTCCGTGCTCGCCAGGGGGCGGGCGCTCACTGAGCTGCTCATCACGGGCCGGGCGGGGAGGTGGCCCGCGGGCCCGGCGGTGGCGGATTCCGTCATGGCTCAACGGTATGGAAAACAGCACCAGGACTCAATGGTGTTGACGCGCGGGGTCACTCAAATTCACCCCGCGTCACAATCGAGCGGCTTGGGGCGCACAATCGCCCCGCAATCGCTGTGGACGCTCTGCTGACGGCCGGGCTACGGCGGCCCGCCGCCGCGGCTAGTCGCGGTCGGTGCGGAGTTTGCGCAGACGGGAACGCAGCTTGCCTTCACGGTTGGCGTCGGAGCCCACCGCCTTGGTGGCGTCCACATAGGACTCGCCAAGGGACTGTAGCAGGAGGTCGTCGGCAACGCGCACCTGGCCCGGCGAGAATCTGTAGCCCATGACGCGTGCCACCTGGTCCGGGTCAACTGACTTGAACCAGTTCTCGGCCTCGCTGACGGTGGAGACCCCGTTGGCGGCCAGCACTTCCACCATCCAGTCGTACTGGTTGGCCTTGCTGTTGCGGTAGTTGGGGAAGGCCCTGGCAAGGACCCCTTGGAGGGATCCGGCGTCGAGCCTCTGGGCCACGCCGGCTGGTGCCACGGCACCTTCGGCCTGCAGGCGCTTGAGAATGTCGCTGATGTTCACGAACTGCTGGTCGGCGAGCTCGATCAAGGTCGAGGCCATGGTGAACGCACGGCTGATCTCGGCGTTGTCGCCGCTGCTGCCCTTGAAGCGGATGTCGTGCTCAAACTCGGCCCACGCATGCTGAAGCACCGTGCGGATCTGCACCTCGAAGCGCTGCCCCACATAGTCCAGGCATCCGTTGGGAGGGTTGCCTGCCGGGACCTCCAGAGTGAGGTGGCGGCCCGCGTAGCCAATGCCGCCGTTCTTGCGCATCAGGGCGGTTTTGTCTTCGTCATCGTGGCAGGTGAACTGGCTGGTCAGGGCAATCGCGACGGCGTCAATGTCGGATTCCACGAACAAGATCACGCGGATGCCTATCAAGTCATCCAGCCGTTCGAGCCCGCCGGGATACTTCAACTGGCCGTTCGCGTCGCGGCGGACCATCTTTTCGGCGGCGGATTCGGCCGTCTTGACCCTGAACTGCACATCGTGATGGTTCAGGCCGTCGTCGTGCAGCCTGCCCACAATGGTGTTCCTGATTGACTGCGCCGCACTGGTCAGTGCCCGGATGGGAAACCGGGCCTCATCAGTGGCAAGATCGGCGCCATTCGCGGCATGATTTTCGATTGTGTGCCCCCTAGTGACAGCATGGCCGATATGCCCCGGCCGTGCCTGCCTCACATTCTCCCACCTTCACAAGGCTTGTCCAACGCCGCCTCTTCTAGGCGCTGGTGATGGTCAGCGGGCCGAAAGTGATGAACACGCGGGCCGTGCCACCATTGCCGCTGTAGGTGCCGCTGGCGTTGATTTGCCGGGCCGCCACCGCCGTGAATTCCCAGGCGGTCGCCATGTCCGCCGCAACCTTCCGCTCCGTAAACCTTGGCAGGGCGTTCTGGGCACCCCACTCCCTGGCGGCCAAGGCCGCGTGCCGCAGGGGAGGCGGCACCGACGGGTGATCCCAGCCCCACAGGAATGTTCCATCATTCAAGGTGCCCACAACCTGAATGTCGGCTGTGACCACCTTGTCGGGCAGGGTAAAGGTAACCTCTCCCTTTTCCAGGTCAACGTCCCACCGGCTTTCGGGGCCGTTCATGCCCCAGGTCTTGGCATGGATTTGCTGGACGCCCACCATCCCCTCAACGCTTGCGGCGATGTAGTCCTGGGGTGATTTCTTTTTGGTGCCGAAGATTCCCATGCGCTCAATGCTAGCGCCGCGGGCGTGCCCAGGATTCCCGGAGGGTGGGAATGCTGCGGACATTCACTTAGGCGCCGCCGTTTTGCTCCGCCATGAACGCTTCCGGGCCCTGTTCTGCCGCTTTCGGGTCCATCCACAGCGTGCTGAAGAGGTTGCCGTCCGGGTCCTCAAAGCTGCGGGAGTACATGAACCCCATATCCTGGGCGTCCCGGGGCTCCGTGCCACCGGCGGCCAGTGCCCGCTCGGCCAGTGCGTCAACCGCGGCCCGGCTTTCACTGCTCAAAGCAGTCTCAACCTGCAGGGACGTCTTGGGGTCCGCTATGGGCTTGTCGGTGAACGTGGCAAAGAACTCGCGGGTCAACACCATGAGGAAGACGTTTTCGTCGATGACCACGCATGCGGCGTTCTCATCGGTGAAGTTCGGTTCAATCTTCCAGCCCAGGCCCGTGTAAAACGCCTTGGCCCGGTCCAGATCGGTGGTGGGTAGGTTGACGAAGACTTGCGTGGCCATGGTTTCTCCCTTGAACGGCCCGGTGATGGTGCGGACAGTTTCATGGTTTCCGACGCCCGGCCGGGTGTCAATGGACTATCCGAGTAAAAAATGCCGCAGCTCCCGCTTTTTGCCGCCGGTATTGCGGCGGCATTGTGCGGGAACTGCGGCATTTGTTGGAAGGAACCCTCAGATCACGTAGCGCTCGTCCTCGTGGTCGCCCGGGTGGTCCTTGACCAGGCCGGCGGCCAGCGTGTTACCGTCCTGCGGGTCGATGACCAGGAACGCGCCGGTGCGGCGGTGGCGGGCATACGACTCCACCGGCAGCGGGGACGCCAGCCGGATCTGGGCGGAACCGATGTCGTTTAGTTCCAGGCCCGACGCCGGGGCCTCGGCAAACGTCGCCAAGTCCAGTTTGCCCGTCACGGCACGGACCAGGCCCTGGACAGTTTTGCTGCCGTGCTTGATCAACACCTTGGCGCCCTCGCGCAGCGGCTTCGTCGAGAGCCAGCACAGCTCCGCGTACACGTCCTGGCTGACCTCACCAAAGGTGCCGGTGGCGGCGATGACGTCCCCGCGGGCAATGTCGATTTCCTCGCTCAGGCGCAGCGACACCGACTGCGGCGCCACTGCCCGCTCCAGCGGGAACCCGGCAAAGTCGATTCCCACCACGGTTGCGGTGCGACCGGACGGGAGCACAGTGATCGCCTCCCCCACGGACACCGAACCGGAAGCCACCTGCCCGGCATAGGCGCGGTAGTCGCGGAAGGAGGCACCGCCGTCGTCCGCCGAGGCCAGCTCCGGGGCCAGCGCGCCCTGGGGGCGGATGACCAACTGCACCGGGAAGCGGAACGGCTCCAGCCCGCGTTCCAACTCGTCGGTGGTGGGCAGGGTCTCCAGGATGTCGAGCAGGCTGGGGCCCGTGTACCAGGGGGTGTGGGCGGAGCGGTCCACCACGTTGTCGCCCTCCAGCGCTGACACCGGAACCACCACGACGTCGGTGACGCCTATTTCCGCGGCAACCTTTTGCACGTCGGCCTCGATGGTGCGGTAGACGTCCTCGCTGAAGCCGACCAGGTCGATCTTGTTCACGGCGACCAGCACATTGGGCACCCGCAGCAGCCGTAGTACGGAAAGGTGCCGGCGGGTCTGTTCCAGGACTCCCTTGCGGGCGTCGATCAGAACGACGACGGCGTCCGCTGTGGACGCACCCGTCACCGTGTTCTTGGTGTACTGCACATGCCCGGGGCAGTCGGCGAGAATGAAGCTGCGTCGGTCGGTGGCAAAGTAGCGGTAGGCGACGTCGATCGTGATGCCCTGTTCGCGTTCGGCGCGCAGGCCGTCTGTCAGCAAGGCCAGGTCGATCTTCTGGGTGCTGCCGTTTTCCCCGCCGAAGCCGCGGTCCGCGGAGGTGCGGGTGACGGCGTCCAGGGTGTCGGCCAGGATGGCCTTGGAATCGTGGAGCAGGCGGCCCACCAGGGTGGACTTTCCGTCATCGACGGAGCCGGCGGTGGCGAAACGGAAAAGCGTGGCGTGGGCCAGCGGGGTCCCCACCGGCTCCCTCACCTCGCTTCGCTCAGCCAGGAAACCTTCCCGGCGTGGGCCCAGATTTTCGTCTGTATTTATACTCATTAGAAGTAGCCGTCTTTCTTGCGGTCTTCCATGGCTGCCTCGGAGATGCGGTCATCGGCCCGGGTGGCGCCACGTTCGGTCAGGGTGGAGGCGGCGACTTCACGGACCACGTCGTGGACGGTGACGGCGTCGGAGGCCACGGCGCCCGTGCAGGACATGTCCCCCACGGTGCGGTAGCGGACCTGCTTGATGATGACTTGCTCATCGGGGCGCGGCTCCGAGACCGGGCCAACGGCACGCCACATGCCGTCACGCTCGTACACCTCACGGTCATGGGCGTAGTACAGGCCCGGCAGTTCGATGTTCTCGCGGGCGATGTAACGCCAAATATCCAGCTCGGTCCAGTTGCTGATGGGGAACGCACGCACGTGCTGGCCCACCGTGTGGCGGCCGTTGTACAGGTTCCACAGTTCCGGGCGCTGGTTGCGCGGGTCCCACTGGCCGAACTCGTCGCGCAGGGACAGGATGCGCTCCTTGGCGCGGGCCTTGTCCTCATCACGGCGTCCGCCGCCGAAAACGGCGTCGAACTTGTTCTTCGCGATCGCATCCAGAAGCGGCACGGTCTGCAAGGGGTTGCGGGTGCCGTCGGCCCGTTCTGCCAGCTCGCCGCTGTCGATGAACGCCTGCACGGAGCCCACCTCCAGGCGCAGGCCCAGCCGTTCCACCGTGCGGTCACGGAATTCGATAACCTCGGGGAAGTTGTGCCCGGTGTCCACATGCAGCACAGGGAACGGCACCTTGCCGGGCCAGAACGCCTTCGTGGCCAGGTGCAGCATGACCACGGAGTCCTTGCCGCCGGAGAACAGCAGCGCCGGGCGCTCAAACTCGGCCACCACTTCGCGGATGATGTGGATGGCCTCGGATTCGAGCAGGTCCAGCGAGTTCAGGGACTCGAGCGGTGCAGCCGCCTGGACCAGTTCTGTGTCGATCGTTTGGGTGCTCATACGTGTAGTCCGCATTCTGTCTTGGAGGTTCCGGCCCAGCGTCCGGACCTGGGGTCGGCGCCGGGGGCCACTTTCTTGGTGCAGGGTGCGCAG
>Ga0075017_100002208_pt1 | contig 12119 bp, 11 predicted proteins | sample AleBraG_ABR_2012_FD_71475 | JGI IMG/M metagenome (GOLD analysis project Ga0075017, IMG submission 71475) | Freshwater sediment microbial communities in response to fracking from Pennsylvania, USA - Alex Branch Run_MetaG_ABR_2012 | ecosystem: Environmental > Aquatic > Freshwater > Creek >...
GCTGCTGCAGGCCGATTGCCGCGAGTGGCTCGCGGCGGCGCCGGGAGGCGGCTGGGATCTGATCTTTCTCGATCCGCCGACCTTTTCCAATTCCAAGCGCATGACCGGCGTACTGGACACGCAGCGGGATCACCTGACGCTGATCGAGCAGTGCATGAGGCTGCTGGCGCCGGGCGGGCTGCTGATGTTTTCCACGAATGCGCAGCGCTTCAAGCTCGACGCCGCGATCGCCGAACGCTGGGCGGTGGAGGATATTTCCGCGGCGACCCTGCCCTTCGATTTCAGGCGCAACCCGCGGATTCATCGCGCCTATGAACTGCGCGCGCGGCCCTGAAGACTCGGGCGCCGCGCACCGCCGCGCACCGCCGCGCACCGCCCGCGCCGCCGCGCATTGCCGCGCCTCGCCGTGCGGTCTACTGCGTGGACGCGCTCTCGGCCGCGTGGCGATGCTGCGTCTCGAGCTGCTGGGCCGCCTCGACCCGGTCCTTGACGTTCTGTTCGGTTTTCAGACCCTGCCGGGCTTCCTCGGCCGCGGCAGCACCTGCCGTGGCGCCGGTGGCCGCGGTTTCCGCCAGGCCGCAACCGGCCAGCGGCAGGAGGAACAGGATGGAGGCACAGAGGTTGAGGCGCATGGCGGCTCCTTGTTTCCGACCCGCCACCGGGCGCGGATTGCCCCATATAGTCCCAAGGGGCCCGCCCTGACAAGCCGCGCTAGCGCAATCTGTGCGCCGTTGCGCAGCAGGGCGCCGCGGCCGGACCACTGCGAGCGCCAGTGTGGCCGGTGCCTGGCCAGCGCGTGGCCAGGCCAGGGCCGGCCGGGGGCCCGCAGGGGGCGGTACCGGCTTGCGCCGGGCTGAACCGGAACTGAACCACCCGATTCAGGTCTTATTCATCGGCAGCGCCTCAGAGTGGGCAACATCACTGGCAACGGAGATCATTGCTCATGAACAGCACTGCGAAATTCATCCTCCCGGTCGTGGCCTGCGCGCTCGGCATCGGCGCGGCCAGCGCCCAGACCTATGACGCGAATTACGGCCGCGGGAACGGCTACGGCTGGGGGTATGGCCGCGACGCCGGAACCGGGCCCTACGTGGGCCTGAACCTGGGCGCGCTGCGGTACAACGAGGACGGACTCAATACAATCACGCCGGTCACGGCACTGGTGAGCGTCGGCCTGCCCCTCAGTCCCTACCTGGCCATCGAGGGTCGCGCGGGCGGGGGCCTCGGCAGCGCGTCATCGGACGGCTACGGACTGGACGTGCGCAGCGTGTTCGCGGGGTATGTGCGGGGCATGCTGCCGCTGGCACCCGGCTTTTCGCTCTATGGCCTGGGCGGCGTCGCCGCCGTCGATCTGCGGCGTGACTTCGGCATCGGCGACACGCATGACACCGGCTTCTCATTCGGTGTCGGCGCCGACTTTGCCGTCTATGGCGGCACGCACATCAATATCGAGTGGACGCGGCTGGCGACCGGCAACAATCTCGGCTACGACTACAGCGTCGACATGGCCTCGATCGGCGCGGCCTGGCATTTCTGAAAGCGCGGCGCCGCTGATAGCGCGGCGCTAGAGCAGGTCGCGCAGCCGGTACCACAGCATGGCGAGCACCAGGGCCGGGCGGCGCAGCAACGCGCCGCCCGGAAAGTCCCGGTGAGGGATGCGCGCAAAGAGGTCGAAGCGCTCGGCGGTGCCGGCGATAGCCTCGGCCGCCAGCAGGCCGGCCACGCCGGTGAGCACCACGCCGTGCCCGCAGAAGCCCTGCAGGTACCACACGTTCGGCGCCAGCCTGCCGAAGTCCGGGGCCCGATTCAGCGTGATGTCCAGGTAACCGCCCCAGTGGTAATCGATCCGCGCCTGCGCGAGCTGGGGATAGACGCGCAGCATCCGTGCGCGCGTCGCGGCGACGATCTCGAAGCGTTCCAGGCCTGAGTAGCTGACGCGGCCGCCGAACAGCAGCCGGTGATCGGCCGAACGGCGGAAGTAATCGATCACCCAGTTCAGATCGGCCACGGCCGCGTTGTTCTGAACCAGTGCGCGGGCACGGGCTTCGCCGAGCGGTTCGGTCGCGATGATGTAGGTGCCGACGCGCAGGATGCGGCGCGCCAGCGCCGGCGCGAAAGCACCCAGGTAGGCATTGCCGGCGAGCAGCAGGTGCTGGCAGCGCACCTGGCCGTCGATGGCGCCGGCCCGCGTGCGCACCCGCAGCCCGGCACCGTCCGCCGCATAGTCGAGGGCGCGCGTCCCCTCATGCACCACCGCGCCGGCGCGCTGCGCGGCGCCCGCCAGTCCGAGCGTGTAGCGCAGGGGGTGCAGGTGCGCGCTGTTGGGGTCGTAGAGCGCGGCCTGGTAACGGCGCGTGGCCAGCACGGCTTCGAGTTCACTGCGGTGGAGGAGCCGGGTGTCGCGGTAGCCGAGGCGATTCAGGCTCTCCTGCTCGCGCTCCAGCTCATCGACCTGGCGCGCCTTGCCGGCCACCTGCATGTGGCCGTCCACCCAGTCGCAATCGATGGCATGGCGCGCGATGCGTGAGCGCATCTGCCGCAGGCCTTCCAGCGTGAGGTCCCAGATGGCCCGCGCGTCGGCGGCACCGATCAGCGCCTCCAGCGCGGCGTGACCCTTGGCGACCCCCGGCAGGGCCTGGCCCCCGCTCCGGCCGGAGGCGCCCCAGCCGATGCGCCGCTCCTCGAGCAGGATCACGCGGTAGCCGCGTTCGGCCAGCTGCAGGGCGGCGGAGCACCCGGCCAGCCCCGCACCCACGATGCACACATCGGCGAGCGCCGTGCCCTTCAGCGGCGGTTCGGGGGTCCGCGCCGGTGTGGTGGCGCTGTAGTAGGTCTCGGGATAGCCGGCAAGGGGTGCGCTCATACCCGACAAGGATACTCTCCCGGTCAAAAATCGTATAATTTTTTATTAAAAACAGGTAGTTAGACGAGTCAGCGGGACCGGACCCAGGCCTCAGATCTGCCATTACCCAGGGGACTGACCCACCGCCCTATGGTCTAATGTCGCTTATTCAGCTTCCCGTCGGCCCGTCGCCCATTGCGGTGCGGCAGGCCGGAGCCGTTGTCATGTCTGCCAGACGCCCACTGATCGGAATTCCCGCGGACCGCCGCGTCCTGGGGCCGCAGGCCTACCACCTGGCGGCGGAGAAATATGTCATCGCCGCGCTGGATGCGGCCGGCGTCATCCCGGTCATCGTACCGGCCCTGGGCCGTGAGCTGCATGCCGACGGCCTGCTCGAATCCCTGCATGGCCTGCTGTTCATGGGCAGCCCCTCGAATGTCGAGCCCCACCATTACCAGGGCGAGCCCAGCGACACCGGCACGCTGCACGATCCGCACCGTGACGAGACCACGCTGCCGCTGATTCCGCGGGCCGTTGCGGCCGGGGTCCCGGTGCTGGGCATCTGCCGCGGCTTCCAGGAAATGAACGTGGCGTTCGGCGGCACGCTGTGGCAGAAACTGCAGGAGGTTCCGGGCCACCTCGATCACCGGGAGCCCAAGGACCAGCCCATCGACCTCCAGTACGCCCCCGTGCACGAGGTCACGCTCGCGCCCGGCGGAGTGCTGCGGCGGCTGGCCGGCGGGGCCGAGAAGCTGCGTGTCAATTCGCTGCACGGCCAGGGCGTGCGCGAGCTCGGGCCCGGGCTGACCGTGGAAGCGCGCGCCGGCGATGGGGTCATCGAAGCCTTCCGGGTCACCGCAGCGCCAAGCTTTGCGCTCGCCGTGCAGTGGCACCCCGAGTGGCGGGTGCTGGACAACCCGTTTTCGACGGCGCTGTTCGCCGAATTCGGCCAGGCCTGCCGGCAGCGCGCCTGAGCCATCCCAGGAACCTGCCGCACATCAAGAACGTCAAGAACAAAGACCAGGTGACTCATGCCCAATGAAATTCAGCAATTCTTCCGCGATCACGGTATTTCCGAGGTCGAGGCCATCATTCCCGACATGGCCGGGATTGCCCGCGGCAAGCTCATGCCGGCGGAGAAGTTCGCCGAGGATGCGGGCATGCGGCTGCCCGAGAGCATCTTCCTGCAGACGGTGACCGGCGATTATCCGGCCGATACGTCCTCCGCCATGAGTCCGGCGGAGATCGACATCGTGCTCAAGGCGGACCCGAAGACGGTGCGCGTCGTGCCCTGGGCCGCCGAGCCGACCGCACAGGTGATCCACGACTGCTATTACTCCGACGGCCGCCGCGTGACCATGGCGCCCCGCCAGGTGCTGCAGCACGTGCTCGAGCTGTATGCCGAACGGGGCTGGGAACCGGTGGTGGCGCCGGAGCTCGAGTTCTATCTGGTCGAGCCCAATATCGACGCCGACTACCAGCTCAAGCCGCCCATCGGCCGGTCGGGACGGGCCGAGCCCGGGCGCCAGTCCTACAGCATCGCCGCGGTCAATGAGTTCGACCCGCTGTTCGACGACGTCTACGCCTTCTGCGAGGCGCAGGACATCGAGATCGACACGCTGATCCATGAGGACGGACCGGCGCAGATGGAAATCAACCTGCTGCACGGCGATCCGCAGAACCTGGCCGACCAGGCCTTCCTGTTCAAGCGCACGGCGCGTGAGGCGGCGCTGCGCCACAAGATGTATGCCACGTTCATGGCCAAGCCCCATGCCAAGGAGCCGGGCAGCGCGATGCACATCCACCAGAGCGTGGTCGACCGCAGGACGCGTGCCAACATCTTCAGCAACGCCGACGGTACGCCCTCGGCCCTGTTCTTTTCACACATCGCCGGCCTGCAGCGCTACCTGCCGCATGCCATGAGCCTGTTCGCGCCGAACGTGAATTCCTACCGGCGCATCGCACGCGCCTCGCTCGCGCCGATCAATGTGCAGTGGGGCTACGACAACCGGACCGCGGGACTGCGGGTTCCGGTTTCCGATCCGGAGGACCGCCGTGTCGAGAACCGGCTGGGCGGGGCGGACGCCAATCCCTACATCGCCATCGCCGCCTCGCTGGCCTGCGGCTACCTCGGGATGGTGCAGAATCTGCAGCCCAGCGAGCCGATCACCGGCAGCGCACACGATCTGCCCTGGGACCTGCCGCGCTCCCTCGATGACGCGCTCAAGCGCCTGAAGGACTGCCAGCCGCTGGTCAGCCTGCTCGGGCAGCCGTTCATCGCCGCCTACACCATCGTGAAGCAGGCCGAGTACGAGGTGTTCCTGCAGGTGATCAGTTCCTGGGAACGTGAGCATCTGCTGCTGAACGTCTGAGCCGCGAGGCGCGCCTGAGCGCGCCGGGCCTGTATCCGGACCCGCCGCGCTGGTATAAGTTGGCCTGCCCGCAGGGTCGCAGGTCGAAACGAGCAGGAACGGTCAATGATCACCAGAGTCGGTGTCGGCGTTGTCTCTGTCCTGGCGGGCCTGGCCCTGGCCGCCTGCGGTTCGAAGCCCGCGCCGGTCGCCGCCCCGCCGGCCGCGGGAGCGCCCGCGGCGCCGTCCGGCGCTGCCGGCGCGCTGCCCCCCGGTGCGGTGACCGACGCCGAAAAAGTGCTCAATGTCTACAACTGGTCGGACTACATCGCGCCCGACGTCGTGCCGGCCTTCGCCAAGGAATACGGCATCAAGGTCAACTACGACGTGTTCGATTCCAACGAGGTGCTCGAGACCAAGCTGCTGGCCGGCAGTACCGGCTACGACGTGGTCGTGCCTTCCGCGTCCTTCCTGGAACGGCAGATCAAGGCGGGCGTATTCCAGAAACTCGACAAGTCGCTGCTCGGCAACCTCAAGAATCTGGATCCCGATTTCGTGCGGCTGCTCGATCCCTTCGACCCGGGGCTCGAGCATGCGGTCAACTATTTCTGGGGCACGGACGGTGTCGGCTACAACGTCGACAAGGTCAAGGCGCTGATGCCGACCGCCCCGCTCGACAGTTTCCGGATGATCTACGACCCCGCCGTGGTGCGCACCTTCAAGGACTGCGGCGTCACCATGCTCGATGCCCCGGATGAGATCGTCGGCACGGTCATGGTGTACCTCGGCCGGTCGCCCAATACCGAGAAACCGGAGGACCTGGCGGCGGCGGAGAAGGTGCTGATGGCGATTCGGCCCTACATCCGCTACATCAATTCCTCCAAGTACATCGAGGACCTCGCCAATGGCGAAACCTGCCTGGCGCTCGGCTGGAGCGGCGACGTCGGCCAGGCGGCGACGCGCGCCCGTGAAGCCGGCAAGGGCATCACCATCCGGTACAACATCCCGCAGGAAGGGGCGATCATGTTCTTCGACATGCTCGCCATACCCGCGGACGCGTCGCACGTGAAGAATGCCCACCTGTTCATCAACTACCTGATGCGACCGGAAGTGGCCGCGCGCAATTCGAGCCTGATCCACTACGCGACCAGCAATGCCGCGGCCTATGCACTCATCGACCCGGTCGTCTACAACGATCGCGGCATCTACCCGGCGCCCGAGACCAAGGGCCATCTGTATCCGAACCTGTCGCATTCGCAGCCCTATACGCGTGCGCTGAACCGCATGTGGACCCGCTTCAAATCCGGCCATTGACCCGCCTTGGCCGAGCAGCGCAGCAAGTCCTCCGAGCCGTGGCTCGATCCGCACGCGGAGGCCTACATCCGCATCGAGAACGTCACGCGGCGTTTCGGCGACTTCGTGGCGGTCAACAACGTGTCGCTGAAGGTCTACAAGGGCGAGATCTTCTGCCTGCTGGGCGGGTCGGGATGCGGCAAGACGACGCTGCTGCGCATGCTGGCGGGCTTCGAACAGCCCAGCGCCGGTGCGCTGTTCATCGACGGCCAGGACATGGCGGGCATTCCGCCCTACGAGCGGCCGGTCAACATGATGTTCCAGTCCTATGCGCTGTTTCCGCACATGAGCGTGGCCGGCAACGTGGCGTTCGGCCTGGAGCAGGAGCGGCTGGCGCGCCCGGAAATCAAGCGGCGGGTCGCCGAGATGCTCGAGATCGTCAAGCTGTCGGAGTATGCCGGACGCAAGCCGCACCAGCTGTCCGGCGGCCAGCGCCAGCGGGTGGCGCTGGCGCGTTCGCTGGTCAAGCGTCCCAAGCTCCTGCTGCTCGACGAACCGCTCGGCGCGCTGGACCGCAAGCTGCGCGAACACACTCAGTTCGAGCTGATCGGCATCCAGGAGAAGCTCGGCGTCACCTTCGTGGTCGTGACCCATGACCAGGAGGAAGCGATGACGCTGGCCTCGCGCGTCGGCGTCATGAACCGGGGCGAGATCGTGCAGGTCGGCACGCCGCGGCAGATCTATGAATTCCCGGCCTCGCGCTTCGTCGCCGATTTCATCGGCTCGGTCAACCTGTTCGAGGGCCAGCTCACCGAGGACGAGCCCGACCACGTGCGCGTGCGCTGCGAGGAACTCGGGGCACCGGTCTATGTGGACCACGGCATGAGCGCGCCGCCGCTGGCGCTGTGCTGGGTGGCGGTGCGGCCCGAGAAGATCGTGCTGCGGCGCGAGCGGCCGGCCGGCGCGGACAACTGGGCGCACGGGACGATCCGCGATGTCGCCTACATGGGCGACATGTCGGTGTTCCTGGTGCGGCTCGATTCCGGCCGCGAGGTGCGCGTCACGCAGGCCAACATCACGCGCAAGCCCGAGGAGCAGTTCACCTGGGATGAAGCGGTGTTCCTGAGCTGGGACGCCTCGAGCCCCGTGGTGGGTACGGGTTGAGCGTGGCCGAGCCGCAGCACAGCTCCAGGGCCCGCCGGCCCCGGCCCCGCGGGTCCGGGCCGCTGGGCTGGTCGGCCTATGTGCGCGAGCACTGGCTCGGGCGACGCCTGGTCGTGGCCGTGCCGACGCTCTGGCTGGCGGTGTTCTTCCTGGTGCCGTTCATCATCGTGTTCGGCATCTCCTTCTCGCAGTCGGTGCTGGCCATCCCGCCCTACGAGCCGCTGTGGAGCTGGCTCGATGACCGGGTGCTGGCGCTGCGCCTGCATCTGGGCAACTACGACTACCTGTTCACCGACGCGCTGTACGTCAGCTCCTACCTCTACTCGGTCAAGGTCGCGGCCGTGTCGACGCTGTTCTGCCTGCTGCTGGGCTACCCCATGGCCTACGGCATCGCGCGTGCCACACCGACGGCGCGCAGCCTGCTGCTGATGCTGATCATCCTGCCGTTCTGGACGTCCTTCCTGCTGCGCGTCTATGCCTGGATCGGGCTGCTGAAGAACAACGGCGTGATCAACAACGTGCTGATGGCGCTGGGCGTGATCCATGAGCCGATCACGATGATGCAGACCGACATGGCGGTGTACATCGGCATCGTCTACTCGTACCTGCCATTCATGATATTGCCGCTGTACTCAAACCTCGAAAAGCACGACCCGGCGCTGCTGGAGGCGGCGGCCGACCTCGGCGCGCGGCCCTGGAAGGCCTTCCTGCGGGTCACGCTGCCGCTGTCGGTGCCCGGCATCGTCGCCGGTGCGCTGCTGGTATTCATTCCCGCCGTGGGCGAGTACGTGATTCCCTCGCTGCTCGGACGGAGCGACCAGCTGATGATCGGCCGCGTGCTGTCGGACGAATTCTTCGAGAACCGGGACTGGCCGGTGGCGAGCGCGGTGGCGATCGCCATGCTGGTGCTGCTGGTGGCGCCGATCCTGGTGTTCCAGCGCTACCAGAACCGCGAGCTGGCGCACCGATGATCGGCGGCCGGCGCTTCTTCGTACCGACGATGCTGGCCTTCGGCTTCGCATTCCTGTACGTGCCCATCCTGTCGATGATGTTCTTTTCGTTCAACAACTCGAAGCTGGTGACGGTCTGGGATGCCGCCCACTCGCCGACGCTCAAGTGGTACGGCGTGCTGTTTCACAACGAGCAGATCATGGGTGCGGCGTGGCTGTCGATCAAGATCGCGACACTCAATGCCTGCATCTCCGCCGTGCTCGGTACGCTCGCCGGGCTGGTCCTGGCGCGCTTCGGCAGATTCCGCGGCCGCACGCTGCTGTCGGCGATGACCACCGCGCCGCTGGTCATGCCCGAGGTGATCACCGGCCTGGCCATGCTGCTGCTGTTCGTCGCCATGGAACAGTGGATCGGCTGGCCTGCGGGGCGCGGCGTCACCACGATCACGATCGCCCACGTGACCTTTTCCATGGCCTATGTGACCGTCATCATCCAGTCGCGGCTCAGCAATGCCGACGATTCGCTCGAGGAGGCGGCCATGGACCTGGGCGCGCGGCCGGCCCGGGTGTTCTGGCGCATCACCCTGCCGCTGATCATGCCGGCCGTCGTCTCCGGGTGGCTGCTCGCGTTCACGCTGTCCTGGGACGATGTGGTCATTTCGCAGTTCGTGGCCGGCCCGAGCTCGACCACGCTGCCGATGGTGATCTTTTCCAAGGTGCGCCTCGGCGTGAGCCCCGACGTGAACGCGCTGGCCACGCTGATGGTGCTCATCGTCGCGACCGGCGTGGTCGTGTCGGCACTGTTCATGCACCGCCAGGAGCAGCGGCGGCAGCGGGAAGCACGTCTCGCCGGCCAGTGATCCGATGCGCAGCAAGCTTCCAGACGTCGGCACCACCGTGTTCACGGTCATGTCGCGGCGCGCCGCCGAAACCGGCGCGATCAACCTGGGGCAGGGGTTTCCGGACTATCCGATCGATCCGCGGCTCGCCGCGCTCGTGCAGCAGGCGATGGCGGAGGGCCACAACCAGTACGCACCCATGCCGGGCCTGCCGGCGCTGCGCGAGCAGATCGCCGCCAAGCTGCAACGGGTCTACGGCATCGAGGTCGATGCCGACACGGAAATCACCGTCACGCTCGGGGCGACCGAGGCCCTGTACTCCGCGGTCCAGGCCCTGGCCGGGCCCGGCGATGAGGTGATCGTCTTCGACCCGGCCTACGATTCCTATGACCCGGCGGTCCGGCTGGCCGGCGCCCGGTGCCTGCACGTGCCGCTGGAGGCACCGGGGTTCCGCCCCGACTGGGAGCGCGTGCGCGGCCTGCTGTGCCCGGCCACCCGCCTGATCATCATCAACTCGCCGCAGAATCCATCCTGCAGCTGTTTCAGCGCGGCCGATCTGGACGCGCTGGCACAGCTGCTGCGCGGACACGATTGCTGCGTGCTGTCCGACGAGGTGTACGAGCACATGGTCTACGACGGCGCACGGCATGCCGGCGTGCTGGCGCATGCCGAGCTGCGCGAGCGCAGCGTGGCGGTCTTTTCCTTCGGCAAGACGCTGCATGCGACGGGCCTGCGCGTCGGCTACGCGGTCGCCCGCCCCGCCCTGACGCTCGAGCTGCGCAAGGTGCACCAGTTCAACACCTTCAGCATCGCCACCTGCCTGCAGCAGGCCATTGCCGGGTACCTGCGGGAGCATCCGGACTGCGGGGCCGGACTGCCGGCCTTCTTCCAGGCCAAGCGCGACCGGCTGACGCGGCTGCTGGCCGGATCCGGCCTGCGGGTGCTGCCGGCCGCCGGATCCTACTTCCAGCTGGTCGATTACAGCGCGGTGTCGGATCGCAGCGACGTCGAGCTGGCTCACGATCTGATCAGCGCGGCCGGCGTCGCCACCATCCCGCTGTCCGTGTTCTACCGCGATCCGCCGCCGCTGAGGCTACTGCGCTTGTGCTTCGCCAAGCGTGATGAGACGCTGAGCGAGGGGGCGCGGCGCCTGTGCGCCTGGGCCCGCAAACAGGGGCATGCCTGATGGACCGGATCACGCGACTCAATCATCCGCCCGAGGTGGCGCTGCCGGCCGACAACCGGCCGCTGGTCGCGCCCATACACCAGAGCGTCAAGTTTGAATTCGAGACGGTCGAGCAGACGGTGCGCAACTGGCGCGGCGAGCGGCCGGGGTTCAATTATTCGCGCTCGGCGAATCCGACCACGCGCCAGCTGGAGCTGACGCTGGCGCAGCTCCAGTGCCGCGACGATGCCATCGTCTGCGCGTCGGGTGTCGGCGCCATCGCGCAGACGCTGCTGTCGCTGACCCGCCAGGGCGATCACGTGCTGTGCTTCGTCGAGCTCTACGGCCCGACCCGCAGTCTGGTGCGCCGTGTACTGGGGAAGTTTGGTGTCACGCACAGCCTGTTATCGGTCCTCGACCTGGGCGGCATCGAGCGCGAGCTGCAGGCGCGGCCCACGCGCCTGCTGATCTTCGAAAGCCCCACCAACCCGATGAACCGCGTCGCGGACATTGCCGCCATCACGCGCCTGGCCCGCCGGCACGGCGCGCTGACGGTGCTGGACAACACGCTCGCGGGGCCGCATCAGCACGGCCAGTACGAGATCGATTACTTCCTGCACAGCCTGACGAAATTTGCCGCCGGGCACGGCGACGTGATGGGCGGCGCGGTGATCGCGGAGGCGGCGCTGATCAAAGCACTGCGGCCGGATTTCAGCCTGCTGGGCGGGGTGCTGGACCCCCATGCGGCATTCCTGATCCAGCGCGGCCTCAAGACCTATGGCGTGCGCTACCGGCAGCAGAGCGCGAGTGCGCTGCAGGTGGCGGCGTTCCTGGCCGCGCAGCCGGAGGTCGCGTGCGTCCATTACCCGGGGCTGGCGACGCATCCGGGCCATGCGGTGGCGGCGGCGCAGATGAGCGAGTTCGGCGCCGTGGTGACCCTGGACCTGCACGCCGGTGCCGAGGCAGGCCGGACGTTTACCGAGGCGCTGGAACTGTTCGCGCTGACCGCCAGCCTGGGGTCAACCGATTCGCTGGTGCTGCCCCCGCAGCTGCTCGGGTCCCGCGATCTGGACGCGGATCAGCAGCGCGCCGCCGGCCTCGGACCCGGCACGGTGCGCCTGTCGATTGGCCTGGAAAGCCCACACGACCTGCTGGCGGACCTGCGCCAGGCGCTCGATCGCATCAGTCCGGCTGCGTAATTCCGCTGCGCGCCAGCAGGCCGGCCACGGCGCCGCCCAGCAGCGGGGCGAGGATGAACAGCCACAGCTGCCCCACCGCCTGGCCGCCGACGAACAACGCGGGTCCGAGCGAGCGGGCCGGGTTGACCGAAGTCCCGGTGATGCGAATGCCGACCAGGTGAATCACCGCCAGCGTGAGGCCGATCGCCAGGCCGGCCAGTCCCGCGGGCGAGCCCTTGCCGGTCGCGCCCAGGACCACCAGCACGAACACAAAGGTCGCCACGCCCTCGAACAGGAAAGCAGCGCTCTGGCCGTAGCTGCCGGCATAGCCCTCACC